>Ga0157364_1000100_pt1 | contig 37166 bp, 15 predicted proteins | sample AttsexASBM2_FD_111476 | JGI IMG/M metagenome (GOLD analysis project Ga0157364, IMG submission 111476) | Fungus gardens microbial communities from leaf cutter ant in Ribeirão Preto, State of São Paulo, Brazil - Atta sexdens ASBM2 | ecosystem: Host-associated > Fungi > Mycelium > Unclassified ...
ACCTTTAGATATTTAACACGTAAATTGCATTCTGAGATATTTTAAAACGCAAATTATTTATGGCAATTATGACAAATAAAATAAGTTTATAATATTTTCATTTATCACATAATATAATTATATAATGAATACATTATATATTTAATTATATAATTATATTACATTGGTCTTAATTTTGCCTGTAATAAATAGTATAATTATACATTATAGCTTTCTACTATTATTAACTTATGTGAATTGTATAAAATTGTATAAAACGATATTAAAAGAACGATTATATAATATATTCATAGAATATTTTACTGGCCCCTTGTTATTCCGCTATTGGACTGTTTATTTTGTTGAATGTGTTTTCATGAACAGGAATTTAGATCCGGAAGTTACAAACAATAAAAATTTTCACGTCAATACGATTACGTAACGGTTGCGCAGAGAATCTGCGACTAACTACTCTCCAAAAATTCGAGGTGGCCTACATCGCTATACTCTAATCTCCATCGCCAAGTCGATAGTTCAGTTTTCGCATTACTGCAACCAGTAAACGATCGTTCCGTTTTACACATGACATTTTATGTAATACTGAAAGTGTTGTTATTTCACTTCTATGGATGGAATTCTCTTGCTATTTACTCCGTTATTTAGTGAGAAAATATGGCAAAATATGACAAAAAGTTTTAGTAAAATTTTTTCGATACTGTGAAAAAAATATATATCAAATAAATTGAGACTAATTAATTAAATAATTAATTAAATATATATTATTAATACTCATACATAATATTTTGGTGAATATTTAAATTTCAAATTAAATGAAAAAAAGATATTAGCATATTTATACTAGACAGTATTTTATATATTTCTGTCCAAGAAAATATTGTTTATTGTTAAAGAGCGATATCATATAATTAATTCTTGGCATTGAATTATATTAAATGAATGATAATGCGCACACTCTCTGTCAATAAATTTCAAAGTGAACAGAACTACAAATAAGCAGCTTCGATTAAAACATTTTCCAAATACTCATGTATTCTTGGTTAATTCTTCATTATTTTTCAATATCACTTCTCTCACTACGCGACTGAGAAGCATATCTTCTGCCATAATATTGCCTCGTAAATAATGTCGCTCGCCGTGCTCTAAATTCGAGGCAGACCGCTTTCCGGAAGGTTCAACCTGAAAGCCAGGTTAAAAATTCAAATCAGCTCCGCATCGATTTCAAGCACGGCATGCGACAGGCCTTCCTAGAGACCTAGAATGCTTTCACATCCAAAAATCTTCATATATACATAATATCTAATGATGTAAAAGCTATACACAGAACACCTTTATATTCTCGCTTGAATATGTTTAATTTAAGGCACAGGATGGAACTTGAAAATACTAGAAAGAATTGAATATGCTATACGGATTTCTACGAGAAAAATGCTGTATAAAATATACAGTTAAGAATTGCGGAGCACAGTCAGCTGTCTTGTCGCATTGATCATTGTGTTTTACTACTTCCAGGCGAAGAGAGGGAGCTCCGACTAAACGAGGAGAACTTCGAACGGGCGGCCGCGCTACTCCGGCGGGTTCCGGAATTCACTATAGCAGCCGCGCTGCGTCAAGAGGAGGCCAATTCTGGGACGATTGTAGCCTTTGCACACGGGAACAATAGGTATAAAATACCGAAAAATTTCTTCCCATTCATTCCGCAACACTTTGCAATGCCGTTTGGAAATTTTGGACTTGAAACAAACTACGAGTTATGACCTATTTCAAACGCTAAGAGTGATATAAATCGCGTGGAGGAGAGAAATCTTTCGGGCATATTATTTAATAAAATATATCACAAATATAAAAACATATTTATACGTGAAATATGAGATGATCAAAATACTTTTATAGACTATTAGAAATTACAAATGAAATATGACAGATCATTCACGAATAACTGTGGAATATTCTGCATTTTATGACATCAAACTCTAATGCTTACAACACAATAATTCCGCTGTCGTTTATATTTGAAATAATGATGTCTACATTACTCGGTACATATAACTAGGATAAAGAATTATTACCCATTCAACAATAAAACGCTTTTATTGTTAAATAATATCACCGTGGCGAGATTGTCAGGCAACAATTGTACATATGCATTTTGTTTCTCGTCTCGTCGCTTTGTTAAAAATTGCTTCTCTGCTTTATAACTTTGTATGCATCGGCTGTAAAAGAAGTTAGTATGTCAATTGTCGAGCGAGAGTGAAGGAGCACTCAACTCAATACTGCATACTCCTTCGTCAGTACTTCGATAATACGATCTACCTGTTTTCGCCTAGCTGACACAAATTGGATAGACTTACGCTCGTATATATTAACGTACCGCAACTATAACTAATATAGAACTCAATAAGCTTCTTAAAGGCCAATAAATTTCTCAAAACCTAATTACGCGTTGCCTATAACTACAGCTCAGTGGTGGTAGCTAATTTAAATGTCTTGATACATAAATTCAGATTATAACGTAAATTAGAATAATGCTCTTAATAAAAATTTTCAGAATTATTATTGTAATTATTATGATATTAATAATAATAATAAATTAATAAACCAGAAAGAGAGTTCACAATACAATCAACAGATATCAAATGATATTAAAAGACGTAATTATAATACTTAAGTTTATGTAATTCTTTACTCCAGTTTAAAATAATTTAATATATCATATATTACATTTTATGACAGCTTTAGATTAAATTCTGGATAATTCATGTAAGTTCTAATTGGCAAAGTTGAATCGGCAATAAATAGAATGCAATATGCGTTAGGTATTTGGAGCTGCAGAGCAGCGGACGCAAGGACGAGCTTCGACTTCATTATGTATCACGCCGCGACGGAACGGTACACGTCGAGGCGTTTCCTTTCCGATTAGCCGATGGCGCCTGGCACAGGGTCGCCTTGAGCATAAGCGGCTCGCAGGTCGAGCTGCTAGTCGACTGTCACCCTTTGTACAGGCGACTGCTGAGACCTGGTCCACCTGACACCAATTTCACTCTGCCGCAGCTCCAACTCTGGGTAGGACAGAGGAACGTCAGGCACTTTCTCTTCAAGGTGAAGCCACACATTTTACTGCATAAGTCTTCCCATATTGCTTTCTATTTCTTTTCTATTTAAAATCAATATCATTTAATTATAAAATTTGAATACTAGAATAAAATTAGAATTTATTTCTGCTAACTTAATTTTTATCAATAAAAACATAACCAAATTTTTGTTTGATTTAATTAAAACATATTTCTCTTAATATTCACAATGGTTTCATACCTCGAACTAAGCTTTCTGTATCATTTTCGCACTACAGGGTGCTTTACAGGATGTCAAGTTAATAGCAGGACCTCACGGTTATCTTTCCCAGTGTCCTCAGCTCGACTCATCTTGTCCTACTTGCGGTCAATTTTCGATATTACAGAATACTGTGGAACAATTAATGCACAATCTCAATGAATTGACTCGTAGGGTGAGTAATTTGTACGTTTACACAGACTCTTATGTCGAAGCTATGAGATTTGATCAATATAAATTAAATATAAATTACATAGGTATATGTATTGTTATAATTTTATGATATAATTATGCGGAATGTTTCTTTATAGTTTATGTTTAATGCTTATTTACAGACTGTTCTTCAGTAATCGTCTTCAGTAATCAACTTTTTAAGAATTATTCTTGTAATAAACACTTTATTGCTTTTTATCAATAAAATATAAATAAGACAAATTATTCATGGACATCCTTCCTTTCAGCTAGCCGCTGCAGAGGGCAGGATAAGTAAAGTGGAGGAGTGCGAGTGCCAAAAGTCCTGTAGGGTGAATGGTACTATCCACGATGACGGCGAATCGTGGTCAAAAGGTTGTCAACATTGTTCCTGTCTTCACGGCGAGGTCGAGTGTAAACCTACATTCTGCACTCCGGTCACTTGCAAGAATCCCATCATTCCTGAGGGACAATGTTGCCCGATTTGTCTCAGTAAGTGAAATATGATACTTTTATATTTTTTCTCATCCTTTCATATCACAATTCACAAATGTATTTCTTTAACACTTTATAATTTGTGGTCATTTTTAACAAAAAGAAGCTTCTATTAAACCATTGATTTCTAAACATTAATTTTAAAGCTTTGGCAAGATTCTAGAATTCATAACATCTAGGGTCCTTGTCATCTTTTGCTCAGCGCACGGTACAGCTTATCATTCATATTCCATATTTCTTGCTTTTGGAACATAACATAACTTCTTGGCACTTTGGAAAGAATAACTCTTTCGATTATTCTAATATATCGCTTTTACGTGAATTTACTCCCTTATTTTCACGCACGCAACTGACCGATTAGCTGACGTAGCGTGTTCAGTCGTCCGCTTCCGTCTCGTGCCTAGTTACTTATCTCGCTATTCATATTCGCCTTCACAGGACAATGTTACTTGCATGGCGTAATTTACGATCATGGCGAGAGGGTCTCGCCGAAGCAGTGCGTCGAGTGCAACTGCTACGACGGTAGCTTCACCTGCACGAGAATCGACACTGACACCAAATGCCCACCACTGCCGTGTCCACCCAGTGAGCAACTCAGCGTGGCAGAAGAATGTTGCAAGTTTTGTCCAGGTACGTTTTCATGTTTGGAAAACTATACGCGGTAATAAATATATTAACGATTTCAAATTCATATTTTCAAAATGACAAAACATTTTAAGTTTTATATAGATACAAGTCGATTATATATAAACAGCCAGTTGATAGTTTCGTCAACAGAGTATCTTTTTTATAAAACACAAACTCTCGTTGTAAAAATAAAGGAACATTATAAAATTTTTCATTTTCAGACATTAAAATTTAGCGGATTTTGAAATTTTGAATAAACGTTATAATATCGGGATTGAAAGAATGGGGCAAGCATGAAAAGCAATAAAGCTTTGCGGAACAGTAAAGAAAGCGCAATTCGCATAACTTGCGTGTCATTAACAGCTCTAACCCTCTCATGCATGGAATTTCTTTTCTGGCGACTTTCAAGTCTTCTTCCTTTCTGCTGGTCTTAAATAAATACGCATATATCATATCATGCTCATCATAAACTAACAATTATATTAAGAGAAATATTTATATTAGTTTAAATAGAATAAGATAATTTTAATTCATGAGAGTTTGTTACTCTCTGTTGTCTAATTAATTTAGTACTAATACAATTGTCCATTACGTATGGGAGGGTTACTGATGTCAAATCGAGCGACAATTTTCTGTCTAAAACCGCTAAATCGCTATTTAAATCTAACCTCCGTATTTGCATGGCTAACCCAATTTAACCAGGGGTGGACTACTGCGCGAAGGGCCACAAGTGTCATACTAACGCGTCCTGCCTGAATCTCCAGACGACCTATGCCTGCCATTGCGATATCGGTTTCCAGGGGGATGGTCTTAACTGTCACGGTACCTAATCCCTACCTAACTTGTATAATTAATCGTGCGTGAAGTATATTCATCGGACTTAAGCTCCAGACACAATGCGAGGGAATAACGATAGCGATAGAAATTACACAATTTCAGCTTATCAGAAATTGCATAATCCGATATATCCGATTTCTGATAAGTTAAAATCGTTATTTTTATCGTTATTCTTTCGCATTGTATCTGGGATTTTATTCTCGCATAAAAAGCATGCGCGAATTTAATGTTGCTAAAATTATTGCATTGAGCTTTTATCTGGTTTTAATTGAATGAATGTTTAAAAATTCTAATTTTGCTTATTTTTAATAATGTGTAATTTATATTTCTCATCTTTTTGTTAATTAAATTAATAAATGAATTTTAGTGTTTTTTTAAGATAAATTATATTTTTCGTCGCTACTAAAAATTTTGTTATATAAATTTTTTATATTTTATAAAACATAATATATATTGAATATTTCTCAACATCATTGTTTTACATCAAAATATTAAATATAATTATAATTTGTTTTATATAAATTTTATAATTATAATTCTTGTGTAAGAAAAGTATTTGCAATAATATTAAATAAAAATTTGTCATATCTTCTTTAATGTTTTATTTTATTTAGAAATTTCACTTATACGAATCTTTTTTTTAAATGTGATAAGTTAAATACGAGCATTCATATGACTTCGTTGATTATACGATCAATGATATTTTCTTTTCGTCTCGGTCATTCAGACGTGGACGAATGCAAGCAGCAAGGTGGATCGAACGGTCACTACTGCAACGCGAACACGAAGTGCGTCAACGTGATTGGTTCTTACACATGCGAGTGTCTTCCGGGTTACTATAGAATGGACAAGTTCAACTGTGCCGAGCTAGATGAGTGCGCGACTGGTCAGCACTTGTGTGACGAGCACGCCACATGTGTGAACACTAATGGTAGCTACTACTGCATCTGCAAGGACGGCTATACCGGCGATGGTTTCACATGCAAACGTACAGTATATCGCCTTTATATATCGATAGAGCATATTTTAAGAGTAATTTCTCAATATTCGAAGCGACAACTCACAATATTATTCTGAGACTTTTCTTGGGTCCATTTTAATAATTTTATTAAACAAATAAACAAATTATTGTGTAATAAAACGTAAAGATAATAATTTTCATTATTGAAATTTATATTAATTTTAATTAATCTAATTAAATGTTCTAATTTAATTAAAGGTTTATCATTTTACGAATTTATGAAACTATATATAGTTATAGCAATTTCTGAAACAATTTCTGAAATAATTTTTAAAACGTCTGAGTGAATATTCTATCAAATTGTTGAAAGTAGAAAAAAATTTGAACCCATCTTCTTTATTGAAACGTTCGTTCTCCGAGCGAATGTATACAATCGCAACGGGATATTTTCATCAACAAATAAAATAATAAAAGTAGATTTATTAAAGTGAAAAATGTTTATTTTTCTCCAACATATCGTTTCGCAAAAACTATGAAAAACTAGTGAAAAAATGAAAAGATATTCTCATCGCTCTTTAAGACTGATTGATCGATTCTTTTGTTCTCAGAGAGAGTTAATCACATAAAAAAATTATTTTTAACTAACGATAATAACATTGTATTAAGTTGCATTAAAAATCAAATCTTAATTTAAATTTGATGAAAAATATGGGATAGAAGATAATCGCAGTATCTTTATTTTTTAAAGTAAAAAAAGTCTTGAATATGAAGTAAAATTGTATTTTTTTCTTTGCAGCTATGTGCAATCAGACTTGCCAGAATGGTGGCGAATGTGTGACACCCGGAAGGTGCTCCTGCCGACGTGGTTACATCGGCAACAGTTGTGAACTCGACCTGGACGAGTGTGCCAGCGATCTGCATCGATGTCATCAATCGTCCACGTGTTTCAATATGCCCGGCTGGTATTACTGCCGGTGCAAGCCTGGTTACAGAAGCGCTCTGCACGAGAGCACTCAGGGCACGCAATGCGTCGATATTGACGAATGTAACGATCTAACGATCGAGAGGAGGCACACGTGTCATCCTACCGCAAAATGCGTCAACACCGAGGGCGGCTATGAATGCGTATGCCCACCGACGAAGGATCTGGAAGAGTCCGGAAAAGAATGCAGACTCAGTGAGTTCACTCATCGCGTCTACAATCAAGACATTCGTCTCTTAGAGTAAAATTGCTCGAGAATTGTATGGAGAATTGTACGCAAAATACAAAAAATTGTTACACTACTATATTGTAATTTTAGGTTGCTGGTTCGAAAATCGGGAAGTTACCAACGGTGACACGTTGGCACCGTCCGGAAATCCTTGCAGGAGATGCACATGCCAAGACGGCGTGATCACTTGCAAGGATCCCATATGTGACTGCAGCGCACCGGGAAGCCACAGGGATAAGTGTTGTCCTCAATGTAATCCCGCCGCGTCCTGTAGGCATCAAGAGCTCCATCACCTAGTCTTCAGAAGCGGAGAACGTTGGATATACCAATGTCAGACTTGCGAGTGCCTGGTAATAAAATCGAATTACAATATATATCTGTCCGCACGACAGACTTGTGAATAAAATAAACGAATTACAAGAATATTTTAAGCAACTGATCTCTTCAAATCACAAATCGTAGTTTCATATATGAAAATGTGATTCTTTAAAAAAAAAGATAATAGTTTGATTTTGAACTTTCTATGAATTATCGTACGGTCTTTTGTAGTACGGCGAAATAGACTGCTGGCAGATGGAGTGTCCACCGGTGACCTGCTCGAATCCCGTGACCGAGGAGGGTGATTGTTGTCCGCGCTGCGAGGACGATCCTTGCGCTCGTGAGGTGTTAGTGAACGGTACCTCGTTCACGGTTCCTAGTCGTCCCCGGCCGTGCAGCTACGCCGGCATCATCCATGATAGCGGCAGTTCCTGGCAGGACCCCCATGACAAATGCACCACATGCGAGTGCAAGGTAAGAAGAAGGATCGGACATGTCACATCGCAGGACCCGCGATCGCCGGTCTTTGACCTGATCTCATGCGAGATCTGAAGGATACGAATAGGATAAAGGGGGGAATTCGCCGGAGAAGGATGTCATGGGCACGGAAGACATGAGGATGATCGCCGCAGAATCTGCTGAATCTTTTCCACATTTCCATAAATTTTTAATAGCGTTCTATTTAATTTTAGTAATATAAAATGTGTTGTATAACGCACAATAACAATTTTTTACGTGCGCTTAATAAGATAATGTATTTATGTATTTTTTCATGCCTTCCAAGTAATTGTGACTGTGCAAGGAGATTATCCCAGTCATAAACAAAATATTTGGTGATGTATTTTCTCGATTTTAAATTGTTAACAACGTGACAATGTTACATAATGAAAACATTGAAATGCAGATCATCCTAACGAGATCTTAGTACCCATCACACTCACTTCTCTGGCGAATTCAAGAGCTCAAGGTCAGTAAATGAAAGGAAATATTGCCTCAATTTAGCCGTGGATCTGTCATGTGCCTATTCAATTGCGCTCGCTGTATTATGCCAATGTAAGATGCAAGAAAATCGCTGTGCAGGCGTCCATCGAATATGTATACGTACATGGCGGAGTATTAATACGTGCAAATCGTATCAATTTCATTTTCGTTCGTTTCATATTAAATTTCTTTCACGACGATAATTAGCATTCATTCTGTCATCATCATTGTTATATTATTTTCATATAGAATGATTATTGTTTATTCTAACACTAACGTATTTAAACATTCTAACGTTTTCTAACGTATTTAAACAAAATCACTAAATTATGTTAATTTTGCGTATTATTATAATTTTTTTCAAGATAAAAAAATGTAAAAAGATAGTCAATCAATGAGAGATTAATTTTACTTCAATTACCGAATCATATAAATACGCGAACGTTTTACAATCCATTATATTAAAATTTCCACCTTCTTAGCATATTTGATCAAACTGTGCGCCATACAAACATAAAATTATTATACACACAAACATCTATTTATCATTTTACTTTTACTCGCTCTTTTTACTCTCTATCTGTCTGTTTTACTTGTCGTCAGTAGGTAATCCTCGAATAGTACAAGGTACATACATACTGACTGTCCTCTTTTTTTTTCGTGCAGTATGCCATTTGTTTTTGCGGTGTGTATTAACGCGAATCGATTTTGCAAAGCTGAACGCTAAAATTTTATTAACTGTATGTCGAGAAAAGAAGAATAATGTTTATGTTGAAATCTAATTTCTCATTTGCATGAATTTAACTAACCAATTGAACTAAAACTATTTATAAAAGCTTCAGTATTTTGCAAAAACTATGTACAATATAAAAATATATGTACAATATAAATATATGATATCATATTAATATAATCAAACAATTTATCTATTTATTTATCTATTTTCTGAATTTTTTATTCGATTGAACTTACATTATCCATTATTATAATGGTTAATTTATAATCAATATTATCTTCTCTCTCGGCGTACATTAATGCGTCGTGCTAGCCTTGTCATTATACGATTTCAGCGCTGTACTCACCAATGTAAATTATTGAAACTTCATAGTTTTATACATTATTAGACACATCCAGGGGCGTCCCCAAGCTAGCCTAAGATAAATGTTATTTGTTTTTCAATGCCTGCCTTGCACGTGGCAGCGTTCATCGTATATTTCTCCTTGTAAAAGAAGAAATAAATATACCTTAGATTTTTAAATTAAATCTTAGATTTTTTTTAGATTATAAAATGATTATCTCCTTCTAAATTCAAGTCTTTATGTTAGAAAATATTGAGAATTTATTTAATTTTTAATGTCCATTTTTAATGTCCTTTTTTAAAAAAAAAAACCTGAAATTATCAGTATCTTATAATGAAAGGTAAAGAAAAATGCTACAATTAATTGAGCATAATCAGATTTTGGGCAGAAGTAATCAAATATTTAGAAGAGCATGATTCGCAAAATTCCTTTTTAATGAAAAAATATTACGCTTCATATGTGTAGAAATTATAGATATGGAATGCGATCGAATACTGCCACGGCCGGTGAGAATCCCGGTTCGTATTATTTACGTCAATCTCAGAAAAAAAATTTTGAATTTCTCTTTGTTCCGTTTTCTCTTTAAGAAAACTCATGGTTCCGCTTCTTTGCCAAATGCTTCGCTCTCGTTATCGTCATCCTATTATCATCCTGAATATGAGACAAGATATTTGTATTTCAGAACTTTTCGCTTAACCTCAGTTGCAGAAACTATAAAATAATACTATTATATAGGGTTTGTGACGGATGATTATATCAGTAATTTAACAATTTAGAATATATATTATTTATGAAATTCTAAGTTTGTACATATATACACACATACTGTTCCTATTTTTGTTCGTTTTTTCATAAAATTTGATTTTTTGTAGATTTCATAATTATTTTATAATTAATATTAACAATGAAATAATATATATGATGTTTCATACTTGTCGTTTTATCTTTCAGACTTTGAAAAGTGTTTGGATTCTCGAACCTTTCTTAATATAAATTGAATAAAATTTCTATTTAATTAAAATTTTTTTAAAATTAATTAAAATTAGCTTCTTTGTTACATTCGCGGCTGAATTTTCCAAAAGCTTTTAACAATAATTAATTTCCTAATCACCGTCATCAAAATATCTTAAATTCTCACTAATCTGGCTAATAAAAAATGATAAATCCGTAACATTATATACATCAAATCGAGATTGAGCCGAGATCTCACGATCGCGCGTGCTTCGGGTCGGCCCTGCATGGATCATTTTATTAGTGTTTACCGCCCGGCGACGATTAATAGAAAACGGACTTGACCTCACAGTGATCGAGTGTGTATCACGACCTTGACCTCGTCGATCCGATCCGCGATCTCCTAATCGTCGATCGACAGTCTAGCATCGTGCCGCACGTTCAATCAAGAACGGCGGCACGGTTTCATCAGTGGGTGACATTGGCAACGATTGGCCACCAGAATGGAATTCGACAGAATGATTCCGCTGGCGCCTAGGCCAATCATATTAATCTTCTAAGCCGCAACGATCGCGAATGTGGATCGACGTGGCGCAGAGAAAGGTCCTGGTCACGTATAGGATAAATAGCGAGGGAGGGATATGAAAAGGGGAATTGCGCCAAAAAAACATTGTCTGCCTGAGACTATGCTGTTGTAAATTAACCCCGCCATCTTGCCCGTGATGACTAACCTCATATAGCCTAACAATGGGTATCCTTGCAGGTGCCGTACTGCGCCCAATTGGTGAGCAATAGCGCGTGTTGTGTGCATCGGTAATCACGTCACTTCTACCTCACCTATAATCTCTACTACCTGCCTCTTCTCTTCTGTCTTTATTGTGTGCTGATTAATGTACTACGACTAACGGAGTGCTCGAGTGCTTTCTTAGATCCTTCTCCCCTACCTCTTCTCGTCTACTTATAGTAATTCTATCTTATTTTTTTTGTTAACTCAAATATTTTATCTTTCCTGCTGCTTTTCACTTTTTTGAAGTTTCGCACTTTTGCTTGATTCTTGTTAATAATTTTTTTTCTACTAATTCTTTTCTTCTTTTTCATATTCTATTGTATTTATTAGGAGGACTATCAGTACTATCACTATGTTAATCGTCGCACGTTGATCATCATCCATACAGCACAGCTTATACTAAAAAAAAAATTTCTGGTTGAAACTGGTTAAACGAATCAGAATTTAGTAGAATTCTAGTTGAGATAACCAGAATTCTGGTTAATATAATATTTCTGATAAAAATCTATTAGAATTCTTATTTTTACCAGATAATTATATATACAATTAGAATTCTAGTAGATTTAACCAGAAAATTCCGATTCATTCATTTTCCATCAGAATTACTATTTAATCCAATCAAATCATTCCATATATTTTTTTTAATGTATGGAAACATTGGTACAACGTTTACAATATTATACTGCAATATTGAAACGTTGCAATATTGTTGGAATGATCTGTGCTGTATGGGCAGAAGCTTTATCACTATTCGACAAAGTTGAAGAATATATAAATATATCACAAGCACAGGGCATGTGCATTTGGTCGTATCTAAAGGAAAGTGTTCTCGACGTGACGTTGACGATCTTCTAGATTTAAGAGCGTAGATTTCGGAATTAGTAGACAGAATCCATGATATTCTTATTCACTAAAAATTACTGACTGTTCGACATTTGACAGTTATGAACTATTACACCTTCGTGTTGGGTCTTATCATAAAATCTGATAGCTAACTTTTATTATCCCAATTATATAAATATTTTTTAACGATTTTTTAACGATTGATTAACAATGTCCATTCGTTTGCATTCGCATTTCTGCTCTTAATCTGAAGCTCTTTATTTGAAATATTCACATTACTAAAAATAAATCTGCATGAAATAATTTGCATGTTTTTTATCATTCAATGTCGTGCATAATAAATTCGTTGACGGATCGAACGAGAATACGGCATATTATCTTATCTCATTCGTGGAAAGATCGATTGCACGTTTTCGAAATTTGCATGCATTAATACACATATTCTTTTTACATATTTTATTTCCTACTCTCCCAATGTGCATTACTCCCTCTCACTTTTCTCTTTTTCACCTTTTTTTTATTTACGCACACTCCGAGACGCATCGTCGTTCATGCAAAAAGATAAAAGAGATAAAGGCGATTTTCGGTCGGCAGATCTTTCTCATGTCGATCGAGGAGCATGGCGCACGGGGTGGCAGACGTGTAAGGGTGCCACAACAGAAGGAATTAGGAATAAGGAATAACGATTTCAACACTGAAAAAATTTCTGGTTGAAAATGGACGAATCAAAAATTTCTGGTTAAATTTATTAGAATATTTCTGGTAAAATCTACTAGAATTCTTATTTTTACCAGAATAATTATATTAATCAGAATTCTAGTTATCTCAACTAGAATTCTAAACTTAACTAGAAAATTCTGATTCATCCATTTTTCACCAGAATTACTATTTAATCCAATCAGACCATATTCTTTTTCTCAATGAACCTATCATCAGAAATCGGATACATCGGAATACACAGTTTTTGATAAGTTGAAATCGTTATTCCTTATTCCTGATTCCTTCTATTGTGGCTGCACTCTACATATATATATATTTACACACACACACGCGCACGCACACATGTGCACACAACACATATACAGACTGCGTCTTGGATTCGCGATTATGTTTGTTTGTACGTCTCTCTCTTTCTTCTTTTTTTTTATTTTTTAAAAGAGTCGTTGTCGCACCTGAGCCTCCACTGCACCCTCCTCTGATCTGCATTCGAGATTCGGTAGAAGCACTAAGAGGTCTCTTTCTTTCTCTGTATCAATTTATCAAGCATCGATTCTGGCAAGATAAAAGTGACTCGCACAAAGATGCAAAATGTGAATAATAAAATACTGAAGAGTCAAGCTATAATACGTAAAAAAATTAATATGACGAATTCGAAGCACTAGTGCACATTGGTATTAGAGTTGTTGTACACTGATTTAATTTGAGTATAAAAATGAAATGCAAATATTTCAAATTATGAAATACATATTTTACCTAATAGTAATTATGCTCGTGCCTTGCCAAATAGCATATGCAAGCGAGCGCGTTGCTGAGACAACCAGCAAGTCAATTATCTAACAAGATAGACAGATTTGGATTGAGCTGTCAGCGCGTTCAGACGTATCTCTCGATCTCTATTACTTCATCTTACATTTTTTGCGGTGTTCTATTCCGTATTCTTGATCAATAAACGCTTCTTATTCTTTTTCTTACATTCATGTTGTTTATTTCGGTGATTCGGGAGTGTGTGTGCGCGATCTCGTAAATCGGTCGCGCGGGCACAACAGTACAATAAAATGTATTGAGTATTTCATGATTTAATCAATTTCTATATTTATTTATTAACATGTTTTTTTTATTTTACGTTATTTTGTGTACGACGGCTTTAATGTGTATCAGTGTGTCCAATCGAATTCGCTATTAGATTTTTCTATTAGATTTTAAATAAAATTCCGTCACTAAAATATATAGATATATTTAGAGAATTATAGAATATTGTTTTATATTAATGAGCGTCATGCAAGTATTGTGAACACATATATATATATATGTCATAAAATCCTGCCAGGATCGTAGCGGAAAGTAGTGGAAACTTAGAGATTTGTCGCCGGGTATCAAAGACATACTATGGAAATTCATTGTTTTGCCCCCTTTCGAATGTCAGCATGAGTGTCCTTACAGTTATTGTAATTGTGACCATTTACAAATTGTCTTCTTAACTGAGAGAAAAGGACGCCAGTGCGGGTGTGAGGAACGTCGCAAGGAAAGTTTCAAGGGAAGTAAAACGGGGGTTGAATTTTGCACGTTGGTTTATTATCTCGCCACGGCGGAACTGATGCGGTATTGTTCTACGAAACAATGAATTACATACTATGGACACAAGTACCTGCCTCACTACAGATTGGAAAGTCTTGGTGCATTGAGTAATCGATTGATAGTTAACCCATTTGTTAACGTTATATTACGTAGAAAAATATAAAAGATTCCATTATATATTTTAATCCATTTATTATTAAAAAATTCTTTAATATGTACATAACAAGAACACAAAGTACGTTAAATTATAATATCGTTTATGAGCAAAAAATTGACAATCTGATCGATAAAATTTCTAATATTATAAAAGGTACATGAAATGGGTTAATTATATGACTTCTATTCAAACATTTTCTCTCTTTGTAAATATTAGAATAGCAAAAATGTCTTTTTTAATTAAATAATAAATTAGAATAAGACGTCATAATATTCTATTGCTGTGCAAAAAAAATTCTATATAGTAGTTAAGAAATATTCATTTTTGTTCGGAGCACACGATCGGTTCACGATCGCAAAGCAACTTCATGTTCATATCATTTCGTATATTTGCATTTTTCACTTTCAATATATCATTTTTATCACGGTACCGGTTGTCTTCTGAATCACATTCTCTTACGAATGCTGGCCAAGACTTTTCAATCCCGAATTGACCAATGTCAATAATTATGAACAAAAAATTCTCTCCGCCGTGGCTAACCCAGTCTCCCACGAACCTCTTCGTAGGACGGGCAGCTTTGCTGCAGCTACGATTATGGCTGCGCTGGCGATTTGGGCAACGACAAACAGCAACGTTCTTCAATCGCTGTTCCTGAGCCTCTCATACGCCATCCACCGGATCATGCGGTCCAGTCGCTGGTCAACGGTGCACCGGAAGCAGCTCTACCAGCAGCGGTCACTGGCACATCCGGCACCACACGCACCACCACTTCCTCCATCGCGAGCACCACTTCTCCTGTCTCGTCGCCCTCGCACTACTCGTCATCCTCCAGCATCAGCAACGACAACCCTCACGATCTCAGACAAGATCACGCAAAGGGCTCGCATATTTTGGCCATGTCGCGAGTCCAGCAAAGAGACATGGCCTATCATGCCATCAGATCACAACAATACCAGCAACAAGCGTCGACCACGAGACACCAGCAGTTCATTGCAGGCTCGACGACGACGTCGTCGATGGCATCAGAACGGTCTGCGGCGCCGTCGACGACGACGACGACGACGACGACGACGATAAGAACACCGCCCGCGACGTCTATCGGCGGCAGATCATTGTTGCGACGCAGCCAGTCATCGAATATCATCAATCACCACGGCAGTGCCGCCTCCGCTTTTTCTTCTTCCTCGTCGTCATCATCATCGACTCTCTCTGTGGTCTTGGCAACCTCAACGATCGAGGAGCCCGATCTACCGCCCGCGAGCGTCCCCGTGCAAAGTCCTATCCGCCAACTGGTCGGTCGCCGTCGCAAGGACAGCAGGAAATCCATTGTCCTTGACAGCGCTACTTGAGGGCCGTGGATCTAGAGGAAGATAGAAAAGAACGAACGCGACACATTTGGCAAGGCATTCCAGAAGGGAAACCCGAAGGATCTCCCATAATCGTCCGACGCACGTTGTCTGTCTATTACATTGTCGGCAAAAAGGGGGAAATGAAATCGATAGTTAGCGAAAAGGAGGTACAGGATCATTGGTGATGTAAGCGATGTTTGCGGAGAATCGGTGCCACGAGGAAGATTTATTCCTCTTTCTGGAACCTGTTTAAGAATTCATCTGGCATTTCCGAGATCAACGTCTCGTCAATGGAGCTAAATCGACAATCGCATCACTGATCTTGATCCTAGTCCAGCTAGATTCTAGGTTCTTACGCTAAGATCGAAGTCGCTAATACTATCAAGTTCGTGTTGTTGCGATCGAGTTGTCTGCGGGTGAGATCACTTAGTCGCTATTGACATCCGGACCTAGAACAACCGCGGGATGGGCTTATGGCTGAGAGCGCGACGCGTCCAGAACGTTCGCTTTTCCGCTTGAATTGTTCGCTCGAGCTGGTGACCTCGCTTTTGGTCGTCGGATGAACGTTGAGATGTTACTCATTCTTCGAGAGATAATCGGTGCAGAAATGACTTTCAAGATCAACATAAAGGATTTACGCACGATGATCAGCTTGCAAATTTAAATATAATAAATATGCAATAAGTATTGAATACAACAGCATGTGGTATTCTCTACTGAATCAAAGTGCAGATTAATCTGAATTGATTCCATTTGTAAATTTTGGCTAACAGCGATATTACCTGGATATTGACTTCTTACAAAACTTGTTTACGCCTCTTAGAGTACATTATAAATAACAAAAGTATAACAAAAGAACTTTGTATTGTTGATACGAATAAATTAGAATTAATAAGTAAAGTATCTACATAAGCGTGAATAAGAATTCATACATCAGAGAGTTGAAGGCTACATATATTTTTTGTGAACTTCATGAATAACGCAGTATGAAATTTAAAAACGAATAAAATTTGCTTATAAATCAATTATTTTCTTCTTATACAACTATTAACTACAACAATTGCAACATCGTTAGTGAAACTATAGAATTGATACTGATTATTAATTTACGAATAAAAAATATTGCATAATTTGCAATTCACACATTTTCACGATTTGATCATAGCGTAAATATTGTACCATCAAATTTTCACATAATCATCAAGATTGCGCATAAGCGCAATAAATACGTAACGATATGAATAATTACGTAACGATATCAAATAAGTATCATAAAATAATTGCATGTAGCCAGAAAATTTCTAAATATTCCAAGCAGAAATATCTCGAATTCACACGAATTGATAGATTCGTAGTAACTATTTAATGATGTTGATTTTCGGCACCGATTGTCGATCGAAACTGTGTCACGCGTCCTCCGTCATTCAGGATCATTGAGCGAACCGAGGGCGCTGATTCGCTTTCGCAGAAGAAGCTCCTTTCGCGTATTTGATTGAACAAGTAGCGCACAATATTTGGGCCTTATAAAGTAAATTGTTGATGTTCCGCTAAACCACATAAACATTTGTATGTATGTATGTACGTAAACGTCGGCAAAGCAGGAACGATATATATATTTGTCGTAAGGAATTGATCCCCGACGGAGGGGAGGACACACACAGAGTGATGTATATTGTATGTATATAATATATATATATATATATATATATATATATATTACACATACAATATGCATATAAAAAAAGTAAATCGTATGTATTATATTATACCATGTACTATATATGAGTAATTCCCGCGAATCGAAACTGAACGCATCGTCAATATCGATGACAACGCGGATGACTCTATTACGCTAGAAATATCCATTATGAAGGATCATATCTCGTGACAATATAAAGCGATATGAGGCCTCGGAACATATACAATCATCGTAGCGTGCGTATCCGGCGATAAAAATAGTTACGCTTGTGTGAGAGAGTACATTTAAGGATAATAAGATAGACGCGATCCTTAAACTCGAAGAGAATTCAGTCTATCTTCTAAAGATTCGATCCGATTCCCACATTATCCTTAGTTATCCTGCAGGAGGCAGACTTATGCTCGATTCACGGCTGTCGAATGAGGTGTCGGAATGCGCCACCGAGAGACAGTGGCTTTATAACTCAGTGTTGCAATAAAAGATTTAGCATCATTACGTGGCAATCGTTCATCATTTATGATGCCGAATGAAGAGTGGTAACAATTAAATAAACGGTTCGATTCTTATATCACAGTTGTAAAAACAATTTCTGCGGAATGCAATTAATGTCAATTGAAAAAGCGAATTTAGATGTATTGCATACTGTAGTTAAAAGGCCGTACCGAGGAAGATCAAATCCTTCCTGCCCTAAGACGAAGTCAAAATTAAATGTCTGTTACTCCGACGTTCTCAAACGACGGAAGGTTAAGCTAAACTTTTCCTACGTGCATTTTACGATCTATGAAATGTGCGGAATTGACGGATTTTAACCTCTTGTCTGCGTTGGATAATTAAGCTCTCTCGGTGCTAAGTCCAGCAGAAAGACTGCCGTTTTTCAGCATTTCACCCGTTCGCAAACTGTGCATTTGTAATAGAGTTGGTTCTTGCAGAGTTAAACGTAAAGTAATTTTCGTAGCAAAACGCGCGTGCGTGAATTGAATTCACGATAGATATACGATAAATATTCTCCTAAAAACTTAATTTGTTATCACTATTTATTTAATATAACGAATTAATGATAATTATAGAAAGTATCGAGTCTCTGAAAATGTCATTTACGTTCTCTTCTTTCTTTCAGCAATTCGTCATTAATGTGTTACCGACTGCAACATCATTTTACGCATTCACAGATCTCAGAGCAATCAAAATCCGTCAGAGCCCTAAACATGGATATCCACGATTCGCATCAACGCATAAACGCGAGTTGATTGTTGATGTCGTCATAGATACTATCTATAATAGACATTCGGAATTATTACATGATTTGAGCGTAGCGTCGAATAATAATTAACCAGAACCAGAAGTTAAGCATTTGCAACTCGCCTACGAGCAATAGCCTAAGCGATGTTAATTATAATCGAGATAATCGAGGACGCGAGAGTAGATGAGACACTTGGCCCACCTAATTTTAGGGATTATGTCTTAGCCGTAATGAAGAAGGGCCTAGCTAAACGTAATCATTCAACTTCGAGCGATGCATGGGAAAAATTATCAACTTTTTCACCGTGCCAATTATAAGATCTCCTGTTATGTCAGTCTGAGATTGGACGATGAACGTACTGGCTGACTTGATTCTTTATCTCGCTCAACTCAACATGACCACTACGACTACATTCCTCCTTGACTAACAATAAATAGGCACTAATGAGAGAAACACACACACACACATATATATATATATATATATATATATATATATATATAATAAATAAATAAATAAATAAATAAATGAATATGCATATACGGAATGACTCTGCTGTTTATGCCGTTTCTTTCATTCGCGAATTCTTTCATTGACTTAAAAAACGGCTTCTATATATTTATTATTACATTTTCAATAAAAAAATATCGTTAAAGTAAAAAATATTAACAAAAAATATTCATAATTATAAACAAAAATTTTTTTCATCTTAGTTATTGTAATTTAAAAATTATTGAATTTATTATCAAAGATGCGCTGAAAGAAGATGCAATAGAAAAGCAGGGCATCCTACATATATATATTCATATTATTGTATATAAATATACGGAACATACGGAGTACATGTACGAATGTACATGTATACATGGACATAACAGAGAGAAGCGACAAGAAGGAGAGAGTTAATTCGTAATTAAGTAGGATTTTAATGAATCTCCAGGCGGCTATGTTCATGAAAAAGAGAAAAAAAATCTCGCAGTATCTCACAGTATCTCGCTGAGAACTCAATGGTAATTGTTCGTTCAATGTGCAATAATTTAATAATAACACCGCTTAATTTGTAACCGACTAATTAAATCGAAGCGATGCCATCGTGTTTCTTCGTGGCCGGACGGACAATTATATGTGAGGAAAAGAAAAAAAAATAAAGATCGAAAAATGCGTCGACATTATTTCTCCGGCTCGAATTTGTCAGCTCTACGCTTTGCAATGAAATAATCACACATTACAATATGTATTCAGAGAATATTTTTAAAAAATATAAAGAAGCGTTTAATCAAATTTCTGTCAACTACGTTACTCATGACAATACGAAACAATACGAACAATATTGACAGTATCTTTAGAAGTTTAAAAAATACTGCCAATTTGGAATACTATTTTACCATTATCTTGTCGTAAGATACAGAATGTCGTACAATTATTAGTACAGATTCTGATTGCTTAAATATATATGTTTTAAATTATTAAATCGAGTTTGCTTCGCAAAAATTAATAGGGACCATTATTTGTCACAAGTTTTTCGTCAATGTTCAATATTTTGATAAATAGGATTTTTGTGCAAAATAAAGTAAAGAATAAAGAGAACAATTTTTTACTTATTTATATCTTAGAATTTATTTATTGTATGTGTTGAAAAATTTAACTTATTGTTAATTTAATATCATTTTATCAAAATATTTTATTTTAAAATCATTTTATCAAAATATTTTATTTATTTCGATGCTAAAGAATGTTCAATATTTAAATTTTTTATTTTATCTTTTATTTTATAGCATTTAAATATATACTGAGGATTTTGCGTTCTCTATGTAATTTTTATGACATGCGATATTATTGCAGAATTGATCGGAACTAATTAAAAATTAAAAACCGAAAATATAATCTGAGAACTGTAACAAGTTCAACTAGTATTCTTGACTAATTTGTTTGATTTCTTGTATTACTTATGATTTCATAATTTTTGTTTCTGTTCTTGTACTCTCTGAACCATCTACTTCGCTAGGCTTTTGCTAGTTCTAGTTGATTTATTATTATCCAATCAATCAGCTACTTACCTATAAAATAATCACAAAATAATTGTAAATAACTTATGAAGTTGAAGTTCAAGCTCTTTAAGAAAAATGTCACATTTTACAGTTATATATATTTATCTTATAATACAATATTTTACAATATTTTCGTAATTTACAAAGTTAAAAAAATTATGGAGGTATTTGCAATTTCCGAAAGAAAAAGGAGAAGAGACAATGCGCAATTATGGTGAAATCGGACAAAACGGGGAGAAATTCGAGCTGAGAAAATATAAATGACGTCAAACGATACACGAGACACACGATTGAAAACTAGAGATAACCCATTATGTCTCAAAATTAAATTCTTTCGGAATTGAAATAATCAATAGAAAACTGATAGATTTGTCAGTAGAACAAGATAATCACTCTTTTCAAACACTCCCGTGTAAGCATCAGATTTTTTTCAATCAGATAGTTCAAGATGCATTAAGATCATTTAATTATCCTAATGAAATAAATAATAGAATGAAAACAGAGTTATTTAATTTAATTCTTCTTCATTCTTATTTTATATATTAAATAAAATTTTATATATTAAATAACAGTGTACGTAAATTATTAAAACAACTTAACTATTAATTAACTTAAAGAAAATTAAAGATAACTGATTCGTATTGCGAAATCTCACGAACTTTTATCAGATTCTATTAACAAATCTTACATGATGGGATATAACGGGTTATGCTCTGCGCCTTAAGCGCCTTCGTACATATGCATGAGCAACATAACGTGAAGACGCAAATACGCCGATCCGTTGAAAAAGAAGAATTAGGCTAGAAGGAAAAATGAAAAGAATAATAGTATAATAATAATTATAATAATATAATAACATTATTAATATATTATTAATAATAACATAACAATAACAATAAATAACGCTGTTACTCTGATTGTATATAGTTCTGTAATGTTATATATAGTACCATATAGGAACGACAAATATACTATAATTAATTAAATACACGACACACACCGTACACCAGGGCGCGCACCTGCGCGAAACAATCGATAACGATTAATTGTATCTTAGTTATTTACAACCAAGATAAAAAAGAAATTGAATCGTACGAATTTACGTACGGAATAAATGATGGGAAAAAGGGAGGATAGTCGAAGAGGCGTTAAAAAATAATGTTCGCGTTGCGACATTTTCTAAAATCGTTTTCTTTTCGGTGAAATATTTGCAATTTGAATGGCGCGATATGCATGAATGTAGTCGATGCTTATCGCGAAGGGCATAGGTAAATCCAAATTAAAAATCCATTTCATGTTGCTCTTACTAGTGAATTTATTCAAAAAAATTTACATTTCAAGTAACTATTAATAATATAATCGATTTCGTAGAATTTCCATTGAGATATTGATATTTCAGGATTTTTCTGCTATTATTATTTGAATATTTACGAGTGGATGATGGTACAATTATAATCTTACGTTCTGTTAGAAATTTGTAACATTATAATTTGCTTAATTATTATTTCATCATATCATCTGACTGCGCAATCAGTTTTCTTCATATCATTGACATATAATTAAGCATTAAGAAATGTAATTTATTAAACATATCAAATAAGTTATTCTACAATACGAATTTAATATCTTAAGAAATTAACTTTTTAATATTATAATTGGCTTTTATATTGCGATTTTATTTCGTTTAAATATTTTATTGTTATCTTCTCTTCAAGTAAATGCTAATTACAGAGAAAAAAATTTTTATTCTTTTGCCCTATGCCCTTCGAATAGTATTCAATTGTCTACAACGTAAGTAGACATGTGACTTAATTATTATCAACATATATGTAAGTAAATAAATGATAAATCATTTTCGAAACGTCAACATTTATCGATAAATGATAATTGACGATGGAGAACAATTACATGATTAGTGCTGCATACTTTATAAAGTCAATAAATAAGTAACACAGAGATTGATCTCTTGTTTTAAAAAACGTGTATTTCAACATACACGTTTGAATACAGCTTTATTCCACGAAATAAAAAGGAAAAGGAAATCTCGCCGACAAGACAAAAAGAGATATAAAAACCTTTTGTACGATTTCGAGATCTTCTTTGTATATAATAATTAATCAAAAACGAATTTTGTGAAAATTATATGCACAATCAACAGTTGTTAAACGGCGATAATTATTTCGATTTGTCTATAGGCATGGATGTAATTATTTGAAGAAAAAAGAAATTACCACATTATATCACAAAAACAATTAAATCATCGATGTAAAATATTTAAAAGTTTAAAAACATCAATCAAACGTTCGAGTCAATTCTATAACAAATAAATAATTTTGATTGTAAACATATACCGAATATTGACCTCACATAATGAGAATTATGTCGGCCTCTTCAGATTAGTAATTTGTAAATTCATTTAGTAAGGTGATATTTTTAGAGAGATAAATCAGGTAGATAGGTCGATAGATAAATCGGTAACTAAAATCAGGACGGCGATAGACAGAGTCAGACTCGCGTATCATAGTGAATTTTTATGTACATAACGTTCATTATCGCATATCTCGGAGCTTAACCCCTTAAACGGACTTGACAAATATGCTCTTCGCGAACTCAATACTGCATTATGTAAAGAGTCAATAAAATCGTTCCCAAAATTCCTCAATCTACACGAATACGTTTTACATAAAATAATCTTTAGCCGTAGCCTAATCAATGACATAAATATCAAACGATGAAAATATTTTATTAATCGGTCCACTTTGGAAGCTGGACGGAAATATAACAAAGACAGGCTTTCCCTTGAGGATTAATAATAATCGGCTTCAGATGTGAATAGAAAGGATGTGAATAGAAAATTTCACATCCTTTCCAGGAGAAAATGATCCGTTCGATTTTCATCTTACGGTGATGAACTCGAGTCATTTGTGCAACCTAGTGAAAGCTTTACGTGTGCCTCATATGATCAACATTACTATCAGTGCAAGTAATATTACCATGATTATGAAATAAGCTCTATTCAATCGGTAACACCTTCGATAGTCAAGATTGTCAATACTGTTAAGCATTAACAGTAATCGAAAGCATTCGGAATTTCGTAGCTCTATTTAATATTGAAAGATACTGTTACGTTTGATTATAATAATATGTCTAATCAATACCACAAACAACTATTACAACGATTACCAGTAAGCTCTTATGGAATACGAAAAGATCAACTATCGAGAACGATTATACTATTCCTCGATTATACTATTCACTTTTTTATTACTTTCGCATTGTTTAAGAATCAGAAAATCGATAGAAATTGTTCTTATTATCCTGACAAAGTGGGAAATGATCGTGTCTTCTATTATACTAAAGAAAAACTACTAACAAGGAACTATCTTTGTCCAATTTTTTCCTCAAAATATGTTATTAAACATTTAAATCTGAGAGATTCTGTATTTCTTATTGCGTAATTTAAAAGATGAAACAACCTTCTAAAACTTCGAAGCTAAAATCTTTTGACATTCAACAAAAGCTTTTCGATTTATTTATTATATTAAAAAATTTTGAATTAAAATTTAATTGGTGTTTAAGCTAATACAAGCTTTAGTTTATTATTTTAATTAACTTTTGCCGAAAAACAAAAAGAAATAGTAAAATTATTCTATGCTTATTTTTAATTTTGATCTCCCCGTTCTTTCAAAATTATTTAAATCTTATTAGAAAAATATTATAGTATCTTTTTTTAATCAGTCATGTAAGAATTGATCTATTATATATTTTTCTTTCTAAAAATAAATTATTATAACATGATATTTCTGTGAATTACTCTAAAAAAATTCTAATACGATATTGTATAATGCACATACTTATGCCCAATTTCTTCACTAGATAATCTAAGAGATAGATCCCAGAGTGCAATGGAGATATCTCCTGTATAAGGATAATTATCCGCAACTTATTTGGAAGTGAAAAAATTGAGAATAAGTGTTTCTTTACGTTCAAGCAGTGATAAAAGCTATAAGAGCGACGATAAAAAATAAAAAATCTATATTTTTCTTCGGGGTATATTTATAATGAAGTTGTGATAACAGCATATTTCTAATTGTTAACTAAAGTATTGAATCAGTGCAAAAATTCGTGCCCGATTTATTATTCAAAGTTCAAACAGCTGCAATTTTGTTAAAAATAAACAAAATTTCAATTTAAAAAAAGAGTTTTAAAGCTTGAAATCTCTCTACTTTCGAATGATTATTATATTTTTTGAGTTTGTATGAGTTTTGTCATTTTTACATATAGAAAACTATGAGCTGAAAAAAATAAAAAATTTTTTTTTCACTTTGTAAATGTAGCATGTCCAAAAAAATTTTTTTTAATTTTCGACTCTTTATTATAAAAACTTGAAACTTTCCCTACAAAATTTTTTTAAAATGTTCCTACGATTTTTTATTATGGAGTTGTTGCAAATTAAATAAAATAAATATTTTGACTTTGATTGCTCATAATTTTATCAAAACACACAATTTATCAAACATACATCACAATTTTAAAAAATAGATTCTAGAAAACTTAAATTCTTTCAGAGAATAGAGTAAGATTTAGATTTTATTTTATTTTTAACAAAAATAGTAGCTATTTGAAGTTTGAATAATAAATCGGGTACGAACTTTTGTACTGATCCAATATTATTCTCGAAAAATGAGTGATTTAGAAAAAGAATTACTATTATCTTTAAATATTAAGGAAATGTTTGTGAAACGTCAAAATTTTTAAATTTTTATTTCTGATTAGTTCATTCCTAAAGCCGAACGTTGCGCATTACACAAATAGAAATAAAACTTGATAAGATGTGCAGAATATTAACGTCTTTACACAAACACATTCAAGCGTTTTGTAATACTGAAAGTTTGAAGATAATAATAATTCTTCTCCTAAGAGTCACTCATTTTTTAAACAATTTACCTTAATTAACAGATAAAGAAATATATTATTACAACTTCATTATAAACACATCAAAGTAAGATATATTTAATTAGCTTTTATCACGCTCTTATCATCAATCTGATAATTTTTATCACTGCTCTAAAACAAATACATTCTAAGATATCAAATATATTAAAATTATTGATGATATAATGAGATTCTTTTTTATTAAAAATAGCCTCTTAAGTATTTATTTTTATTTTATAATTGTATTAAATTTTAAACTCCAATCAATCTTAATTTTCTATTTTTTAAAATGATTTTATTATGATCGAAGATAATTAAATAAAGTCGAAATATCTCGTTATATCATTATTGATTATTTTAATAAATTTGATTTTGTAATTTATTGCTATTAACTTTATTTTTTTCGCTTGATTATTGACTTTGATTTTATTTTAATTATTTACACAAACCTTATTTTGTTAAAAATAATAAACAATAAGGAGTATATAGATCAAATTGCAGGATGTTATTGCAAATTATATTCTTTAAATACAATTAAATTATATTCTGTAAATCTTTCAACTGTTATCCAGTCATCTTCAGTACAACAAATTGCTAGATAGACGTTAATTTACAAAAATTAAATTAGGTTATTATGATAAATAGATAAATAGATAATTTACAATAACATCCTAGTTTGGTCTATATGCTCCTTATTATTTATTATTTTTGACGTAATTCAAAGAGCCAATTATCATTATACTTGCTTATTTTACTTAGCTTTGGTCGAAAAGCTAAAAGTAATGCTACAGTTATTATTCCATTCCTTATTTTTAATTTTTATTTCTCAGTTTTTTCCTAAATTAGTTAAATTTTATTAGAAGAATATATTATAGTGTCTTTAATCAGCTCTATAAATTAATTGATTATAGTGATTGATTATATACTTTTCTTTCTAAATATAGAATATTGTGATAAGATGACATTCTATGCAATCACTATATAATAAAATCCAATATATTGTGTAAGTGTCTTGTGAATTATCAAATCTAATGAAATAATTTATTACAATGAAGTTAATCACAAAAACAAGTTTTAGATGAAAATCATATTACATTAGAACAGTCATTGAATTTATTTACGTATCAGTTTTGAATAATTTTATAATAATAATTAATTTCTTTACATTTTTTAAAAGAATAAATTGTATATGTAAAACGAATAAATTAATTTTATAATTAAAAATATTATAATAATATTTCTTTTAATAAATAAAGTTAAAATATTTTTTTTTAAAAACAAATGGAATATTTTTTGTAAAAAACAAAATAAAAATTTTGTCATCCTCATTTGATTTTATGATTAAAATAAAGCAACTCTAATTTAAAAATTAAAAGTTAATTCATTTGAAAATAATTGAATCATACGTTATTAATTTTTTAATTTTATTATTTAACTTCTGTCTGTTTTTAACTAGTTATCATCCTCTATTAACAATTCAGTTAATAACATAAATAGAAAAATTGGCACTTAAATGATGTTCCTTGTTGATAGTAATTGGCATTATCATCACTGCCGGGTTTAATGCTGCTTATCGTGTTAATTTATCAGAATATAAAGATCACTATTTTTCAGGAAAAATTCAAAAGCAGATCATTGAAATATAATATTGTTTCCTGCATAAATATTCCATTATTCATGTTCCCTACTTAGAATAAAATTCGCAAATAAAATTATGTTTAAACATTTTCAATTTTTTATAAGTAATAATATATATATATATATATAGATATATATATATATATATATATAAACACAAATTAAGCATTCAAATTTCATATTAAACTATAATGATTTCTATACTTGCTACGTAACAAACTAAAGAGAAACAAAATTGATTATTCAGTAAAGATCATTGTTAACTTAATTGTGAAAATTAATACAGTATCTCATATATCGAGTAGACATGATTATGGCCCTAAGTGCGCAAACTTTATCAGTACTGATATTTAATTTTATTCGCTTATATAAAACTGAAACTATTTCAAATTTTGATATTTCTGTATTATCAGTTCTTAAATTAAAATCTTCAGAATGCACACTTCGAAAATAATTAACTTAATATTTTAATTAAATATTTTAATAATATTTTAATTGCTAATTTAATATTTTAATTTACACAAGGTAATCACATTTACATACTTCTGTTAAGATAATGTTATTATGTAAATGTTAAAAATGCGTATATCTGCAATGTAACTATCTAAACTTATGCGAAGATTAATGAATATATTCAGTACTAGTTTTATGTAAATCAGTGATAAATTTTTGATCGATCGTTTCATTATAATGTAATAAATTTAGATAATTTATTACATTATAATGTTATATATTTAGATTAATAATATAACTTTATTTAAAAATATTGAGAAAAATCTGTCATGCGAACCTTCAAGAATAAATGGTGCCCGTATTATTGTGTTCTAGTCTGTACTACATCGAACATCGATTGTTGCCATCTTTATAAGACCATCGTGACGATTATCTATAATCATCATTATTGTGGACTATACAAATAAAAACAAAACAAAGATATACTAAAAAAAAGCTATGTCACTCTTGCACAGGTGCATTTCATTTCGATAATGTCGGCAAGAAAGAAAAAATTGACTTCATTCGAAAGTAAATCTAACATCTCGATAAATATAATATTAAGCTTCAGCAAAAATCTAATCAGAAAATTTGTTTTAGAAAAATTAGAGATATAAATAATTTCGAAAGAGTTAGATTAATAATTTTTCATGTACCATGAAAAATTAAATTATACTGTCATCAATAATTATAGTTTTAAGTTAAATTATTTAAATAAAGATAATTCGTAAATAATAACATATTCAAATTAAAGATTCAAAAATAATATTCATAATTTGCAATTATAATGAAATGATTTTTTACCTTTACAGATAACAAACTTGTCGGCCAATTATCTAATGGTCGACCTTGCCGACAATTCTCTGTCATATCATCAATACAAGGCTTTATCAGTTAACCAATCTCAAGCCTTCTCCCTTCTCCCATCTTTCCTTACGACGCACGAGTCTCTTTGAATAAACAAAATGTCCTTGGCTAGCTCGGGATAGCCATTTTGCAAATTACATTTACATAAAACTTGTAAAATTATCAGGCTTGATGCGCACTGGAGAAGTAATTTATAAAAAATATATAAATTACGGATTTTCACAAATCTAACATTTTGTGAAAAGCGTGTCGTAATTGTCGCCAATAATTGAAAAAAATGATCGCCGATTTAAATTTAATACGAAACAGATGTAAAAAAATTATTATTTGTCATTAGGAGTCTGCTTTTCAGTTAATTTTTATTTTATCGCTACTTTTTTATGCACATATGTATATCATCAAATATACATTTTTTTAAAGATAAAATACGATATAGGAATTAATAATTCTATATTATAAAAAAATTTGATAATACAATATGTTATTTATGGATATGATATATTGATATTACATACTCTAATATTTTTTATAATATTAGAGTATAATATATATTTTATAATATTATTTTATACAATATTTTTGTACTCTAATATTTTAAAAAGACTTAAGAAAATATTCTAACTTTATCATTTAATATATTTTTCTTTTATATATTTTGAATTATATTAATATATTATCATTTTTAGAAATATGTTAATAAAGATTTGCCCTTTTGCATCGGATTTATCTTATTACAGAGAATAAAAGTGTCCAAGAAATATTTTACGAAATACACATCCGTCAATCACGGCGACGTTTTCCACGCTTCCATGCTTGTTACGCGACGAATGTTTCTATGTACGTGTACAATGTTAACCTGATAGCCTGCGAATTGCTGTGCGGCGAATCGCGCCATGTAGGAGTATAATGGAGTTCATCTCTTGTCTAGTCAGGGTTATAAATAAATAAATTTGTCATTTAGTCATATTTCACTCTTATCGCTGTGAATACGTAAGATACTTTTTTTTTTGTTCATTGAGAGCCCGAACAAGCGGACGGAATTAATAATAATTTCCATAGATATGTCAAAAAACGAGGATGATAATTAAATGTATGATGCGATTGTCTATATTAATGTGTTATCATCGATTGCTATTATTACTTGTCATTATTATCAAATGCAAATTATTATGATTGCGACTATTATTGTCTATTATTAGTTACTCACTACAGCTATATAATACCTTTGTAAATGAGAATCAAGACACACTGAGGGCTAGGGAAAAGAGAAACTTAATAAATTGAAATTCTATTAACCCAAAGGCGTTTGACTGTTATTTAAGTCTATTTATTTTATTCCCAACAGCGATAAAAAAATATTGAAAGATGAAGAAATAAAGAAAGAAAAAGTAAGTTGCACGTTACATAATTACAGTTAAAATTATTCCTGAGATATAATATCCTATATCCTCTTACAAAACATGTTTTACATCTTCAATGAAATGGATATTAATTTTACATCGAATACTGAAATCCATTTTCACTAAGAACGTAGGACATATACAGACTAAAATAATATATATTATAAATCAACTAAATATATAATTTATTATTTAAGTATTAATATTCATTATTATTAATGTATAATAATAACAAATAAAGAATCTGCTGAACATATATTAAACATAATTCGATTATGTTAAAAAAATTTATCTTAACAAACAATTAAAAAAAAAGGTTAAAAGTTTATCTAATCAATTGTTTCTGACGATATATACTTAACCTGACTGCAATGAAAACAAAGGTTTAAAATGTAACGATACATGATATATAACATTGTATTTATTGATTAGTATTTTTTTGTCGATTTTTGTTGTTCTTAAAATCTAATTACAAAAGTATAAAAAATTTGAAAAATTTAAAATTATGAATTTACAGATCTTCATGTAAAACAGATGTCGCAATACATTCGCTATTTTGTGGTGAAACTATGTTAAAGTGGAATATGTAAGCAGGAACATGATCTATGCAAATCAAGAGAAAATAATAAAATGAAAAAGATCATATATTAAGAATTGTTTATATAAAAATAATAAATATATAATAATAAATATATTCAATATAAATTCAATATAATATTTTAAAAAATTTATTATAATTTTTATATAAACAATCTCAATATATATAATCTTTTTCACTTTGTTATTTTTTATTGATTTACATAGATCAAACGTTTCTGCTTATATGTTCCATCTTAACGTAGTTCATTATATAACAACAAATGTATTGCAATATCTGTTTTACATAAAAATGTTGAAATTTATAATTTAAAATTTTTCAAATTCTATATAATTTATAGTAATTAGATTTCAAGAACAAAAATCGAATAAATAGTGTTGAAATTTTAATTTAAACGATTGTTTACTTTGGTACTAAATTTATATATTATAATAAAATTGCATAATACAATATACGTCTAATCCTATACTTTTCTTCGCACGCAATTATAAACCTTGAGTTTAATAAATTAAAATTTTCATATCTATTTCATATCTATTTCGTCACGTTTTTTGTATTCATAAATTCAAAAAAAATATTCTCTCAATTTCAAAAGAACTTTGAACTTCATTTTTTACATAATTATGCTTGATAATATGCCTAAAAATGCATTTGTGATTAAAGATTTATTGCACTTAGGATTTAATATATATATTATTATCTTAATATATTATTGGTAGACAAATTTTGTGATCAACTGTAAAAATCTAACGAGTAAAAAATTTTAATAAAAGGACGTAAATGTACAAGAAATTAATTTTATTCATATCATTATATCAACTACATTATTAGCGAAAAAAAGTGATCATTATAAACGTTGTCATGAGTATTCCAAAATTTACAAATCGAAATATCACAGTAACAAAGTTACCGAAAAAATAAGTTATAAAAGTATTTGGAATTTTTTATTCTGAATATTAGTTTTTATTCTGAATAATAGTTTTTGAGATACAATTTCAATTATAATTAATCAAAAGTAAATATTTTTGATGACGTGTTCAAGCAATAAATGCTATTCAATGCTACTAATTGAAGAGAAAAAGCCATATTGTTATGCTATTGTTGCAAATTCAAAACATATCAAATGTCAAGGCTTTTTTAAATTATACCTTATCACGAGATTGTAAAATTTATATATAAAATATATTTTTAATATAGCTTTAATATATTTTTTTCACATTTTGTATCATAATTTTATTCTCTAATAATTTCTTTATTTTATTTAAATTTATGATTTTTATTTTTTAAGTTATATTTAATGTACAGTCATGTTCAATATTTTTAACGACGTTAATATACGTAAATAATATGTAAAATCATATTAATGATTATCAAAAATTTTAATAGTTTAATTTTATGCAATTAAAATCAATAGTGATCTTATAGAATTCAAATATATATTAAAAATTATTGTGTACCACTATTTGGTACGACAAATAATAAATATTTTAATAACTTCTTATTTTTTAAGAACTTTCTTGCGATTTTTATTCAAAAATTTCGGAACACCCTATATGTATACAAATTTTAAAATAATGTTATTGATATAATGATAATAACGAATAAATTTTATATCTCTCCCACATTATTTCTTTGTATACATTTCTCATTACTGTACACAACACGACACGACACACACACGCGCGCGCGCATAGTGCTTTATATCTTCTGTAGCATCCACAATTGGAGCATGCGCAAGCTTGGCTTGGCTTAGCGAGATGATCATTGCTGACATCTGGAATATATATCTATTTTGTGCGCACGTCGCACAACGTACATAACGCAAAATAAACTTCGTTGCATATAAGTCTTATATGTCCGTCTTCAACGATGTTATCGAAAACCAAACACTCAGTAACTCTCATTTTTTCCAAGCGGTATGATATTTCGATTAGATAGTGCGACAGACCAACTCTTAAAAGTAGCTTCTGAGAAATTAAAGTTTTAGGAAGTCTCATATTGCTGAAAAAATAGAATCTATTTGGTCCATAATATCGACAAACTCAAGAATTCAAGAAAATAATAGTGTTTTAAAAACATTTACAAAACGACTTACCATGTCTAAAACCAAGGACATTACCAAGCTGTCGACTGAACAATTGCAAAAGTTTCTAACATCCTTTGACACAGTGATGTGCGACATCGATGGTAAGCAATAAAATTCTAATTTTCATAATTTTTAATAAATATGTGTATGTTATATGTGTTGTATGTGTATCAATTGTAGAAACATAGAATACATTTACGTTAATTTATAGTTATCAATTTTGAGAAAATTTAAAATTAAAAGACTAATTGTGTAAGAACTTTGAAGGATTATTGATTGATACACTGTACAAATTTTAATAGATATCATATACAAAATTCTGAAATCCGCGAATCAAAACACCACAGCAAATGTTCTCAGAGAAAATAATTTGTAAAAAGTATTTGTCAAGTTTCATTCCGAGCAGTAGTTTCTGAGATACAAAGATAATGCTAATAATTAGAAATTTTAATTGGCCTATTATAAATTATGGTTAAACCGTCGTTTCTGTAAATGAATCAATCATATCAAAATTACTGCACAAAACAAAAACTTACAAATATTTTTACAATTTGTTCCTTTTTTTCGGAACAAAAAATAACATATATTTCTTTTATAAAACTTTATTTTTATTTTTTCGAAACTTCTTGTTTATTTTGATTTATAAATTTCAGGACACGCTACGCGCACATACATAAATATATAATATATATATATATATATATATATATATATATATATATATATATATATATATCTAAGAGCATATTCCGCTCATTATAAGGATGAAAAAATTCATAATAAACATGGGATTCGGAAACGCTTCCTTTCCAAATTATAAATATTTCTTATTTAAATCGTACGCATTTACGTCGCAACATGCCTCGCTTCGACATAATTTTTATTTATGGGGACCTTGAGACTTTCGTGTTTGATACTCTTGTCGCTACTGTGGAAGTATTCTGAAATCATATTATCACTACGTGTGAAAAAATACGAAGTAAATTTTTGAACATCTTCGGCAATCTATATATTGATGCGAAGCATGCATCGATGCGGAAGGAAATCGTTTCCAGCAATCTATATTTTTTGTAATGAAAATATAGATATAAGTATAAAATAAAAAAATGTTTATAACTTGGAAAGGATTTCCGAACTCATGTTTATATGCCTTTTTTCATTTTTATGAGTGAAATAAAGTTTGGTCTATTTCTAAAACATCCTGTATATACATACATATGTGTAGATAAATATTACATAAATATACAGGGCATATGAGAGTCAAATTTAAAAATTATAAATTTTGAAAATTCTGACAAAAAAAATATAATACTCTATAATTAATTAAATAAAAATAGATATATATTACATGTTTCGGTCTCACGATTCAGCCGAATTTTTTTATATTTAAAATTTCTGAAATCAAACGCTTATTATAACATGATTCTTCATCTAAAATTAGGATGTTTTGTTCCAATCAAAATCATGTTTGTATTGCAATCTATGTTCGGTTATTACTGATCGGGCGTGTTCTGACGACGAATATAATTTTGATGTTCTGCGATTTTTATTTTTAATTGTCTGCCCGTCTGTTTTACATATAATGCATCACATCATTACACACGATCTTGTAGATTACATTATTTTTGGGAAAAGTGTGATCTTTATATATTTTAATGTATTTCTATTATTTGTTAGAACTATAAAAAGAAACCGTGATGTCGTCTTTATTAAATTTATTAAATTTTTCTGTCAAAGATGGAATAAAAGGCACAGTGAATTACGATGGAGCGATTGTTATATTCTCTTTTTTATCTGAACGATTCTGTAACATTCTTTTTCTTCGTAGAATGCCTTTGACTTTGTTGTTTATTGTATCAAAAATGAATTTAAACAGATTAATCATTCTGTAATAATATTTCGATTATAAGTATTAAATTTTTTGTATTCAGAATTAGAATAGTAATAAATATAAAGCTAGAGAATAAGAGAGAGAAAGAGAGAGGGAGAGAGAGAGAGAGAGAGAGAGAGAGAGAGAGAGCTCTATCTACCAAATTAATGATTATCCTTCTTTTTTGAGAGATAAAATAATTGAAAAATTTAGAAATCTCTCCGAAAAATTCGATGTGACCAATCAAAATTTAATTTTTTTCTCTTTAATTATAATTGTAATATCTAAAAAATTTAATGAATCGCCTATTTCAAGAATAAATTAAAGGCGAGAATGGAAAAAATTAAATTTAAAAAAAGAATCAATTTTGAAAGAAGGAACAATAGCACATAAATCATCAAAGAAAAATGAAAGAGTACTTGATCATTAAACCATAATTTTTAAATTTGACTTTTATATGTCCTGTATATTCTTTATATTGTTTTGAAATTAATAGTCTTTTGTCCTTGTCATTGTATTGTATATATATATTATAATAATTTTACAAAGTAAATTTTTCAGTAATTCTTGGTTTTTATTATTATTGTTATGTCTGCATCTGTGACTACATTTTCTTGGATTAAATAAATTAAATTACATAAATAATAATAAATTATAATAATAATAAATAAAAAATTTTGCAAAATGTAATAATGTTCTCCAGGAGTCCTATGGCAACTCAATAAACCAATTGAAGGTGCTTCGGAGTCTTTAAGGACATTGCAAAAGTTGGGAAAACAAGTATATCTGATAACAAATAATAGCAGCAAGACATCAGAAAATTTTTATAAAAGTCCTCAATATATCAGTTTAAATTTAAGTTCAGTAAGTGTTTTAATTTAATTAAATCTTTGATTATCATTTCATTATTATTTATTCATATTATTTAATATTATATATTATTTAATATTATATATATATATATAACTTTTTAAAGACATTATATAAATTCATTTGGTACTAGTTATTTGTGTATAATAAAAAAGTAGAAAGCTATTTTAATTTTTTTTTTTAATTAAGATTTTGTAATTAGATGATAGATCTTTATGCCGCCCATCCTCTCAATTGAACATTTAAATCGTCGGCTGTTTTTTAAGTATTTATTATTTCTTTATCGTTCTTTGAAAAATATTCAGTATAAATTTTTATGCTTTATTTTGCGTAACAATAATCTCATTGTCAGTATGAGGAAAGAAAATCATCACTAACATATCTATTTTAAGACATTGATCTTAAATTGCAGAAAGGAGATCCGTACTTGTTTTTCATTAATACTTTTTTCAATTAATTTTTTTTTAATTTTTATTATTTATATACTATTTTTACTATAATTATACTATATTTTTACTATAATTATTAATATACTATTTTTACTATTTTAAAGTTATAATTTGTATTTTTGTTATTATTAGAGTAAATAAATAGCCTCTTAACTTTATTATATACATATATATATATATATAAAGTTATAATTTGTATTTTTGTTTTATATATATATAATAACGTTAAGAGGCTATTTATTTACTCTAATAATAACAAAAATACAAATTATAACTTTAAATCTCTCTCTCGTTTTATTATATCCTTAAATTTTTTACAAAGAATAAAGTAGGTTAAAGAACATACATAAAAATAAATTATTTGAAAGATTTATAAATAGTAAAAATAGTAAAAATAGTATATTAATAATTGAAAAAAAATTAATTGAAAAAAGTATTAGCGAAAAACAAGTACGGATCTCCTTTCTGCAATTTAAGATCAATATCTTAAAATAGATACGTTAGTCATGATTTTTTTTCCTCATACTGACAATGAGATTATTGTTACGCAAAATAAAGCATAAA
>Ga0157364_1000101_pt1 | contig 37155 bp, 23 predicted proteins | sample AttsexASBM2_FD_111476 | JGI IMG/M metagenome (GOLD analysis project Ga0157364, IMG submission 111476) | Fungus gardens microbial communities from leaf cutter ant in Ribeirão Preto, State of São Paulo, Brazil - Atta sexdens ASBM2 | ecosystem: Host-associated > Fungi > Mycelium > Unclassified ...
AGTAGCGTGGTGTGTGTGTGTGTGTGGTGTGTGTGTTTGTGTGTGGTGTGTGTGTGTGTGTGTGTGTGTGTGTGTGTGTGTGTGTGTGTGTGTGTGTGTGTGTGTGTGTGTGTGTATCTTGTGAATTGTTTTTTGTTTATATCTCTATTCTATACATGTATTTTATAATTATGATAATCTAAATGCTTTAAAGTCTTAAAGCCAAAGGAAATAACAGCATATCTTTTAACATTCTATATCAAATAAATACACTTAATATACTCCAATAAGGAATTACTTGAGACTCGCACAAATACATTCTCTATCTCTTTTTTCCCCTTCTTTCTCTTTTTCTTTCATATATATTTTTTGTTTTTATCTCGATACTATAAATGTATTTTACGATCAATTATTGATAATTATATCAATTATATTGATATAATTGATATAATCTAAATGCTTTAAAGACTTGAGTTAAAAGAAATAATAGCATATATCTTTTATATTCTATAAGATAATATACTTAATACTGCAATAGGAAATAATTTGACTCGCACAAGTCTTTATGCGACTCAAATATTTTTTTCTTAATTTAATAATAACACTGAAAATAATATTGGAGACTAAAGAATTGTAGAAACAGCTTTGCTTAAACATTTCAGCTTGAGCACTACATTCTTTCACCATTGACATTTATCTGGAATAAACTTTCTTCGAATACAGCTGTTCAATTTGACCTGACATATGCACGTTAAAACGGAATGTCATGTCCCTTGATTTGTACCTTCGAGCAGACGAACATCGTGCCTCATGAAAGAACTGACTTTGTCCTCCACGACAAAATCTGTTTTGTCCTCAAAAGAGTCTAAATACTCGCCCATGCCGATCGAGACTTGCCTGATTGAATTTAATCTCACGACTTTGCCGTGTCCGCAAGTGCGAGCCCAACGAGTCCCGGCATTATGGGACAGACCATGAGATGCATTCGAGATTCTCTATAAAATTAGAAAAAGTATACCTACGCACGAGGAGTCGCCCGTCAACCTCGATTATACACAACAATCAACGAACAATCACGCATAACTGTCAATAATTGTCAATTCCTGCCCCCAGGTGGCGAATTACGCGCGTGAAGTTTCATCATGAAGCACGTCAAGAACTGTCACATGACTAGGGTTATCATCTGGATTGCGTTCCAAAATTCAACTCTGTCAACTCGAGTATTATTTTATCCTTGTTGGTCATTAAATGTTGAATAAAGCTAAAGGATTACTTGGAGTTGACAGAGTCAAGTTTTGGAACGCATCCCTGAAGATCCCATTTGACGCTACAAATGCTTCGAAACTTTTGATTAACCAATCAGAAGAAAGAATTTTATTAACTGACCAATCAAAAAATACTTAGCATTCATAGCATCAAGTGAACTGTAATCTGAATCACAAGAAAAAGAGTACGTATATTTTTTTTTAAAACGATGATAATGCGAAGACGGAAGGAAAGGCTATAATTTTTCTCTACATTTTAAATCCAGGTATTTAATAAAATAAAATCCCTACAACTTAATTTTTATTGGTAATTTTTATTAATATAATTTTATAAATGTAATATAATATTTTAATTAATGACCAAGAGCAGTCGAAAGAGTACACGTACTCTTTAAAAAAAAAAAAGTATGGTAACCCTACGTGACCGATAAACCACGATAAACTCAAGTTTTGATTTTTGCTTTATGTAGTTCAATTTGTTATTGAACCATGCATCTGATTATTATATATTTCGTTGTATAATTACAGAAAATACAACGCAAGGTTGGATTCTAACAACTAAACTTTTAGCACTTTTCATTCTCTTTCTCTCCAATGATACATATGCAGACGTTACATTGAACAAGTGGTAATACTCGGTTTGACTGTTTATAACATATCGATAACATACCGTTGTTGATTACGATAAAATAACAAGTATAAAATCATCTACAAAACAAAGAAAATTAACATCATGAGTTTACGCTGGAAGATATTTTGGGAAATGAGACAAAGGTATTATTATATATATTTATATTAATTTCATCCTTTGGAAAATATAACATTAACTGGAATAATATTATTTTTATGTGTAGAGACTTTCCTCAAATTTTATGGATTATCAATTAATTTTTAGATCACAAATACCATCACTGCAAGTGATGGTAAGAAATTATAACACCTGTAAGGAATGTTCCACAAAAAAAAAGTATGGATCTTCTAAGAATATAAAAAATCCTATGTTATATACAACCTGTATTGCTGTTGCTGCATCAGTTTTAGGTATATCTTACTATACTCTAAAGTACAAAAGAAATGTTTATGCTTTCAACGCGACGCAAAATATAAAATATGGTCAATTGCAAAAGGACATGAAGATCTTTACCTTAGAAGAAGTAGGAAAACATGATAGCAAAGAGAAAGGAATTTGGGTTACTTTCGGACAAGGTGTATATGATATAACAGAGTTTGTCGATAAACATCCAGGTGGTCCTTCAAAAATTATGATGGCTGCTGGAGGATCCATTGATCCATTTTGGATGATGTTTGCAAATCACAATACATCAGAAATACACTCCTTGCTGGAATCTATGAGAATTGGAAATATATCAGAAGAAGATGCCAAATCTAATAAAAGCAATCTGTATGATCCATATGCAAATGAGCCTGTTAGGCATAAGGCTTTAAAAATCAATGGCAATAAACCCTTCTGTGCAGAACCGTCACCTTCACTATTAGTTGAGAGTTTCCTTACACCTGTGTAAGTGTATTATTATTCAATTGGCTTTTTCTTTATGAATATTTAAATACAAATTTCAATTAGCATGTTATACTACATTGCATTCTATTTTTTTAGTCCATTTTTTTATGTGAGAAATCATTTGCCTGTGCCTGAGATAGAATTAAAGGATTATATACTAGAATTGGCGATAGAAGGGACAACTAAAAAAACACTCGATTTCAAGGCACTAAACAAATATGAAAAGAGGACGATAACTGCAGCTGTAATGTGCGGTGGAAATAGACGTTCAGAAATGTCGAAGGTAGATCAATAAGGAATTATTGCTTAGGTTGCTCAAATTAATATATAATACTGAATTCATTTACAGGTAAAACAATTGAAAGGTATTAATTGGAACGTGGGCGCTGTTGGCAATGCAACGTGGACAGGTGTACGATTGTGCGACGTATTAAAAGATTTAGGAGTTAATGAAGATGCATTTAATCACGTTCAGGTATTTTTTGCAGTGTAAAAGTAATTTACTTTTTATAATATTATTATTGAATAAAATCCTAAAAGTTATATGCCTATTTCAATTACATTTAACACATCTTATGCATATAAGCAATTTATAATTTATATTAAAAACATTATTTTATCAATTACATTAAGAAAAATATTTTCTTATTCACTAGTTTGAAGGACACGATCTAGACCCATCTGGCATGCCATATGGAGCAAGTATTCCGATTTCCAAAGCTATGGATCCTAGAGCTGATGTGATCTTAGCTTATGAAATGAATGGTGAAACATTGAGCCAAGATCACGGATTCCCTGTTCGGGTAATCGTTCCTGGTGTCGTGGGTGCGAGAAATGTAAAATGGCTGAGTACGAAATATTTCTAAAATCTTAATATAACGTTCATAATTACTGGATTTGTACTTAACATTAAACTTATTCAATAGGTAAAATTAATATATCAAAGGAGGAGAGTCAATCGCAGTGGCAACAGGGTGACTACAAAGGATTTTCTCCGAGCACGACTTGGGACAACGTAGACTTCAATAAATCGCCCGCGATACAAGAAATGCCTGTAGTATCGGCGATATGCGATCCGCAAGATACAGACACAATCGAAATTAAAAATGGAAAAATTCAAGTGAAAGGTAAATATGAAAACAAAATAAAGTTTAAAACATCAATTTCATTATGTTTATGACGAGTATTATATTCTAAATGTCTTAAATATTTATAAAATATAATTACTATTTTATCAGGTTATGCTTGGTCTGGCGGTGGTCGAAAAATAATTCGTGTTGACGTTACAAATGATAAAGGTGAGAGACAAGAAAATGAGATTAATATCAGCTAATTATTTTATTTCTTTAACTGCATTGAAGAGCGCACTATCAACACTATTATATCATTTTATCTTTGTATTATGTCTAATAAATGATAAAGATAAAATGATACAAGCGCTGATAAAACTCCAGCTTTTTAATAATCTTTTATTGATTTTCTGTTTGATTAATAGGTAAAACTTGGCATACAGCAGATCTGACGGAAGATCTTCAGGCAAATGAAGGTCGGCACTGGAGTTGGTCATTATGGAACGTGGAACTTCCTGTGGATAAAAAATCGAGAGAAGTTGAAATCTGGGCGAAAGCTGTTGACTCATCATATAATGTACAACCGGAAAGTTTTAATAACATCTATAACATTCGAGGATTGCTCTGCAATGCGTATCATAAAATTAAAGTACAATTAAAGCAATGAAAATTGACTTTCCGTTAATCATTGTGTGATACATTTTTTAAGTCTTTAAGTTCTTGCAAATCAAGAATTCTTTCTACTTTATAATAAAATTTGTGATATTAGGTTGTGATATTCAAAAACACTTTGCATCAGATATACTTAGAGAAAATTATGATTATTCTCTTGTTTTAAATATTTTGTTCTTCAAATATTTTTTTCTCCAAACAATGATCAAAGTAATAACTTTAGAAATTGTTATAATAATAAGATTGCAAACAAGACGATTTAATATAGGAATATATCTAAATATGAGAAGCGCCAATTTTCTGTCGTTTTATTTATACATATATATGTATGTAAATGAATTTATCTCAGAAATATAATGGCGCTACTATTTATTATGTAATTATTTATTATGTAATTAATTAATTTTATATGTAATTAAGTTTCCATTACTACAAGCGGATTTTCAACAAAAATATTGATCTGAAATAATTTTTTCCCCAAATATTTCAAAACCTGTAAAGAACTTATTGCGAAAATTATTACTTTGGCCGGGATGAAATTGTTATATTTTACAATGAATTGATATCATATAATTATTATAATTGTTATAAAGTTTTTAATTTTATAAGAAAAATGTGTTTAATAAAATTCGTGAAGTCAAGAAATTGTAGTGATAAACTAATGTTTTTTTTATCTGCGAATCACATAAACAATAAAATGCATTTTAAATAAGATATATATAGTTTTAATAAAAAAGATTCTAATTGCTTTTCCTCTTCCATATTTTTATTTATAGATATATTTTATATATAGATATATTTTTATATATATTTTTATATATATTTTATATATATTTTTATATATAGATTTTTATATATATAGATAATTTATATTTCGACATTGGTAATTCTGATTTTGAAGGTACACGCTCATGCCGCACGAGGTCTTCTAATTCAAGAAGAAAATAGAATAATGCGCACGCTTACTGACAAGTCGATTTTATAACCTAGAAATATTATTTTTTTTTTTAATTGAGCAGTATCGGAAATCTAAAGACCTCTTGATCCATTTCCATTATATATATTCGTAATATATATATATATAATATATACAAATTCTAGAAAGTTTGGTGAGAGTTAATATCGAATAAATTTTTATTAATTTCTACAATTTTACATCGTTTTCTACATTATGATATAAATGTAACAGTGCTAATAAAAATAAATGTTGAAATTTTGAATTTATATCATATAGCAAAATTTTGGATTAAAAGATAAATATATAAATAATATTTTTATTAATTATATGGATAAGTTGGATAAATGTGCAAGATACTTAATATTTTCTTTCTTTTAAAATGTCATAAAAGTTATTTTAGGAGAATCTAATATTATCACAGTGCATTGTTATATATGTAAAGATTATACATCTTAACATATTTCTAGAATTTGAATATGTAAACAGAAGAAAATAATTCGCTATACTCATGGCTATGAGAAAAAGGAGTGGCTCTGGTGCCAAACGTCAACATAAGTGCAAGTTAGTACCAATCTATGAGAGTTTCTTTAAAGGTGAAGACTTAACATTAGCTCATCCAAATTTCTGGAATGAACTATTTCTTATTAAACCCATGGTATGTATCTCTTAATTTTTAAAATTATTACTTAACCTATATAGAGTATGAGTTAATTATAATATTTTAGGTACCTCACATCGAAAATGAAATTCTTCATATGACATCGGAACAACTAAATGCTAGCAAAGAAAATTTAAATGCATTGGTATGCCATTGTGTCGATACATTAGTCGACGAACATCCATTTAGAATAGTATATGCGTTGCAAACTTTAGCAGCTGTTATCCAATCCATGTATAAGAAAGCCAACCAGGGAGACTATGGATTTAATTTAATAGATATTCTTGTAGGCTTCGATTCTGCAGAACAGAGGATGACAACGTTAATGCAACATTGCAATAATTTTTTAACAGGTAGATATATAATAGGCAACAATTATTAATCATTTATACATATCATAAACATATATTAGTTTAATGTTCTCTTGAAATAGATTACAATTTTATCGGATTTATCCCATATTCTTTATCTGTTATATGTATATCAATTTATGTATATTATATATATTTTAAGCACTTTTTAAATAATATTAGCAATTATAATATTAGCAAGAAAATTAATAAAAGAATTTATGTTATTTAGGTGAATATCCAGATAGTTTGAAAGCTTTGTGCCTGAAATTGTTATTAATAATCGTTACTGGTATGGATAATATCAGCCAAAATACCTTACTGGAATATGTGATGTTAAACAGCGTTTTTGAATCGCTAATTCAAGTATGTTAAATATTTATAAATCATAATTTTTTTATGTTTATGTAAAATAAAATTTTAAATAATATTTGAACTTATGTATTAATAGTTACATTAATTATTATTATATAATAATAATTTATTATTTTGTATTATAGTTGTTGAGAGATACAGCTGCTAGAAATCGTCATGGTCATGATGCAGTTTTATTGTTAACACTTCTAGTCAACTACCGGAAATATGAAAGCGCAAATCCCTATATCGTCAAATTATCAATTTTGGATGATGAATTAGCCCTAAATGGATATGGACAAGCTATATCAAGTTCATTGACGGAATTTTGCCGGCAATTTGCTCAACAAAGAGCAGGTATTCTATATAAATGTAATATTAATAGTAACATTAATAGTAGTTTACTGTAATAGTACAATTGTTTAAATAATATATACCTACGTAACATACGTAAACATACTTCAGAATATAATAATAATAACACAAATATTTTCAGAAATACAAGCATCTTGGTTGTCTTCGTTAACTAGTATAGTTGGTAGCATGTTTGTTGGAGAGGAAGAAGCAAAAACGCAACAAGTTCGTGCGAATAACGCTTTACTTTTAGCTTTGTATGAGGCGACACACTTAAATCGTAATTTTGTAACTACTCTGGCCTACACGCAAAGCGATACAAGTGCACCTCCGTCGCCGAACAACACCTTGGGTCCAAATGCAGTAGCTCCTGGTGCTTCACCACCTGATGTGATGGCTCAGCCGTTCAATCTATTAGCAACCTTTCTGCAGTATTGGTGAGAAGAAAAAAATATATAAATTAAAAAATATAAAATATAAAAATATAAAATATAAAAATACAAAATTATTAGTGTATGTTTAATAATCTACTGCTTAACGTTCGTAAGATATTCATTTCTATTATAGTTCAATAGTTATGCAAGTAATTCGAACGGAAGCTATAATGAACAATGTGAAGTTGTGCTTCTTGATACTAAGCTGTATCGCGGAGGACCAATATGCAAACAGTTTGATGCACGACGCGAATCTGGCATTCAGAGTTCAATTACATAGAGTACCTATGCATCATCGAAAGTTACAGGACAAAGTAGCACCTGCTCAACCACTCGCAGCCACGTTACTCGGTATTTTTTTCATATAAAGAGTTATATATTTTTTCAAAATATCGTTACATTAGAAATTAAATAAGGGTAGAGTTTATTAATAACTTTCAGCTTATAAAATATTACTTAAATATAAATTGTTTAAATTTTGAGAAAAATTGTAACAAATTAAAAAATATGTTTTAAAGGCTCATTTTATTTAAAATGATTATTATTTATATCGCTTCATTATAGATTTACTCGTCGAATTTGTGACATCACATATGATGAAAAAATTTCCACTTGAATTATATCATCAGTGTATCGGGGTTTTACAAAGACTGCTGTGTTATCAGAAGAGGTGCCGTGTCAGGCTTGGTTATCAATGGCGAGATCTTTGGACCGCGCTAATTAATTTACTTAAATTTTTAACAACACATGAAAGTCATCTTATTAAGAAAATGAACATATTTCCTTTAGCTATTCAGGTAATGAGACATTTGAGAGATTGAATCGTCATACGATCGAACAAGATAATATTTTGACTACCTTTACTTTTCAACAGGTAGTGAACATCTTAAATTTTTTTATTACGTATGCTGATACATTCCTATCATCACCTAATAGTTATGATGAATTATTTTATGAAATTATTCGAATGAGGCTTATCTTTACCAATCTAAATGCTATGGGTAAGTAGTGAATAATAGTATAAGAATTTTAGCACTATAAACAAAATAGTATATTTTATAACGAAAATAAAATATTCTATATAAAAATATATTCTAGCACTCAGGTATTCGACTAGCGAATCATATGAGTACAAGGAACACGCGCTCAAATTAACCAATTCTCTCGTTAATGTGAGGGATATAGTAAATCATTTTCCACCAAAAATAGCTGCGTGGCTAGCGAAGGAAAGTTTGTCGACACCAACGGAACAACAAATTCTAGCTATTATAATACAGAACTATGACAGTCTCGCTTTAAAACTGCAGGATAATCTGGATCAATACGAGAGATATTCGGAAAAGCCTAATCATACTGCATTTTTTGAGGAAATGGTAATCAAATAAAATGCATTAATCTATGTCTTGCACTATGTTTTTCTTATATTATTCTTATATATGTTATTTTTAGGTTACTGGAGTGATAGTGGATACACGGGCTTCGATAGATCTTAATTCTTTAGATACGCAAACTATATTAGAAGAGCTTTCAAATATTTCATAATGTAAAAGTATATACATTGCAATATATTTTCAACATTGTGGTTATACTGCATTATTACAACACATATCCTTCTCTTGCATATTCCCAGCCAGTTTTTCTTATAAATTAATTGAAAGTTAGATATATCATCGTCAAAATATATTTTAAGATTCTTTATAATTCTTTTTTTTTATTATTCCTTAAATAGCCTATATATACAGACGATCAATATTATTGCACAATATTATTGATCATGCGAAGATTATATTGAAAATTTATATTTTTTTATTTTTATTAAAAATTTAATGTGTCAATCAAAAGTTCTTTAAAATATATATTATGTAATTTGTAAAGTATTGCGCAATTTTAATAATGTAATTTATTAACGCTAAAAATGAGCGTCAATCGTCATAAATTGACACTTTATAGTATTAGGCAAACGTATATTTTACAAATTGTATAATATTTGAAAGATTAATTGGCGGCATTCAGCAATATATTTACTTTGTAATTGTAGGAGGTTTTATTCGTTGAGATAGAACAATTTCTTTAGATATCTAAGAGTGTAATCCAATTGATGCAAAGCGCTTACTAAATATTGAACGTGGCTAATGATAGGATATATTTCACAAATCTTCAATATAGTTTTTTAGACGATCAATAATATTGTGCAATATAAAATATTATGAAATAATATTGATCAACTAAGGGTCGCTCTTAAAATCTCGGGCCTTTGAACATCCGGCGCCACTTGATAGCAAGCATTCGAGCAATATCTGTGTCGTTTCGCTTTAGTGTAAGATTTGAAAAGTCATGAGTGATAGAAAAATTATGTTTAATAAAACTGAGAAAGCATTTATTCTTCAATGTATAAAAGTTTATAAGTCACTACCTGCATTATGGGATATTAAATCAAAAGATTACTGTAATGAATGAAAAAATGATGCTTACAATTTTAATTAATAAATTGCAATACAATTTTAATTAATATTGATAAAAATATTCAAAAGTAGCTAGAGAGGAAGATTTTATAAATTAAGGATAAAAGAAGCTAAAACGATGCCAAATGAAATAGAATTGATGCGGAAAAGCCAACTTTATGGTATTTTAAAGAAATGCATTTCCTTCAAGAAATAATACAAAATTCATGTAGCACAATCAATTTAAGAAGACAGAAGAAAATAATTCTGTAATTAGTGTAAGTAATTTATACAAACATTTATTTGTATAAATAAATACAGTTTTTCAACAATATTTATTTTGTGAAGGAGTTCTGCTCCTGTTAAAATAATCAAAAATTATTTTAAATTTTTCCATTATATACTTGACCATTCATTTCAATAATATCTATCATTATAAATTTGTAGTTAGTTAAATTAATTATATATTACAGCCAACATTACAATACTAAAAAATTTTTGTGACTATGTAGTGATTCTAGGCCAGATTTTTTTTTTTATTCAAACATGTTTATTCAAGCAATGTGGAAAATTCTGATGTTATTCAAACTCTTTAGCAATTCCTTTCCATTCTTTTGCCATATTAGAAATACACGGAAAACGTTATGAAAATTAACAATAATAGATAAGAAGGATTATGAGTCAAACAATAACTTTAATTTTTAAGAAACAATTATCAACATATTAAATATAAACACTATAGACATTTCGATAGTGATCGCGTCATTGTTAATGTTATATAAAAATTGAAATTATAAAGTAAACTTACTCGTTATGAGTACATTATAATAAAAAAATATAAAAATTAGAAAAAAAATATAAATTCCTGTATCATATTCGAAAGTCCATGTGTTTTGTGATTCATGGTCGGTAACTATAGTACATATCAGATTATATGACGGAAATTTTAGTCATAATTATTGAGTGTTCTAATGAATTTCGTTATTAAAATGTTATAATGATTTTTTTTACAGATGACACAGATATATAAAGAAAATGAGAACCAGAAAGAGATCAAGAAAGACAATACATGCCAAATATTAAAAGAAAAAATAACAATCAAAAAGAGAAAGAAAAATGCACAAGATAAACTTATGAGTTTTGCATACGAATGTCTTAAATCAAATGAAAATGAATATGATAAAATTGCTAAGGCTTGCTATAGAACTGCCAAAAATGTCCCGAGAACAACAGATTTATGTCAAAAAAACTATAAATGATATATTATTTGAGGGTCAATTGAGAAAGTTGCAAATCGGAATTCTGTGCAAATCGATCCTCTTATAATAAGCCGTACTTTTACACCAATATACAATTCAGATTCTACATAAAGTCCAGTGGAAATTTATCAAAAATTCTCGTCATTTTCATTCATTATCATCATATTCTTATCATATTTCCCAATATTTTTTTAAACTTTAATAAGTGTTTATAAATTTGACTATGGCTTTCATTTAACTTTTATAAGTCAACAAAATAAAAATTCATATGTTATTTTTTACAGCAAATATATGTATATAATTATATATTTAATAAAGTAAAAAATTTCTTTTATCTCTGATATCTTTCTGTATTATTGCCTTGCAATTCCATTACAATAATATTAATATTTTGAGGTGATAGTACTTATGAATTTTAGATTTTCAAAAGAATTTTTAATAAAAAAGTATTGTAGACAGATGCTGATGGAATAGCATTTTGCATGCAAGTTTCAATTTTCTCGATAAGTTAAATCATAATCATCTTATCAGATATTGAACTATTTAAACATAAAAAGTTTTAATTATTGTTAAATAATCGCTAACTCTTCATTCATTAAATTTTTATATGTATATTTGAATAATATAAAAGTTAATAGTAAAAAAATTGGTATTATTCACAAAAATGTACAGTTTTTACATTTGTTGTAAAGAAGTATATAATATAATTGTGTATAATATTCACATATACAATATTCATTAGCATTTCAATTTCTTACATATATACTGTATATATGTTCATATCTCTAATCTTTAACACTTATATTATCGAAATAATCATTCATCTGCTCTAACGATAATTCATGATAAGTTGAATTATTTACATCATGAATTTCAAATAAAGGAATCGATTGGGTTGCTGCTTTGCCAATGACAATTACGTAAGGATAACCCAATCGACGCGCGAACACTAATCGTTTACCAATCGTGTAATGCGTGCGATCGTCCAATATTGTATCAATATTGCGTTTGTAAAATATCTGAAATAGCTGTTCAATATAGGCAGATGTACTTTCTTCTTTGCTTCCAGCCTGTAAATTTTTGAAGATAGGAACAAAGAATATTCTTTAATAGATATACAGCAATATTTTTTATTTTACCTACCTTTGGTGATATGATGCATATTGTATACGGTGCTAACTTTACAGGCCACCTCATCTCATCATTTATTGACAAGATTTCGACAACTAATGTAATGATACGACTTAATCCTAGACCGAAGCAGCCCATTACCATAGGTATCGGTTTATTCTGCTCCATAACCATCGCTTCTAATGGCCGTGAATATTTTGTGTCTAATAAAAATGTATGTCCTACCTGCAATTATCGTTTATGTAATGTAATATATTTTTTATAACGTAATATATTTTTTATAACGCATCTTGTTTATATCTTTAATTTATATCAATTGTTAAATAAAATATATTTTTTAAAGAAATTTTTACCTCAGCAGCAGTATATGAATGCAGTTCATTTTTACATTCTGGACAACTTGTCGTCTTAGAAATACTTTGATTAATAGAAAAATGACATGATGGACACTGAAGTATCGTGTCTTCACCGATATCAGACATGTAATGATATTCATGTGACATTAAACCTCCAATTGTTCCCACATCACCTATGCCTTTTAATAATCATCATTAAATAATTCTATAAGGTCGTTCAATTGGTACTATATATCTATAAAATACATAGATTTTAATACAATTAGAAATGTTAATTACTTTTTGTATACTTTATACCAATCTGCTTAAAAATATTATTATAAGACTCGCAGACTAAATCATACGTATGTCGTGCATTGTCCAAGCTACTATCAAATGTGTATAAGTCCTTCATGATAAATTCTCGACTACGTAGGAAACCAAGCCGTGGTTTCATTTCATCTCGCCATTTGCTAGAAATTTGATATAACTTCAAGGGTAATAATTTAGTGGAAATCTGGACAGTTTGTCCTGCTGACGATATCAAATTACAGATTGCTTCTTCATGTGTCTGTAACAACATAAAATTATTTGAGATTTCAGATAAACAAAAAAAATGAATATATTATATTGATGTAAAAGATTCATCTTATTAACAGCTTTTAAGTAATTTCTATTAATCGAAATAATAGGTTAGTTTTTTTAGAAAATTAATTTTTCAGTTTTTCTTCAAAAAACTCAAAATTTTATCTGAAGTAGTACTTGATAGAGGAAAATGTTTTATAATATTTCTTACTTACTGGACTCAATATATACTCTTTCTTGTGTCTATCTATAACTGTAAACAATTCGGTTTTATTGGAATCATATCTATCAGTTTTCTTCCACAGTGCAGCAGGAGTTAATGCTGGAAGTAGTATTTTTTGTGCGCCAATATTCGTCATTTCTTTGTCAACAATATCAATTAATTTATTTAAAATTCGCATTCCTAATGGCAATAAAGCATACATGCCAATACTAAGTGGTTTAATAATTCCACAATTGATCATTAACTGAAACAAAAAAATTAAAAGTCTTTAAGTTAAAGAAAAAAACCTGTCATTTAATTCCAGCATTTTTTCCATTTGATGACACAAGTGTCATTTTGTCTTTATTAATCATTGAATGCCAAGAAAGATAGAATATTTATATTGACTTGTGTCATTAAATGGAAAGTACTTATACAAAAATTAAAGAAATCTGGAACTAAATACCTAATATTTTAAAAAATACTATTAATTTTTAATAGTAAATTTGTTCAAAAAATTTATAACTTTTGTTAGAAATACTGTTTTATCATTATAATTATCAATAGTTTTTATCAATTAAACATTGTGAAAAAATTATTTATATCTAAAGTCCGTTTCCACAAACGCAGATTAACTTTAATCTCGGTTCACTTTTAACTTACTCTTTGTCTAATTTTGAAGATTAGAAAGAGTAAGTTGAACCGAGATTAAATTTAATCTACATTGGTGAAAATGGGCACTAAATAAGTCTCAAGAAACATTTAATTAATATTTAAAAAGGCATACATACCTTATGACTTTTAGATATAATATCTGTCTTTTCTATGCTATCGAACGATCCGCTCGTTCCTTGAAATATTCTGGACATCCTAGCCAGATTAATAATTTTCGTTTTACTTGCCATTTCTGAAAATGTTTATACAACAATACATAGGTGGATAACCGGTCAATCATGACCGGTACATGTAACGAATAATTTCCTTTCTAACCCATTGAATGTAGCTGCAGATAGTGCAGATTCAGATATTCGATCATAGGGCGGCGCTAAATACATATAATTGTTTTTTTAAATGTACATATTGCAGCGTCATTCAAAACATTTTACATAAATCAACAACAAGATATTTTAAATTTTAAATTTTAATAACATTTTTATCATAAATCAAAAGTAAAGAGAACATTATAATTATTCGTTTTAACTATTCTGCTATATCAATATCTCTTATATATTCGAAACAAGACAGATGTTTATTCAGCAGTGCAGTTAATACATTATTTGCTTTTCTGATGTTTAAATGACATTTATGACAACATTGACGTCAAAATAATGTACTTAAGAAAGAACAAGGCCGATTATGTAATTTGAAACGAGATAAAAATTACAAAAGTGAGCGAATTTAAGAATATATTTTCATTGATCAACTCAGTCTATATAGTATGAAATATTTCAGAAATATTTCCTAAAAATTTCATTGTAAGATTTGAAATATTTAATACATTTTTTATGAATAATTTTTGAAATATAAATATATCTAGAAAATCAAAGTTTTGAAATATTCTTTTCTTACAATATTTATACAATATTTCTATTGGGTTGTCCGGAAAGTTCGTGCCGATGTTAAAGGAAAATTGAAATGCAGAAGATTTAAATTTTAGTATATGTTTATTAAATTATATATAGGTTAGTCGGCACGAACTTTCCGGAGAACCCAATAAAATATTTAAGTGAAATATTTTAATGCAATATTTTTAAATGTTTTACAAATTAAATCTGCGTTTATGAAATATTTCTAATATATTTTATTGAAATATTTCAAAAAATGATTCACATAAATATTTCATAATGTGTACTAAATTTCATTTTTATAATTTTTACTTCGTTTCGAGATACACAATTAAACATGCAGCTATCGCCGCAAACCTGTTTGTAAACACGCCTTCAATATATCTCTCTTCCTCTCGTTTCCCGCATATAAGTTGAGTCGACCAGCGTTATCGCATCGCACGATTGTACGCTAATTTCGCTCCGTTCACTCAGAGTCGTAAAACTCTATCACAATCTGAGTATATACTAATATTCTGATTATTTTATCTTTATTGTTCACCGAATGCTGAATAAAGTTAAAAGATATTCAGAGTTGACAGTTTTGGAACGCATCTCAGGCGATTCCGTCGCGGTGCTCGTCGCCCGTCGCACATTTTATTTCGGTCCAGTTCGGTTCGGTCCGGTCAGTCAGACCTCACAGTGAGTCAGTCAGTCGCGAGTCAAGTCGCGTCGCCGGTAGCTGTAAGAATAGTATGTGCAACGTGTGTGTTTAAAATTTTCGGAGTCGTGCGGATGCGCTCATCTTTTCCGTCTCCACTTGTTGTCCCGGCGCCTTCCAATCGTTGCCGTCGTCATCGTCGCAATACATATTCATACGAGGACCTGCACGTCACAACGGGCACGCGATGTCGAGGGACGAGCCGTTTCACAGCCTTTTCACAGCGACGGATAGCATCGACGGTATCTGGCCCTTCCTGCAAAGTGTGAGTTTCATCCGTCTCTTTCCTTTCTCTCTTTCTCTCTCTCTCTCATTTTCTTCTTTATTCTGTCTCTCTTCTATACTCCTCCGTTTCGTTATTCCTTCGTTTTGTCGCGGCATCGTTGTTTCCAGTCCCGCGGTGACAGTTCCTCGCCAGTCTCGTCAAACTATTTTTCTTTCTCTTTTTTTTTCTCGAGCGGGCGTCTGGATCTTGTGACAACGACGTCAACCGACCGCCTATTAAATCCAAATTTTTTGATCACGGTTGAGAAATTGGAGTCGCTGCTCCAAAAACCACCGGCGCAGTATGATTACGTGGGTTCGTCGTTTCGTCGCTATAATTCTCGCGCCGCTTTGACACTTGGTGTCAAAAATGTATATATATTGTACAAGACGCTCATCTTCTCGAGCCAGTTACACTCGTTCATATCATAATCGGGATTACGCACGTGATACATCGCGTCGGGATGCTACCAAAAGCTTTTTACAGTCCTTTTTTTATAGTCTTTAAATTTGTGTTTTTTGTATAGGATTTAAATTAATTACTAAATCAAAAAAAAATTAATTAAAGAGCTAATATATAATATGAGCCAGAGCTAGTTGTTTTGCTAGAATTATGTAATGGTTATCAACTTTAATTTTTTCAATAGTTTTATCATTTTAGTTTTTATTTAGTAATTTTAATATAAAGTTTTTAACAATAGTTTTATAGTTTTTTAATTTAATAGTCTTTATTTAATAGTTTAATTTTTCATTTATTTAATAATTTAATGCCTTAATTCAATGCTTTTAGCATTAAATAATTAGCTTTGATCCGTACAGATTTTTAACATTTTTTTATTTGCAATACGTTTTTAATTTAATAATTAATTTAAATCTTTTAATTAATTTATTTTGATTTGTAATTTATTTAAGCTTTAAATTATCATCATATTGTTAAAAATGTATTATTCACGAAATTTGGAGGAAGAGGAAAAAGAAGAAAAGGTATGGAAGAAGAAAAGTGAGGAAAAATTAGAGCAGACGTTGCATCTTGTGATTGAAAGATAAGAATAGAAGAATAGAGAAGCGCGAGGCAATTAAAAACGGACTTTCTACAACGTTTTTCTTATAATCCAGAAGAAGAATCGCTGAACGCACCATAAAAAGAAAAAAAATTTTTAAATTACACAGCAACGAATATGAAAATTATACGATTCACTGAAGGTGAAAATGTATGCATGTTTATATGATTTAGAATAGAAATTTATATCTTTCGCACAATTCATCACGAAAATGTGCTCCTTTTCGTTCTGAATTCTTATCATTTCCATTTTAAATTTACTATAAATGCACTCTCATTATATGAACTTAAATTCATACAGTTCCATTAATGCGTTTCTATCAATATAGACTGACTTTAATCTTGATTTAACTTACTTTTTATCTCTTTCTAATTCTAAGAATGAGAACTAGAAAGCAAAACAAAAAACGGCATGTAAAAATAAAAATCAAGCGTGGAAATAAATGCATATAAATAAAATAAAGAAAAGGATAAAAAATAAACCAAAATTAAAATTAATCTATATTATACATTGGTAGAAATGGGAGCATAAATCGTATGAACTTCGTGTCATTAATGCCCGTTTCTACCAACATAAATTAATTTTAATAAACTTGATTCAACTTGTGTACTTCATCTTTTCCTAATTCTAAGAATTCGAAAAATATGAAGTACAAGTCTTCAGAATTAGAAAAAGATGAAGTATAAGTTGAATCGAGATTAAAGTTAATTTACATTGAATAAAATGAACATTACTTTATCTTTTTCTAATTCCCCAAAAAGAAGAGTTAATTGAATCAAAATTAAACTGATAGAAACGGGTATCAAGCAATACGTGTAGTAATATGTGTAGTAATATTTGCATATTATCTGTATATCAAAATATGACATCCTCACATTCCAGATTCCTGCAGACTGATGGCATGTAATTCACATTCGCCGGCAACTTTCGTTTTTGATGCGGTCGGCGGCGCCGGCCGTTTGAATTCGTGTTATGTATACATTATTGACACATCGAGCTTTGAAGATCTATCCACGAGTCCTTTATCTTATCGTCGATGTCACGTGCGCGACGAGACGCGAATTAGACGGGAAGCGTGAATAGAAATCAATCTGTTTCAGCCGATACCGCGACCTCCTTTTTCGTCCTGGACGAGGAGGTGGCGGCGAAAAATTGCCGATTATATCTTCGTCTCTATTTTCGTCATGGACACGTTCTCAAGGGCGTCCTGTTGCCGAGACTCGTGCAGTCCCTCACGAAAATGCTGCGTAATTCGGTCTCCAAAATCTCTCTGGATATTTTTAAACGGTTATCGCGTGTTGCGAATGTTGCTTTCGAATGTTTTTTTCAATCCTTTTTCTTCGTAAGATTATCTTGTGCGAGCAATAAAATCACTAAAACGATAAAGGGAGAGGGGGAGAGTAAAAAACATGTATTGGGATAAGGTGCTACAATTTCGAACACGGTGCAATTCTAAGTGAATGAAATAATTTAAATCTAATTTTTGACAATATAATTGGATCAGTTTAATAAATCTCAACTGGTTAAAAAAGGAGCATTAAAGCCTACACTGGGTCTTTCAATTAAAACATTTCGACCTTCTATTAGATCATCAACCTAATAGAAAATTTATAAGTGACAATTAGAGAAATTGAAACTTATTGTACATATTGAAGATTATCTAATAGAAGGTTTCTAATAGAATCGAAACGTTTATGTTTGCAATATTTATGATTAAAGTAATTACTTAAAAAGAAAAATTTTATTATACTTAGAATTAGTGTAGGCTTTAATGCTCCTTTTTTAACCTGCAGTCTAATTCTTGGGTTTAGTTTCTTCCTGTTTGGTGCCTTTTGTACACTTCACAATGAAATCAGGATTGTCAAGCTTGAACTTCGAAATTAAATAAGATTGGTATTCATAATAGTTTTTATTTTAAAACTATCTTAATATCTTAAGATACTAATATAGCTCTCTAATTAGTTTATCTTAAGATAAGATATCTTAAGATTATACTTAAGATAATTTTAAATATAAGAATCGAATGTGAATATCTTGGTCTAAATCTTATTTTGTTCAGAATTATATCATATTCAAAATTGGAATGGATCTTATCCGCTTCTTTCGCTTTTGCAGTTCTGCTAAACATAGTGAAAGGATATTTTGGGAGATAAGATTATAGCATAGTTTTCCTATTTAAAGATTAGGTTTCGATGTCAGTTTCATTTACTTCAAATTAAAACATTGCGTTCAGCAGAAAAAGCAGTCTTGCAACTGTTGTAAGATTCTTCAACGGGATTGGTTCATATATTTAGGTCTGTTGAGGAATTATATATAAATAAATGCAAGAATCAATTATATCAAAGACTTTTGCTCAGTTATATTAAAAAACCTTGCAGTTATATTAAAGAGTTTTGCAACTGTATTAAAGAACTCTTTAATATAACAATAACAACTTGCTACTTTTATTAAGCGCTTTTAAATTAACGTATTTTATGTGGATATATTGTTGCAGATCGATTGGAGGGATCCATGGCTAGCTGCGTTATTGACTTTTCATATTGCCGTCACAATGACCGCGTTAATGACAAGGAACCACGCGAATTTTCAGATAATCCTGTTTCTCGTGCTCTGTAAGAGTCTATTGTAATTTATCGTGGATTTTGCCTAGTTACCGCAATGTTATCACAAACTCTGTTTCTATTTCAGTACTCCTGGTTTATTTCTCAGAAAGTATTAACGAGGTTGCAGCAACAAACTGGATGTACGTATTCTATCATGACCATGGCTTGTCAAAGCGGTTCTTTTCTCTTTCCTCCAGGTTTTTCCTTTTAATAATCTCCTTGATAACTTTCACAGGGTATTTTCTAGACAACAGTACTTCGACTCACAAGGCTGGTTTATATCCATCGTTTTCTCCGTGCCCATTTTAATGAACTGCATGATCATGGTGGTGAGTATATTAGCTAAATTAATTTCGAGATTCGATTTTGAACGAATATGCATTCTAAAAGTTCGACACGTGCATATAATGTTATGACCTTTCAGGCCAGTTGGCTTTATCAATCCAGTCAATTAATGACGAGCCTGAAGCGAGCTCAATTGCGGCAGCAAGCCATAAATCGCCAAACAAACGGTGAGGCGACGAACGAAAGAACGGTTGTCCGACCTCGCCAATCGGACGGTGAGGCGACAAATGTAAGAACAGCTGCCCGACCTCGCCAGTCGGACGGCGAGGCAACGAACGAGGTAACGGCTGCCCGACTGAAACACGAATGAAGATCCGAAGATCTAGTCATAACACGCGGCGGAACGAGAGTGCAAGACATATGTGCTATTTAATTTAAGGACAAGAGAGGATTATATTTACATCGACTTACAGCTAGATTTCACAGAGCGCTGTGTATTCTTAGCCACCGTCGACTTGGTAATCGTTCTGAACTCGACCGTGAAACGCCGATTAGCCAGTTTGATATTACACGCGAAAACTTGCGCAACAGAAAAGGGAGGGGAAATAAATAGAACAATACATCGGTACAATCGGAATGATAATGCACGAGTTGCCTAGTCAAACTCTCCATTAGAATGTACCTCTCGACATCGTGCCGTATTACACAACGATTTTATGGAATTAACCATTTCATATGCGAAACGCAATTGGATTGATGACAGATAATCGGCCGTGCTACGAACAATAACTACGCAGAAGGAGCATGGCAATGCGGCAAGCCACGTGCTTGTTCTTGTCTTATCATTTAAGACCGACTTTGACCAAACTGTAATCATAGCTATCTTTCTTTAGCAACTGTAACCTTTAATTTTTCTTTTAACGTGCAGCGAAAATAGAAAAAAAAGTTAACGATTCTGCTTAATTGAGCTAAAAAAAAATTTAATATATTCATCATATATATAATACCGCCGGAGGCAATTAATCGGAGCTTGGTCAAGGTCGCCCATAAAGAACATTCCATTAGTTTATTCACATTGTTTTGATATTCAGACACTGATCGTGAAAATCAAAGTGTTCTTAATATGTGTAATTAACGTACTTATTATAAAATAGCGCAAGCACGTTACTTTCACTGTAATAGCTCCGCTGTAAAGAGACATAATGTATTAATTAAGGATAACACAATAACATCTGTGTGAGTGTGTGTGTGTGTATGCGCGAGGGAATTTTGCGTGAGTTTTGCAAGTGCAGGTAACAGCCTTCCACGACTATGAGTCGTGCTTCACGATTTTGACGAAGGAACATAGGATATCCCAGGATGTGGTGTGTTGTATTGTTTTCAATTGTATATTGTATATTGATGTAAATCAAAGCGCATTACTTTGCCGCCTTTATATTTAATATAACACGTTTAATCGTTTTAAGATAATAAAAGAGTATTTGTTCATACAAGTCTCGCGTTTTGCTCTTCTTCACATTTTTCATTTGCCCTCCTTTCATAACGCTGACTCAGCAAATTGCAAATCTTATTAAATGTACTTGAGCGTGTACGGATTCGTTTTTATATGTTTTCCTACGTAAGTATCATTACAGATGACTCATGCAATGCGATACAATTTGTTCATACATCTATACGAAGTACTATTGGCACGCTTAAGATAATAAATGAGACAATCATGGTAATAACTTTCAGTTATAATTACGTTTTATAGATATTCTGATTATTTTTTAAACCCACTTTATGATTTGAGGATCGAAGTCTGATGTGTTCTAACTTTTTATACAGAAAATTTTAATGTACAAGATATATGTACTATTTTAACATATATTTTATATATTATTTAAATATATGCGTAATGCAATATACATCAAAACTACACACGTTTAATAGACTATATATATTATTTTATTTTACTTATGGATAAAAAAGTTAGTTAATTCTTAAACATAAATTTGTAATAAATTAGTTTTTTTTTAAAGAACTAGTTTTACTTAAACTAGTTTTATTTTTAAAGATCCAATAGTTGCTTGTTTTTTGACCTTTCTAATTATTAATTTTTTAGCAATTTCGAGCTAAATATTTTACATATTTTAATTTTATTTAAGTATTCTAACTTCGATTCTTTTTCGCGCTTATGCCGCATATAAATAAAATAATCTTTTGAATTCTGACATTCTGAATTATAAATCTAAAATGGATTTAATGCTATTTTATTAATAATATTACTATCTAGACTTATACATATTTCAAAATCGTCCTCTTCGAGGAAAATTTTACGATATAATATAGTATCGACATAATCAAGAGACACTGATAATGTCTCGGTACTAAGCCATGCGCAGTATAGTATACATGTACATATTATATACAGGGTATTTAATAAGCAATGATAAAAACTCATATAGGGATAGAGCGGACTAAACTGAGTCGAAAAGTCCTCTACCATTTTGCAATCTCCCAACAGTTAAGATATCAATTACTAAAAATGATCGAATATTGAAAATCACATAATATTCAATAATTTTTTACTCAAGTTTTACTATCAACTTTACAGAAAAACAGTAAGAGACAAAAATAGATTTAGAGCGAAATAAACTGAGTCGAAAAGTCCTCTATCATTTTACAATTTTCGCAATAGTTAATAAGATATTAAATATTAAAAATCGCCGAATTGATTTTTATTAATTTTTTATTCAAGTATTATCAACTTTACAGAAAAACAGCAGGAGACAAATGTTTATTTTCTTCTTATAGAGCTCTAAGAATTTTTTCAGAATTTTTTTGTCAATTTTTTAGTACTGCATTTTCTTATTGGAAACTATTTTTATCAACATGAGAAAATGCAGTACTAAAAAATTCTGAAAAATTCTCAGAATTCTGAGAAGAAAATGTAAAATAATAGAGGATTTTTTGACTTAGTTTATTCTATCCCTATGTGAGAGTTTTATCGTTACTTACCAACATCCTGTGTATCAAGTAAAATTTTTTTGGTAAGAACGTTTTGTAATGCAATCCTAAATAACATTGAACGCGCGAGAACAAAATTGTGTTATCCATCGAAAAAATTCGCAATTGCGGCTATGTAGTTCACTCCTTAAATACTAGGGGAGCTTGGATTTAAAAGATGGCTGCACTCAGTTTCTTTTTTATAACAGAATGTATCTGTTGAATGATAAATTATAAGAATGTTTTTCTTTAACAAAAGTGTGTGATATTCAATAATTCGACGGTATTTAACTTAAATTACTTGACGCTGATGCGATAACAGAACTGACAGGTATCGAACATGTTTCAACGTTGTTGCTCATTCGTGTTGACGGCACGACCGGTCGCGGTAGATTTAATTAGATTTGTCTCAAGAAGCGGTGGGTCGAGACAATGCGTGTCGAGGAAGCTCGAAAGAAACGTCGAGAGAGCCTCCTCTAAATCGAGTGTCTTGTCAGAATCCCCAAAAACCGATGAAAATTATGCGCTAGAACTGCGACCTAACCTGAACAATAATACAAACATAGCTCGCGAGGACTATCTAGATGATAGTGACATAAAATTGCCGCATCCTCTGGATGTTTGCACCGAAGACCTGTCAGACATTGGTTCGCCTCTTACTCCGACCTTCAGTTTCGCTAAATATGCGAACAAGTCCTACACAATCCGGAAGCTGGTAGACCTTGGAGTCAGTTTGTACAAATTTGAGACAAAAGAAGGAATGGTAGAGTATATCCTGAACCTGGACTTCGATCGAGACGTGAAACCATATATAAGATTCTTGCATGACTGTGGAGTACCTATGGATTACTTAGGTACATTCATTACAAAAAATCCAAACATCTTCAAGGAAGACATGGACGATCTGCACACAAGAATAAGATACTTGAGAGCGCATAATTTCAACATGTTGATGATAAAGACGATAATCTGCAAGAATCCCAACTGGCTTTCGTTCAGTACAAAGGATATAGATGGTAGGCTCGGTTACTTCCAGAGCAATTTCAAGCTACATGGCAATGAAGTCAGAAACCTAACAGTCAAGGGACCCAAAGTAGTAACATTTAGGATGATACATCTAATGGAAAACACGTTCAGTATAAGAGAGGAGATGGGTTTCGATCAGATGCAAGTGAAGAAATTGCTTCTCACCTTGCCTAGACTATGGAGCAAGAGTAAGTGTATGCAGCAACATAATTTTAAAATTCGTGAATAAATTTATCCTTCTCTTAAATTATTTTTTCAGATCGTGACAGATTGCTAAGTACGTTCGATTATGCTCACAACGAAATACAGTTGCAACATGATTTTATTGTGCGGATGCCACATATTTTACTTTGTCGAAAAACTAGACTCCAACAAAGGCATTTGTTTCTGGTGGAAATGAAAAAGGCACAATATAATCCTTCTAAACCAATGTATGTTTCACCATTGGCCTTAGTAAGTGGTACAGACGTTGAGTTCTGTAGAGATATCGCAAAGACATCTGTTGATATTTATAATGCATTTCTCAAAACATTTTAATTATAATATAAATGTAAATAAATGTTAATAGACTATACTTTTATAATACTTTTTCAAATTATTTCTGAAAATTATTTCTGATATTCCTGTTTCCATGAGAATTCAATAGGTTTTTATATTTTACTGATTTTTATGTACATCACATATAAATAGGTTTTTACATCGTTAAAACTAAAAAATTATCGCCTTTAAATAAAAAGCAAGTAAAGTATTTATCATTATATTAATAAGTTATGTATAATTTCTTTTTTACATCATATAAAAAGATATTTCGTAAAGTATTCTCAATTGTACTTATAACGCTAAGTATTCAATAATATATTTAAGATACTTTTAATATAAACGAGATGAGAATAGTCACACTGAATAAAAACAGTACAATGAAAATGCATCATTGTCCAGAAAATTCGATTTTCAGTAGAAAATCGAATGTGTTTAATAATACTTTTTAACTAATCCTAGTTAATCTGATTATCCATCTAAGGCCGTTTTGTCACATCAACGATTATTACTAATTCCAATCCATTTTCAGCGACTCATCTCACTTATTTAAAGACAATATATTCCGAAATTATTTGAACACGATCATATCGATGAAAGAAGAACAAAGAATCGGAATAGAATAATCGATGCTGTTGCATCCAGACTCAAAGTGTTTAATTGTATTTCCCTAACTCTATCTTCCTTTGTATCGCACGTACTGAATGATAGAGCAGCGAATCGATCAGACCGGCTACAGTGAACACACCACCAATGATCGCGCAAGTGTTCGTCGCAAAATGCCCGAATGAGTTCGCCTTCTCCGTGTACTTTACCATGAGCGGACTCAATTCGTAGTTGAAGAATATACCCGGCATTCCAGATTCGCCAGTGAGCAGAGACACTTTTTTCGAATGTCGCGTTACGGAAAACTGATTTGTGAGAAGCGTCGAGCCATCCGCGCGAACATACGTCGTTGGGACAATCTTGATGTAATGATAAAACATCATAGCGGCTGAAAACAGAACAATAACATTATATATTGACAGAAAAAAATCAGACGGATCTTTTCAATATGCGATTATATGTATTGTGTGTGTGTGTGTATATGTGTGTGTGTGTGTATGTGTGTGTGTGTGTGTGTGTGCGCGTGCGTGCGTGCGTGCGCGCGCGTGTGCGTATGTGTGTGCGCGCGTGCGCGCGCGAGGGGGAGAATTACGAAAAGGGATTTAAGAGAACTTGTTTGTAGATTTAAATCCCCAACTTTGAAAAAAGAAGTAATTTAAAAAGTTCCTTAACTATTTACTAAAAATTGAAAGAATTCTGAATTATATATCATTTTTTAAAGCGATTTTAATATCTTATATTCCATAAAGAATACATTTCTTAATTTTCTGAGAAAATTCTACATTTCGCTAAATTAGTACTCCAAAATTCTAAATATATTAATATGTTCATGTCTTCCTTTTTCTATTTTTATTTAAAAAAAGGAAGTATATGTGAATGTAAACACTTCAAGACAATGCTCAGAAATTATAAATCTTAGCATTCATAGTTAGTTCTTAACAGTCATTATTGAGATCCGATAACCTCGATCTGATACAACTCACTGATTCGCGTAAAAAGAGCCCATTCTATATTAGACGCAAGTTTGTTGTGACAGCCAATCTGAAGCTAGTATTTCGAAATTAATGCGAGCTTAAAGGATGCACGGCAGTGTCTCGCGCCATACTTAGCGCCGAGACACTACCTGTGTCTCTAGATATTTAAGGCCATTTTAAATACAGTCTCAAAATCGTCAATCATATTTTAAAATCATTTTAAGTAATTCTTAAGACATTTTTTAAGATGCTAATACAATTCTGACTAGTTCTTGACATCTTAAGACAGTCTTAAATATAAGAATCAAATATGAATATCAACCAAAGTAGCATATTAATATTTCAAGACATTAAGACGGCCTTAAAATAAGAACAAATATCAACTTAAGTTTAAATTTTGTTTTTTCTAAAAACAAAATTTATATACGTGTTTCATTGATATGTAATTGAAATTTCCCGCCACGGATGACGGTACAGACGAAATGGAAACAGCAGACGGCGCAACTGTCTTTTCGATCACGTTGCAAAACCATCATGGCCGTCTTCTCGATATTGTAATTCTGCAATGCATTGAGAAATTCCGGCAATTGCACAAAAATTACGATCAAACACAAAATTGAAAAGTAAGAATAATATCACTCTCAATCGACCGCGTACGCCACAAGATTACGTAACAGACACTTTAACAGTAAGTGTGTGCACAATCAACCTTGTATGTATCAATATAAACTCCACAAAAATATTTAATTCTATTCAAAATTTGAAGAATTTTTCTATTTATCATAATGAAAAACTCGCAAAGCTGTTCAAGAAAAGTGTTCAGTTTATTAAGTTCTCTTTTCATTTTTGAAGTTATTGTTACTTAAGATCAAAAGCTATAAAAAAAGATAGTTTATGGAAAGTGAAACAAATACTGGCACTACAACTGTTTTGTAGGCTGTATGATGCCAGTGGTACCTGGAGGGGCCTACCAACAAGGACCAACTTGTTTCGATAGAATGAAATTAGGTTTCACAATTGGATTTTGCGTAGGAATGGCCTCTGGTGCGCTCTTTGGAGGATTTTCTGCTCTTAGGTATTTAAAACGCATGTGTAGAAAATACTGGTACATACGCATTAGAAAATTTGAATATAATTATGAAATTTTTTTCAGATATGGACTAAGGGGAAGAGAATTGTTAAACAGCGTTGGCAAGGTAATGCTTCAAGGTGGTGGCACATTTGGCACATTCATGGCTATCGGAACAGGGATACGATGTTAATACATGCGTCAATATAAATGGATCTATGTTATTGAGTATCTCGCAGCCTATTTTTTTCGTTGCACTGTTTGTATTGTAAGCGCGAGTTATTAAGTCTTTAATAAAAATAGAATTAAGGATTTCAAGGACATACCATCCATGTCGACCACTGTCATGCCATCCATAGGATTTGTTTTCCCTGGGATGTTAAGCCCAAAACTTAAATGTCTAATCTTGTGCGTCATATTGAAATGGGATGAAGTGTAAGGCTGAACGTCGTGCACTGTGGCATCAAAGAACGAGCTTATAAGAGCATGATACTAGAAATATTGTTTTAAAAAAACTTGAATTTTATTAGCTCACCATGAACGTGATTGACCGAAAAGCTGGCGCCTGGCGCAATGTGAAAACTACCACCGACTCTATTCACTTCCATATAACCATAGATCTGACAGCCTTGCGTGAAGGCATGCTTGAGTTTATCCATGGATTTGTCATTCTGACACTGTTTAACCTCAGCCGGATCCGGCGGAGCCCACTTTTTTCGTCTATAAGCCTCCCATACATCCTCGCAGGTATTGCAACATCTGTGAACAAATGAAATTTTATAAAATGTAGGTTTGATAGATTTCATTCTTCTTCATACTTTATTCTTCTTAATAGAAAAAGAAAAAATATTATTTAAAACTTTTAGAGTGAATTTCACTCTTTAAAGTGAGATTTTCAAAGAATTTAGAGAGTAAACTGGAAGAAGTTCAACTAAAAAGAACAACTAATGTAATCTACAATGTACTGTTTGCTTGTTTCTTATTTTTTATTTTTTTACCTCTCCTTTTTTTCTCTTTACGATTTTTATCGATAATCATTTTTTTTATCTCTTCCAACTTTATCAATTTCTTTTCTGGGCATCTATCAAAGTTGAAACAAAGTCGAAATGGATTCCGATTGGAATCCGTTTTCCCCAGAAAACACAATAGAAATCTAGGGAATAATTGAATAATTCCGATCGGAATCCATTCCGATTTTGTTCCATGATAGGTGCGTAAAGTAGCGATCATGTAACTTTTTCGCTAGAAGAAACGTGAAAAGTGAAAATTTTTATGTATGTATGTTCGTATATATGTCCTATGGAAAGTTTCATGATCGCTATCCTGATAATAAAATCGAAAAAACAGGATAAGAAATAAAAAGAGATAAAAATGAATAAAAAAAATAGGGAACAGAAAGCAGAGCATTGTAGATTAATCTTATGAATAAACTCTACTGCAAATAGAATACTAATAGAATTATACTTCAGTGTATTATACTTTCACTTCCTAATAAAAATGGGATCTTACTTCATAGTGTCTGTGGCTGCTCCATAGCAATCTCCACAGAGTTCTGTAGTAGAACCGATCTCCACTGCCTGTAAAAATTCTATCTAATAACAACTAATTTCTAAATGGAAATTTCAGTTAGAAGATATCTATAGAAATCTTGCATTACCTTCTCTGTAGTTTTACTCATGGCCTTTGCATCTGTAATATCTATAATAAAACATTTTTTTATATAGCATTGTATGTATTTTAGCTGGTATTGTATGTAATATTATGCTTACTTGTCCTTTGTGGATCTTCTATAGGGTTACCGTTCAGGTCTAACCGTCTCTTAAAAATATTGTGCTCTATGTGCAAATGCTGTTCACCTGTTGTATCCATAGCGTCTAACGATAAAACTGCAAAACACTGAAATGACTGAGACTGATATCATTCTTCGCCTATGTACCGGTGCAATTTATACTTACGATCACAAGATATAGTGGGAATTATTACATCCAAGTTGATTCTCAATTTAGAACCCCTGGATGTGTCTACAAATAATTCCTCGTTCATAGTTGGTGTAAGATAATAGTTTACCTCTGACAAAAATAGTATGCCCATGATGATTGTACTAATGATTGTAACTGAAAAGGCATTATTTCATCATTTGCATTGGTGTAACATGAGATCAATTCTTAGGCTTGTTCTTTTTAACTGAATTTTTGCATCAGTTCATCTTCTTTTTTTCTCCTAAAGAGAAAAGGAAAAAAGATGAACTGCAAAAGTTAAGTCAGCTAAAAAAATACAGGCATCTTATCAAGCATAATATACGTCAACTGTGCTTTATTTACTATCAGCCAAGTGTAAACAAATAATTTTATTAACAACATCAAGAAACATGTGGAGAAACAAAACAAACATTTATATGAATATTACAGGACGCGAATTAAAATGTTGGATGATCCGGATAAAATATTTTAATGGAATATATTGTAATTCATAAAAAGATTTCAGTCAAGTATTTTAGTGAATCAACAGAGAGCAGAAAAATTCTAGGAGGTTAATCGCTCGTATCATTTCGCCTCACACCAAGCAACACTATTTAGCGCAGAACGTAAACGACACATTCGATCTTCGTGGCGGTTCTCCAGATTTCATTTTCGCCGGCGACGGATGATTATTCGTCGTCGTTGTTCGATATCGCAACAGAATACACTGTGTTTACCGATAGCACCGCTGAAAGTCCTCACGAGGATATCTGCCTCCTCGCGCACCTTCGGGTGTACGTCCAGTTGCCGTAGCATCTGCATCTTCCCGACGACGGCGAGGGGATAATACGCGGCGATCGCTTACAGCGGCCCGAGGGTTTTCCCGCAGGACACGTACGTCTCATGAGTTTATGACAAGCCACTCTGCCACCTTGAAACGTGGCAGATAATACGCTGCCATTGGCCGATCAGCCGGTAGGCCGGTAGGCCCCGTTTGATCCGTTTTCGTACACATCTGCTGCACTTACAAAGAAGACAGATATATATTCGCGCATTGGAAGAAGAGAGAAGAACGAGGAATTTCACATACAGTGTAAATAAAAGGAACCAGCCTTATAATTTCGAGACCGCCACTTTCGCACTGAGAAAAATCTTTCTCCATTTAATTTATTTAAATGATAACATCGATAACATTTAATAATCGTTTTTTATTTTCATCACGAGTTCATTATTTCTGTAATGTTAATCATTGGTGAAAATTAATATATTTTTAAAAGATTAAGTTTCATAAATAAAAGATTAAAGGAATTTTTAATTACTTTTATGAAATAAAAATGTTATATGTACCGTTTATGAAAGTTTATAACGCAAATATAAATTTATTTCGATCATTAAACACGCTTCCTGTATATTCCTTTATAATAATAAATAAATAATGTTTATGAGAGAGATTAATTCTCTTGAGACTTTTATTTTCGATCGTTTCAAATAATAACAAATAATAAAAATAAAATGTTGTATAGATGTTACTTATATAACAGTGCTTATGATGCATAAATCTATTTACAAAAGTTTATAAAGAACGTTCTTCATATATTCTTTTAAATAAATATTAGATATTATTTCTAAAAGAAATTAATTTCCCTGAGATTTTTATTTATCTGTTTTAATTTTTACATATATGAGAAAAATCTGATACAGGTTTGTATTAAAAAGAGAAGAAGAGAATATAATACATATATATAAAAATGATTGTTTTACTTAATTACATATTTTCAATTTATAATTTGATGATAAAAAATTTATTAAATCCTTATATCTATCATTAGTAACATTTTCGGTTTAAACGTCCTTTCGCAGAATTCTGAAAAAGGAGCGAGGATAGGAATACTGAAATAATAATTCATTCGTTGCACAATTCTAATCCGTAACAAATGCTCGATAAACTTTATTCCACATCGTGCATCACGTTGCTCTTCGGGACAGGTGTCTCGATTTAATATACAGATATATTTATAGTTGTATTTTGTGTATAAAGCAACTCTTTTAACCTATAAGTATATGTATTTTTTTTTAAGATGCATGTGTGAATTAAAAAATTCGAATGTGTATACGTATGGATGCATATGCGTGAACATGCGACTGTCCGTCAGAGACGTTAGAAAAAAGGCAATGGTTAGTTTTATCCATCATGAAATCCGAATGCAAGATGAGTCTGTCAAGTCGACATAGGTCTTCGTATTAAATCAATTGTAGGCTGATATTCATAGTCGGACCTTAGGACCGTCTTAAGTACGTCACAGTCTTAAGATGTCATGAACCAATCAGATAATCACATTAGCATCTTAAGACGATCTTAAAATATAAGAACCGAATATGAATACTGCCTATCTTTAATCTTCGCATTATTAAGGCACTCCATGCCAGGAATTACTTTAGCGTGCACGAATAGCAAAATGAAACACGAAACAGAATTCACGAGAAAGGTGTATAGCGGAGTCGCGAATAGGTATAAATGATCATATATATGTACGCAGTTATCGTTAATTAAATTAAAAATACACTAAAATTAACTGGACGGCGGTCTGTCTAACACATTAATCGACCCGAATTGCTTCTACAGTCGTTGTTGAGATTGGCAGTAAAAATGTAGCGTGCGATATGATGTAATTTTTCATTGTAAAAAAGTACTCACTTTTTGAGTATAACCAGTCTCACATATTATTATTGAGAAGATTCGCGATTCTCTGCAATTCCTATAGCACAAAGTTGTACAAAAGTTGCAACATTGCATGTTGCAGCAATATTTCAGAGATTTTGCAGCAATATTGCTGCAAATTTTGTGCTGTATGGAAAGTCTATATATTATGATTTAATATATAATGTGTGAAATAAGGATTTTTAATGAGATTCCATACGCAAAACGGGTCGTTTGTAAATCTATAACAAACTAACGTAAACGCTATATTTAATTATGATAAACGATAATAATGAGATTCTTGATCGCGCTTTTTACGCGACAACGTCGTGTAAGTAATGCGTCGATCGCTTCGCGGCGTGAGATATTCGTAGCATTCTTTGTACTCTGATTACACGTGCTTTGCGTTTTCCTAGCCGCGCGACAAACGAAGTCTGATTCTGAATACCACTTCTCGTAATCTCGTAGTTTTCGTACGTGATGTGGGCAGTAATAAAAAATTTTTCTTTTATTCGCACTAAAATTTCCAACCCTTGACTCTCGAGTCTTTCGATGTTGAACACTGAATTCAGAACTTAATTAGTAGATCCAATTGACCGGCACCCACTGATGCTCTGTGGCTAAGGCATCTAAAGCTGCGATCACTTGCCTGAATGTATTGTCAAAGTCTTCATTTACAATCACTTGGTCGATGTATTTTTCATAGGCTCTCTGCAGGGCCGCAGATTCCTCCAACGTAGATTTTAAATCGTCTTCCTATGAAATGGAGCATCAATCAATTTCTTATTTTCACAATGCCCTATTATATAAAATATTTTTTTTCTAATTAATTCATGATAAAAGCGTGTAAGATGCATTTTAGACGAGAACATCAACATAGCTTGGTTTCTTTAATTTCGCGGGTTGTAAAAAAGGTTTAAAGTTATTTGACATTTATGTATAAAGATACGAACTTGTTAAGAGAAAGATAATATTATATTTTCATGGTTCCTATGATTAAGCATTGAAGAACTCTATTCTATGAATTAAAATAAAAGAATATCGTGCTAAAAAGAGAGTAATACTAAAATACGTAATTAAATCGTAACTATTAATAATTTTGTGACATTCCAGATTGCTGTAAATACATGCTGCATAATATAATAATATAATAAAACAATACGAATCATGCGATACAAACCTCATATAAAGATGCGAGAGACTCCAATGTCCTGGCTCTTCTCGAGCTGTACCTGATGGAACTCTGGCGGTCGAACTAGCAAAGCCAACATCAAATTTATACAACAATTAACTAAAATGATGGAATAAAAATAAAATAAACAATGAAATAAATAAGTTGTCGCATATAGATTGCTAGCATGAAATCGAGGAGGAGCTCTAAAGAGAATGTAGAGATTTGAGATATAGGGAAAGACAATTTTTATGAAAATATAAGAGCAAACTTTGGATAAGAATACCGTTAGATTTCGATTGCTGGCACCAGTCGATCTCCCGAGATCGTATAAAGACTTCAACTGCTCCATCCCGGGCGCGGCGATGAATATGACATAAGGCATAAATTCAGTGCTGTTATGAAGGATTTTGAGTGCAGCTGGACTGCAATCTAGCACGCACATCTTGCCGGCTCTGATCAGTTCTCGTACCGAGTCCAATTTCGTGCCATATAAATGTCCACCGTGTTCACCATGTTCCAGGAACCTGTGTTCCTTGATATCGATCTCCATGGACTGGCGATCGGTAAACCAGTAACTCTTGCCGTCTTCTTCGAGAACTCTAGGCGGTCTCGATGTGTCTGCAAAGAGATTATATTCGCTCAGTATCGATAATCAAGCTACCAATATCGATTAATGAAATATGAATTAATTAAATATTTCTTACAGGGTACGATAGTGCCAAATTTTTCGGGATCACTGTTGATCAGCCTGTTCTTCAGAGTCCGACGACCTACGCCGCGTGGCCCGACTAGAGCCAAAGTTTTGCGTCGAAACGGTGGCATCCGAGCGACTTCCTCGTAAAGAAGCAATTCGGCACTATCAAACTCGCCGTTCGATTTGGATTGATACATTTTTCTTTTCTTCTTCTTAGATATCCTAGTACCGCAGATGCTGATTTTGTGAACGAAATCGGCTTCAGGAGATACGAATGCCTTTCTGCGCTCTTCCAGTTCCAATGAAGGTATCAGTCCGGGCGATCCAAGATTCTCGCCCTCTACTCTTCTCGCCTGCCACCAATTCGGATCAGCCTGGTCAACAATCTGAAGGATATCGCCCTTCTGGAAAGGTAGACCGATTTCTCGGCAAGGCAGAAGCGTGTCCTCCGAGGGATCATAATCGAAGAGGGCCCTCATGTAACACTGCAATGATAAATCAAATTAAAGTGGCAGCTTGACGAAATTATTATAAATTTTCATTGCTCTGCGATTACGACGCCGACGTCGTGTTCCTTGCGCTTGAATGAGCATCGTAAGGAAGGAGAATGAGAACATAGTTGTTACCAGAGGCATCGAGATGGAAAAACAACTTGTAACTCACCGTGGACTTGAGAAGTTGGTTTGTTTCCAATGCGATGCCTGGAGCCAATTTCAAGGATAGATTCTCCTTAGCATCCTGAATTGCCTGTTGGAGTTCTTCAGGGTTTCGAACTCTCTTGCCGTTCACTTCGAGTATTACCTCGCCGGTCTTTAGAAGTTCTTGACGAGCCGCCGTGCTACCACCAAGGATCCTAGCGATGATCATATTTCCAGCTTCATCCACTTGCACTGTCAGACCCTGGAAAAATACGGATATAAAAATAACGTCTCACTCTTGTCTAATTACATCGAATTGAGGCGTATTTCACTTGCGACATTGGAGTTTTCCTTGCGTAACAGTCAATAATGCCTTAAGTGCAACGCCGAAAATTGCTAGTCATATTTCGGCGTTTTTGAATACCTTAAAGAAGCGCGTAGTACCAGAAAATCACCGAAATACGTGGCATGTCAGAGAAATAAATGTTCGTACTTATTTACGAATTGCAACATTTTCTTTTCGGGCGAATCTGGCGGACTAATTCGCGAAGGGGAAGCTTCTCTCGCGATAAACTTTTCCAATCTCACTTTAGATTCTAAACTTAGATTTAGATTCTAAACTTAGTTTACATGTCGCAGTATCAAATAATCTCATTGAATAACTACAATAATTACGTTTTTAAGTGGAACGGAAAGAAGAGAAAAGAATCTTCGAACGGACTAATCAAAATTAGAATTAATGAACTATTTTTTCTTCAATATTAAATAATACAATTTTCGTTTATTTTCCGACAGAGTTATTTCTACCATGTAGCCTTGTTTAGCTTTTACAGTATAGCCTTACCAGAGGTTCATCCGGTTGCCTCCGAAGGCCCACGACCCTGATAGGCATAGCTTCTTTCTTATTCGTTGGCATCGTTAACACGAGCGGATCAGGCGGTTTGGAAGGTGCTTCCCTACGTTCTACGACCGCGTCGTGTGTCTCCAGGAGCGCCCTTAGGTGCACGTTACCGAGAAGATTCACTAACTCTTTAACGTAGAAATCCTTGGAAGGTTGGAAGGCGTGGCACACCTCGTCGACGATGTCACAGACGGATGAGCATACCGGCTCTACAGGCACCGGCGGATCCTCGAGACGCTCCTGCACCTGGCACACAAACAAAGACCGAAGATTTAAAATCTGGACCTGAAAAACTGGTTTTTCTCACGAGATTTAGAAATGTTACTCCTCCACAACTCATATCCTCCCTCAGCGTCCCACTGACGCGATTGATATTTTCAAGTCGTAACAATATTTCTTTTTGGATCATATTACATCGGTTAAAACGTTCCTTATTTCTTTTCTTTATTTTTAAACATTTTTTAAATCTTTATTTCGAATTGTCTGTAGATTCGCAATTACTTGTTTTGTTTCATATTTTTTAATTCAGAAGAAAACATGGAAAGAACGAATTTGCTTAAGTCTAAAAATTTAGCTAAAATAATTCGAAAATAATTTTGTTAAATTATTAAAACACTTATTAAATAATTGTAGGAATCTCAAGCATAATGAGCAATGCTGTAAAAAGTTTTGACATTTTAGCATCCAGTTTAAGCATCCTAATTATTTTGATCAAATAGAATTATTGTCAAATTTTGTGTGTGTGTGTGTGTGTGTGTGTGTGTGTGTGTGTCTAATTAAATTTTTAAATATTTTAACAAAACTATCTTTTCCGTAAAAATGTAATAATAATTTATTTAGTAGCTTTTATTGTTGCTCGAAATTGAAACAAGTTTCCGCGTTAAATCCATCTACATTTTTGTTTCAGTCAGAAAGAGAAGCAAATAAAGAAACTACGTTAAATCAACAGATTTCTTCAAATACAACTTGTAATTTTCGTTTGAAGAGAGAAATATTTCTTGAAACGTACAGTTGAGAATGATAGAAGGTTTGTATAAGAAATTACAGACTGCATAAGAAATGATGAGATACATTGGAAAAAATCCGGCTATTAACGCGTTGTTAAAGCTCACTGACATGCAATGATGTGAATGCTAATGGAATTCAATCGGATTAAAGTTAATTTAATCGACACGAAAGACATTTAGTCCCACCCTACCCGGAGCGGAGTTCAGAGTTTACAATGAACGAGCAATTGGGAAAGTAGGCCATTCCGACTCGTTCGACGACACGTCGAATTTGAAATGGCGCATTTCCCAATATCCTAGACAATTTTAATAAACTGACTCTTTTAATACATTTTAAATATATTGTTTTTTTTTTAAATATAACGAGAGATTCTTAAAAGAAATTTACAACTTATAAAAGTTGAAGTTTACAACTCTTTCAAACATTACTAAAACATTACTAAAATTATATAATTAACTATATATATTTTAAAATTTTTAGAGAGACTCTTACTTTGAAGAGAGAGAAATCTCATGGGCTTTCTACAATAAGCCATTATCTAAACTTTAATCTTAAGCCGTAAGGAATTGATCAATCACATTCGAATGTGAGAAGAATAATGATTATTAGTCAATTTCTTAAATCTTAGGAAATGGAATAGAAAGCTCATCACTCTTAAAGATTAAAAATTAAACTCTTTTTCAAGACTTCAATTTTCAATTTTCACTCTTTAGAGATTACACTTTAAAGAATTTAGAAAATAATGAAGAAATCAAGATCCACACAAAGAATATACACAGAGTGATGATGATAATGATGATGATAATGATGATGATGATGATGATGATGATGATGATGATG
>Ga0157364_1000102_pt1 | contig 37066 bp, 10 predicted proteins | sample AttsexASBM2_FD_111476 | JGI IMG/M metagenome (GOLD analysis project Ga0157364, IMG submission 111476) | Fungus gardens microbial communities from leaf cutter ant in Ribeirão Preto, State of São Paulo, Brazil - Atta sexdens ASBM2 | ecosystem: Host-associated > Fungi > Mycelium > Unclassified ...
AATTAATTAATGAATAAATAAATATATTTTTATATTATTATAGTTGATAATGTATCTTATAAATGTTTCGTAATTCATACACGTTAAATTAAAATTTGGGTTAATCATTTCCCGAGAAATACATCTGTTCGTAGATCATAGTGTTCTCACGATTAAGATACGGGCGCGGATGAACGTAATCATGCGATTATTCGCGGATCGCTTTTCAGATCGCGCGTACCACATCGCGATCGATTATCCGGTTAAATTGTTATAGCAAAGAAACGCTCGAGAGTTTTAACAATAGAGGAAATTTACCTTGGGTAAATTCTCTTCTACGATGTCTTCACGGTATGTTATTTTATATTTCCAGGGTCGCCACAAGCGAAATGCAACCTTTCCCGGTGGGCAGACGACGATCCTGCAAGTTACACCAACGATTCGAAGTGAGTACCTACTGCTTGTAGACTATGTAAATTTTATAGTGTGTATAATATGCGTAGCCATTTCCACACTGGCGGTTAACACGACAATGTAATCACTACCTCGTTTAGCCATTTCGCGATATTGCATAGACGGAGATCTTTACGCAAATAGGCTTGACATAACGAGGGGTAACGTGCGACATTTCAGTTGACGTAGTAAATATCGCATGGGACGCGAATGAAGAAATGAATACAAATAACAGGAAGACAAGTGGAGCGAGGGAGAAGGCAAATTTCTTTTGCACAATGTGCGACTATTATTATACCACTGCCACCTCGTTATCCCCGGTTTTGAGAATGAAGTTCTCGTTTTCTCTAATTGAATTGTACTTATTTCAATTATTCACGATGAAAATTACAGCGATTAGCTTGAGTTGAGTCACGTATCACTTAACAATAAGACGACGATCCTATAATGTCGCTTAAAATAAGTCTCTTTCGTACATTGCACAGAAAAATATCATTCTATTGCTATAAGAAAACTGTTTACTCAATTTTCTTTCTTTTTTGTAAGTTATAATAGTTATCTTTAACAAGGAATATTTTCTTGATAGCAACCTTCAAATGTACTTATTACAAATTTTAGAAAAACTTATTATTATTTACTCAAAACAAGAATTTATTTTCATTTAAAGAATATTATAAAATTGATCGAAAAAACGATTTCATTCAACAAGCAAATCGAATTTGTTTTAATATTTTTCATTGAAGTATTAAACTTATTAGGACTCTCAGAATACATTTTGAATAAATTTGATGCTTATGATAAATTTACGATAGATTTGCGAATATGAACTTTTAAAATACTTGCAACAAGTAATTATTATTTGCGCACAGTATGTATTTTTCTGTGTACTGTAGTTTTCGAATTTAACATTACTGTTTTCTAAGAAAGACTAGAATATCTCTTATTTCTTTATTCTATTCTATTGTAGAAATTTTGCATTCCGTTGTCTGTTTTATTCATTTATCTGAGCTTTTATAAAAGGTAGCATTTGAACTTGATCGGTAGGTAACACGCCAAATCCACCGCGACCGCGTTTCAATAGCTGCCGATCGGAGCCGCGCAGCAGCGCATGGATTCCAGAAACCGGTGGCGGAACATCGGATCTGTGCTCTTCTGTATTCTCATCTACACCGTCCTTGGTGACGACGAGCGTTGTCACCGCCACCAGTAACAACGTGCTGACCAATGGCAACACGGAGAACGTCTCCGAGATCAGGAACAATGGCCTGTCGCCGTTGCGTGCTCTCGAGAATGGTTCCACCGGAAATTATTTGAGCACTGTAACGTCAACTACATCATCGTTAAATGGCAACGTCTGCAGCACGATCTACTCGACATCCTCGACGCCAGTCTCGACGGCGACGACGACGAGCAGCATTGTTTCGTTGGCCGATAAACCGCCGATGATTCCCAACGACGGCGCGAGATCGACGAGCTATCGAGATCAACCTGCTAGCAGCGCGTCACCGCCGACCCGGGATAAACTCCGCGCCGAGGACAAGGCCAGGCGCAGGATGAATCAGCAGGGCGAGCGGACCGGCGGCATCATCGGCGACACGACCAGCCCAGCCTCTGGCGAGAAACTAGGTCGGTATATTAAATGAGGCACAGTCTCTCCCTATTGACATGACGACTCTTATATATAATACCGTACATCTGTACTTTGACATCTCCTTGACTCTGATTACATAGGACATCTGCCTGATATCTTTATGATATCTGCAGTCTTATATCTTTGCAATATGGAGAATAAGATTTTTTTGGTGTCTGTTCGCATCATGCACGCTGAAACAAATTTATTAAACCTTAATACATTAATTTGTTTGAATAGTACCAAATAAATATTTATTTATTTACAGTAAATAAACTCATTAAAAAAAATAGATTATGATTCTTAATTATTCAGACGTTTGTGGTTTATTTTTTTTATTATGATATATCTCAAATTATACATTCAATAAATATTTTCTGATATAATTGCGATTAATAATTAAGATTTTGATGCGACAAAATATTGCTATGTATGTCTGATTATTTTATTTGAGATGATTAATGCTTTATCATTGATGATGAAAATTAAAAAATATATATGGACAAAACAGTTTAAAGAATGTAACTTCATTTCGAAATACATGTGAAAGTCACATTAGAAGTCAATTCTCAAGAGGTTCGTCTCACCTTGTCACGATTCATGTCGAAAGTTTTTCTTGCTCTTAATAGACAGATAAAACTAGTTTATATACGAATGGAAACTGGGACGCTGCCATTTTGCGTTTTACATTCTCAATGACGATGATTTGCAGCCCTCGGAAGAAACGACTGATGAATTAAGTTGGAACTGACCTATTTTTGTTCAATATAATTGATACCGCAAAGCAGTAGTGTGAAAATGTTGCTGGGCTTGTATAGAAAGCTATTAATTATTAAAATTGAATATTCTTCAGAAGACAAAAATTTTATATAATTAATTCTAATTCCTTTAAGCAATTAATATTATCGGAGCTAATATTACAATAATGAATATACTTCAATGTATTATTAAGAAAAAGTCTTCATTCGTAATTTTCGCGTTGAACGAAAAAAAATCGATACCCTTATTTTCTTATAACTTATGGACTTTCAACATCGGGCTCTTGTCCATATGTTTGTCTTTAGAGCCTCGGGGGAGTATCAGGATCCGATTGTACCGTCTCGATTGTACCCGGCGTTACACGTTGCGTAATTGCGTACGTGCAATCGCGAAGGAAATCTACGGCCGTTCGGCCGTGCTGCACTGCGCTGCGCCGCGCGATTCGTAGATTTCATTTAGATTGACGCCAAACGAACGACGGGATACTTTAGAAACCTCGCGAAAAATCGGAACGCAGGCACGCGAAATCCGTCGAACGATCTCACTAACGATTTCCAACGAACGCGGATTATTGAAACGCGTCTGTCTTATCGGAGCGTTGAAATCACTCATGAGATTTAAGCCGCTGATCGCCGATTAGCCTTGGTCGGTTTAATCGTGCCTGACGAAAGATTCCAACGTAGGATTTATTCACGAGAAATTTGCGATTTATTATAGCAAAACTGTAATTCGCATTGAGTTATAGTTTGTTAATAAATCGCGAATTTCTCGTGAATAAATTTCATGTTAAAATCTTTCGTCAGGCAAAGTTATTAATTAATCGGCAGTTAATTAATATGGAATGGTCGTTTATTCGTGCCAACGAGCGCCCATCTCGGGCAGACGGTGCTTAAGTAGAAAAGAAATTAATTAGTTAACTCGGCAACGCAGCGATGCGACGTAGCGAAACGAATATTTGATAACTATGAACGCAGGAAGCTGACTTAACGGTTTCGTCTCGTGCGGTGGTCTCTTGGATTCTCCTCACGATCGTTCTAAATATTATAATTATAATTATAGTTCTCGGAGTACGCCGTAAGGCTCGTAAACAGATCAAAATTATAGAGAATGATTTAATATATAGATAGGGGATAAAATTTGTTAATATTATATTATGGTATGTTGCATGATGTAGAAGTAATAAATGTAAGAAGCTATATATTGTATAGATGACGACGCGTGCCGAAGGATACTTTTGGAGCACGAACGGGAAAGAGAGGGAAAGCTACGAGATATTGCAGCTTCATTAACGCAGCCACGAATAAGGAGAATCAAGCCAAGAATTTCGGAACCAACTAGAGATGTTGTGGATGCGGTTAATGCGGCTCATCAGGATAAACTTGTATGTAGATAAATTATTATTAATTGATTGCATCGGCAGAATAATTATTAACTATTTTTTAAAAAATACATTTATTAAATTTTATGAGAGTATGTTTAACATATAATTAAGATTTTGTAAGATGTATGTAAAAATATGACTTTCTATGGAGGATTATTATATATTGATACTCATTTTAATTTTGCTTAAAAATAAGATACAATACGCGTTTCATGTATAGATCAGAGGCGATCCCGATGGCTGTGGTCTAGATATTTCCGGCATTAGGTATTCACCCACTTCCGAATTGAGAGTCGATCTGCCGGCAGAGGACTTGCTAAATATCAAGAAGGGCTGGCTGATGAAGCAAGGATTGAATAAGGTGCGTCCCGCATATTCAGCAATAAGGAAAGTCGAAGAAACTTGTACACTTTAATTAAAGTTTTAATTATTTAAAAAATTTTTTTTATCTAGGAATGGAACAAACACTGGTTTGTGTTGAGAGGTTGCGGACTGATGTACTACAGAGATCCCTGTGCGGAGGACAAGGGCATCATGGATGGTGTTATAGACCTCAATACTGTCACCGCGGTCACGCCGCTTCAGGTCGCACGGAATTATGGATTTCAGACTGTCGTGAGTAATCATAATTACGATATCGTGTTTGCGTGAGTGAGGAGCGTTCGTGTTTCTCGGAAAATACCTAACTGCTTTTGCAAAACAATCTTAATTATAGCTGCTTATTATTATTATGTGACATTATTTTATGTTAAATTAAAATCTAGCGATTCTATAATCTACTTTTTTCATTGAAAAAGAAAAAAAATAGAATATATTGATTTAAAGAACTTGAGAAAGTCAAATTTTGATTATTTTAAAGTCAAAAAGATTTCGCGCATATAATTAATTTTTTTAATATTAATTATATTAAAAAAATATTATATATATATATATTTATACATATTTAATATTAATTTTTTAATATTAATTTTAATATTAATTTTTAAAAAAATTAATAATAATATTAATTTTTTTTTTTAATATCTTGTATGAAAGTAATTAAAAGATGAAAAATAGCTAAAAATATTAAAAATTGTATAAATTCAATTTAAGCAATGGATTACTTTTTCACTTAAGTTTGATGGGTACGTTTAAATTAGATGGTCGGAATTAGCTTCCGCATTTAGAATGGGAGCGCCAGGAGAATAAATACTAACTCAATTTCACGGTAGAATAAGTCGGGAGCTTCTTGCTATTGATTGTTGGCAACGGTCGCGTTTCTCGCTCAAGATGAAACCCATGCGATTGCATGACATTTTTTTTACGCTCGTATCATTTACGCGACGCATACTAACTACTTTGATTTACAACACAGGCCTGGGACGACAGAGGTAGCACGGTGCTGTCCGCGGTGACAGCCGGCATTAGATCCAGTTGGATGTCGGCCATCAGAAGAGCAGCTAATTTACCTGATCCCGACAGTAACGATTCTCTTACCGTTTGTACAGATACTCAGCAAGAAACAAATCCGCAGTCGCCTACTACGTGAGTATAATAATGCAATTGTTTAGTTATTATAATAAATAAATAATTTTGTTTTACATTATAAAATAATAACGTTTTGTGCTAAATAATGATTAGATACATATTTTAAGGAGTTTACGCTTAAAATAGTTATATATTGGAGCTAATATTTTTTTACAAGAGAAATTTTTAGAGAAGAGATAATTCAACATATTTTTAAAGTTAAGAACGCTTACAAATATTGTTTTAGGTCTATTACGGATCGTGAAAGAGATTCCGTTGTTCCATCGACATCCATCACGCCTAGATCGGTTCTATTCTCATCTGACGAAGAGTATAGAACTGCTTCCGAGGGTGGTCGAAGAGAATCTGGCGACTGGTCGGAGATGCCGGTATCACCACCGTTGGTGAGAAACGGTGATTGGCCTATGGCGCTAAAAGGTTCCGGTTGGTCGGATTCAGCAAACCACGAGTGGTCAGAGTTGCCACCGTCGCCGCCATTAACGAGAACCGCACTGTCGAGGGTGAAAGCTCGATCTAGATCGAGTTCCAGATCGAGAGTCTATAAGAGAAGCCGGAGCTCACCTCCAAGTTCGCGGAGAAGTACTCTGGACAGTGTAAGATCGGAAGATCTAATGATGGCTTGCTGCGAACTTGGCGAGGACGAGGAGCAGAACAATGGCCACTTACAGAGTAACAACTGCCTCTCGACCAACGACAGTCCTCTTATTGTCGAGCTTTTGGAAAATCAAGTGTCGCTGCTGCGCGATCAGCTGGATCAAAATCAGTCTCATCCGAGTACGTTACTAGTCATTGTCGAACGTCAGGAAAATGAAATTGAGAACTTGAAGTCTCAGTTGAATGCAGCACGAACCGACATCGCAAATGCGGAGAAGGAATTATCTAGACTTCGACAACAGAAAGCAGAGGCGTCCATCAGGGAAAAGCAAGTGGAAGAACTGTTGAATACGATACAGAGGACGGAACAGCAGAGAAATAAAGATCTAGACGATTTGGAGAAGATGAAAAAGGTATACAACAGGGAGAAAGAGATCTTAGAATGTAAATTACTTGAAACAGAGGCTATCCTGAGAGAAACGACAGAGAGATGCGAAATGCTTACGAACGAACTAACATCGAGTCACCGATCTGTCGAACATCTACAGACGGAAACAGCAACTCTTAGCGATAGATTATCTCAAGGTACGTACCGTATATATACCGTTTATTTGTAAAACACACGATTTTATATTTTAATAAATTAAAAAAATGTTTAATTGATAATATATTATTCCTTAAATTAGGTATCGAGGAAAATGAACGACTTTATAATAGAGTGAGAGAATTGGAGGAAAAGAATGGACTTTCTGTTTCGAGGGAACGTGGAAGAAGCTTCGATTCGCTGAGCGATTTGACCAATATTGAATTGGATTTAGATTTGACTGCATTGGACAAGGAAAGGTAAATGCGCATTGTATAAAAATATAAGAAGTATATCGCATGAGTAGTAATCATGTATATAATGTAATATTTTTGCAGAATTATGGAGGAATACGATGAATTGCGAAACCGTTTTGAAAAGGCTGTTATGGAAATTCGAGCCATGAGGAAAGAACTGCGAGAAGCTCATGCTACACAAGATGTTTTAGAGTTGGAAATCTTTGCTCATAAGCAGGACGCAGCTAACGTCAGTGAAACAAATCAAGCGCAGGTTCAGTTAATGGCGGCGAGAATCCAAGACCTGACTAATAAGTTAGCCGCCAGCGAAAAACAAATTAGAACTCTAAAGCAAAAATTAACAAAAGCTGAGAACAGAGATAAGAGAAGATCACTCTCTCTCAAAGGAAGAGAATCTTTCCAGATCTCTCAAGAGGTAGAGGACAAACTTTTGGATCTAGAAAACAAGATCTGCGCTATAGAGAGAGGCAAGAGCATTAGCGCTCCTGTTTCAGCTGGCAGCAGTTCGAAGGAATCGAGTCCTAATCCGAAAAAAGAAAAGAGAAGAGAAAGTAAAAATCTGGATCGGGCTAGATTGCGAAGAAAATCCTTAGATAGCGCGACAAGTTCTGAACCAATGAAAGTATTGATTAGACTAAGTACTCTAGAAACAAAAGTTGCAAGCGTTGCTGAGGCCATGGTCAGTGACGCGGAAAAAGACTCTAGTGAATGTAGCGAAATCAGTGGGTCCTCCGAAGTATCATTGGAAGTCCTGGCAAGGCTGAAGAAATTGGAGAGAGTAGTGTCGAAGTCAAAACGACGATTGGAAAAGTGTCTTGGCTCGACGCAAGCGGAAGATAAAGCCGAGAAGTGTTTGCGAGAGGTGAATGAAATATTAGACTCGTGCTTAGAATGTAAGAAAAATCAGGCTAGCGCTCAAATCACCGAGTCAGTAGGGGTAGTGGTATCTAGGTTAGAAACTATACTTAAGGACAAATTGAGCGAACTCACGAAGAGACGGCAGTTGCTGGCGCAGGAAGGACGGCTGGACGAGAGAGAGAAAATGAGACTCGTCGCCGAGCGAATAGCTTTCGAGTCCGTGATCCTGCGACAGATAAAGTGCGCGTTAAATCGCACTACAGACAGAAGCGCCGTTTTGAGTGAATTGGTCGAAACTAGTCAGCTTGCCTCAAGCTTAAAGCGTAAGATTCACGGAACTAAGCCCAAAACGTACCAAAAAACGAGTTACATTCAGTATCTCACTAAAGTGTTAGCGAATAAGTTAGTACTGATAGGATCCTCTTCCGTGTCGACGGAAACGCCGAAGGAGATTAGCGCCGCTCGCAGCGAAAGTCTAAACTTTCTGCTGCAGAAGCAGCGGGAAATCAACGAGATCATGCGGAAGTACAAGGATACGAAGTTGCGACAGCTCGCGGAATCTCTGGCCGCCGAGACGTTGAGTCTGTCCGAGCAGGAAGATCTCGCGGGTAAGCAGATCAGCGGCTCGAACAAGAAATTACTCGAGGATAGACGTATTCGCGAGGCATGGGCTTTAGCACAGGAGACCGTAAGCAAGGAACTCGTGCAAGCCGAAGTGTCTCACGTTATCATGCGTTATGGACAATTGTACGAGCAAAACGTCACTTCGATCATGGACATTTGCTTCAGCTTCGATAACGCAGATAATATTAAACTAGAATCGTGGGTGGACGCGGCGCAAGCGCGATTGCGTCAAGAAATGGAGGTTTCCATACACGAGCTGTCAGAAGCTTACGAGGACTGTCTGCGTACGATGAAGAAGAACAAGTTGATGACTCTCGATTCCAAACATGAATCCCGCCAGTTGCTCACAGACTACGCTGATGTAATTGCGCACAAAGCTTTAATAGATTCCAGAATCGCCCTCCTTCAGGAAACCACACGGCAATCATCTACAGCATTGTCTGGCGAAACTTTCGTATCTAGTCTTATTCGAAATGAAGAGGTCCTTTCCTGTCTAGCAAACGACGAGGGATACGATCTTCAAAGCAATCCGATTCTCGACGCGGAGTATAGTTACCTTTATCAGCGATTGACTAAGGAATGCGAGGACAGAATATCTGGAAGGAGAGAGTCGAAAGAGCAGCTTAAGAATGTCAGTCAGTCATTGTTTCACTTGGAAGAGAATCTAGCTGAACTCAGTAAATGTATAAGAGACAAAACGGGCATGAAAATCGACAATATAATTTGGCCTAAATCGGCGAACAGCGTCACGGATTGGTCCAATGTATGCGAAAAGTGCTTACATTTACGAGAACAGATAAGGAAGCTTAGCGATTACATGAATAACATGTCATGCCAGACATGCAATCAATTACAGGAAACTATTCAAAAAATAACTAACGAACATAATCAAGAATTAGAAGCGCTCAAGCACAATCAGGAGAGAGATTTGATGGATATCAAGGGCGAATTGGATAGCCAGCGGCAATCTTTGACGACCCAATACGAGCAGGAAGCGGCCAGCTTACGTGAGAGAGCTAGGAAATTGGAGCACCGTCTCAACGCGATGGATTCCGAGCATTCGGCTCATGTGAACGAGTTGAGAGCTGCCTATCAGAGATCGATAAGCGCCGAATTGGACACTGATGCTGAGACGCGAAAACGGTATAAGGAGGAGATTAAGCAGCTACGCGCATTATGCGAAAAGGGTTTATTGGCTATGGAGAACTCACACAGGCGTATCATTGCCGAGATGGAAGAGAAACATCGGCAGGAATTGGAGAACCTCAGGGTAGAGAAAGAACAGGCGCTTTCCGAAGAGACGCAGGCGACTCTGGCTGCGCTAGACGCCATGAGAAAAGCACATGAACACGAAGTGCAAAAGGAAATCGCCAAATTCAAGCAGGAGTTTATCAAGCAGATGCAAGCGCGTGAGGACATCGGTGTACTACACAAAGAACATGAGTATGCAAGGATTTTAATTCGACTCTAACTATCAAGTTAAATTGACGCAAAGATATATATATTTTCTTTCTTATAGGGAAGAAATGGAGGAGATAAAGCAAGAGATTCTTTCTCTATCCGCAAAATATTCGTCTAAGTGCGTGGAGTCAGCCGCGTTGGAGGAGAAAGTGGGCAATCTGTCCAAGCAACTCGCTCAGGCACAACAGCACATCATGCAATTGGACGCGAGGAACAAGCAATTGCGAGCGCATCTGGTATTGGAAACAAATGACAGCGGTATCAACGATACTATACAGATTATAAGAGGTAGGGACAACGAGCTCGCCGAACCGAGGGAAGAAATACATCGACTGCAACAATTCAAGGTACGGCTGGCCATTGATTACAAAGTTTATTATTTAGAAAAGAATAGATGTGGTTAACAAACATGTACACTACTAAATTGATTAACTCTGCTGCAATTACATATTATGGTGTTTCACTTAGTGAGCTTGTCGCGCTTTAACGAAATTTCTGACTGTATCCGTATTTTAATCACTCAAATAAAAATTCATACGCTTTTTATTAACGACCACCTCATCGTTTTTACACATTCTCTTGTATGTCACCTTGTAAATAATATAATATTAGATCTCCGGCGTGAACGAGTCCGTTCAGTAAAAAACGTATTGAAACATTCCAGTAACATTGCGATAACGCTGTAACAATGTTATTAGAATGAATATGTTTCTTGCTTATTAAACGAATCGTAAATACCATAACTGATGTAATTGTAATTTAGCGGATAGTTCAGCGATTTGATTAGCATTTAACCCGCCCCTCTCACTCACCCATCAGCCGCATTGACGCATATTTTCGATATTTCACTAACAGCATGGGGACACCCTTCGTGAATCGTCCGGCGTGCCGTCGAAAACCGCCCTGTCGCTAGACTACTCGCCCGCCTATTCGCCACAACGCCTCAGAGGTAATCAGGGTGGCAGCGAGCAGAAATTAACGAGTGAACGGAGTACGAAAGGAACGAGTTCCTTATCCAGCGCGTTGCAAAAACAGTCTCTGTCGGCGGATCGACCTCAGAGCGCGTTCTCATACAGACTCGAGCGCGTAAAGTCCGTCTCGTTGCCGTACTCGAATAATCTGGCTAGGCCGGCGAGTAGTACCGGCGTTTCCGGCTCGCACGTTGATGGGAAAGAACAGCCGGCGAGTTTAGGGCAAAAGGAGCGTAATCGCAACCTGGGCTCGTCATTGTGGGACAGCTTGAGACCGAGAAGCGGCCTGCCTCATCAGTATCAAGGTACAGAAGAGAGATGAATACAGAGAGAAAGGAAGGGAGAAAGAGTCTGCGGTGATGGAATGTGTTGTCGATTGACAGTGAGAGAGTCCACGGTGCTTTTGTAAAATATTACTGCGTAATCGTTGACATAATTCTTATTGTCGATAGTATCATTGTTTATGATCAGTATTGGTTCGAAGATTTTACTTGAAATGATTTTCCGCATGCAACCGTAAATGTTGCATCGTTTTCTAATATAACGTCATAAAGTTGTGAAAAATCGCGAAAATCAAGCGAGGTTTCTGTCTTTGATTATTACTCTTGCGGAAGAAGAGTGATACTAGAGTGAGATTAACATGTGCTTTATGGAAATTAACAGCGCTTTTAAGATATTAACAACTGTTAAAATATGGACTGATACGAAGACTGAGCATATTATTTTAAGCGGACTCTACACAATCAATATTATTAGTGCAAATAATTGTATTAATAACATTAAACATTAAATAATCAATATTATTGTGTAATATCGATGTATTGCATATTGTGTAGAGACCGCTTAATTATGCATAAATATGTAACTGTGCAATATTTATTGAGCAATGGTGAACGTTTTGTTAACTCCTATGAAGAGCTTGTTCTTATCGCATGTACGAAAAAGTTTAAGCTTTCTATTTATTATGACTACGTTGTTAATTATTGCATTAATTTCGTAAGAATAATTGATAAAATTGGCGATCTTCTAATCTTAATTATATTATTTATAAATTAGACTGATAACTAACGTCAAAAGCGTGCCTACTATTACTTTATATTAATTGCATATGATGCATTGTGCTTGTCTAACGCTAATTATTTGCTAACATTCATATATATAAGGGTCCACGATGTGCAATATGCGAATTAACCTTGCCTTATTGTGGGTGTAACACTATATACGCTATAAATATCTATAGAAATATTAACTAGCCATGTATCGTATATAATGTGCTAAAGATGTGTGGGTAACGTATAATTATACGTTGATGTGACAGTGGTTAAATGAAAATATATTTACATATCAGAATTTTTGCAAAAAAATTTGTATCTACATTAATTATCCCAATTCAAAGTATATACACAATATATAATTTTCCTCACATAGAAATCTAGTCACTGGCACATCTCGAATTAAGAATATCTAGCTGTAGCAATGATGGAATTTGACATAGCAGCCTAAAACTAAATTAATTAGTTTAAACTAAAATTAGTTTTTCTATTATCTTAAGATATCCAAAAAGAAATATTATGTATACATTTATACTTTTTCCAAATAAGATATATGTTCTATATATCTTTGTATTAATTTTTATTGTAGTTTTTATACTTTTTATATAATTACATAAATATATGTATATGTATGTATACAGTTATACATATATATTCATATATACTTTATGGAAAATCTAAAGTAAATAAATCTAGAAGAGAGAGAGAAAGATGTAACAAATCTAAAAGGCAGTAACAAATTCCTTCTATAATTCTACGATAGTCAAAAATATTTCAAGTAAAAGCATTATGCGACAAATATCCTTTAACGATTCATAATTCATAATTTTAATGTTTCTCGTTATCGCGACCATAAATAATAAAGATGCTGTCTATATAGAGACACTCTGGATACATGTAATAATATGCATTGTACGTAACAATATTTCGACAACTGTTTGACGTGTAAGGTGGCACAACAACAGAGATGCGAGTCGGCGGCGGTACTGGCAGCCAACGGTGGCAGGAGACCAAGCAGAATGAAAAACAGCAGCTCTCGCAGACATACACCCTCCGTACCAACGCTCGTCACACATCCCGCTTCACCCCGGAACCCTCAGCTCTCTCCGTTGCAGGTCCGTTTCAGTCCGTTTATCTGTTTCGTCATTTTGTTGAATGTTACTTAATGGATATCACGTTACGCGTAACCATTCACGCTATCACTTTCACATCTATTGCATCTTATTTGTATAATTTGTATAATTTTCGTATGTATGTTTGCTAATTCTCGTGCTATATGATAAATTTTTATATTTATGATTTGCTTTATATCTTGATATCTTGAGACATCTTGTCTTCAGACGCTCTTATAATTACGGATAATGATGCTTGATGAGATTTGTCTGTTTACACATTACAGAGTTGATGAGGTCTCCAGCAGTGAGATGGTCCAGCAGAAGTTGTCGCAGCTTACCTCCGACACCCACACCTAGTTACCATCATCCACTTCATCCTCCTCTACCCGCCGTAGGCATGGTCGCCGAGAGGAAAAAACGTTTTGAGCTCTGAACTTCTGTTTTTTTTTATTTCACTGATTAATAATTAGATAGTACGTGAGCGTTCACAGAAATGGTCGAAGCGATAACATTTTGCGTATTTAAAATTATTTGACAAACAAAATGCAGTCCGAATAATAAAACATTGCACATCATTTATGATATCAAAATAAAAGAAGAAATATCATTCTGATATTTCTTCTTTCGGAAACCATAAAACTGAAAATATTTTGATATAATGGAATCGTAAAAATAATTTTAAAACGCTCGATGAAACATGGACCATTCGGATAATATCTGCGATTCGTGTGAATACGAATTACAATTTCACCACTGCCGTACGAGAATCATGTGAAGCTAGGATGATTTTTGATGGACCAAAGTCGATACACCGATCGCGCTCGTCGTGAATATTGAACATGTTTATTAAGTAAACATGATTCAATAGCCGAAACGGGTCCCGATTATTAGAAGAGGACGGATTGCGCAATCCCTTCTTCTTCCACGATGTGAAAATTCGAATAATGTCAAGAATTCATCGCGGGCCTATCGATTGCGATAGGTCATTTTTGACAGAATTTTTCCCAAGAAATTTTTCTAAGCGTATTTACTCACGTCACGTCACTTTTGCGGGCGGCCGTTTTTTGATATTGCATTTAGACTTTGATAAGGGGATTTTTTATCGCTAGCTGCGAGTAAACTTTTTGCAATTGACTTTTCATAAATGTCGCGATTTTGGAATACATATTTCGGGGCATTAATTATCGCAAAACGCAAAATGTGCGAAATTCTTCATAATATTTTGTTTAATGGTGCTAAAAATGAACGTGTATTAAGAAAATGCGTATTACGAGTCATGTATACAATCGTCGTGAGAGAGGCAGCCTATTATAATGTAGTATAGAACTGTGTTTTGATGTAAAAGTATATAGGACCAAGGATAAATATTTAGGTTTCCGTAATCTTTTAGAAATTTGCATCGGCTGAGCGTATTCGAATGAAATTACGCTTTGATTTTTCGTGTTAAACAAATCCTATGGTTATTGTCAAAGGAAATAATATTTTTAAGCGTTGAAATACAAATAATTAAATGTCTAAAATTATTAGATTTTCGTGATTCTGAAGGATTTGTATTTGTTAAGTATATTTGTCGAGTTAAACGAAAGATTCCATTTTACGCTGGTTAAATTTGATTCTATACTTGCGTACATCTATCCTCTCCCAGAGGGGATCCCGTTAAGTTTGTTATCTTTAAGACACAAATATTTTATAAATTATGCACTTCTGGTTATTACACAGAGAAGATATTTCTGACACTAGGTTGGATAAGTGAAAAGGAAAAAAAGAAATTTTTTTAGTTTGTTAATCGAGAATGAAGAGATCGTTTTACGCTTGTTTCTCGCTCTTGTTATGTATAGATATTGCACGTAATACAACGATATGGCATTGCACTGTGTATTATCGCATCTTCTCATTGTGTAAATGTTTTTCAGATTGCGATCATTTGATGTTAATACTGTATAGTTTATGACGTTTTATTAAGCATTAATAAAATATAAGACGATTAATTCCTTCTCCTTCATCTCCAATCCTCAATATATCGTGTGTATGGATTGTTTATATATTATTATTGTATTTTATATTATATATTATTATTGCGATTATTATTGCGATTCGTTCCAGTGATTCGCTCGATATTAAAACGATAGAGATATTAAAAACTTTTCGATTGTCCCTTATGTAGAATAATTACTCAGGATTGTTTAACATTTATAATATATTACGATTATGCTATTGTATTTGTATGATAATTTATATATAACACGTTTGAAATAAAATATAGTAACCATGAATATGTTGAACTGCATTAACTGTTATTTAACTATGTGTAACTTTCTTAATTCTTTACGTACGAATTTAATCAAAAGAAGCAAATCTTTAGACATTAGATTTGAAACACATAATTGAAGAATATCTTATTTTAACAATGTTTTGTAATTATTAACGGTAAGTATATATATTTTTGCAAAAAATTTGACAATTAATTACTTCAATATGTCACTGATGTATGTAAACATATTTGCGAGACAAATTGCTAAGAATATTAAATATTAAATTAAATTATTAAATTAAATATTAAATTAAATAGATATTTTATATACAACATTTTTTAAGAAATAATTTATATTTTAATAATGTTATTGAAGCTTTGATTTTCTACATGAGTTTTAACGCTATAAAATTGTGAAATATTATTGCACAAACAAAAATAAAATAGATAAGCAAAGTTCCACATATCGATGTTTGATTGGACAATTTTCGAAAATTATCTTCATATTTTATACGTTTGTTAATGATTTCTGGATAGGATTCAACAATAAAAAATTTTAGAAATTATAGATATTTATAGATCTTTCTCATTAAATGATAGATATATGTATCAAATTGATAATCTTCCTTATGATTTTATTATAGCAAAAGAATTGACAGTAAAAAGCTCAAATATTTTTGCATTTATATAACAAAAAGAAAAATATCTCTGTAAATCGTTAAAAGAATAAGATGGTGAAGCGCACGATATCGACATGATAGGTTAGAAATTAGATAGACATCGAGAGAACACAAATATCTACAGACACAAATATCTACTTTTACAGAGAATTGATACATACATATATTTTCTGCCTATTAATAAATTTTAGCAAGCTAATTAACAAAATAAAGCAATACACATTTCATTTTTTCGAAAGAAGTTAACATACATTTCATTTTTTCGAAAGAAATAAATCTATGATATGGAAATAAGACATATATTTCATTTTTTCGAAGGAAACAAATAGATATTTATTATTGTTTTATATCATAAGTGACATTATAAATGTGCAAAATTCGTTGTTGCGTCTTATTGTTCGAATGAATTATTTAGAATACTATTAATAATTAGATTAATATAATTAAATAAATATAATATTTAAATCGTAGATTATAATTAAACAATGACGGAAATTTAATTATGCATTCGTAGAGACGCTAAAAATCATTAAAATTAATGAAAAGATAAATTTTAACAGTAAGGTTAGGCAGGAATCAGGTTTTATGTCGTCGAAAATCTCGGAAAAATCGCTTCGAATATTCGCAAAACAGAATAGGCAAGGAGGTTGCTGGAAGTATTCTGAGAGTGGGTGTAGTCTTCCCACATCTCCCCTCTTTGTATCGACGCGGTAATTGGTTGATTCATTTGAGGGAGACGCTGTTTCCCCCTCTTCTACGCGAATTCTCCAGCATTCTCATTGGTCGACGGTATCGGTGACGCCTACGACGAGGGGAGCGAGAGTAGGATAGCCATAGCGCTCCTGGAATACCTCCTGCGACCTCTTCGCTCAATATGTTTTCCTAATAAGTAGTAATAATTTTCTCGGGAATCTCTGACGCCAAAAACTCGCCCCAGAATACCTCCAACAATACCTCCTCGCTTGTCCTGTTTTACTGATATTTGAGGCGATTTTTCCGTGATTTTCGAGGATATAATATTGTCGAAGATAAAACTTGAATCTTGCCTACTTTACCGTCTGAATTTATTCTTCAATATTATTAATTTTAATTATCTTTAATGTGTCTCTGAGAGCATTATTAAATTCTCATTATTGTTTAATTATAATCCAGTGTTAAAATGTTTTATTTATTTAATTATTAACGTATGTACAGATATTAATAATGTTTCTTCAAATAACTTACGCGAATGCAAAACGCGGCTACAATCTTTACACTGAGATATAATTATTTAACAAATTGAAACCAACTGTTTGTTTTCGGCGAAAAACCAATATATATATTGTTAATTAACTTGCTAAATAATTTTTAGAAAATATATGTGTATTATGTGACAATTTGAATTCTCTCACAAGTATCTAACCTCTAACGTCGATAAGCTCGTCATTTTTTTTATTTATTTGTAACATTATGTAACATCAATCTAACATTGTTTACTGTTGGATATTTTGCCAAACTGCGTTAAGAAGAATATCACGTATAGAATCTCATAAAAAAGAATTATTATACATTTTTTGCTAAAATGACGTTTCGGCTTTCTAATTCTGTGAGATTCATTAATTCTTTCGTCGTTATTTAATAAATTCCGTTTGTTCCAACTTCTCGAATCTTTCGCATAATGTATAAAATAATACTTAAAAAAAAATTCTTTGCAAACAATTTATTGGATCTTTCTCATTCACTTATATTTTACGTTATTCTGATGCTGCTATTCATTGTCAGATATGATACTAAAATGCAATAGAAACATTAATACACGCAGCATTACGAATATTTTGTTAAAGAAAACAAATCTTGAAAGTAGTCTTGCTATTTAGATTAAATTTTCATGATGCCATTTGTTAGCTTCATTTAATCGCATTATCGATATTTTTATCATTATATTCTAACATTTACGAGTTTTAAAAATTAATATTTAAATCTATATTATATGTATATTATTTTTCTTATTTCATTTCTTATTTTAAATATGACATGAAATATTACAAAGACAGCATGCAAGTATAAAGTTCGTATATTAAAATGTCAAAGATTTTAAAAAAGCAAATTCTCAAAAACTGACGTATAATTTGAATAATAATATTTTTATACTTCGCAAAATATCTGGTTTGTTAAAAATAAAATCTAAATGTAATACAAGCTTTTAACTATAAAAGCTTATATTATATATATATATATATATATATATATAGAGTGAAACCTTATATCTTCGCGAAATTTGTGTGGGTATAAAGACAGAGTGCGAAAAAAAGAGACATTGGTTTATTTGAAAAATATTTAATAATAAACATTGACAATATACAGAGAAAATACGCCATAAGAAGTTGCTATGAGATTAATAAGAACCTAACAACTGGTCCAGACTTACAAAATATCATCAAATCAGACAATGATAAAGGTGTCACGAGTCACACCTTATATTCCTATCAATATTTTGCAAATAAAGTTCATCGAGTTGACCGTATATTCTTCCTCTCTTATACCTCTTTTCTTTTTTCACTCTTTTACTGATTTCCATTAATTTCTCTTGCGAGCTCGCTATTGCGTTGAACTGTCGGCCCGTACAAATCGCTTATGCACGGTTCGAAGAGGAAATCCGCAAGGAGACACAGAAGATATCAACGGCGTTTCTCTTTGTGGATTTCTTTTCTTTTTTTTTTACATTTGCGAGAGAAGCGGAAAAAACAGGTGGCAATTTTAGCTGTTTCGGTTTTTCTCAGCGATTCAAATATCACTGGGCATTTCTTCTTCATTTGTCATTTTTGTTGTTTTCGTGCTACCTTACAACGATTAATTAATTCGTGCTCTTGATTTCATCGATTTGTGGAGAAAGGGTATGAGTTTCTCGCTCATCCGTCATGCACGCACACACATATACACACACAGCACATATACGCAGGCACGCATCATGTTTCATATACAGATACATTAAACTTTACACGCACGCGTTGCTAGAAATATCATTAATAATAACGTCCTAATGTCATGGAACATCTTTCATTAATTTTTTTTTGCACTAATTCGAAAAGAATGGCACGACGCTGCCACTCGAAACAGTTTTCGGTTTCGAGAAGTCGAGAAGTCGATCAAATTATATGCTCTTCCTCGTGTCGATCGTACAATCGTACGATAAAAACGGGAGGGATACTCCGGCAGCGCCTTGCTCAAATACCTAGGATATGTTGCTTGTAAGATGTGTCATTATGTAGTCATGTTTATTCATCTAGATTCATTTAAAAATCCCTTTACGGTATTTATCGTTATTTAATCATTATACGTATAATGTACGGTGCGTATCATTGAGTTATGTTACATTGCGCGATTCCACTAGCTCTGGGTCTCATCATCGACGAGGGTAAAAATTAATCATCGGCGGAGTTGAGAATTCAGGCTCGAGAATTCGCTTCGTCTGCGTCCATCGTTTGTTCGTTAGAATAAAAGAGATCTTCTCTATGCACGCCGTTCTCTAATCCGTATTTTTTGAAATTTTATGGGCCATTTAAATTTGAAAAATATGGATTAGTTTGTGCACAGAAATCCTTTTAATTCGAGAAGGAAGGTACGCTCGACGAAGATCGAAGACTGAAATTATGGTAAAAAGAGAGGGAGGAAAATTCGGGACCTGAAGATACATAAACGTGCAGAAATTTGGCAAAAGTGATGTTGCACTTCCTCGTAAATTATATTATCATCTAGATATGTCGCGTTCTTTGTTTATTTTTAACAGCCGAAAGAATCTCATTATCCTTCCGTAACTCCTTTTTCCGAGAAAGCAAATTGTTGGAAACAAAATCCATTTTATATATATATATATATATATTATAATATATATATATATTATAATATATATTATAACGAGACATTCCTTCAATATTCAAACGGAAAAATAAAGAATAGAGACGTGAGAGGGTGGGAGAAGGCAGGGGAGAAAGAGAGAAAAAGCTGATCTAGCCTCTAAATTCTATGAACATCTTATACGATAGGCCTGCTCGCAAGGATAACGCGCATAAAGAAGGAGACAATCGAGGAAAAGAAGTTGTGCATTTATGACGAAAATGGGACGCGACAAAACCGAGGGGAAAAAAAGTATTTCGCGCCTCTTCCGTCTCGCTAATTTGAGCTTGACTTATTACGCTAGCCACTAATATTAATAGCCTATCGATAAAATTATCGATTACGAGTAAGTATAAATTGTAATTACAGTGTACAATATACAGGGAGAGATAAACCTCGCAGAGTCTCTCTTTCTCTTGTGTGCTTGCTTTCACCCGCGTTGAGGTGCGGCTGCGAAAAATCTTTATTTCCACAAACGCGTATTCGTACGATTTCTTTTTTTCTCCTCCGAACCCGCGTACGGTTTCTTGTGCTATTATTTTTTACGCGGAAGGGGATGTGTGCATCTACCGAGAAACCGACGATTTTCGCGACCCTCAATTCGACAACCGTCACATACGACGAGCACGCACATCACGTTCCCCCAAATCAAAATCCGTCCCGATTTTACGTATTTACTGTGTAATCAATTAATTAATCTACGTTCATTAATTTAACGTTACGAGAATCATGAGTATGTCTGAGTGGGCTTCTTCTGCTTGCTCGTTTAAAGTACTTTCTAAATTATAATGTGTTCCTCGGCACGCTCCTCCACGATCTTTGTGCTCGAAAAATCTATGTTGATCTATGTACATGTACACGATGTTCGCGAGAGGAAAAAAAAAGAGAAAATTGTCATCCTGCCTCGAGCATCCTCGAGTTCTAGAGCTTATCTATAATCCTAGTTGAAGATTAGATTAAAACGTAACGACGGCCAAACTACTTGCCGTACTTTCTAAAACATCTTTGTCATATTTGGCTATTTCACACTGCTTATTTTCTTGCTCCTCCCTTCCTCCTTTTTCTTTTCTTTTTTACTCTCCGCTTTTCAGTTGTATCAGTTCGCATTACACGCCTTCTTATTCTTGTATTGTGGCGCAACGTATCTTATATTCTTACGTATAATATATACGATAAATCCTCGCTTAACTATTAATTTAACAGAGATATCACTCATTCGACTCAATGTGCGTACCATTTTTTCCATTTCGCATTACTCTCAAATAGAGTATTTTTTACTTTCTATATAGCGCACCGGTATATCTACTCGATCAGGAAGCAGTGTCACAAGAAAAAAATCTAGTGACCGAGAACGCCGATTTAAATAGAAACCGAGATGAACAGCGATTTGATCATAAAAATAATAACCTATAAATAAACTAACAATTCCCAAGAGAACGAAAAATATATTTATATAAAAAGACATGTGTGTTCAACAAAAAATTTCTAAAAAACCTTAAATGTAAATATAAAAATTACCTATACAGTTTTATATCAAGATACAATCGTTTACCGTACATCGTAACTAAAAAGTTCGAAAAGGAAAAAGAAAGAAAAGTGGTATTCACATTATTGAATGATACTATCCATATCGGCGTTTTCGATTACTCGATGTATTTCGTTACAACTGGATCGACATTTCATTTAGCTGGATGGACCTAATCATCCTTTGTGACATGAAGACGAGTTTGTTTTGCAAGCACGCACGCGCTTCGACATCGAGAAACCGAAACGATCTGCTAAGTATGCAACGTCCTTGCTAGAGATGTTTGTACAATATTGATTTTTGCCAGTTAATAGTGACCTGAGCGTAACGGATCTTCTTTCCTTTTAGCGTAGCGGGTAGAGCTTCGTGCGGATAGTGCATTCGTGATACACCCTGCAAGATCGGTTCATACCAAGAAACGTATTCTACAAGTCTATCTTTGTTTATGTACTATAACTATGCTCTCGTTCATTGGCGTTGAGATTCTGCGCTTAGCGATTATGAGGTGGACTCTGTTTAATATTTACTGTAGTAAAAAAAGAAAATTGTCATGTCCGTTCAATTACTTAACTAAATAAATAAGTAGTACATACTAGAGGGGAGGGGAGGGGGGAGGAAATTATCGCGTGACACTTGATGTCGGATTTTTTTCGGAAAAGAGAGAAGAGGCATTGATAAGACAATATGACCGTATTTGCCGTTCTATTCTTACATGATACGTGAAAGGATGCGATAAAATTGCTGTTCGGAACTTTTCGAATAACAACATAACGTGGAATTGAGTCTACAGGTCTCAAATTCAGTTCCAGAGAATAAAAATTAAAACGGATCTTTGCAGTCTTTCTTCTGCGGATCCTTCTATTATTATTTGATTCATGATGTATTCAATTCATGTTTTGACAAAATTATAAAAACAATTAGACATGAGATAGTTCAAATTTTTCAGAATAAGATTTCAGGAACGAGACATTGATTGAATTGTAGGAGACAAATGGAAATCAAAGTGCGCTATTGTAATTAAAAAAATCAATTCGATTAGATTCTGTGCAATTAAAATCCGGTATACTGTTTCAGAGGTCTAAGCGGTTTCTTGTCCCTGTCTTCTTCCATTTCCGCTACTCTTTTAAGTTTACTGAGAACAGTTTTCGCAAACCTACGCATACACACGCGCGCGAAAGCGCATACACACATATTTGGCATAGAAACCCTACCGGTCACATGGATGCCTTTATTTCTTTCTAGGTCGTTTTTCTTTTTTTTTTTAAACTAGCTACCTAAAGATTTCGCTTTTTCGGATCACCTTGTGTCGATTCGTGTCGACTGAAATCGTCAATGCCTCGCTGCCATTCGTTAATTTCTCGCAAAGAAATTATTTTATACTGCAGCAAAGTATATTATATCATTTTACATTATTTTAATGATTCAATAATTGCGTATTTGCTTATTTTATTTTCATCTAAATAAATCATGTGCGTAAAACTGTCCTATGATATTTGTGCGAATTGTTCAGGGCTTCTTCGCGCGCGCGATTCGGCAGCCCCTTCGAATTATTAACATTATCTGCTAATTTAGACTATGAATGCAAACCGTAATGTGCAATGTTGACTTAAATAGAAATAATTACAACAAATATACAGCTATATTACAAATATTTCAGTAAATAGGCAAACTTGCATGAATCATGCATCGTATCGCACATAATATCACAACATGAATGCGTTTTATAGAAACTATAAACAAGAGAGAGAAAGAAATATAACTACTATTATATTCCATTTAGTGACTCATAAAATTGTTCACAAGATTAAAACGCTTGATATTAAAGAAGAATATATGACAAATACAGAGAAACGTGATGGTATTATCGAAAATAATTTTGTGCAGAATAAAATTCGAAAGTATGAGAAGCAGTTACTATTAGTTTTATATCAATTTTGATATTTGGAATTCAGTACAATTTACTCGGATCAGATGGAAACGGAATCAAGTAAAAGACTCCCCCCTGCGAATAGCTGTTGGCAGAGGAGCGACTTTAGAGGCAACTTTAAAGGCGATTTCCGGTCGAACACGACTCGATACTTTGATGCGCCGACCTCGACGCTGCTGTTGCATTTTTACAGACAAATTTTTCTCGCCTATTTCAATTATCGCTTATATATTTTCGAAGGTACTATTTAAAGATTTGACGTAGAAAAGCACGATGCTTTTCACGTTAATAACAGTTCTGTTTCGATTCGGTGTCGAGGATTTCGCATCTTCACGATGACCTTGAGTCACAAAGTTGGAAGGTAAAATCAGCGAGTCAGCATGCGTGGGAGGGTCCAGGCTCGTCGTCTCGTGGGTGATCTCGTTGATGACAAAAATGACGATGATGATTGTGTCGACTCGTGTCTGGTCATGTTCTGCTGAGTATAACTTGGAAGGCTCTTGGGTTCTACTAATGATCCATTTAGTATGGCGTGAACCTATTGTAGCCGCCTCTGTATACAGTTGCCTGCAAGGATAAAATTTATAAGACCATCTTAATGTGATACACAGCGCAAACTAACGTATAAACTGTGGTGCATTTAGCGTTGAATGCAACCGTTTGTCTCTTATTTCGAGAACTGAAAAATGCACCGTCCGAAGATAAACGGCAAATAAAGTAAGCGGTGTTTTATATAAGATTTCAATTTACGGTTGTGCAACATTGCAGTAAAACGTCAGAACCATCTATTCGGAAAACCAACGAGATCGAGCTAAAAACTTATTTAATTTTCACCCCGTTAAATTGAGTCGGGAATGATTAAACTCCTTCACGAGCACGGCGTACACCCATTTCGTTTGAACCATCCTGTCGTTTACACAATACGTACAGTTCGCGTTCATCGAGCAAACTGAGACCGGCATGGCGCGGAGGTCCGAATAGTCGCATTTGAGAATGAATGCGTGCGATGGGAACACAAGCCATTAACTTTCGTCGCGACACAGTTCCCGTAAGTTGAAAATTCCTGGCATTAATAATTCATATGTGAGTGAAACGCGCCACGACCGAGGTGGTCTTTCCTAACGCTTGTTATTTATGGCGTAATAACGGGGTGCTCCATTCTCCTTCCATACGGCGGTGGTACGCGCGCGAGAGATCTATGTGCGCGATTTAACGGCACTACCGTTAAATGAAATCGTAAAAATACACTTCGTAATCGAAGCTCCTTCTTACCCCGTAACCCGCCACAGGTCCGATGCCATGTCCGAGGTAGGGATCGGCGTATTCACGCCCGTAGCTGGAAGAACAATAAAAAAGTGATTGTTAATATCGATAGGATTTTTCGATTCGCTAAAGTCGAACGATTTCATATGCGCATTTTATTCTTCCGATTTCTCTCATTGTTTTCCGTGAGGAAGATTGAAAGAGGAAATATGGAATTAAAACGTATAAAGATCCTAACAGAGTCTGACAACGAGCGATTTTATCAAAATTCTTATATGAGAAAGAAAAATATACAAGATGGTAATTAAATACTCTAAAAGATTTTAAGGGATGATTCCTCACAAAAAATCAAATCAAAACGAAAAATTCATGTCCAAAACAGCTTAATTTCAAAGGTATTGAAATTAAAGGAAAAAGTTCATTTCTTCAAAAATTTCGAAAACTATTATTTTGATAAAACTTTCATGTAAATATACAAACTTCGCAATAATTTTATTAGACCATTAAAATAATTATATAGAACGCAAATTTGTTAGAATGTCAAAACTTTTTGCAGCATTGCTCATTATGCTTGAATGTCCTACGTAATTATTTTGCCAGTCCAACAAAAAATTTTCAGATCTGTATCAAACTAAATTTTTTAATATTTCAACAAAACAATCATTTTTTCCTTGTCAGTAACTTCAATTAAAATCAGATAGTATAAGTTAAAGTAGGATTGTACATATATAATTCTTTCTTGTATATAGGATTTTAACAAAATTGCTTGTAATTAAACTCTGCATTGAAAAAAATGTTTGGAACGTATCACTTATTTTGTTGATATGTAACTTTTATTACTTTTTCATTAAAAAATTCTAATTAAAATTTAGAGTAATCAAATTTTATTAGAACACAATTTTTTAACAAAGAAATAAGAAAGCTTTTATTAGTCATATAAAAAAAATATATAAATGGTTTTACATACCAAACATTTCACTCAGAGTGACAAATGAAAGCTACGTACGTATAGAACGCATTAGGTATGAAATCGACTCTAATACTCATATTTGTACTTGATATTCCTCTTGTGTTGGATGCAAGATATCGACGCGAAGTGCATTAAGTGCGCTTTAAGGTTTCTTGGGGAGTGGTGCTTCTCGAGGAATGGTTTGGACTTTCGATGGGACTATCAGGACGGGTCTGAATTTCGGAAACAAATCTGCGACTCCTAACAGGTCGTCCGCGACGTCGGGATTTGCTGCAAGGAACGGACTCTTCGTGTTATAATTTTGTTAATAAATGATAATTCTCCAATTGGAGAATTTGTATTTTGTGATGCTGAAAGAGGAATGAAAAAAACATGGAGGCTGCTGGCAAATATAAAGGAGGATGTTGATAATGAACATCAAGGATAGTGAGATGAAGGTAATTCATTGCGATGCTCAATACATGATATGCATTCTGACCTCACTCTCGTAATGGGGTCGAGCCGGTGACTTCAAAGCGTCCCTCAATCTATACATGTGTATCTGCATGCCACTACGAGACAGCATACAGACCACAACTATGATATGATGGGAGAATCATGTCCTTCATATCGATAATGAAGGTAATATGTCATAAATTTTGAATAAATCAAATGAGTTGTTAAAGAATAATAAGCTTATGATATGCTTATATCAAAAAATGTGAACATTCCATCTAATAATGATAAATTCTAATTTATTAAGTTGTCGTATATTTTTCTAATTGCATAAATATTTTTCAAAATGTACATTATATAATTATTGCAGTAATATATTAATTACTAATATATATTAATATATATTAATATGTATTAATTAATTTGCAAATACATATAGGAGAGAAACATTATAATATGATAATGTAACGTTATATAGTGCTCCAAACATAATATAGCAATAAGCGTCCAATAACAAGTTATAAATAATTTATACTAAATAAATGAAGCATCATTAAAAAAAAAATCTTGAAATCTTATAAAAAAAGCACGTTCGCGAAGAAAAGTTGCAAAGCTCCCTTTCTCTAAGAGGAATAAAGGGAACACATTCGAAAAGTTTTCTTCTCTTTGGAGAGAGATTTTTGGCATCGTATGAGAAATTTCTAAATTTACCGAGCCACTATTTAATCAATTCAGAACAATTCTTCAATGTCTTGAATTTTTCAATTTCTTGAATTTTGCACGTACTTCGCTTGAACGAATATTTAATTAAATAGGATCAGTGGTAGGTATATAATTAAATATAAAAGTTACACATGTGCTCTTTCGCAAAAAAAATTGGCTCCAGTTTTATTAAATAATCCGTAGGCGGAAGTTGGCTCGCTAAATCTGGGACGTTCTGTATATCGAATGAGAGGGAAGGAGAAAGAGGGAGCGAGGAAGAGAAAGAGAGATCCTGGAGGATTCGTGGTGAGTGAGAGTACATACACGAGGGTTTCTCGGGTGAAAATGTGGTGCACTTACCCCGCGACTGCGGCATATCCTGCGACCGGTTGTGCCGCAGCTGCAGCTGCGCCGTATGCGCGCGCAGCCACCGCCGTGTAGGTTGCTGCAGCTGCGTACGTAGCCTGCTGTGCCGTTGATAGTGGTGTCTTCAACAATGGTGAGGCTGCGGCTGCCGCTGCCGCGGCCTGAAACAACAACCATGACCCGCCATGCAAGGCTCAAGCAAGCTCGAAGACAGACAGAGAGGATGATCTCAGCGAGAAACGATACTAATACGATCGTTCCTAGAGGCTCGTGTCATTGCACACAGAAAACGTAGCTTTCTAATTAGTAGTTCTAAATGGAAAATGTCAATTGCGGCTGGAAAAGAGGCATACATCAAAAGGAATAGTGGGAAAATGTACTCAATTACAGCCATTGTCTATAAAACTGCAAATACTTCTACAATATCCAATAAACACAAATAAGAAATTTAAAATAAATGCACTCTTTTCCAATCGTATCCTCAATTGATCAATGTCTACTAGATGCGGAAGAGAAGTATACAAAAAAAGAGTTTAATTAGAAATAATTTAAATATCAGATATATATCAACAGAACACAACTATGAATGATTACATCAGCATGTGTAATTTTGTTATGCAATAAATAAATATTTCAAGATGTTTAAATAATTAGGATTATATTAATTATAATTTTAACATTAACAGAATCAATTTCTTTGCAATTCTGAAATATTTTTTATTAACTGCGCATATATTTTACAGTATCTTATCAAATCTTGTTATATATTTTTAAGAGTTAATATTCTAAAATTTATTTCATATTTATTTTATAAAATAAAATTTATTTCATATTTATTTTAAATCTCGAAAGTAATAAACTGTCGGAATAAATGAAATGTACTAATTTTGTTTGCTAACGTTTTCTATGTGCAATTACTACGTGAAACGCATCAGCGTTGTTCGTTGCGACATCAATAGAACAGCGAGATGCAACAGCCAAGTGACATTTTCAGGCTTGAATATGTACCAGTTAAAAAATATTGTCGAAATCCCTTGCATCACATTTCTCTCGCTGTTTTAAAAATGTCAGTGCATGGATATTCAAACATTTCGAGCATATAACTAACTGTGACACTCGTAGTTGTATTTTATACAAGCTTCGAGAGGGATGTTTTATTTACAAGGAACATGATCTGGTCGAAACTGATGATATTCAATTTCTTTATGACATCAAGCGGCTATATTATCGAATATTTTGCGATAATGCAAACATTCCATTTTCTAATTATGAATCCTAAAATACAAAAACATATTAAAAATAAAAATTTTTCATCGTTTACTAACGTCGAAACTATTTTTCGTACACATTGAAATGTCGAATGAAATGTCAAATTATAATTCTAAATTTTTTCGACACAAATATTTTTTATGTTCCATATTAAACAATTTGGATAAAAAAAAACAAATATATAAATGGAGAGACATAATAAAAAAATTTCATGCAACATGAAGATTCATGAAAGTAGCCATGGTGCAAGTTAAAAGATTTGAAAACTACAAATATAATATGAAATAGGAAAGAATTAGGGATGACGAATTATTGAGCTCCTTTTTTCCAACCTCGACAGATGGAAGCTTGACAGATGGAAAGGAAACTATTCTAAGTGTCTTCCAAAGTAATATATTCGAAAATACTTTTACCTAAGTAATTCAGAATGGAACGAAGTTCAATAATAAAACGTAGAGACGAGCAAAAAGTGTTAAGAAAATTCCTGATACTAGTAGTAGTATAACAATAAATAATCACTTTCGTCTCTATGTCGACCATGTTGTTAGCTATTGTGCCTGAGGTAATAAATAAACTCGCTCGAGTGAGTCTCACGTCAAAAGGATCGTCTATAGTATTTGGAAATACTATACGATGTTTAAACGGTGAACCTCACAAATATTTGCACGCAGCATCAAAATCTCGCTCGATGCAGAGAATTTATGCCCGATGAAGATAGGGCTGTTGAGAGCGCACTCATTGGCGCCAGGATGATGGCGGGAAGACCTACGTGCATGCATCTAGGATGTGCAATTCGATACACCAACGTATATATATCCCATTACGTGATAACGTAACACTAGCGCACTCAGATGCTCGCGATTTCCATGACATTACCATTCGCGCGTTTGACCTAAACCCGAATGCAGTTTGCTCGAACACTATTTTGTCATGAGTACTCCCTAAAAGCTTGGGAAGATTAAATCCTGTTTTAAACTCAATTGTCGGATCATTAATTTATTGTAATATATTATTATATATAATCTTATGCAATATTATAGAACACACGTTGGATGTATTCTTATATAAATAATATTTATACAGTAATTATAGCCGAATTATTATATATATATATATATATATATATATATATATAAATAATGAGCAGAATAATCATACATAACAAAGTCACATCTATATTATATTACATGAATAAAATTTGTTTTTTTCATAGATTTTAATTAAATTTATATGTGGCTAAATATTTTACAATAAAAAATAAGATTAAAGAGTAATTAATAAAAAAAATCATCGGGTGTGTAGACATATTTACTAATAAATTTGTATTCTATATAAATTATTCCATGTAATTGCTAATATATTATGTATAATTTAATTTTGACCTATTCGACGAAACTTCAGTTAAATATTAAATAGATGAATTATCATTTTATTATTACAATATTAACACAAAGAACGATGCAAAAGGAATATTACAGCACTTCCAGTCATAATTTCGAAACGTCGAGCATTATTATACTGTCTGTACTAATAAGTAAGCATTATTATACTGTCCGTACTAATAAGTAAAATCCGTTATTTCGTTATTAATAAAAGAAAAAGACGCGAATACATATTCCAAATTTGTAAATATTAAATCTAGGTAATTGCTCGCACAGACTTGTAAAAGAATGTCACAATCCGAGTTGTCCATTGCTCGCGCAAATCAATAAATTATTGCAAGCTTAATAAACAAACCGATAAAAAAAAATCCAACGATTTTAAAACATGTTAACCTACAAATTGTTGCAAAATTTGAAATCAATTTTTACTGAGTAAAAATATCAAAAAGCTATAAGTAATCAAATTAAAAGCTTTCAAATAATTTTAAAATATCAATTCAGAGTTTGATAACATTTAGGTATTTGAAAATTTAAAAGTTCGAAAAGTGATGTGACTTTTATGTATAATTTAGTATTAGCTATTCGACAAAGCTTCAGTTAAATATTAAATAGATGAATTATCATTTCGTTATTTCAATATTGATACAAAAAGCGACGATGTATTTTTTTTCGAACTTATAATTTTAAACGTAAAAATTCTAACTTTATTATTAAATATTATATACTATTGTTGAATCGTTCAAATAAATTTACATGGAAAGAATAAAATTATTTGCATAAATGAAAATTTAAGACATAATTGTACAGATAGGAACAGATTTTAATCTATCAGAAGCTGTGTATTTTGGGTTGAAATCTATTATTCCCTATTCCTATTTTCTATGCTTTTCAATGTTATGTTTCAGGCTTCAGGTTTTAATAATGCATACAGAAAATACAATTTTTGAACAGAAGTTCGTAATTCTGCCAGAATGACAGCGTTATTGAGCGTTCAATAATTTTTGACATCGCGGAAGAATAACAGCCTGTAAATAGCGACTTGCAGTGTGAATTGGCTGACCAGCTCACGTATCGCGACGAAAACACAATTTAGTCGGCGCCAGAAACTTTCAGCGGTCAGGAACGGGTTGTTATTCGACGTTTTGTCACGAAAAAAGACAGTGGGGGAGGGGGGGGGTAGGTGGAAGCGAAACGGCGAACGAACTGTTTTGCTATCAGGAAGAAAACAGGACGTATTGAAAGTGGAGTGAGAGGCGCCAAGTTGCTCCACAAATTTTCTCGAATAAAATTTCGTTCTCAAACTGTTCAAAATACGCGAAGATTCCATCAAAGAGTCGCGTCGTGTTTCTCGCAATGATTCAATCTTACCGCGCTGAGAATTACGTAATCCCTTCAGCGTGTGTGACCATAATGATTCGATTTCGAAATATCGTCGGAAACAAGGAGATAATAATTTTTCGCGAATTCAATTTCCGGGGTCAACCGACCCGAAGTGTCGAGATCGTGGCAAGAAATGGTTCTCTTGTCGCGTGCGAAACTGGCGATTATAGCTTTTTATCTCGCAGTTACGTCGATTCAGCACCTCGTTGTGGTCGGACTCCGCGAGTAGTTTTTTTCGCATCGCTTCACGTCCTTTCTCCCGCCTCGTATTTTCCGTCCGACAATGGCCTGTTAAACGGCGCAACCGCAGACTCGAAACCTCTGTTTACATTGTGATACAGGTGAAACGCTTAACAATTAAATTCTAACAAAAGTCGTGGAAAGTAAGTTTTACTTAGCGTTTCGAAAAATGCATGAAAGATAATATCTTTCCTAATGCAAAAAAGGATATAATCATGTAATTGTTTTAATTAACTTTCAAATTTTAGAACAGAAGAGAGAACAACAAATATTCTATTTATTATTTTGAATTATTATTATTAACATTATTATCATTAAAATGTTATTTAATCACACTTGGTATCTTTTGCTATGAATAAAATTTTTAATAAACTGATCTTAACATTTTTATTTTTTCGCGTGTATTAGTAAACATTTCACGTTGTAATAATAAAAATTACATTTCTACATGTCTAATTGATTTTAATAATTGAATAGAGCAGAAAATTGTAGAAAGAATGGTCTGCTTTTCTTTGAATTACTTCGACTTTCTATCTTTTCGTTTCTTCTTTCTTTATGTACCTTTTATTAACGTTAAGGTATATACTAACAAGCTAAAGATGAAAGCCTTAATTTTTATTTGCGACTGTAAAAACATCTGATAGATAACAAGGAGGCAAGAACATCTTTTGCCAATTATAGCATACAAATTATATGACTTATATTATTCGCTGTTGGAAAGCTTGCTGTAAATCCGACGAGTCCTCAATTAAGCTAACGAAAAGACTTTCAAAATACTTCGTTGATACGTTGCATTTCGATCTCCTCGACAAAGACACGCAAATTAAATCAATGCGGCTAAACTAATTAGCGAACCAAAGTGAAATAAACATTTTAATCTTATCGGGAACTTTTCGCTTTTCGGCGATTTTCAAAACTGAATTATTGCTGGACACATTTACTGTACTAAAAAGTATTTATTAGTATTTATTCGTATTTTTACAAATACAGACAATAATAGAACAATCTAGCTTGTATAGTAAAATAAAATGAAGTAAAATTATCATTGAAGATCATAAGATTAAATTTTTATGGAATATTTATAAAATACGATTATTATTGCAAGATTTTTCTTTTTTAAAATTAGATTTGACATTTTATAATCTAATTACAGATTTAACAGATTAAATATGGAAAGATGGTAACTAAATATGGAAATGATTTTGCTAAAATATTTAAAAATGGTTTTGCTAAAATATTTAAAAATTCAAATAGATACAGATCTGAAAATAATTTTATTGATTTACCGAAATGATTGTATAGGACGTTCGAATTGCACTCTTAGAATGGAAAACTTTCTATTCACTCATCATGTTTAAGTTTTTTACATAATTATTTTGACAGTCCAATAAATTATTTTCAGATCTATCTAAATTTAGATGCTTCAGCAAAATCATTTTTTCTGTATGTATCTATAATTCTATAAAGATCATTATATTTTTTATTACATTTAAAATAATTACGCGCAATTTGTTTCTTATTTTTATATCCCGTTCTCTATCAATTATCTGTATATTTTTTTCTGATATTTTTCAAATTTAAATTTTACGATTAACGTCTCAAAAGAAGAAGAAATACAGAAAATTCGTATAAATAGCTAGAATATATGGGTCCATTTCGTGCTGTATGCCGTTGACATTTAACACGCGAATATCCTCGCGGATCTGGCTAGAATGAGCCCGTCAGTCGTAATATGACATGTGTTCCTCGATGACGTTGATTTACGGCGGTCTCTCAACAAAGTCGAAGAAGAGGTTGGCAATTGGGCCGACTCTGTTATGTAGACGGCTCGTAAATTCTCCGTACGAACGAGGTTTCTTTACCAATGAAAACGTGGGTAGCAACGAAAAAAGCACGCATCTGACCGGGATGTTAGCTGTCAAATTTGCACATTGAGCCCGTCCAAATTGATCGCAAAAAAAATTCTCAGCACACGCCTGAACAATTTATAATTCAGCTCGTTTGAAGACACCCTTCACGCCCACGAATTTTCCGATCATTCTTCCGATTGCTTTCGAATTTTCATCGAACGCCATTTAACGTTTCATTAATCGCTTTTAGTTATTATTTAAGTGCATTTGTTTTACTAACCTCGTTTTTACACTCATATATTATCGATAAAGTAACAATTTATTTAATATTCGTTTCCATTCGATAAGCAATTACAATTTATATTGATAATGACGAGAAAGGAATATTGCAATTTTTATGCAGTTTGACATATTCTTGAATTTTAATGTTCATAAACAAAGATTTAGTTATTTCTCTAGAAATAACGAATAATAGTTTTCTGTTATTTTAACGTCGTCATCCCCTAAGGCTGAATTTTCTCTTACAGAATTTGAGCGAGAATTCCTGGCGCGATGTACGCTTCGATCTCTTGATATATATTCATAATAAATTTCTTTACAAGGGACATGAAAATTCCTGAAGCAATATACTTTGACTCTACGACATTCATAACAAAGCATTTGCGCAATAATGTCGTAATATCGGAAGTCACTTTTAAAGTGTCTGCCAGCGATGATCTCGTAAAGTAGTTGCTCGTGCGTATAATGCACCCAACAATCATTGCTCAATGATTCAGAACCGCAAAATGGTCTTTGCTTTGATATTTATCGGCGTTTACGACTGTATCATATGTTCAGGTTTTATAGACATATTTTCGGTGTAAGTTTCCTTTAGAACGGCACGTTATTTAAACAAAATCGTTGATTTCCAATAAATTTTTATTATGGAAATGACAGTTTTGCCGAAATATCTATATCTAGACATAGATCTGAAAATAATTTTGTGGGATTAAAATAAATAAAATAAATGTAAATGCCTATCAGAGCCAACACAAGTTGTTAAAATGTGTGAAAATTTATTTATTACAGTGTCTTAACAAATTGTGTTAACTCTAATAGGTATTATACATTTATTGATTCATTCTAAACCTAATCTGATAATCTAATAATTTGCGAATTAAAATAATTATGTAAGACTTTTAAATTGGTTACTAAAAAGACTTTTTGTTGTAACATTGTTCACCATACTTGATATTTCTACATATCTGTTTTGATGATTCAACAAAATTATTTTCAGATCTAACTCTTAGATATTTCATTGTTTTTCCGAATAGAACTTGCTTGAATGTATATATCGATGTGTGATACAGCAATGTAAAAAATAATATGAGTCATATTTGAGAATATCTTCTCCCATGAAGAAATATTTTGTTAAAAATACGAATTTCTGATCGTTATTTAAAAGTCTTGGATTTTTACTTTACTTTAGATAATAAAAATTCCTATTTTTTTTTTACAATTAATTGTCAAGAAATATTTCACGTGGTGTGCTTAACTTAACTACAACACCATTAGTACGAATTTGGTACGGCTATCATCTACCTTAGCGTAGCTTTCTAATCACACGAAACCTGCCTATGCCACTTGTCTACTGGCCCGCATAATAATACAAAGCTCCCTCAAATTTGAGGAACTTCAAACGACACACTTAATTGCGTGCATTTATCACAAAATGTTTGCTCCACTTGTATAGGCCTCCTACGACGTATTTCTAGGTCTGTGCGACGCATGCTCTACTAACTGTAAAAGGCGACATTACATGCTGTCTTCACGCTAATATCAATCGAGGATCACAAAAAAAAAGAAAAAAAAAAAAGAGAAGAAACGCAACATGGTCGGAGGAAAAAAACCTCGTCAGCTGAATACTCTTCTACAGCTCCCCTAAACGACCTTCCGTCGCAGGAAAAGTTACAACAAGATTTTTTATGGAAGGGAGGATTTTTTTTTAAGCAAAAAGTGGATTGGGAAACACGTTTAACTAAGTAGTCGTCGACAATTGGTGAGCACTTCAATCTTGCGAACAAACGAAAACGTGAAAAGAACAAAGAGAGAACAGACTGAATAAAACAGAAGAAGAAAAAGAGGGATGTGTATAGATAAAACAGACGGAGAAGACGAGAGAAGAACAGGACCCTTAATTCCTACCTCCAGGGCGGGCGCTTTAGCCTGAAACACAAACGGCAAACCTGAAAAGAAATTCCGGAAGGATACCGGGCGGCGGAAACTCGAGCTCGAGTTTTTACACAAAGGAATTAAGTCCTCGTTTTAAGCAAGTTAATTCCCCCCTTTCCCGATGCAAACGCAAAAGTCTGTACAATCGACGTTAGTGTGATCTACCATCCACTTTTTTTTTCATTGGTCCCCGTGATTATATGTCGATTAATAATCATCCCTTTAAACAACTATAAAAGATGACAGGAGAAAAATTAATATAAAGAAGGAGAAAGGGAACAAAGATGATGCAAAGATGGAAAAAATAGTGTATGAAGAAGTATTTAGGCAACAAGATGCAACAAGATGCCGCGCAATCGAAAGATAGCAGAGAGGACTCGTATAAACTCGCATGAAGTGAATTTTATTTTGAGATTGTCCTAAAAAAAATCACAAATAATCCGATAGTAGATACATAATGCAATGTTCGAAACGTTTAATATTAAAAAGTATAGCTTTTTTAAAATCGATTATCTTCTTTTTCTTTCCTGTTAAAGGTTTCATCTGGAAAGATGTTTTTATTAATACACGTTAAAAAAATAATTGCATTATTAAAAATATGTAGCAGAAATTATATTTTTTATATTGCTTTTTTGCTGAATAAATTTTAAATTTGACTTTATCGAAATATTTTGATTTTATTAATTCATTGAATATTTCTTTAATTTTCGATGTATTTTTCACTAAACTAAATTTCTTATAAAAAATGATTTCTTAGTAATGCGATTCGGGTCAAAAGAATTGACGTGTTCGCCGTCGATCACAATCGTTTGTTATAGTTGTAAATATTATTCGACATTGTTTTTCGACAAAAAGTTAATTTTCAAAGGGAAAGTCAACGCATCGAATATGAAATCCATTCACGGGAATGGTGTCAGAGAGACGGCATCATCGGAGCAAAAATAATCATCTCGATAGTTAACAGTGCTCGCTGTTTTCGATCAATTGTGCCGTCGGATGCATCGGGAGTTTTACGTGAATGAAACAAAAGAGAGAGAAAGAGAGAGAGAGAGAGAGAGAGAGAAAGAGGAAAAGAGAACGAAACAAATAGGCGAAAAATGAGATACAATGAGAATGGCGAATGGTCGGGACAATGTAGAACGCGAGATAGGGATGGTGTAATTGTTATCGGTTTCTCTCTTTTGGCGTTCTCTCGTGTGTGCAAGCCTGGCAAAATGTGTGTCAACTAACGTCAGCTGTTGCTTGAGGCCATTCCAGCTAAACGGGTCCACCAAGAGATTACGGACTTTAGTCAAAATCTCTGCGCTCATTTGTCTCGTCTTATAGATACTGCACCGCATTCCGCTTCCGGTGCACGTGCGAATAAGCGTTTTCCGTTTGCGCTTTCACGCTTATCGTCGAGAATATTTCGGGCTTGCACAAAGCGGTTAACATCGCAACGATTGTGATATTACGAGCTTCTTACAGTTCTTCTTATGAATATTACATGATTATTGAT
>Ga0157364_1000103_pt1 | contig 37061 bp, 17 predicted proteins | sample AttsexASBM2_FD_111476 | JGI IMG/M metagenome (GOLD analysis project Ga0157364, IMG submission 111476) | Fungus gardens microbial communities from leaf cutter ant in Ribeirão Preto, State of São Paulo, Brazil - Atta sexdens ASBM2 | ecosystem: Host-associated > Fungi > Mycelium > Unclassified ...
TATAAAAAACGAACCTCCTTATAGAAAGACCATATATATATATGTATATATATATATATATATATATATATATATATATATATATGTCGCTCAGATTGAGATTGAACGAAGAGAAATGTGAAGGAAAATTTTATAATAATTTGTAGAAAATGTATCGAATTTTTATTTTACAACGTCATTATAAATACGATATTCGTTTTACTTACATCACCAAAAGTTGCGATAGACAATTGAAATAATTTTCCAGCGGTAATCTTGATAACATTACTTGATCGCGCTATTATCAAAATGAGACCAAGAGCAGTTTTGTGCGGTAATTCATACCAATTAATCATATATGCCTTTTCGCCAACATTTTTGCACTAATAAATAAATTAATGTAGATATTTTAAAATTTTCTGTATAAGAGTTTTAAAAAATGTGGAAAACAGTAAGAAACGTATTCAAGACAAAATTCAAATCATTGAACAACTTTTTATAGAACCATCAAATTATGCAGTATTCTTAAGCATAAGTCGGATTATTCTAAATAATCATCAATTTCGAGGAATTACCTGTTCTGTGAGAATCTCGCCGATGTAACAAAATATAAAAATATTGAAAGCCATAGATACGTATACGATAATATACGATGTTATTCTTGCGGCATCAAAATCACTCCAATTCTGAAAAATCAGAAATTAGATTTAACATTTCATAAATAAAGAAGTTATAAGTGCTGAGCATATATTCACCTTTTTAAGTCTTTAGCATACCGTAATAGAATAATATGCAAGTAAACACATATTCATCGTGCATCCCACCAATTCCACAAGACAGACGTTTTGCATAACATTCTCCATTCGTGATATAAAACTGAAAAGCATATACGTAAATCCAACATACTTTTTACATTTATAAAAATACAATGAATTTTTGAATTTTAATGTCTTTGCACATTTCTCATAACAAATATTATGAATATTGTAATATCAGTAATGACTAATAAATGATTAAATTATGTCTTGTATTTTAAAGACACAGACGCACAAATGCAATTTAATTTTTATATTTAAGTAAAATACCTCAGTACTCTTAAATGATGCTCCACAATCGTGGCCAGCTTCTTTTCGGCAAAATTGTTTCCCTTATCTTCGTCTTCGACGAGATCGTTTAACCAAACGAATAGCATACTTAGCTGGCCGTAAGCATGCATTGCGAAAACTGCCGCGAGACTGCAAGCACCCACCGTAATCGAGTTCACTATAAAACACGACAGCAACTCCACAGCCAGCATAATCTCATTCGCGGGGCTGAATCTTGTGTCTATAAATTTACTATATATCGGACAGGTCATCGGGTGCACCGACATAGTTTCGTTGCCGATCATTACATTCATGGATGTCATCGCCTTGGCCACAGTGAAAAGGAATGTTCCGCTCTGCATGAATATCGCGCAGAATCCGGCGACGAAACGACCGATCTTTGCGTATCGCAACATTACATCTTGATCGTCGTTCCTACGAACCAATCTCCAGTCCATCTCCATATGCTGTACACATTTACGGATGTCATCGCTGCGCGTAAGGAGCAACCAATAATTAATTGTGCCCATGATCCAATGGCTTAGCGGACCCATCGCGTTTAACTTCATCTGGACATCTTTTTCTTCCAGTGACACATACAACATACATGGTACCATAACAATTGCTATCAGGGATGAGCAAGCGAGAACGTGTGCTTGTAGGGAGATCCTCTCCACCGTCCTCGATATAGTCGCTCGTGGCCAAGCTGCGATCGGCATCAGAAACCAACGGGTAAGTTGAAGACTGTAATCGTTATTACTTCTATACGTGAATTTGATACTCGTCAATATACGCTCGGAGTACATCGTAATCGCTTCGCGGATGCGCACGATGCACTGGCCACGTCGGACAGTGCACCTGTTAAAGCTATGTTGGAACGGGCGCGTGCGCGAATCTTTAGAGTGGTTTGAACAATAGGTGAAGTAATGTGTGCTTCCTGACAGAGACGCATGAACATGTGATCGATAATTGCTACGGAAATGTAGCGTTGACCTTTTGGTCGGAGAAAATGCACAGAATTTTATACAACAGTGGCGTAATATTAGTTCTGTTAATTTTCTTTTGCTACTATGTGTAAATAATATGTGAATCATAATATCATATAATGTGTAAGATATATTAGTAAAGAATTAGCATCTCTCTTATTTAATTGATATGATATTTCATATTCACGAATCGATATATTTTCGTTTTTGTTTATATTAAATATAAATGTTAATTTTTAATTTTGAGAAAGTTGGATGACACGCAACTTCATTGTTCATTTAAATAGCGTAATTATAAAAATTGTACTATGTTCAACATAATTTCTATTTATTAAATAGTTCTACTATATTATATACTATACCAGTTCTATACAAAATATATTTTTTTCTATTTAATATAATTTACGCAGCGGATGACATCGTTCGCAACATATTCAAATATACCATGGAAGTTTTAACTACCTGAAACAGCAACGTCTTTCTTCCTATTTATGATAAATTCAAAATACGGAAAATTTTAAGATTAATTAAAATAAATTCGAATTAATGTGAGGGGGACACAAGAATAACTGAAATTCGAGGGCAGCATCCACAAACTGGACGTAGTAAAGTGTTATGCCATTAGAGGTCGCATGTTCCGGATTGACTGATTTCCTTTGTTTGAAAGCAAATTTGATTATTAAAAAAAAAAGAACAGAGAATTTGCCTGAAGCTTTGCTCTTTTGGAAAATTTGCTGCTGAAACTGTTTCAATACTTTGAAAAACTCATAATAACAAACTTTAAGTTGAATATAAGTACGAAGGAGGTCCTAAAAATAACTAGAATTGTTTAATAAAATGTTTTATTACTTTTTATTTCTTCCTTGAAATATTAAAATATTTTTAACAACATAATTGTTTAAAAGAAAACAAAATACATATGTACATATTTTGTTCTTTTTTATCAATCATAATAAAAATCACCAAATTTACTTGCAAAGACAAAAAAAATTCATCGACGAAGAAATCCTATATAGCACAAATCATTACAGCAACATTGCAACATTATAACAATGTTCTTTTGCAAATTTTTGTATATGCGATCAATCAATCCAGAATCACTTCACTTGATATACTTTTTCAAAATATTTTAATTTACCCTTAATAACGCAACGAGTTTAGATGGTCGCACTGCACTCAAATTCCAATTATTTTTGTGCTTCTTCATATATGATTTTATTAAACGGAAAAATGCAATCGATTTTTTAGGAACGTTAATGATAATTTTAATGATAATTTTAATAAATAATTATAAAATAAGTAGAATATATATCAATTTTTTAATATTGTTTTATTCTTGTTATAAATTTAAGTATATTACTTACATCACCGAAAGTTGCAATAGACAATTGAAATAACTTTCCAGCAGTTATTTTGATGACGTTACTCGATCGTGTTATTACCAATATAAGTCCAAGAGCAGTTTTGTGCGGTAATTCGTACCAATTAATCATATATACTCTTTCGCCGACATTCTTGCACTAAATTTAAACTTTATCTTTTTATTGTTTAAAAACGTAAAATAGTAAAAGAAATATTACAAAACGCGAAAGTTAAATACAAATATAAATTTTCTTGAATAGTTGTCACGTATTATCTTAATTTAGTTTTTCAACTATTACCTGTTCTGTAAGAATCTCACCGATGTAACAAAATATAAAAATATTGAAAGTCACAGATAGGTATATAATGACATATGATATTGTTTTTGCCATATCAAACGAGTTCATATTCTGAAAAACAAAAGTTTAAGATTTATGGTTAGACAATAATGAAAAACCTTTCTTTCAATATTCTATATTAAAGAATTAAATTTGATATTTTATAAGTAAAACAAAATTACAGAATGTAATTATATCACATATTCACTTTTCACATTATTAGCATACCGTAATAAAATAATATGCAAGTAAACACATATTCAGCGTACATCCCAGCAATTCCACGAGACAGATCTGTTGCATAATGGTTTCCATACGCGATATAAAACTAAAACGTGTGCAATTGTAGTATATGTGATATATTTCTTTTTAAATTTATAAGAAGAATGACCTTATGTGAAATGTTAAATGTGTGGTATTTCTGTGAAATAATATTTTAATAATATTTTGATAAAATGCAATCTTCGATATTTAAACAAAATACCTTAGCACTCTCAAATGATGTTCCACGATAACAGCCAATCTTTGCTCGGCGTTTTCGTTTCCCTCTTTATCCACGAGGTCGTTTAACCACGAAAATAGCATGTCCAACTGACCATATGCATGCATTGCAAAGACTGTGTCGAGGCTGCAAGTACTCACTGAGACAGAGTTCACTATAAAACACGATAACCACTCTACACCCACTATGATCTCATTCGCGGGACTGAATCTCGTATCGATAAACTTGGTATACATTGGGCAGGACATCGGGTGCATCAAGACAGTTTCATTGCCCACGATGACGATAGTGGTTGACAGCGATTTGGCTATAGCGAAGAGGAATGTGCCGCTCTGCATGAACACCGCGCAAAATCCGGTGATGAAGCGACTGATCTTGGCCTGTCGTATCATTATCTGACGATCCTCGATTTTCCGAATGTACCGCCAGTCCGTCTCCATATGCAACACGCACTGACGAATATCATCGCTACGCGTAAGAAGTAAACAGTAATTAATCATACTCATCATCCAATGGCTCAGCGGACTTGCGATGTTCAATTTGATCTCGGTATCTTTTTCTTCCAGTAATACGTATAACAAACATGGCACCATAATGATCGCTATTAAAGACGCGCAAGTTAAAATGTGTAAATGCGAAAAGAGTTTCTTCACTTTTGTCGCTGTGCTCATTTGCGGCCAAGCACCGATTGATATCAGAAACCAACGAGTCAGTTGAAGACTGTAATCATTATCGCTTTTATAGGAGAACTTGGTGCCCCTTGTTACATGATCGGAATATGTCATGATTATTTTGTGGAAGGCGCACGTGCACTGACTGCGAAATCGGTGAACAAATGGTGCACCGTCTTACGTTCTATCGAGCGCCTGCGCGAATCTTTAACTGGAGCGGTTTGGTGAACGGATAGGGTGATGTACTTTGTGAGAGAGACGCATACATGACTGATCAATAATTGTTCGCGGAAGTGCTACGTTGAATTTTTGCGCGGAAAACGCGCTTCGAAGGCGCTTACAATGTTTCAGTGATATTACAATATTATATTAAAAAAATAAATATGGAAAGTTACTTCAAATTGCGTATTGTGATTTGATCTGCATTGCAGAGGAACCGTATTATCGTGATCTTATATGAGACTACTATAAGTATAACTTTATACGTAAATTAATAATAATTAAATATAATATTTTTTAATATATAAATTTGTTATTTAAGTGTCTTTATTTAAAAATACTATACAAGTAAACAAATATTGAGATTCTTCTAGATCACATATAGATTCACGTTGTAACAGTTCGTAACATATTTAGATAAACGAGAGATGTTTTGATAACCTAAAATGACGAAAGTGTTCTAAAAAATTTAAAGAGAAATGAAAAAAAAATACTCACGTCACTAAAAGTTACGAGAGATAGTTGAACCATTTTTCCAGCAGTTATTTTGATTACGACACTCGATCTTGATATAATTAGGATCAAACTCATAGCTGTTTTATGAGGTAAATGATACCACTCAGTCATATATGCTATTTCGCCAACTTTTTTACACTAATAATAAACATTGCATCATTAAATATTCAAATGTATTAACTTATTAATTTTGCGCCAGTAATATCGTGTTTTTTTACCTGTTGCGTTAAAATTTCACCTATGTAGCAAAATATAAAAATATTAAAACTCATGGATATATACACGATAATGTACGCCATTATGCCCTTTCTGTCAATCTTATTCCACCACTGAAAGAATCATAATGTAAAAATAAGTTTCTTGAGATATAAATTTTTTAGATGTTACGAAAGTCTTATTAAATTAATTTCAACTACCTTTCTACTATATTCACCTTTTAAGATGATTAGCGTACCGTAATGGAATAATATCCAAGCATACATAAGTTAAATGTGCATCCAAGTAATTCTACCAGACATATTTGATGCATAACGTCTTCGATACTCCCTATAAATCTAAAGTCAAAAATAATTAATACAATCAGTAAAAAAACTTTTGATACATCTCAAACAAATATTAATTTGTAAGTTGGCATGTATTATACATATAATATGATAAAATTTGAACAAACTTTATAATAAAAATTTTTATTCAAAAGAAAGAATATTAATAGTACGCAAATTAAAAGAAAATCATATGAGATACAAAATTATGATTTAATCATTTATGTAAGTATTATTAAATATTAAATTGAGTAGAGATTAATTTTTTGAAATAGTTTTTTTACATAAAAAACATGTTTATATGTGTACATATATATATATACACATATACGTAGATTTTTTAAAATTATATTTTATTATCTAATATTTATATCTAGTACCTCAGAACACGTAGATGGTGATCTACAATATTGGCCAGCCTCCTCTGGACCGGTTCATTTTTTTCCGCATCTTCACCTTCGATGAGCTTGCCTAGACGCAAGATCAAAATATCGAGTTGACCACACGCATGTATAGCGAAAACCGCAGCTAAACTGCAAGCGCTGACAGTGGTGGAGTTCACTATGAAACCTGACAGCATCTGTGTTATAAGAACAATCTCATTTGCCGGGCTGTATCTGGTATCTATTAATTTGTTGTAAAAGGCACAAGGTAATTGGAGCATCGAGACGCTTTGGTTGTTGCCGATCGACACCATCACTGTCGTCATACCGGATACGATGTTGTAGAAAAACACGCCGCCGTGCATACATATTGCACAGAAACCCGCCACGAATCGGCCCAGCTTCGCGTTTCTTGCCATAATCTCGCGATCCCGCGATTGCTTCATAATCCGCCAATCCATTTCCATGTGTTGCATGCACTTATGTATGTCAGCGCTGTGCAGCAATAAAGAGCAATAATTCAATCCGCCCATGAACCAATGGCTCAGCGGACCAGCTGCTCTTAGTTTTAATTCAACATCTTTCTCTTCAAAAAAGATATTTAATGCGCATGGTATCACGGTGAAAGCTATCAGGAAGTAGCAGATGAATATCAAAATTCGAGACACAGCTTTCTCGCTGCTAGAAGTCGTGAGTTCTTGCGGCCACGCGCCTATTGGCTTTAAAAACCACCGATTCAACTGCACACTGTGATCGTGAAGATCTTTAATCATTGACCGACACATGATGGCAACGTGAAAGTACAGCTATTGACTAGGAGTCAATAGCAATACGACGGCACGACAGTTACTAATCGACTGGCTTCCTAGTCGCTGTAGCGTCTGCGCAAGAGAAGAAGAATCCACCATAAATGTTTTGATCGATTGACTAGTGTCGTCGGACTCGTCGCTTCAATAACGTCATTGCGAATACGTTCTATACGTTGACTCGGCGAATCAAACAAAATCAAACAAAGTGCTGTATCGATCAAACGCGACGTATAATGCAATTTTTTAATTGATACTTCACGAGCAGAAATAGTTGCGAGCGAGAAAACGGAATTTCATGCTGATCGATAGTGCAACTTGTTGCTCTGTTCGTCCCCTCCCGACGTCGCTTTCTGATGCATTCGCAAAGTATATTGTATTAAAAGGAAAAGAGCACAAAATAGCAATTTTAATATTTTATAAACTTTGAAAATGTAGCAAGTGAGTATTTCTATTTATATTTCATATGTATCATATTCTTTATACATACATACTTTAATTCTTTATATACTATGATAATTTCGACGATTTCATAAAGATTACATTATTATTGATAAGAAAAGTGGCATTGCTCAAAGCTTCGAATTATAATAGAATATAAGAATAGTCTCCTATTGCATATCTATTTAAGTAACTATTTAGTATTTTCACATATATATGTTACATTACGGTACGAAGTATATTTAGATATGCTACAGAAGTTTTAATTACCTAAAAAGAAACAACAAATAAAATAAATTAAATTTTATGAGAGATTTTTTCCAATATGATCTTTCTTTTTTTGTTACGTTAAATTTTTTTATAAAACAAAAAATTTATAAATATTTATAATACGTGCTATGTAAAAAAAACACGATGAAGGATAGGTATTGAAAATAACAGAGCCTCATTTTTTATCATAAAAATGTTTGATGTTCAGAAATCTATACTTACATCACCAAATGTCATTAATGAGAGATGAATCAATTTTCCAGCAGTAATTTTAATTATAACACGGGATCTCGATATTATCAGCACTATATCGAGGGCAGTTTTATGAGGTAAATAGTACCAGTTGATAAAGTAAGCCATTTCACCAACTTTTTTACACTGCAGTAATTTTATACTAAATACAATGAGAATATTTTTGTGCAGAATAATGAATCAGTAATATTTTAAATATTTTTACTATATTCCAAAAAACAAGCAATTTTGTGGTTCACTTGCACGCGTTACCTGCTCCGAGATTATTTCACCGATATAACAAAATATAAAAATATTAAAAGATAGAGATACGAAAAGAATGCCATATGTTGTTATAGTCTTCGTGTTTTTTTCATCCCATTCCTGAAATTATAAAACAAAATATCATAAAAAGAAACAAAAATATTTTTTTAAAAAAAAGAGTACGTCTTTAAAAAGGTATATGCATTTGTATTAAAAAAAATGTTTATTAATTATATTTTTATCATACCTTAATCGAACAGTAACCAAGCAAGCACAAATTCATGGTGCATCCAACTAATTGCACCATGCATATTTGATTCATGATTTTTTCAAAGCGTGATATAAAACTAAAAATATCATAATTTTTTCAAATTTTAAGATTTATTTGATATTGTAATTGTTACAAATGCTTTATTATAATTGGATTAGCGATACCTTAGTACACGTAGATGATGCTCGATTATGTTTGCCAATTTATTCTTGGTGGTTCGTTTTTCCTCGTTTGTCAATTCATTCAACCATGTGTAGAGCACGGCGAATTGGCCGCACACATGCATTGCAAAAACCCCAGCAAGACTGCAAGCACTGACCGTGACAGAATTAGCTATGAAACCTGACAGGAATTGTATCATTAGCACGATCTCATTCATCGGATCATGGCTGATATCCAGTAATTTGCTGTAAAACGGACAAGGCAATCGTCGCGTCGAGACAGTCTCATTGCCGACCACGATGATTATCGGCGTTAAACTGTTCACTACACTGTACGAGAACACACCGCAGTGCAGAAAAACTGCGCAAAATACGGCCATAGATCGGCCAAATTTGGCATATCTTAGCATCGCTCCGCGATCCACATTTCTGTGCACGATGCACCAATCGTTCTCCATGTGCTGAATGCAGCAACGTATGTCTTTGCCGCGCCACAGCAGAGAACTATAATTTAATGAGCTCATAACCCAGTGGCTTACAGGACCTACTAATCTCATCTTAGTATCAAGATCCTGTTCCTCAAGGTAGAAGTACATCATGCTAGGAATAACCGTGAAAGCTATGAGGGCGTAGCATATTATTTGGATAATTTTCAATAGGAATCTTTCGCTAATTGTGGTAACACGCGATTCTGGCCAGGCGCCAATTGGTTTTAGAAACCAACGATTCAATTGAAGACTATAATCATGATGTTCATTACGGCGATACAAAACCGATGTTGGTTTATCAGATGCGATCGTCATGATCATTCTTTGAAAGCGCGTAAAATACTAACCATTTTCTCCGTATTATCCCGTTTCTCAGTAGAAGTTACGATTGCGCAGGTCTTCATTCAGAGTTACGTGCAAGAGGCGGACCATTATGCTAATCGATAACCGCTACTTGTTGCACCGTCAGTTGCGAGTAAGGATATGTAGATAATATGCAAATTGTGACGTGTGCAGTACATATTTTGCTTCGTAAGTGAGCGTATAGAATCATGAATTATTTAACTTGCATTATACTTGTAAAATTCATAAAATTAATTTTTTCTATCACACATTTTTTAAATACTAATTAAAAATCCATAAAACACACAAATGAAAAGATTGCTAAGTAATATTACAAAAATCTATTATTAAAACGCACATTATGCATAACTTTTATGTGTATAATACAAAGTATAATAATTTTATGTAAAATATTTATTATATATATGATATATATATTTACTCATATCATGCTATCTTTACATGGTTAAAGTTTTAATTTAAAGATAATATACTAATTTTAAATAAATTCAAGTTAATAATTATTTACATATTCGATAATTTCCTTAGAAATGTTTAAAAGTGGTGTTTATAATAATTAATCTTGCCTTAATGTTTGCAGATAACGCTCAAATTCGCCAGGTTTCTCTGACATTTTTTCTTGTTTCTTAAATTCTTAACCAGTTCTATAAGCTGCAACATTACTAAGTTGCGTGCGTGTATCGCGAAAATATGATCAAACCGTACGCATCTATGGTGTTCATGATGAGAGACGAAAGGCTACAGTGTAAACAGGGACTGAAGCATAAACAGGATCACATATACTGGGGGGAGGGGGGGGGGAGGTTAAAAGATCCTGCACGTTTCTTATGGATTTTTATTCTCGGTTAAATCTTCTTATATTTTGGGATATTGTAGTTCCTCCAGATGTCCTGATTAAAGTGTCAATGGGCGCATCTCCTAAAATTAACAGTTTTCGAGATATAACTGTTCAAACTTTGTTAATTCTATTATTTCGGATATAGGGCACTATAAACAATTTCGATCCTACAGCTTAAAAAAATATCTAGATGAATCTTATAACATGCGAAATAAATAAGGCTGTCATAATTGCATTTCGCTTCGCGATCTCAGTTGTGACTAAAAATGATTTTTAATCCAGGACACCTGGAACTACAATTTCCCAAAATATGAGAAGATTTGACCAAGAACTAAAATTCATAAGAAACATGCGGAGTCCTTTGTGTCCACGATCATTAAAGAATAGACTAAATGACTTATTGCGTTTCATTGCCGATTACCACGTATCGGTGATATTTCTCTTGTTATATTGTAACAAAAAAATACTACCTTGCATGATAAATACATAAGAAAGCCGTCTGTATCGACTAAATCATATAATTTTTATATAACAAATATATAGTCTTTTTCTCTTTCACAGAAAATCCTTGCCCAGGATTAAAGGATACGCATATGTGTTCATAAAGTGGAGATGAGTTGTATGCTGAGAACGATCAAAAATTTCGAAATTGATATATTTTTTACCATTTTTTAGTGTAACATGGCATCTCAAGCAGTCAAGTCATAACAACATTTACTTACTGATACGAAAATTTTGCAATCTTGTACTTACAAAATTCACAAACACGTAGTTTGCACGAACAAATAACGTCAAGTTCTTAGAATTACTACTAAACTTAGATGCTTTATCGCGATAAATATGTTACATGAAAATTGATACAAAAGTGCGACTGCGTGTATCATAGGTTACGTGAAATTTGGTGTGATATATAAAGACATGTCGATGGGCTAGAAAAATCGATCTCTGATGACTTGTCGAAGTTCGAGCTTCGCTTTAGGCTCCCCTTAAATACTTGCTATAATGCGTCTTCCTCTAGCGTATCTTATTATGTCTTAATGCTCTTTCCTCACGATCTTTTCCATTTGTTAATCAATCTCCATATGTTCAATAAATTTACATCTGACCCTTTTAACATAAATACGAGCAACAATTTATATCACCTTAATAACCCGGTGATTTATAGATTCCATAGCTTACAGTTTTAAATGGACATCTTTCTCTTCGAGAAGAATATACCATAGAGAATATTATTGTGAGAGTTATCAAAGAGCGACTCGTTAATTTTAGAGACTCGTTAATTTTTTTTGATAAAATCTTTTCGATCAAACTCTAAATATCTACTAGTTTCAAAATAGAACAATTTAGTTGAAGATTATAAATTATTATTTCACCTGTAAACGTGTATGAACGTGTACCGAAAGAACGCATTGTACTTTATCCGCGGTGAACGCAATCACTAGTCTTTATCTGCCTATGGCAAGTCAAGTAGTTATGGCAGCATGTGTGCGAATATATGACTTATTCCTGAGAGAAGGTATGTTGTTGTGTCGGCTAACCGTGCACAATCGATATTTACAGTATAACTTGTTGCATATAAAGTTCAATATAATGTGTAAGAAAGATAGGAAATGACTGAATAAATGGTGTCAGTTATAAATCACATAAAAACACATTGAATTTTTAATTTGTGAAATATAATTCCATACATTAGAAGCTGTACTTTTCGTTCTGCACATAGCTTTACTTGAATTTTTGTTTTAAATATCTCTACTAAAAACTTTATTTTATCTGATGTACTCTTGAGACAATATAAGTAAAATACAAATAATTACACTTCAAATTAAGATATTAATAGGAAATTAATATTAAGATTATTAAAAATAAAAATAAGATATTAAAAATAAAAAAAATAAGAAAATAAGAGGGATTTTGTTAAGTGAATTTTAGAACATTTATGTTTAATATAAATATATAAAATATAAAATATAAATGTGAAATACATTATACATTCTGTATGTGAGAAATAATTTATCAACATTTAAAATTATTTTTTATTTTAATGGATTTATTGTTTTGTTGTAATTATTGTTTTTTTCTAAATTATTGTATTGTTAATTTGATATTATTATTCATTTTGCAATCAATATAATTTATCAATCATCAGTATTATAAATTAACACCATGAAAAATTTTTAAGTAGTTAGTGTACGCAACATATTTAAATAGGCAACTGATGTCTTCATCACCTGTTTAATAAATGTTTATGAGTCATGCAATTAAAAATTTATTCGATAAAACTTACATTTAATTTATATAAATACTTACATCACCGAAACTGCTCATAGATAACTCAATGATATTCCCAGCAGTAAGTTTAATTGATGAATTGGACATCGCAATCATTAGTACAATAGCCAGAGCTTTCCTTCCTGGTAGACGATGCCAATTGATCATGTATGATGTTTCACTAACACTCTTGCACTATGTACAGGATTGATTTATTAATTTATTAAATGTATCAATGTTGAATCATTGGTATGATTCAACATTGATTTATTTGAGCCTGAAGAAATTGATTAATTTTATTAAATGTATTATACATATGTATTTTGCGTTAGAAGCAGAAAAAACTTTTGTTTTAATTTTTGGAGGTACGAAATCGTACCTGCTCGGCAACAAGTTCACCTATATAACAAAACACGAAAAGATTGAAGACGAAATTCATAAGCAGAATAATATATGTTATTGCAAAGCCGCCTTCCCATTCCTGCAATTAAAATTTTCTATTTTCGGAAACATATTTTTTGCATACATCATCGGTATTCTAATATTATTGCAGAAGAGTGAGTTTTGCCACATATTTTGCACCATGTGCCTACCATAATTGTGTAATATCCAAGGAAACATATGTTAAACGTACATCCTACAACTTCCACAAGAGATATCTGGTGCAATACTTTTTCTGTTAATTTTATAAAACTGCAAAGTAATACACATGTGGTTGGAAATACAATAATCAATTAATCAGAAAATTACAAATAAGAAAACAGTATAATTTTTATGATCATTTTTGTGCGAATGATTTTATCAATAAACTTTTCTTGTTTCTAAAAAAATATTACAATCATAATGATAGTGTTCTAGCGAAAAGCAAAGCATGAGATGAATAATAATTTAACACAATATTCTTCAAATGTTATTATGGGAAATTAAAAATGAAAATGGAATGAGAATTTTGAATATGCAACATGTGTAAAAGAAGATAATTGTTATTTTTTAGCGGACTTACTACAAAATTCGCACATGTTCTTGCATAATTATGGCCAGCCTATCGTCCACATTATTAGAAAAGTCCTCTCTCCCGTCCACTAAATGCACAATCCATTGCATGAGAACCTCCAGACGACTGTAAGCATGTACTGCCAAAACGGCAGTCAAACTACAAGCAGCGGCCGCGACAGTTTGCGAAATGATACCTGATGCGAATTGAGTCCAAAAGAAAATCTCATTAATTGGACTGTGACGCGTGTCAACGATAATCCTAGCGACCGGATACACCAGTGGCTGGTACGTCAGATTATTATTTTTGTCTGTAATCTTGCCCATGCCAATCGGCATGGCGATAAGATAGAATATAGCACCGCTGTACGTTAAGAACGCGTTGATCATTACAAGACGACGGCTGAATTTTGCATTTCTAATCATAATCACGCGATCACTATAATACCATGTATTCTTCCAATCGATCTTGATATGTTCAATACATACACAAATATCTCTCCCATGAAGAGCTAGCGAGCAGTACTTCATGATAACCATTAGGCCAAAGGATAACGGTCCGGCGAACTTTAAGGTATTGTATGTATCTTGGACTTCGAGCACGACATAGAAGACGCACGGAATGAAGAGAAAAGCCATTATACCGAGATAAATTATGTTCATTAGCACGCGCACATATTTCTTTATCGAAGAAGAGGATTTGAGTGAATTGGGCCAAATGCCAAGTGACTTCAGTAACCAACGGATCTGCTTAATACTTATCTGCGCGTATTTTTCATGATCATAAACGGTTACTACCAGATTTGATTTCTGAGTAAAGGATGATTTTTGCATCGTTAAAGCACGGAAGCTCAGGTAGTACTGAAAGGAAACTGAAAGTCGAGGACACGTAGTCACGTTAAGCGCTTGCGCGCTCAACTTCCTAGAAAAAAACGATCAATCACGTCATGAAGTTAAAGGGTGCATTTTATAATCATATTGACAATGAAGCACAGGAGATTTTTTTTCTTCTTCTTCCTTGTATGATATATTTGTTACTATTATGTGTTCTCATGCAGTGGATTGTGCATTTAGTGGACGGGAGAGAAAATTTTTCTAATAACGTGGAGCGCCGGTCATAATTTTGCAAGAACATGTGCGAATTTTGTACTAATTGTAAATCCGCTATTCAGGAAATAACAATTATCTTCTTTTACACATATTGCATATTCAAAATTTTCATTACATTTTTATTTTTAATTTCCCGTAAGACATATCTTCTTCCACGAGTATGTTTTGCGAGAGTAATCAGTAAGGACCATGATTCTCATTCTTCTTTCATAAATTTTTGTTTGAAGTAAAAATATTGCATATGTACTAGATTATATATACATATACATATAAAATTATATAATTACATGAATACATACGTATTAAATGAATCAATATTTTAAAATAAAATGATACTTTGAAATTCATTAGAGAATTTAATTGTAAATAGTGTGAGAAAAAAGTTACAAAAATAAGACACGAAAGAAGTATCACATTTTAGAATAAGTGTCAAATATTCATGCACCATCTTTTTATTTATTAAATCTATATTTATTTCTTATTCTTATTCTTTCTTTAATACCATACTAAATGATTAATTGATTTAAAAAATTACTAGTTCTAGATTTTTCATTATATATTACAAAAATGTAGCTATAATTTGTACATTTTGAGTGTCGACATAGTTAATACACGTAACATGTTCAAATAAGCAATTTATATGTTTCCTTAATACAAAAGTTTTATTGTATAAAGACATATCGTTGCGCTGGAAAAACAGCGACCTCTGGTAACTTCTCCTCAATAGGATCTTAAAATCGTCTGTATTACTGACTAAACCATATAATTTTTGTATAACAAATACTTTTTTTCTTTTTCACAGATTCGAAAATCTTTTTTCAGGATTAAAGTATATACGCATTAATATGTGTCTGCGAAGTGGAGTTTATATCAAGAATGACAAAAAATTTTTCTTAAGATTTCAATTTCGAAATTTTTTGTCATTCTCGGAATAAATTCCACTTTACATATACGTATTAATGTGTATATTTTAATTGTGGAAAAGGATTTTCGAATCTGTAAAAAAGGAAAAAAGTTAATAAAAATATATTATATATATAATATATTATGTTATATAATATTGTATTATATATATTGTTATACAAAAAATATGATTTCAATTTTGAAAAATTTTTTTTGTTTGTTCTCTGATCACAATTTCGCAAACTCAGGATTGTTCATGTATGTCATACGCTTCCGGGGAAGGTATACCATTTGGTACGTACGACCTACAGAATTTCTGCATTAAGGAAATTTTTATCTGAGATGACAGCTGTGAGAGCTGAAATAAATTGAACCTTTAATTTTTTCCTCGATTTTTTTCGTCACATTTAGTGAGGACGATGTTTATTTTGTGCGTATTTTTATTGTATAAAAGGATTTGGCGGTATAAATTCAATTCGGAGAAATTGGCAACCCGCAATTGTCGGTAATTTCCTGTTGGTTTAGAATCTTCTCAAACGATTGCTGTCTTTCTTTAGCATGTCTCATCATGTCTTAATGTTTTCTTCTCGCGATCTCTTCCTTTCGCCAATCTTCATATGTTCAATAAATTTACGTATCTGATTCTTTTAACACAAAAATACGAGCAATAATGTATATTATCCTTAAATCAGTGACTTGTAGGTTCCACGACCTATAGCTTTAAACGAATCCTTCTATTCGAGAAAAATGTATCGTATTGAGAGTATCAGTGAGAATTATCAAGAAGTGATTCGTTAATTTCAAAGTTTTCGACAAAATTTCGATCATCAATATCTAAACATCTACTGGTTTTAAGATTCAACAATTTAATTGAAGGGTCTAAATTATTACTTTATCTGTAAATATCTATTTTGGGTACAGGAACGCATTATATTATATCTGCGGTGCATGAGTGTGTCAATCAGTAGTCTTTACTACTGCCCATAGCAAATCAAGTAATTACGACAGTACGTGTGCGAACATATTCCTGAGAGAAAGTATGTTGCTGTGTCGGCTGACTGTGCACAATCGATATTTACAGTATAACTTGTTGCATATAAAGTTCAATATAATATGTGTAAGAAAAATATAATAATATATGTGTCAGGAAGATAGGAAATGATCGAATAAGTGGTGTCAGTTATAAGTCACGTACATGAAAACACATTTAATTTTTAATTAATTGTGAAATATAGTTCCATACATAAAAGATATATCTGTTCTGCCTGACACATCGTATGTTTTACTTGAATTTTCGCTTTAAATATCTTTACTAAAAACTCTACTTTATATACTCTTGAGAAATATAAGCAATACAAATAATTATTAAAATCGCTTCAAATTAAAATATTAATATTAATATTAATATAATAGGAAATTAATATTATGATTATTAATAGAATATTAAAAAAAAAAAGAAAATAAGAGCGATTTTGTTAAATAAATTTCGGCCAACATTTATGTTTATTATAAATATATAAAATATATAAAATACATTATATAATTTATATGTATATGAGAAATAATTTATCAACATTTTTTATTTTTTTATTTTAATAAATTTATTGTTTTGTTCTAATTATTGTTTTTTTTTCTACATTATATATTGCTAGTTTGATATTATTATTTATTTTGCAACAAATACAATTTATATCAATTATCAGTATTATAATTTAATACCATAAAAAATTTTTAAGTAGTAAGTGTACGTAACATATTTAAATAGGCAACCGATGTCTTAATCACCTGTTTAATAAACATTTAAGTCATGCAATTAAAATTTTATTCTATAAAACTTACAATTAATTTATATAAATACTTACATCACCAAAACTGATCATAGATAACTCAATGATATTCCCAGCAGTAAGTTTAACTGATGAATTGGACATCGCAATCATTAGTATAACAGCCAGAGCTTTCCTTCCTGGTAGACGATGCCAATCGATCATGTATGATATTTCACTAACTCTCTTGCTCTACATACAGGATTGATTTATTAATTTATTAAATGTATCAATGTTGAATCATTGGCATGATTCAACATTGATACATTTAATAAATTCAACATTGATTTATTTCGTTTGAGCCTGAAGAAATTGATTAATTTTATTAAATATATACATATGTATTTTGCTTTAGTAGCAGACAAAATTTTTATTTTAATTTTTGGCGGTACAAAATGGTACCTGCTCGGCAACAAGTTCACCTATGTAACAAAATACGAAAAGATTGAAGGTGAAATTCATAAGCAGAACAATGTATGTTATATATATTGTAAAGTCGTTATCCCATTCCTGTAATTAATATATTTTATTTTCGGAAACATATTTTGCATACATCAACCGTATTCTAATATTATTGCAGAATAGTGAATTTTACCATACATTTTGTACGATGTGCCTACCATAATTATGTAATACCCAGTAAAACATATGTTCAACGTACATCCTACAACTTCCACAAGAGATATCTGGCGTAATACTTTTTCTGTTAACTTAATAAAACTGCAAAATAATATACGTATGCTTGGAAATATAACAATCAATTAATTATGAAATTACAAATAAGAAAGCAGTATATATAATTCTTATGATAATTTTTGTGCGAGTTATCAATAAGCTTTTCTTGTTTTTAAAAAATGTTGCTACAATCATTACGAGCAACAAAATGTTGCTCGTAATGATAGTAAATCCATAAAAAATGGTCTATAATCGAATCAATTGAGATTAGAAATTGTATATCATAAATTTATTAAACAAAGAACATTAAGTAATGACATATAAAATTGTACGTTTCAAAACAAAATCCTTCTTCAGCAATGAACAAAGGTCGATATCAAAAGATTAACATTTCGTATGATTCGTTGTGATGGTACATTTCAAAGTTGCAACGGATAAGATATTTCCTTAAATCTTGAATTCTTGTTTCATAATGTGAGTGCATAATGGTGAAATTATTTTGGATAATATTCGGTGCTAAAATTGACATGCAGATATGTTATCTAAATTGTTTTATATAAAATAATGATACAATATCGTATTATTAAAATGTTATCAATAAGTAATTAAAATGGAATTAAGACCTATATGAAGGAGGTCAAATAGAATTATGTCATTATTAAATTAATTGTCAAATGTTAAAACAAGATTAATTGGAACAGTAAAGATTAAGATTTACATATAAACCAGGAGATCAATTACAATAAAAATGTTTGAATTAATTAAACGTTAAAATGATTGGTTATAAACATTAATAGACCACCTTACTTTTGTGCTCGTGCATACGCGTCTTCAATCGTTTCTTCGTCTGTCCCACGTAAGGCGCAGAGCAATTCTCACAATTGATCTTGTAAACATTTCGATTCTGAAATTTGTCTAATTTATTTTTTTGAACTCTAATAAATGAGCTTAATTTATTTAATTAACTATGTCCAATCGTGAACATTGCCCTGTTGAAAAACGAAATGACAGAGTTAGAGACTTTGAGTATATATGGTACCACAAAAAGTTTTTTGACATTATTATTTTTAGTGTTCGAGATTAAATCGTCATTATCTTGTGAAAAATTATAATTGAATTTATGTATTATTATTTTGATTCTATTGTTGATGTAGTTGAAAATCAACGCTAAAAGATAACAATTATTTAAAAGAATGATCACTAATTTAAAATTCTTTTGATGAAAGATAGTGTGAGAAAAGGATTGCTCTGGCGACAACGTTGTAGATGGAGTCAATTTTATGAGAAATGGGATGATTTGATAGGAAGAATAAATATCTGTCTGAAAAAAATTTTTTGTGGTATCAATTAATAATAATTTTATTTTTTTCACGTTTAAGAAGGAGATAAAAAACTCAGAGATCTATTATTTTCGATTTCCAATGTGAATTGAATTTTTTCGTAGATGCTATTGAAATTGATCAATATGTTATCAACTTGATCACTAGGTGCGGTCAAAACAATGTCATGTACATATCTGGAGTTAAAATATGGAATTAAAATTCAAAAAATTTAAAATCTTTTCTTTCAAATCTCGCAATACAAGTTCAGCCAAGATGGGAAATAAGGAGGAACTCACAGGGGTGCCGAGTAAATTTTAATTATAGGGTGCTCGTAAATTTTATTGTTAAATGTAAAGAAAATCGAAGAGAAAATAAATTTTAAAGTTTCAACAAATTCAATGGTTCGTTTTTAAAGTAATTAAATGCCTTTTTTTAATGCTACTGATTGCAAGATTTAAAGGAATATTCGTAAACATAGAGATCATGTATAACGAAATTAAAATTGAATTGTCTATTTCAGATTCATTATGTAATCTGTAAATCTCGAAATTATTATTTGCATGTGTTGCATTCTTTTCCACAATTGACCTGATGACTGAGTGTAAAAAGGCTGCTAAACATAATGATAGTATTATAGCGAAAAGAAAAGCATGAGATGATTAATAATTTAACACGATATTCTTCAAATGTTATTATAGGAAATTAAAAATGAAAATGAGAATTTTGAATATGCAACAAATATAGAAGAAGATGATTGTTATTTCCTGAATAGTGAACTTACTACAAAATTCGCACATGTTGTCGCACAATTATGGCTAGCCTCTCGTCCACGTTATTAGAAAAATCCTCTCTCCCGTCCACTAAATGCAAAATCCACTGCATGAGAATTTCCAAACGGCCGTAAGCATGTACTGCCAAAACGGCAGTCAAACTACAGGCAGCGGTCGCGACAGTTTGCGAAATGACACCCGATGTAAATTGAGTCCAAAAGAAGATCTCATTAATTGGACTATAACGTGTGTCGACGATCATCCTTGCGACCGGATACACCAGTGGCTGGTACGTCAGATTACTATTTCTCTCTGTGATCTTGCCCATGCTCAATGGCATGGCGATGTGATAGAACGTAATACCGCCATACGCAATAAATGCGTTGATTATTATAAGGCGACGGCCGAATTGCGCGTTTCGAGTCATAATCACGCGATCACCATGATACCACGTATTCCTCCAATCAGTCTTGATGTGCTCGATACATATACGGATATCTCTCCCATGAAGGGCCAGCGAGCTGTACTTCATAGTAACCATCAGGCCAAAGGACAATGGTCCGATGAATTTTAAGATATTGTATATATCTTCGACTTCGAGCACGACGTAGAAGACGCACGGAATGAAGAGAAAAGCCACCATACCGAGATAAATTACGTTCATTAACACGCGCACATATTTCTTTATTGAAGAAGAGGATTTGAGTGAATTGGGCCAAATGCCTATTGATTTCAGTAACCAACGGATCTGCTGTATATTTATTTGCGCGTCTTTTTCGCGATCGTAAACGGTCGTTGAATTTGATTTTTTAATAGAGGATAATTTCCGCATCGTTAAAGCACGGAAGCTCAAGTAGTACTGAAAGGACCGAAAGTCGAGAACACATAGTCACGTCAGGCGCTTGCGCATTTAATTTCCAAGGAAAGAGTGATCTACGTCATGAAGTTGAGGGGTGCATTTTATAGTCATATTGACAACCACGAGAATTTTTTCTTCCTCTTCCTTGTATATATTGGTTATTATGTTCTGTGAATTATGTGCGTAACATAACCTGTTCCACGAGTATGTTTTGCGAGAAGAATCGGTAAGCATCGCGATTCTTCTTTTATGAATTCTTCATTGGAATAAAAATATTGCATATATATAAATTCATACATATATATATTCATACATATACATATTCAAATTTAGATAATTAGATGAATATGTATACATATTAAATTTATTAATATTTTGAAATATAATGATCATATTTTGAAATTCATTAAAGAATTTAATTGTAAACGATATAGTAAACGATAAAAAAATAGAAAAATAACACACAAAAGAAGTATCACATTGTAGAATAAATGTCAAAATTTATGTACACATCTTTTTATTTATTAAATCTGTATTTATTTCTTATTCTTATTCTTATATAATACTTTCTTTAATGTACTAATATGTTACATTTACAGAAATTACAGAAAAAAAAACATGATAATTATTTAATATAGAGGATTATCCTCCAATGATCTTGACTTGTTGTCAAGGTCATGCCCTCGAGTGGCATAATATAATTAATAATTCCTTCTCCGCCAATTTGAATTTGATTGTTTATTAACATTGATTCATGAGCTGAGAAGTCAGATCGTTGCAATTAAATATGTATCGCGAATAATGCAATCAACCCGTATGCACCAACACTATAATGTTGTTCATGATGAGGGATGAAAGGCTGTAGCGTACACAGAGACTGAAGCGTAAACAGGATACACATATACTGAGGTTAAATTTGGTATCCAAATCCACAATCATATTTAAAAATGGACATAATAAATGACTTATTGCGACTATTTCATTATTGATTACGTGATTTTCTCCTCGTTATATTGTAACAAAAAAATATCATCTTGCATGATGAATGCTTAAGAGAAGCTCCGAAATCAGAGATCGCGCCTCGCATTGACATGTCTTTGGCTGCGTTCTATTTCATACATGATGCGCATGATGCATCATTTACCCTTATTTAACATTCGGTGAATGACAAAGATAAATAATGCAGCATGCGCATCATGCGTGAAACGCAACGCAACCTTTATATAATACCACATCAATGTCTCAACATTTGCTTTATACGAAAGTTTTGCAACTGTATCTACGAATGAGTAATCCACAAATACATAGTTTGCACGGACAAATAACGTCGAATTCTTAGAATTAGACTTAAACTATATCGCGAATTTGATATCGCGAAAATTGACACGAATGTGCGACTGAGAATATCATAGATTTCGTGAGAAATTGGTGTGATAGTATATAAAGATACGTCGATGCGCTGGAAAAATAGCGATCTATGGTGACTTCGTTAGAGTTCGAGCTTTAGAATTCCCTTAAATGCTTGCTACAATGCGTCTTCTTCTAGTGTGTCTCATCATAGATGCATGCTATTTCACGCACGAAGTAATAAAGAGACAAAAGACTAAACTTTAATTATGAAAATGGGCTCGAAACACGGTATCGAAAAACTCATAGAATATCGAGCCGATGTGGTTTTAGTGCCATAATGGCCTTGTGGGAAAATTTGGAAATATTGATTATCATGTGGTCACAGGTCACATGTATGTACATATACATATATAAATACATATGCATAACCATAAATTATCGTTTTTTTAACTTATCGATCAAAAAAACTTTGAAATTAAAAAGAATAAAAACGTATCTTGACAACTTTCCTTCTCAGAATATATTCTACGCATGAAAATACACAAATGTACAGAATTACAGAAAAATAGGAAGAAAAATATTTATCAAATCCTCTAAGTTTTCTCCGACAGGAGCGCTCAAATTTCTGCCATACAGCGTTTTCAATAGCGTGTTTCGAACTCACTTTTTTCGTGATTGGATTTGAGTTTTTTTAATCTTATTCTTGTATGCCTTCCAACAAGAGACACAAATGACACGCTGTGATACAATCATGGATCATTACATTCTTGTTGTTTGCCAATGTTAAACAAAGGTGACATCACATCACATGATCACTGTATCGCACTGTGTCGCTTATTGGAAGGCACATCTTAATATTCCATGGTTTCACGCATGATTACGATGACCGTACCTTTAAAGATATTTTATTTCAGATAGCTATCATTTAAATTTATTTGTATCTTCAAAATTCAATTTTGTCCTTTATTTTCCAATATTATCCTTTATTTTGACATTACGGGAAATTCTTTTCTAACTAGCGTTCCAATGTTTGTATATAATATTATATTAATGAACAAATTTTTATGGAAAATATTTTACAGTTTTATACATATAAATACACTTTGTTTTTGTTAATTATATTTCTTAATTTTTTACATTAAATTCAAACTAGAGTTGCTTTCATTTTTTATTCTTTCGAACTTTTTATTGTTTCAGATCAAGGATTTGTTCCAATACAGTCAAATCAGTTTCAAATTATCAGAAAATTGCGCATTATCTCAATTTGATTATTAGCACTGTGCAATAAAATTCTATAATGCACAGATTCTTGATAGTTAAACTGGTTTGAAAACATGTAGGAAGAAATCTCTAAAATTTTCAGATTTGTCCTTCATTTTTTTAAAGAAAATATGGTTACCACATGCATGATGCATCATTTATCCTTGTTTAACATTCGGTGAACAACAAGAATAAATGATGCATCATGCATGAAATGAATACACTGCTTGTCTTAATGATGATAAAAAAAATCTTTCTCCTTGCGATCTCTTCCATTCGCTAATCAATCTTCATTTGTTCGATAAATTTACGTATTCTTTTAACATAAATACGAGCAATAATTTATACCATCTTTAAACCAGTAAATTGTAGATTCCATGGCCTACAGTTTTAAACGGATATCCTTCTCTTCGAGAAGAATATACCGTAAAGAGAGTATTACAGTGAGAGTTATCGAGGAGTAATTCATAAATTTCAGAATTTTCGATAAAATCTTCTTGAGCATCAAACTCTAAACATTTACCGGTTTTAAAATCCATCAATTTAATTGAAGGCTGTAAATTATTATTTCAAATATAAATATTTTTGAACTGGTACGAAAGAACGCACTGTATTTTATCTGTGATGAGCGTGTCAATCATTAGTCTGTACTAGAAATTCTACAATCAAAGTTTGGTGAATAGACCAAAAATGGCGGATAGAAAGAGATAATAGATGTTACTTTCTCGTATGAACGCATACGCAAAAAATATTAGAATGCGTGATAGGCAATACGTGACAATACTTGAAGAAACCAATTGAGTTGATCAATTGGCTGAATTATAATTTATTAATTTTCTCTTTGTCGAAGGTCTCGGAACGATTTCTAATCTCTTTGACACAGGTTTTAGGATATGGTCAATATGATATTACAAATGCTTTAAAGCATTTTTTGATAAATCAATTTGTAAAATTCTTTTTTCTCATTGATCCATCAAATGCTTCAAAGCATTTATAGCCTTACTCATCTGCTTGTATAGTTATCTATCTCTTTCTTTCCTTCGCACTCGTTTTCCGAGAATGTACGGAGCTATTCGAAGAATATCGAGTGAACCAAAATCAGAGAATCAATCAGAAGTGGTGTCCGCTTTTGCCAAATTCTGATTACAGGATCTTTAGTCTTTATTACTGCCTATAGCAATTTAAATACGGCGGTACATATGCGAACATATGACTTATTCTTAACAGAAAAAACGTAGCTGTGTCGGCTGACTATACACAATCAATATTTACAGTATAACTTGTTGCATATAAAGTTCAATATAATGTGTAATAAAGATAGAGGATATAGAGATAATAAAGATAGAGAAGAAGATGATCGAATAAGAAGATGATTGAATGCTGTCAGTTATAAGTCATGTGAAAACACGATAAATTTTTTATCCACGAAATATAATTTTTTACGTTAGAAGATTAAAAGATGTCTTTCGTTCTGCATACTAGCACATCATATGCTTACTTGAATTTTTGCTTTAAATATCTCTATTAAAAATTCTGTTTTATCTGATATACTCTTGAGTACTCCTGAGACAAAATATAAGTAAAATACGAATAGTTATTCGCTCCCAATTAAAATAATAAAAAATCAATATTAAGAATAAATGTTTACAGAAAAAAAAGAAAATAAAAGCGATTTTATTAAATGAATTTTATTAAATGAATTTAACATTTATGTTTATTATAAATATATAAAATATATTTTTATATTTGTATGTGGGAAATAATTTATCAACATTTTAAAATTTGTTATTTTAATGAACTGATTTTTTCTAAATAATTATGAAATTGTAGTAGAGAAATATTTACATTCATCGCACAAAGTGAACTAGAAGTTATTTTAAAAACCTAAGTATAAAAGATGTATTAGATTCTTGAATTAGTATTAATTTAATGCTTCTTACTTATTAAATCTGTATTCGAAGCTTCATTTCTTCTTTTATTTTTATGTAAAGTAGATTGATTAATTGATATATTGATATTTTATAAAATTAATTGGCTTGATATTATTATTTATTTTGCAACAAATACAATTTACATCAATCATCAGTATTGTAATTTATGAAAAATTTTTAAGTAGTAAGTGTACGTAACATATTTAAATAGGCAATCGATGTCTTAATCACCTGTTTAATAAACGTTTATGAATGTCATGCAATTAAAAATTTATTCTATAAAACTTACAATTAATTTATAAATACTTACATCACCGAAACTGATCATAGATAACTCAATGATATTCCCAGCAGTAAGTTTAACCGATGAATTGGACATCGTAATCATTAGTATAATAGCTAGAGCTTTCCTTTCTGATAGACGATGCCAATCGATCATGTATGATACCTCACTAACTCTCTTGCACTATATATACAGGATTGATTCATTAATTTATTAAATGAATTACACTCAAACATTTATTTTTGCATTTGCAATAATAAAACTTTTTATTTTAATTTTGGCGATAATCCAAATCATACCTGCTCGGCAACAAGTTCACCTATATAACAAAATACGAAAAGATTGAAGACAAAACTCATAAGCAGAATAATGTATGTTATTGCAAAGCCGTTTTCCCATTCCTGCAATTAAAATTTTCTATTTTCGAAAACATATTTTGCATACATCATCCGTATTCCAATATTATTGCAGAATAATTTTGCCACATATTTTACACAATGTACCTACCGTAATTGTATAATATCCAAGGAAACATATGTTGAGCGTATTTCCTACAACTTCCACAAGAGATATCTTGTGCAATACTTTTTCTGTTAACTCTATAAAACTGCAAAATAATATACGTATGTGATTGGAAATATGTATAACAATCAATTAATCATAATATTATAAATAAGAAAACAGTATGTAATTTATATAATCATTTTTGAGTATTTCAAAACAATAAATTTTTCTTGTTTTTAAAAAAATGTTATTACAACGTAATGATTAGCATTATAGTGAAAAGAAAAGCATTATTATTGCACAAGTATTATTGTAGATAAATTGTAGACCAGAAATGATTAACAGTTTACAACTTATTTTTTAAATGTACGAGAAATTAAAATAATGAGGATATTGAATATGCAACACATTTAAAAGAGATAATTGTTATTTTCTGAATAGCGGACTTACCATAAAATTCGCACATGTTCTTGCACAATTATGGCCAGCCTCTCGTCCACGTTATTAGAAAAGTCCTCTCTCCCATCCACTAAATGCACAATCCATTGCATGAGAACCTCCAGACGACTGTAAGCGTGTACTGCCAAAACGGCAATCAAACCACAGGTAGCGGTCACAGCGGTTTGCGAAACGACAGCCGACACGAACTGAGTCCAAAAGAAAATCTCATTTATTGGACTGTGACGCGTGTCGACAATAATCCTTGAGACCGGATACGGCAATGGTTGGTACGTCAGATTACTCTCTGTAATCTTGCCCATGCTAATCGGCATGGCGATGTGAAAGAATATGGCACCGCTGTACGCGAAGAACCCGTTGATCACTATGAGACGACGGCCGAATTCCGCGTTTTTAATCATAATCGCGCGATCGTCGTGATACCACGTATTCCTCCAATCGATTTTGATATGCTCGATACATACACGGATATCTCTTCTACAAAAGGCCAGCGAACTGTACTTCGCGATAGTCATCAGGCAAAAGGATAACGGCCCAATGAATTTCAAGGTATTGTACATGTCTTCGACTTCGAGCACGACGTAGAAGACGCACGGAATGAAGAGAAAAGCCATTATACCGAGATAAATTATGTTCATTAGCACGCGCACATATTTCTTTATCGAAGAAGAGGATTTGAGTGAATTGGGCCAAATGCCAATTGACTTCATTATCCAACGGATCTGCTGAATACTTAGCCTCGCGTATTTCTCATAATCATAAACGGTCGCTACTGGATTTGAATTCTGAGTGCAGGATGATTTCCGCATCATTAAAGCACGGAAGCTCAGGTAGTACTGAAAGGACCGAAAGTCGAGAATACGTAGTCACATCAGGCGCTTGCGCATTCAACTTCCAAGGAAAGAGCGATCCACATCATGAAGTTGAGGGGTGCATTTTATAGTTATTCTGATAATGAAGGGTAAGAGAGGATTTTTTTCTTCCTCTTCCTTGTGTGATATATTGGTTACTGTATTGTGAATTAGATACGTAAGGCATATAACTTCTTTCACGAGTATGTTTTGCGAGAAGAATCAGTAAGGATCGCGATTCTCATTCTTCTTTTATAAATTTTTCTTTGGAATATATATATTGCATATGTACGAAATCATACATATACATTTTCATAAAATTAGATAATTAGATGAATATGTATACGTATTAAATGAATTAATATTTTGAAATATAATGACTATACTTTGAAATTTATTAGAGAATTTAAATAGCGAAAAAAAATTAGTAAAATAAGACACGAAAGAAGTATCACATTTTAGAATAAATGTCAAAGTTCACGCACATCTTTTTATTTATTAAATCTCTATGTATTTCTTATTCTTATTCTTTCTTTAATGCCATACTAAATGCTTAATTAATTTTATAAAATTACTAGTTCCATATTTTTTATTGTATATTACAGAAATGTAGTTATAATTTGTATACAGGAAAAACAATATGGTTGGTCTGCACAGAATCTAGTGATGCCAACCAGATTAAATAGTAAAATATGGAACAACTATTTATGTGATTGCTTGAACTACAGTACAATAGTTAGTTTATACTGCAGCAATAACGGCATTTCACGTATACATATTTTTGTAAGTGTGGTGAATCACTTTGGTGGTACTTTTGCTTTTCGAAATTGCAACCTAATTTATAGTATGATTAAATAAGAAATTAATTTTTATTAATAATTTAATTTTTATTATTTTAACATCATGCTTTATAATGTCACGGTTGACGCAATTATATAGATATATAACTTATCTATAGTAAATAATCTCCTAATTAAGTTTTGGTTGTCACAACCAGATCGCGCCTGCTAAGTATTGATGTAATTGACACATCAAATTAAACAAATCATATTAATTATATACATTTCTATTATATAAAGATTCTCTTAAAGAGAAACTAGGATGATGTTTCTATATTGCTCACAACTAAATATTTTTAGTTATGTAAGCTATATCTTTTTTTTCATTGTACATTTTGAGTTGTCTATATAGTTCATGCACGTAATATGTTCAAATAAGCAACTGATATATTAATCACCTATTTAGAAAAATGACACATAAGTCATATGTTTCATGAATCAATTTAATAAGTGATGTTTTACTTACGCTAACAAAAGTACTAATGGACAGTTCGATATTTTTTCTAGCAAACGATATCAATCCGTCATGTAGGATACTTCGTTGATTTTTTTGCTACAAGATTGTATTTCCTAGTTATGTCAATCATATTCACTTTAAAAAAAACTTAATTTTCATAGTATAGATAAATTTGAAATTTTGTAATGTTTATTACGAAGAGAGCGAGTGTGGCAGCACGAGCAGACAGCGCACTTGTCTGCTATGTTAGAGATCCCGAGATTCGATTTCTGATAAACCCAACAATATTTTCATACATTTGTATCTCCTCTCGAAAAGAAGTGACAACCCACCGAGAGTATCTTTGTCAAAAACGCTTCTCTAACAAAATTTTGATGTTCGGAATCGACGTTAAAAAATATAGGTCCCATATGTGTATAATCATATAGTTCAATATAGCGTGCGCACAAGTATACATATAAAAGAAGTCATTACGCTCGATTATGAGCAACAGGACTAATTGTAAAAAGAATATTTATTAGCCATTAATACTTTTAATATAAAGATTTTAATAAAAATTATATAAAATATATAAAATTTAATTTACTTTAGTAGTACAGAGATACTTTTAAAGTAAAGACAATACCATTGTGCATTGACAATATCCATCAGAGCAAGACTGAAAATTTTTGGAATAATATGTGTGGAGGCAAGAATACATATCCATTCTCTACCTCTAAAGCATTACGTACTTTTAGATAATGTAATTACTACAACTTGATTGACGTTGCTTGATGGATGGTCGTATCATATAAAGAAAGAACTGAAATATATAATAAAGAATATTATTTACTATTTTATTGAAAAGGATTATCCTTTAATTGATAGTAAAATGTGTGAGAAAAGTTCTTGATTCGCATTTAAAATACATTTAAAACCTAGAAATAAAAAGTTATAATAATAATCGATAAAATATTAATTTTTACTTCTAATTCTCAACCATGATCAAATAATAGAATGAATTTTCTATAACTTAACTTACACTGATAAAGCCCATACAGTGATGCTAACTGAATTATTATTATACATCGAGACATTAACTCTGTGCGTACTCATCATCACCTCTACTATATAATACAAAATCTAAGCATAGAGTTTATACTCATATTAATTTTTTCTAATTTCTATCGTGATGCATCCGTTATCATATATGTGCTTGTATGTTTATATGTGGATTAGATTTGTATTAGGTTTACGTATGAAATACACATAATTTCTAATGAAAAACTTTATATATTTTTTAATATATCTAAATAGAGAATATTACAAATATTCATATTTTACCATTTACATTCACAGCATTTACATAGTCAAAGTTCGAAGCATATTTAAGTATGCGACCGACGTTTTAATTACCTAAAATGTTTAATAATTAATTTTGCATTTAATAAGTTTTATGCATATGCATATTAGTAATATAAAATGGCATAACTTTATTTTAAACATTATATGTTTAAAATAAAGTTATGTAATTTTATATTACTTTTTGCGATATTTTTAGCAATAAAAAATATACTAAATATTTTAATTTTATTAAAAGTTATATTTATAATTTTCATAATACTTACAACACCGAAAGTCTGGATAGACATATGAAATATTTTTCCAGCCGTGATTTTGGTAACAATTCTTGATCGCAAGATTATTAAAATAAGACCAAGAATGATTTTATGTGGTAATTTATACCAGTCCGTCATATAAGCTACTTCACCAACTTTTTTACACTATCACATAATGAATCCAAGTGTGAATAATATTTGAATTGCAGATAAACATATGAGAAAAGCTTTTGAAATGGAATACAATTACTTTATGTACCTGATCCGACACGAGTTCGCCAATGAAGCAAAATATGAAGATATTAAACATCATTGCTGTTAACACCATAATATATGTTATTATAGTGTTTATACTCTCTTCATGCCATTCCTGGAAGCATACACAAGTTATACAAAGTAAGCAGCATTTACAATATAGATGTAGTAACGATATATACAATCTGTCACATATTCATCTTTCTTAAATTTTAAGCATACCGTAATGGTGTAATATCCTAACATGCACAAGTTGAATGTACACCCGATTAATTCCACAAAACATATCTCACTCATAATTGTCTCCAAATGTGAAAGAAACCTGCAATCGACACATCCAGCAACAGCCGCGACGTTAAAGACACACAATTTTTTTATCCGAATATCTTACAGCCGCGATAGTTACAATTCTGCAAATATGATATATTTAGAAAAAAAATATTAGGTAATTTTTCCACATATTACTTTTTTTTTGGCACTTTTTTCAGATAAAAATTACGTTTTACGAGAAATTAGTTTTAAAGATTATTCAAGAATCAGTCAAAGTTTATAAAATATACAACCGTATCATTTCTCGTAGAGAAATTAAAATTTATTTGTACATAATCTTTTAAAATTAGTTTTTACCTCAAGGCTCGCAGGTGATGCTCCACAATGTTTGCCAGTTTCAGCTGAAAGAGATCTTGTCGCTCGGTGACGAGTTCTTCGAGATGTAACATCACGACATTGAGTTGACCGGATGCATGCATCGCGAAAACCGCGGCGAGACCGCAGGCACCGATCGTGATGTTATTTACCACGATGGTCGAAAGACACTGCAACGCGAGCACGATCTCATATACTGGACTGAGTCTGGTGTCTACGATTTTGTTGAAGGATGGACAAGGTAGACGACCTGTTTCAATTGTTTTGTTGCCGATTTTCACGGATATCCGTGACATTCCTCTCGCTATGTTGTAACAAATAACGCCACCTTGCAGAATAAGCGCGCAAATGCCCGCTATAACGCGTCCCACTCTCGCGTTTCGTAGCATTAATTCCCGATCATATTCTTTCTTCGCCATCCGCCAGTCGGTCTCCATATGCTCTATAGACGTACGTATCCGATTATTATGGTGCAAGAGCGAGCAGTAATTAATTCCACCCATCAGAATATGACTCGTAGGTCCAATAGCCTTGAGTCTCAAACGGAAATCCTTTTCTTCAAATAATATATATAATATAGCAGATATCACGGTAAATGCTATTAATGAATGACATATTAATCGCAAGATATTTATTAATACATTCTTAATCATTGAATTTGTTTGTATTTCTGGCCAAGCGCCTATCGATTTCAGAAACCAACGATTTAACTGTAAACTATAATCATTGTCTCGTTTGTAATTGTTCACAGTGATCTCGCTAGAAACGCGCTTCATAGTCGATTCATAGACAACGCGCCAGGTACTGATAGTACGGGCTATAATCCTACTACTTGATTTTTCAACGAAGTGGTTATGCCAGCGCCTGCGCGGACATGCGAGGAGAGAGAACAAATTTGTACGCCATCCAGCTGAGACAGAATATAATCGATACTTATAGCTACTAGTTGCACGAAATCACATGAATTGTACGAGACATCTAAACACAATTCACTTGGATAACTTGGTCAACAAAGATAATCAAATTCGCAGTTATTTTTATTTAAAATAGTATTCTTAATGTAAATTATATTAGGCAAAAGTGTGACGTCTTTTGGTAGTTTATATTACACTTTAGCTGATGATTTAAAAGTTATATCTTGTTATACACATAAAAATGTATCGTTATTAATAAGACAAAACATAAAATGGGATATATAGCATAATGACATTATTGAGAAGAAAAAAATATACTTATTAATATCATAGAATCAGCTATATCATTACATTGATTATTCATTTAAATATCTTGTTTTCTGGCTTTTATGTCATATACATTTAGATTTTGTTATGTCGCTACTATTCTGAATATATTTAAATACGCAAACGATGTTTTCATGACCTGAAACAATTATAGTTGATAGATTCATCTTAATAATCTTTGCGAAATATGTACATACTTTTATACGATATGCATATTCAAGAAAACATATGTTTAATGTACATATTTAATATAATTTTCAATATAGATATTTCACGCAGTACCTTGTCTATTAACGATATAAAATTGGAAGATAACATTATCGTGTAAAAAATATTTCACAGGAAAAGTATGATTTTGTTAAGTGTTCTTAAACAATTAAAATTAAATTGAAGCACATATATAGATATATATATGTTGGATATAAGAAACATTGGCGCTAGTAAAAAATAACTCACTGTAAAATTCGAATGTATCGTTGCACGATCATTGCCAATCTTTCATCCATGTTATCATATACTTTCCCGTCCGTCCATCAAGTATTTGATCCTGTATTAAGATTTTCAGACGATCACAGGCATGCATCGCGAATACGGTAGCTAAGCTTTTTGCACTGGCAAAGATAAAGTGCGCGAGGAAACCCGATAGAAACTGCTTTCAAAAGAAAATTTTATTGATGGGACTATATCATGCGTCGACAATCATCTTGGCAATTGGATTTATTAATGGTTAATATATCGAGTTTTCATCCGTATTTTTGTCAGCATTCAATGGCAGAATAAGTTAATAAAAAATAACACTGCTGTACATGAAGAACCTAACGCGCAGGTCACCGCCAAGCGCCGACCAAATTCTTTTATAATCCAATTCTCATAATATCGAATATTTATCCAGTCTTTTTCGATATGTTTGATATCACTGCGGATGTCGTTCTCGCATATGATTAACGAAGAATATCACAACCAGAAGTTTATCACAACCATTATAGTTATATAAAAACTCGCACAAATATGATTCGTATTATTCATTTAAAGTATCATATGCATGACAAAGGGTATAAAGAAGAAACTGAGTAAAGCGATACAGATTACATTTATCAGAAAATATACGAATTTTTCTATACATGAAATATTGGATAACTCTAGTCAGACAGTCGACTTCATTATCCAGCGATTCAGCTGGATACAGGTAACATTTGTATTTTATGATACATATTCCAAAAATTTAGTAATGAGTTACATTTAGCACGAAGATTGCTATACTTCAAATAATACTTCTTCGTTGTGAACATATTTAAGTAAAAGTGAAAAATAATTTAATAATATATTTTTTTTTTAAATAATTGCATTAATATGATATCTATAATTAACTTAGATATGTATTGATGGAAGATATTTATTGACTGGAATTTTATTTTATTATATTTTTGTTTTCTTGTAAGAAAATTATATTTTATCATATTTCTAGTACTATTAATAAGATATAAAATTATTAAGATATAAAATTCTGATTTATTTTTTAATATGATATGATATAGTACTTACATGACTATAGCTGATAAATCAATTTTATATCCAGTAGAAAAGTTCCTGATTGGCATTGAAACACTTAAAACCTAGAAACAAAAAGTTATAATAATAATCGATAAAATATTAATTTTTATTTCTAATTTTCAACCATAATCAAATAATAGAATGAATTTTCTATAACTTAACTCACACTAATAAAGCTTTCCATACAGTGATGCTAACTGAATTATTATTATCTACATCGAGACATTAATTCTATGCGTACTCATCATCACCTCTACTATATATATAATACAGAATCTAAGCATAGAGTTTATACTCATATTAATTTTCTCTAATTTCAATCATTCGTTGATGCATCCGTTATCATATATGTTTATATATGTGGATTAGATTTGTATTAAATTTATATATGAAACATACAATTCCTATACGAAAAACTTTATATATTTAATATATCTAAATAGAGAACATTACAAATACTCATATTTTACCATTTAGATTCACAGCATTTACATAGTCAAAGTTCGAAGCATATTTAAATATGCGACCGACGTTTTAATTACCTAAAATGTTTAATAATTAATTTTGCATTTTAATAAGTTTTATGTATATTATATGTTTAAAATAAAGTTATGCCATTTTATATTACTTTTTGCGATATCTTTAGTGATAAAAAATACACTAAATTTTTATTCATTAAAAAAATTCACAAAAAATATCTTTAAAATCTCAAACACCCTTTTAAAAAATGTTCCTTTATAATAATTAATAAATGTGAATTTTTATATGGAATTTATACTTATTATATTATCTTTTTCTAGATAATAATACATCCACAACCGTAACAAAAAAAAAACTGAAATTTAAACGGTTATAGTCACCGTTATCGATAAAAGAGTTGAAACCAGTTGGATTTCGGATTTTTCCGATACGGAATCGAAAAAGACCGAAAAAGACCAAAATTGTTATCCGGTAAAAGGACCGGAATCGGAACCGAAACTGAAAATTGGATACAACTTCTGACCATAGCCGGAGTGAAATTTCATTTCGGTTCGAGTTCCTGAAGGAGAGAGAACAAAATTGCACGCCAGCTGAGACAGAATATAATCGATACTTATAGCTACTACTTGCATGAAATCACATGAATTTTATGAATCATCTAAACATAATTCATAGGATAGCATGATCAACAAAATAATCAAATTTGTATTTATTTTTGTTTAACGAGTATTCTTAATATAAATTACATTATGCAAAAATGTGACTTCTTTTAATAATTTATATTTTACACTTTAGCTGTTAAAAATTATATGTTGTATTATTTTGTTTGTTACACACATCAAAATGTATCGTTATTAATAAGACAAAACATAAAATGGAATATATTGCATAACAATATTATTGAGAAGAAAAAAATATACTTATTAACATAGAATCAGCTATATCACTACATTGATTATTCATTATAATTTGAATATTTGTTATCTGTTTTATGTCATATACATCTACATTTTGTTATGTCGCTACTGTTCTGAGTATATTTAAATACGCAAATGATGTTTTCATAACCTGAAACAATTATAGTTGATAGATCTTAATGATCTTTGCGGATTTTTTATATAATAATTTTTAGATCTTTCTAGGCGCATGTATTAGAATATTAACAAATTATAAGCAATATAAAATTTAATATTATGCAATATAAATATCCAATATAATAATCCAATATAAATATCCAATATAATAAACATTAAGACATATAAATAGTTAAAAGTTTATATATAAAAGTTACATATAAGAGTGGTAAAATTTAAAAAAAAATTTTATGGAAGTTTAAAAAAATAAATCAAATTTTGTTTATAAAAAAATGTTAATATAATATTTAAATAAACTTACATCTCCAAAAGTTGCAATAGATAACTGAACCATTTTACCGGCGGTTATCTTAATAACGGCATTTGATCTTGAAATTATTAGAATTAGGTCGATCGCAATTTTATGATGTAATCGGTACCACTCTGTCATATATGCCATTTCTCCTATTTTTTGACACTATACAAACTTTATTTGATCTATGTTTTTACGTCATAATTTTATTTTAGACTATTATAATAAAAGAGAAAAAAATTTATATACAAATATGTATACGTATATACGATGCAACTACCTGGTCCGTGAGAATTTCAGCAATATAACAAAATATAAAAATGTTGCATGACATGGCTATGAATATAGTAAAGTACGTAAGCAAATTTTTAGTATCGTGCAATTTCCATTCCTATAAATACATATAATCATCCTATAAATAAATACACACACACACACACACACACACACACACACACACACACACACACACACACACACACACACACACACACACACACACACACACACACACAAACAAAAAAAAAAA
>Ga0157364_1000104_pt1 | contig 36938 bp, 37 predicted proteins | sample AttsexASBM2_FD_111476 | JGI IMG/M metagenome (GOLD analysis project Ga0157364, IMG submission 111476) | Fungus gardens microbial communities from leaf cutter ant in Ribeirão Preto, State of São Paulo, Brazil - Atta sexdens ASBM2 | ecosystem: Host-associated > Fungi > Mycelium > Unclassified ...
CGAAGATACTGCTGGCTGTGGGCTGGGAATAGTCTGCATCCACAAGAAGGGTGTTCAGGCCGGCATCGGCAAGAAAACCGGCAAGGTAAGCAGCAAACGTGGATTTGCCTTCTCCACCTTTGGGAGAGATAACGGGAAGTATTGTCATTTTGCACATCCAAAAAAATGGTTTGGATGTATGCGTTAGCGATTATTCACACCTCTATAACACAAAGGAAAAAAATTTAACTTTCCGGCAATGGGATTGAAAATCCCCGTGTCCCTGGTTCGATGAACTCGTCTCATCAATGAGACTCGCCCTACGGCTCTCCCCTTCACCGAGTCCTTATTCTCCCTGTGATTCACGACTCAGGGGTCTCTGTCACTGAGTGATCTCCCAACGTAGTCACCGGCTATTGATTACTGCCGCTAACCAAACCGCAAACAGATGACGCCATGCCTTTGACAGCTTACCGCTCCTTTACCAGACTTATTACATCGAGTTCATTATCACTGTGGCTGGTTTAGCGCAGATCACTCAGGAGAAAATATGCTGACGTATAAGACACTGGATAGCCGCACGGCACAGCAACTGGTGGAAGCCGGAGAAAAAAAAGCGCGGGAGATTGATTCCCCCTCAAACCTCGCGGTCTGTGATCAGGCAGGATTTCTGATTACCCATTTGCGGATGGACGGTGCGCAGTTACCCAGTATCAATCACTCTATCCACAAAGCGTGGACCAGTGCGCAATTCGGCAAAGCGACGGATGACTTGACTGCGGACAGTGAACCTGGGGGAGAGTTGTACGGGCTTAATAATACCCTAGATAACCAGGTCATTGTCTTTGCTGGCGGCATTCCTTTGACGTTGGAAGGAAAAATCGTTGGGGCGGTGGGTGCCAGTGGCGGTACGGCCGACCAAGATAAAACGGTAGCACAAGCGATGGCCGCCGCCTTTAAAGGATAAATGAGCCGCGGGCCATACCCAGAGTGCTGAAGAACAGCATTCTGGGTCGCTCCCCTACCCCGCGATATCCGCTAATAGGTACTCCTGGCCCCACCCCGGAACATCTTCTTTTTTTCATCGACGATGCGCCAGCGAACGTACTATCGTATCTCCGGCTTTCTGCACCAGCAAAACTAAGAGCAGCAGCATAATCACGGTACCCGCCATAATATTATGATCGAAACGTTGGTAACCGTAACGGATAGCGAGATCCCCAAGTCCTCCACCGCCGACTACACCAGCCATCGTCGAAAAGCCAATCAGCATGACCACGCTCAGCGTGACACCTGCCACAAGAGAAGGTAGCGATTCTGGAAGCAGTACACGACTGATCAAATGCCAGAGATTGCCCCCCATCGATTCCACTGCTTCAATACGGCCATGATCCACCTCAGCCAGTGCACTTTCGACAATACGCGCAAAGAAGGGAAAAGCGCCTAACGTAATAGGGACAATCGCCGCCGTGGTGCCCAACGTCGTACCGACAATAAAACGTGTCACAGGGATCAACGCAATCAGTAAAATGACAAAGGGTAAAGCCCGCCCAATATTTACCACCCAGTTCAAGACTAAGGAGATAATAGGATTCGGCAGCAAGCCCCCCTTGCGAGTCAGAAACAGTAAAATGCCGACCGGTAATCCCAGGGCAACCGTAAAGATTCCAGACAGTAACACCATATAGAGCGTCTCCAGCGTACCGCTGAGCATAAGATCCTGAAACTGCTGCCAGTTTACGCTACGCATCTCGCGGCCTCCCCCGTCAAATAACGGGCACGGAACTCCCTGTCTGTCGCCCCATCTTCTAACAATAACCGGCGTAGGGCTCCGTCGTGACGCGCCATAATTTGTGGCAGTGTGCCACTTTCGATTAACTGCCCATTCTCAAGTAAAGCAGCCCCCTGGCAGATGCGTTTTACCACCATCATTTCATGTGTGATCAGTACAATGGTGATCCCAAGTTGCTTCTGGATCCTCGCCAGCAAATCGAGGATCGAGCAGGTAGTGTCTTGATCAAGGGCACTGGTTGCCTCATCACACAGCAGATAGCGTGGGTTGGCCGCCAGTGCGCGAGCAATTCCTACTCGCTGCTTTTGCCCACCAGAAAGTTGTCTAGGCCACGCATCCGCAAAGTTCTCCAGTCCGACCAGTGCTAGCAATTCGTTGACTCGCGGCTGCCGCTCCGCTTTAGCGATACCCGCAATTTCCAAAGCAAGATCGATGTTCTTTGCCACTGTACGCGAATGCAGCAGATTAAAATGTTGAAAGATCATCCCTATCTGCTGTCTCTGGCGGCGTAATCCGCCGCGATTGAGTTGCGCAATATCCTCACCGTCAATCAACACCCTACCGGATGTCGGCTGCTCCAACCGGTTTAGACAACGCAATAAAGTACTTTTTCCTGCTCCGCTCCGCCCGAGAATACCGAAGATAGTGCCAGACTCAATCGACAGAGAAACTTCCCGTAGAGCCGGCTCCTCTCGTCCGGGATAATGTTTGCTGACTTTTTCTAGACTAATCATGCTGTGCATCCGCAACCGGAATGACCGAGCCTTTATACTGAGTGCGGATAAACTCAGCGACCTGTGGGGAAGTCAGGTCTTTCGCTAACTCTTGAATGCGAGGGTCATTTTTAAGCTCCGGACGGGTGACCAGTAGGTTGGCATACGGGTTATTTTTGGCCGATTCCAAGCCCAGAGCATCTTTTGCCGGTGTCAGGCCTGCTTCAAGGGCATAGTTACCATTGATGATGGCGGCATCCACATCATCCAGTGAGCGAGGAATTTGCGGTGAATCAACGGGGATAATTTTGATTTTTTTCGGGTTATCAATAATATCGGCCTGAGTCACCAGGGTAGAGGTGGTATCACCGGTCGCTTTCAGTCGGATAAGACCTTTATCCTGTAGCAGCCACAGAGAGCGGCTCAGGTTAGTAGCATTATCCGGTACCGCAATACTGGCGCCGACAGGTAAATCTGCCAATGATTTAACTTTATGAGAATAAATACCCAGTGGCTCAATATGCACCGCTGCCACCGACACAAAAGTTTTACCGAGCTCTTTCTCCTGTTCTTTCAAATAAGGCAGATGTTGAAAGTAATTGGCGTCCACTTCTCCAGAAGCCAGTAATTCATTAGGGTTAATACCACCACCGCTCATTTCAATAATTTTAAGATCTAATTTCGGATCGATTTTTTTCACATAAGCCAGAATTTCCGAATGTGGGACCGGATCTGCGGCAACACGTAACGGGGCGGCGTACACACTCTGTGCAACAAATAATGAGAGTCCAGCAAGAATAAAATGTGCGGGCTTGATCATGTCACTGCTCCTTATAGAGGTAAATAAGATTATTTATTGCGGTATTGTGAATAAAAACGATTGGCGACTTCCGGATGAGAACGTATACGTCCTTTTAAATAATTCCATCCGACCTCTCGTAATAACGGATTTAGCGGGTCACTGACGGGTCCACGGGCAGCCGCCGCCAGTTCACTAGGCAATTGATATATCGGTACAACCCTGTCCAGTTGTGCCCCGAGGAAAAATGCGACAGATAAACGCTGCTGCGTGGCTCGGGGTGAGATAACGCGATGGACTGTCGCCCGTAGATAGCCGTTGGTGGCCAGTTCCAGCAATTCACCGATGTTCACCACAAATGTCTCTGCCAGTGGTTGTACATCGACCCAGTTATTTGGGGTCACTTCCACTTGTAATCCACCCTGTTCATCCTGGAGAAGAAGGGTCAGAAAACCGGAATCTTTGTGTGCCCCTACACCTTGCCGGGATTCGTGTTGTGTCCTGCCCGGGTAACGAATCAGTTTGATATGTTCATTCGGTGCGTCACCGTACAGCTCATCAAAAGCATCGCGCGGCAGAGAAAGCGCCACCGCAAAAGCCCGCAGTAATTCCAACGCGACTCGCGTCATTTCCACCTGCCAGCGAGTCACAATAGTTTTCAGTTCGGGTAGCATGGCGGGCCATTGATTCGGCCCCTGCATCTTCCGCCAGAGAGGCGCACTAGGATCATTGTTGACCGGCCGATCGGCACCAATATCGAACTGCTCCCGAAAATCCGGCTGGCTGCGGGTAATCTCGACACCGGCACGGTTATAACCTCGAAAATGCGGTGAATTGGCCATTCTGACCGTCAGCTTATCGGCTTCCGGCAGGGCAAAAAAACGACGGGAAATTTGCTGCACTTCGGCACATAACTGTGAAGCAACACCATGACCTGTCAGATAAAAAAAACCGACCTCACGGGCAGCTGTTCTCAGTTGCGCTAATAATTCATTCCGTTGATCTTCATTACCCTTTAATTGTGAAAAATCAATAATCGGTAATGGCGTTTTAATAAATTCCGTCATGATGAACACCTGTCATATCACTCTAGAATTATCATGCCACTGCTGTTTTTCAGAGACTACCAACTAAATTATCTGACGATATACAAAAAAAAGAATAAATAAATTGTCGCAGATGATGAGTTATTAAGGGTTATTTTTCCATGACCTTACGTCAGAATTAATGGCAATAGAGTACCGATGAAGAGTAATTATGGACGCGGGCGAATAGGACGACTGAGAACGCTGATTGTTACCGCGCGTCCTGCACATAGAGCCGAGGGAGGAACCCGAGCCAAGCTGAGAAACGGTTATCCGTCTCAACTTGACCCGAGGAAACGACTTTGCGAGGAACACTGAATGACCTCGCTGCCTTAACACTTGTTCAGTGACCTAGGCTCGCCATCATAAACAAAGCTCCGTCACTGAACGATACCTCTAATCGTGACGAGTTTCCTGAGCCGCACTCTGACTAGAGTTCTCTGTCCGATTCGCCCAATAGATAAATAGCAAAGCAATACCCAAACAAACGATAGCGCCTAGCCGGTTCAAGGAGAACGGAATAGTGTGGTTGTCCAACCAGCCAAAGTTATCAATCATAATACTCATCACTAACTGACCAAAAATCACGGCCACGGTCGCAAGTCCGGTACCTATACGGCGTACCGCCAGCACCATGATCACAATGTAAGGGACGCCAAACATCGCTCCCGCCAACTGCCATTTTGGTACCGTTAATAAGGTCTGCGCATGACCATGGTCGAAGAAGAAAATCAATAATGCAGTGATCAATGCGCCCACCGAGAAGGTGAGAAACGCACACTTAAATACCCCGACCTTGCTGCCCAACTGACCATTGACCGCTGCTTGAATACTCAACATTGCGCCACCGATCACCGCCAGAATAATCATCATTATTGTCATCATCGGATTATCCCCTTGCCATAAAGAACAGCGCAGCGACGATAAAGCACAGCGCAATAATACGTTTACTGTTAGTTTTCCGGCGAACGTTGCCGAACATTCCGAAATGGTCGATCACCAGACTCTGGAAAATCTGTCCCGCCAAAATACCGATCATCGTGATGGCGATCCCTATTACTGGGGTCGCGACAGTCAGAATGATCACATAGCCCGCCCCCAATAAGCCGCCAATTAACTGTCCGCGAGGCTGCTGCAATAGAGAGGGACTATTTCGAGGACTAAAAAAGAGCATCAATAAGAAGGTCAGTGCTGAGCCCACCCCAAAGATACTCAGAGTCGCCCACAGATCGCCGACCTTGCTTCCCAGCGGCCCAAGTAATCCTGCCTCTGTCGACAGCCCCATCCCTCCAAGAATGACCAGTAGTAGGAATAAAAGTGGCATAACACATCTCTTTTGATTTTATGGAGGTACAGGATAACGTATGGCTATGATGAGAAAAATGCCATAATAAGATAAACACCTGTGCAGGAAGTGCATCAATGACTCATCTCAGCGATATTAGTCTGCGTTCTCTTAAATTATTCATCGATGTGTGTGAAGCATTGAATTTTTCGGTGGTCGCCCGCCACGAGGGGATCTCACCTTCCCAAGTCTCACGGATGATCCATCAGTTGGAAGATAGCGTGGGCCAACAGCTATTTTACCGCAACACCCGTGCCATTATCCCCACCGAAAATGGCCGCCAGTTTGCGATAGCGGTAAGACAAACCTTACAACAATTGGAAGAAGCCCGCCGCAGCATGGAAGAAGGCACCCGCGAGCCGTCCGGCCTAGTGAGGATTAATGCGCCGGTTTTTTTTGGTCAGCGCCATATCGCCCCACAGATAGCGGCATTGTCGGCTCGCTATCCTCAGTTAGATATCGAACTGACTCAGACCGATGATTACATCGACCCACATAAAGAAGCGACCGATGTTATTTTTCGTATCGGCACGCTCACCGATTCTTCTTATCATGCTCGCATTTTCGGCACACAGCATTATTATCTGGCGGCCTCGCCAGATTACCTTAAACAGCATGGTTCACCGCAGACGCCAGAACAACTCGCTGAACATGATTGTCTGGTTTACCGTGGTTCTTCTGGCCCCAACCGATGGCTGTTTCGCCAGCCACAACAGGAATGGGTCCACTATCCGCTATCCCCTCGACTGACCTCAAATAATGCTGAGACACTGCTGATCGCAGCATTACAGGGCATGGGTATCGTACTGTTTCCCGACTGGTTGCTGGGAGATAAACTTCAGTCCGGTGAGTTGGTTGGGATCATGCCCGCCTACACAGCCTCAATCACCACCGAGCCATTACACATTGCGGCACTCTATCCGGACTCTCGCCATCCACCGTTAAAGGTCAGGGCCGTTATTGATTATTTTATGACAGCTTTCGGTGAGCCACTCTATTGGCAAAAGGACCACCGATCCTAACCACGCCAAAACTATGGCCATCTTCTATTGAGAGATTAAATACCGGTGGTCGGTTTAGTTTCAGTCGGTGATAATATCTGAATAAATAGAATTTTTTAATAATCACGACCCTATTAACTGTATTCATCTCAGTAACTTAATTTTAAACCTTTATAATAAATCCAGCCGCAACATAAAGTTTAAAGTTATTTATACGATTATTCCTAAGGAATAATCATTAATTTATCCTACAGTTATATCTGTAAGACAAATTAAATCAGCGATTATGAGGTAAATATGAGTAACGCAGAAACTCAAAAAACAACGACTGAGTTTTTAACCGATGTGACTTCACAGCTGAAAGAAATGCGCCACTACGCGCAGACCAATACCGAGACGCTTTCAGCCCAGTGGCTGGCCTTTGATGCCGGTGAGCATAAAAATAAAGACTACGCCGAACGGATTAATAATTTGCTGACATTACAGGGAAAACTGCTGGATGAACTTGAATCAGTGATCCAAGATATTGATATTGAAGTCAATCACATCGAACAGGAAAGTTAGTCCTTGTCCCCTGAAACCCACTTGGGTTTCAGGGGTTGCTCGCGCTATCCAGTTAAAGATCGTTGCTAACCTTCACCTTATCCGCACCAGGCAGGGTATAGACATTCTCTTGATACCACTTCTCAGAAAGCTTCGCCAATGTACCATCTTTCTTCAACGAAACTAGAATGTTATCTACTTTACTGATCAGCGTTGCATCTTCGCCTTTTTTATACAATACGACCGTCGGGAACAGTCCTATAGTCGCTGACGCTTTAATATTGAGCGGCACTTTCTTAATCAAAGAAAGATACCCCCCAATCGGATAGATCGCCGCGTCATATTCCCCGGACTCTACCGAGCGGAACATATCTAGTGCGGTTTCTTCGCCTGATGGTGTCAGCGTGATCGGCGTTGACGGATGCGTTTCATTATACTGTTCGATAACCGTATAGCGGGCATCATTGACATTAATCGGGTTTAGTTTTTTGTGTTTTTTCGCAATATCATCTAGAGAATTTATACTGTTATCGCCCTTCCTGACAATCAGCCGTAAGTCACTGATCCCGGTAGGCTGATGAGAATAATCAAAGCTTTTCGCACGGTCTTTATTCAAGTAAAAATGGTTGGCAGAGAGATCATAAGCTCCGGTTTTCAGTCCGGTAAGAATCGCATCCTGAGAGACGCTGCTGAAGGTAAATTTATACTCCGGCAGTTTCTTCTGGATAATTCTAAGCAGATCACCATCATAACCTGAGATATGTCCATTTTCATCTGTGAATGAAAAAGGATAATTATTATTATCCAATGCAACATTCACGTTCTTTGGTACAGAGCTAGCCTGAGAAAATGCTGATAACGTGAGCCCGGATAAAATAATGGTACCGGCCAGTATTTTTTTGAATGACATAATTTTTCCCTTAATATTTTACGAAGGTCTTTTTAATCAAAGTATCTACGGTTCTAGAAAAAATAACACCCATCCCTGTAAATAAAACATACACAATCAGGTAGGAGCCAACATAATTAAAAGTCTGGGCTGAAATGATATTCGATTTAGTGATGACATCCATAACGCCGAGAGTGGAGGCCAATGCTGAGTCTTTAATTAAATCCATAATAACATTACAAAAGGCAGGGCTGTTATTCGCCATCATCTGCGGGAAAATGATCCGTCTGAAACTACTGAGTCGTGGCAGGTTAACGGTTTTTGCAGCTTCCAGCTGTCCGTGATCGACCGACAGCCACGCGGAACGGAAAAACTCAGAAAAATACCCGCTATAGACAAAAACTAGCGATGCAATCGCTGCAATCGTCGCAGGTAATTTCAGTTGCCAGGCAGAAATCCCATGTATATTAATGCTTCCCAGCACTGCCACCAAAATATAAGGGAGCGTATAAAACATCATATACATCAATACAATAACTGGAACCGATCGCGTCAAAGAAAGAAATAAAAACAGTATTTTTTGCACCAGCTTATGGGTCACATTCAAGCTGATGACACATACTGTACCGCCGGCTATAAGTGCAAGACATAGCGAGATGAAAATAATAGTGAGCGTTTCACCCAGGCCGCTCAGGATAAAAGGTGTCGATGAAAAGAGAAATGACTTATCCATACTGCTTACCTGCAATGACCTGATATTTTTTTTCTAGAATGTGCAGCACAGCGCTGATCAGCATACTCAGAAGCCAATAAATTAATAAAGTGCTAAGGAAAGCCTGAATTTGCAGCATTCCGTAACTGACATTCGAGATACGCTTTGCCAAGCCAAACACATCATTAATACCTACCAAATTCACAACTGATGTCATTTTAACTATGGTTATCAGTAAATTACCGAAATTTCCTATCGAGATCACACAGGCCTGAGGCAGAATAATTCTGAGAAAACCGGTCAATGGAGGAATATTACAGGCGGTGATAGCTTCCCTCTGCCCACTTTCAACAGACTGAATACCGGAACGAATAATTTCCGCGAAATAGGCTGCGGCAATAGTGCCGATAGCCGCAACGGCATACCAGCTATCGTTGACCGTCGAGATATCAATCCCCCAGTGTTGTAGTACAGACTTCCCGCCAAAGTAAAACAGCAAGATCATTATCGGGATTGGTGATGCCCTCATGACCTCCGTATACAACCGATAAAGTGGTTTACCGACGTACGGGCAGGTTCTAAGCGATAACAGAAGTAGGGCAAGCCCAACACCGCTAAGTACGGAAAACAGAATAATTTCCAGGGTGGTTCCCAGACCAAGCACGAGTTTAAAAAAAACCTCTGCGAATGATTTCATATCAGTAATGCTTTATTTTATTCACAAAATGGCGGGTTCTTTCATGTCGAGCATCATGAAAAATAATCTGTGGCGTATCCGCTTCAATGATCTTTCCTGCTTCCATAAAAACTACTCTGTCAGAGATTTTTTCCGCAAAAGAAAATTCGTGAGTTGAAATAATCATCGTCTGACCAGCAGCAGCAATCTTCCTGATCAATTGCAAAACACCACCAATATTTTCTGGGTCCAGCGCTGAGGTTGGCTCATCCAGTAATAAGACTTCCGGTTGTAATGCCAGTGCTCGAGCAATACCAATTCGTTGTTTTTGCCCCCCAGATAAATTTATCGGATAATGCTGAGCTTTATCGGCCAAGCCAACATCATTCAGATATTTTTCCGCGATCTCCGTCGCCTGATTAGCAGGTATTTTTTTACCGTAAATAATCCCTTCACTAATGTTCTGCAATGCAGTCAGATTATTGAACAGATTATAACTCTGAAAAACCATCCCGGTTTTTCTGCGGATATTGATTTCCTGTTTTTTACTGTAACGCTCAAAGTTGATAGTAGAACCAGAAATCGTCAGTTCTCCGCTGTCCGCCGGAGAAAGCAGATTAAGGGCCCTCAAAAACGTGGTCTTCCCCGAACCACTCGGACCAATGAGGGTGATAATATCTCCCTTCTTGGCCTCAAGTGATACTCTGTCCAGGATCACAGCGTCGCCAATCCGGCGGGTCAACGCCTGTGCGGAAAATAGGATGTCTTGTCCCATTATCCTTTCCAACCCAGATCTTTCACAACATGCTGCATCAGTAGCTCAAGTGAGCGATTACTTACTTTATAATCTGGTTCAATCGTGTGTGACTGGAAGGCAATATGCGTGGCGCGCTCTAGCACGCTGTCTTCTGCCAGCAATACTTTTACTTGCTCAGGAGTCCCATAGTACGCGTCTTTTAAGGTAGTAAATTCATTTAATGCATAGTAATTTTGCGATGCTGGATCGGCATATTTCTGTTCAAACTGCCGGATAAAGTCATTAAGCCACTGCTGACCTTCACTATTTTCATCTACCACCAACACGGTGCGAGAAACCATTATCCGTGGCTCTGCACCTACCGGTAATGCCGCTAGATAGTGATCAATAATCCGGTGCTGCATCTCAGTAAGTGATTGCTCACTTCCTTTAACTCTTGGTTGGGTGCGGGATAACATCAGACCATATCCGGCCGCTCCGGCTAAGGCTGCTCCCTGGGTTGAGAAGGTTGCCAGCCAGGTTTTTTGGCTCAGTTTATCCGGCACCGGATATAATTGCTGTTTATTGTCCAAAATTTCTTGGAAACGGGTGAAGTGATCAGTGAAGATGTCGCGGCGGTTTTCCGCACACAATCCAAAGCCTGTAAAGGTCGCATCAGTCGCACCGCTACCGAGTCCTAATTCAAGACGCTGGTTATGCATCAGATTAAGTACAGTCGCATCCTCAATAACCCGCAGCGGATTCTCAAATGAAAGCGTAATAACCGCAGTGCCTAACGTAATATTTTGGGTCGCCTGTCCAGCTGCGGCAAGGAAGACAAATGGAGAAGGTAGACCGCCTTCATCGCGGTCAAAATGATGCTGAGCAATCCATGCATTATCGTAACCCAATTTCTCTGCCAGGATAATCTGTTCCAGTGCGATACGATAACGCTCTTCTGCCGTAGTATTATCTAGGAGTCGAGTCAAAAAACCTAATTTCTTTTTATTGCTTATTGAAGCCATCAGAATACCGTGAGCTATTTTTAAAATAATTAACGCTGTTATTTTATTAAAAAATAACAGCGTTAATTAAAAAAGGCAATCTTATGGAAAAGCAATAATTTATCTATAGATAGTTTAATTATTTATTAGAAAATATATTCCATTACTGTCAGCCCACTAACGAAAGACATTTATGATTCATCCCATAAACATTAATGAACCCCTGATAATTGCCCTTTGTATTAATGTTGAAAGGATAATGGCCTCAGCGATTATTTTTCTCATTAACGGTGATTTCACCAGTTTCAGCCCGACAGCAGCGTTTAGGCGCATCCCAATCGCTCCCCTTCACCCAAATCATCCAATAAGTAAAAACTATTATCGTGCCCTTCACATACTATACCCCCATATAGTATATTGAGTGCTGATATCTTACTGTGAGTCGTGATCATGCCCTCTACCCCTGAAGCCAAAAAGAAAACCCTGACCCGTGTCAGACGTATTCGGGGCCAGATTGATGCCTTAGAACGGGCTCTGGATGAAGGTTCTGAATGCCGGGCAATACTGCAACAGATTGCAGCGGTCCGCGGTGCCGTCAACGGGCTGATGGCCGAAGTACTGGAAAGCCATATCCGTGAAACCTTCGAAGAGAGTGAAGCCGATAGCCGGCAGCTTAATACTTCGGTTAACGATACCATCGAGTTGGTTCGCGCTTATCTTAAATAGCCGTTCCCGTCATTTATTACAGGAAAACAGATTATGAAATCTCGTGCAGCCGTTGCCTTTGGTCCGGGCAAACCTCTTGAAATTGTTGAAATTGATGTCGCACCACCTAAGAAAGGTGAAGTGCTGATTAAAATCACCCACAGCGGTGTCTGTCATACCGATGCCTTTACCCTCTCTGGCGATGACCCGGAAGGTCTGTTCCCGGTGGTACTCGGCCATGAAGGAGCTGGAGTGGTTGTCGAACTGGGGGAAGGTGTCACCAGCGTTGAGGTCGGCGACCATGTGATCCCGCTATACACCGCTGAATGCCGCGAGTGTGACTTCTGTAAATCCGGTAAAACTAACCTCTGTGTAGCGGTTCGTGAAACTCAAGGTAAAGGGGTTATGCCAGATGGCACCTCCCGCTTCTCCTACAATGGTGAGCCACTCTATCACTACATGGGTTGCTCAACCTTCAGCGAATATACCGTCGTTTCTGAGGTTTCGCTGGCAAAAATTAATCCTCAGTCTAATCCAGAGCACGTCTGCCTGCTAGGCTGTGGTGTCACCACCGGTATCGGTGCCGTGCATAACACCGCTAAAGTTCAGGAAGGGGATTCTGTAGCCGTCTTCGGGCTGGGCGGAATTGGTCTGGCAGTGGTTCAGGGGGCACGTCAGGCAAAAGCTGGCCGTATTTTTGCCATCGATACCAATCCAGAAAAATTTAAGCTCGCCGAACAGTTTGGTGCGACTGATTTCATCAATCCCAACGACTATGACAAGCCTATTCAGCAGGTGCTGATTGAGATGACTAAATGGGGTGTTGATCACACCTTTGAATGTATTGGTAACGTCAATGTGATGCGCGCCGCCTTGGAAAGTGCCCACCGTGGCTGGGGTCAGTCTGTGATCATCGGGGTCGCGGGTGCCGGACAGGAAATCTCTACCCGTCCGTTCCAACTGGTCACTGGGCGTGTGTGGAAAGGCTCAGCTTTCGGTGGTGTTAAAGGCCGTACCCAGTTACCGGGAATGGTTGAAGACTCAATGAAAGGCAAAATCGATCTGGCGCCGTTTGTTACCCACACTATGGGCTTGGGCGATATCAACAAGGCCTTCGATCTGATGCACGAAGGCAAATCGATCCGTACCGTTATTCATTTCTAAGAGTAACGCCCTCCGTTCACGGAGGGCGTTTTCCTCTATCCCTCTCTCACACCACTCTAACGACTAGACTGCACAAAAAGCGTACAGGAAGAGCACCAAGCTTATTGTGCTGGATTGAACAGTACCGCTATCTTCTGCAACTTTCGTTGCACACCCCTGAATCACCTCGACCTATTATGGTGCATTACTGCGGTTATATGATAAAAAAAACCAAAATTATAAAAATCTGCACCGGATGTTTCAGAAAAGACATTGTGGAAATTTTCTTAACTAACCGTAAGTTAAAAGACGTTCATCCCTAGCTGTTTTATGACTATCTGGAAATGGCCTGAAACTTGCTAAGAAATAAAACTTTTGTTTCTTGCGGAGCTAATCTGATGAGTGACCAGCGCGATACTGGCCTGATGTACGGTCTTAATGAAAAAATACCGACTGTTCCTGCTTTATTTACTGCTATTCAACATATGTTGGCCAGTATTGTCGGCGTCATCACCCCTCCGCTGATCATTGGCAGTACTCTCGGCCTAAATCAATATCTCCCTTACTTGATCAGTATGTCGCTATTTGCCTCTGGCCTCGGCTCCTTCTTACAGGCAGGGCGTTTTTTCTCTATCGGTGCTGGAATGATCTGCCTGCAAGGCACCAGCTTTGCCTTTCTCGGAGTGATTATCTCTGGAGGTCTGCTACTCAAAGGCCAAGGCGCGGCCCCGGAGCAGATGTTGGCGATGATCTTTGGCTGCAACCTAGTGGCATCGGTGATCCCGCTATTGGTAAGCCGCTTTATCCATCTCTTTTCACGGCTGCTGACCCCGCTGGTCACTGGCACGGTGATCGTCCTGATCGGTATTAGCCTGATCAAAGTCAGTATCACTGATTGGGCGGGTGGCTTTGGTGCGGCGGATTTCGGCTCGCCCAAAAATCTGGGAATTGGTGCCCTGACTCTGATGGTGATCGTATTGATGAACTGCAGTCGCTCCCCGTGGTTACGGCTCTCCGGCATTGTGACCGGTATCATTGCAGGTAGTGTGGTGGCTTGGCTAACCGGCAGTTTTCATCCGCAATTCAGTTTCAACGGCTCTTGGCTGGCTGTGCCGATGCCTTTCCGTTTTGGTATTGGCTTTAATATGAGTGTTTTTATCCCGATTGCGCTGGTGGCCCTGATTTCGATTATCGAAACTGTCGGCGACCTGACCGCTAACTGTATGCTGTCTAAGCAGCCGGTTGAAGGTCCCGAGTTTGAACAACGTATTAGAGGCGGCATTCTTGGCGATGGCGTCAGCTGTCTGTTAGCCGCCGTGTTCTCCTCATTCCCAAATACCACCTTTGCTCAAAATAACGGTGTTATCCAAATGACTCAGGTCGCTAGCCGTTATGCCGGCTTCTGGATAGGAGGGTTATTTGTGCTGCTGGGCTTGTTGCCGGGCTTCAGCCATGCGATCGAACAACTGCCTAATCCAGTGCTGGGTGGGGCTACCTTAGTCATGTTTGGAAATGTCGTCGCCGCCGGGATCCGTATTATGACCCGTGAACCGATCGATAGCCGCGGTATGTTGATTATTGCTATTGCCTTCGGTGTTGGGCTGGGGATTGAAGCGCAGCCAGATGTGATCAAACAACTGCCCGCTTTTGCCCGTACCCTGCTGCAAAGCGCTATCACTAGTGGCGGTATACTGGCCATCCTACTGAACCTTATCCTGCCACGTTCCAGAGGTAAGAAAGCCAGTCCGGTGACGGCCGCTAGCCCTGAAACCGCCGCACTGTCAGGAGAGAAGCATGTCTGAGCACCCCGTTTCTGTGACTCGACTGTGGATCAAACACCCGCTGGCCTGTTTTACCGCCACACAGGCAGATGCTCGCGGCGGCCTAGTGATAGAGGGAGGTCAAATCGCTGAAGAACTGGCAGCCGGCCAGCAGCCGTCCAGTCCCTGTGATCAGATCTTTGATGCCCGGGAACATGTGTTGCTACCGGGACTGATTAATACCCACCATCACTTTTATCAGACCCTGACCCGCGCCTGGGGACCCGTGGTCAGTGAACCACTCTTTCCCTGGCTGCAACAGCTTTATCCAGTCTGGGCACGTCTGACACCGGAAGCATTAGCACTGGCCACCGAAGTGGCGATGGCAGAGCTGTTGCTGTCCGGATGTACCACCACCAGCGATCATCACTACCTGTTTCCCCAAGGAATGGAGGAGGCAATCGATATTGAAGTCGCTGTCGTGAATCGTCTCGGCATGCGTGCCATGCTAACCCGTGGCTCGATGAGCCTCGGGCAGGCATCCGGCGGTCTGCCGCCGGAACAAACCGTGCAAGATGCAGAGACTATCCTGCAGGACAGCGAACGGTTAATCGCCCGTTACCATCAGCGCGGTGACGGTGCTCGCATCCAAATTGCGCTAGCCCCCTGCTCACCGTTCTCAGTGACCACCGAAATCATGCGTGCCAGTGCCGCGCTGGCAGAAGAACAGGACGTCAGATTACACACGCATCTAGCGGAAACCTTGGATGAAGAAACCTTCTGCCAGCAACGCTTCGGCCTAAGAACCGTTGACTATCTCGAGTCCGTCGGTTGGCTCAGCGACCGCACTTGGCTGGCCCACGGTATCCATTTCAATGAGGATGAAATCGCCCGTCTTGGTACAGCGGGAGCGGCTATCTGTCACTGTCCAGTGTCGAATATGCGGCTGGCATCCGGGATCTGTCGAACCCGCGAACTGGAGCAAGCTGGAGCAGTAATCAGCCTTGGTGTGGATGGTTCGGCCTCCAATGATGCCTCCAATATGATGTATGAAGCCCGTCAGACCCTTTACCTACAACGTTTACGTTACGGTGCCAACGAGATCACGCCGCAGCGGGTACTCGGTTGGGCAACCCTGGGCGGTGCGCGGGCTCTGGGACGGGAAGATATCGGCCAAATAGCAGTAGGCAAACAAGCAGATCTTGCCCTCTACCGGCTGGATGAACTGCGTTTCAGCGGCAGTCACGACCCACTGGCCGCCCTACTGCTCTGCGGGGCTGAGCGTGCTGACCGAGTCATGATTGGCGGTGAATGGCGGGTCACAGACGGCGACATTGCGGGACTGGATACCGAAGCATTAATGGCTCGCCACCGGCAGGCAGCCAAGAAGCTGGTAGCTTTATAAAAATCCTCGGCAGGTTGCAGAATGCAATCGCCAGATAATAAAAAATGGTTTTACTTTTTAAGGTGAATAACTTATGCACAAGACTTTTCAGCCGTCGCGTTCTCATGGTTGGCAGGGCCTGATGGGCGCGGGTTTACTGGCTGCTTCTCTGGCACCGGCACTGGCTCATGCCACCGACAATACCGCAACGGCCAATGATTTCAGCGAAATCTTCACCAAAGGTAAGGTCAGTGGCAGTGTCCGCTCTCTGTACTACTCCACCCACAATGCTTACTTCGTCGATCACTATAATCAGGATACCGTCAGCTACGGTGGCTTCCTGAAATATGAAACCGCTCCGTTTGACGGCTTTAACCTCGGGGTCAGTGGCCTATTTGTACGCGGTATTGATCACGGAAATCCAGACCAGACAGTATCTGAACTGGCTGATAACCAGACCAATATCGGTGAGGCTTGGCTGCAATGGCAGGGAGATAATTTTCGTATTACTGCCGGAAACCAGCAGTTAGATCTGCCTTTCCTTGGTAATTATGATTGGCGTATCACCCCAATGCTCTACCAAGCGGTAGATATGCAGTACGGTCAGGGAGAGGATTTCCTGCGTGCCATCAAAGTATTCCGTTACAAGCCATGGGGCAGCGATACCCAAGGCCGCTACACCATGTATGATACCCAAGAATCAACGTCCGGCATGTGGTCAGTGGGTGCTGGACACCATCTCGATGCGGGTACAGCACACCTCAAAGGGGTTGTTTGGTACCAGAGCTACAGTGATTACAGCAATATTTTCTACACCGAAGGCCATTCCCGTTGGGATAACTTACCGATGGCTCCGGACCTTGGCCTACAATATATCCGTGGCACGGGTAATAGCAAAAACCTGGCCGGTCCGGTTAACAGCAACAGCATTGGCTGGCAGGTTTCTCTGAGCCTGCTGCCACAGTTAAGCTGGAGCCTCGGCTATGATTATCTGTCCAACAATGCCAATGGCTACCAGTATCCTCTGGTCACCCCTTATGCGCATAATGCGTCCTCGGGCCCGTACTTTGCACAGCCATTCTTCACCAGTACTCAGGATCTGGGTAATGGCAACGCCTGGGCGACTAGTCTGAATTATATTTATAATCCGCATCTGACGGTCGGTACCCGCTACAGCTGGATGGATTTGACCGCTCCGGGGGCGAGCGGCAGCCTGCGTCAGTCTGAATACTTGGTCTACGGGATTTGGAATTTTGACGGTGTGCTGAAAGGACTGAGTCTGAATGACTTCTTCGGTGTACAGACCTCACCGATGTATGCGAAGAATTTCTGGCAGAACCGCGTCACTTTACAATACGATTTTTAATTATCCTGTGGCGGATACACAGTATCCGCCCCTCTTCTACTGAAGAGTCCAACCTACCCCACAAAATCATCACGCCATCATCACAATAATTCAAAAAAAGATTACACTGCCAGCGGGTGATCGCACAGGTCCGCCCCTGATTGACTATCATATGCTTAGGCCTCTTGTGAGCAAGAACAGTAATGTATCTGCCGAGGGCGAATACACTCTTTTCAGGAACAGACAATGACCCTATTAAAAAAACTGCCGGTAATGCTGGGCCTGCTGGCCGTCACGTCACTGGTCAGTAGTCAAGCACTGGCACACGCGCACCTCAGCACCAGTGAGCCAGCTCCACATAGCGTGCTCAGCCAAGCGCCACGGTCGATAACACTGACCTTTACCGAACAGCCGGAACCGGCTTTCAGTGGTATCGACTTACGGCATGCTGACGGTAGCCCAGTACAAACCGGTAAGCTAAGCACCGCGCCGTCCACAAATACGACCCTCACTCTGCCGCTGACTACCCCGCTGGCAAAAGGCGAGTATCAGGTTAATTGGCATGTGCTTTCAGTAGACGGACATAAAACCAAAGGCAGCTACAGTTTTACGCTGCGCTAATGATAAGGATGGCGTCTCCGCCAAAGAGGCGCCAGTTTTGAGAAAAAAACAGAATGCGTTCAGTAGGTTTTACTACTTTTTACGCTTAAAGTTCACTTCAAATGCGTAGGCAATTTTCTGGAAGTTACGCTGATTAATCAGAGAAAGGTTGGTAAAACGCAGAGACATACGCTGCGTATAACCTGGATATTCCGGCAGCTCAGCATCCAAGTCATTCAGTGCCATCACTTCGATATTCGCTTTAAATTCGCCGTATTCACCAAGGGATAACAGCGCTTTTTTATAGACAGCACCGACTTTGACCTTTTCAGATAAAAGCTTGGGCGTATACACACCAACGCCGCCGACGGAAAAGTCGTAAATAATAAAAGGTTGTGGTGCACTCAGCCCAGCGACAGGCAGAGTCAGTGTAAAGTTTTTCCACAGTGGCAGCGGTACCCGCAAATTAATCCGACGCTGATAGTAATTAAACTGATTACCAATATCCCCTACCCATGACAAACCTGCTGCAGTGTCCTGCTCACGCAGACCACTCAGCGTAAAAATGACTTTCGCTTCCTGACCTTCGGCACTCAATACTAATTCTTCCGGCGGGCCGAGCTGTTCAGTGATAGGTCGGAGATGGATACGGCTTGATTCAACCCGCAGCAGTTCAAAGTCAGGTCCAGCCTCAGAGCTCAGTGTGAGTTGCTGCTTTTCTTTAAGCAGGGTCCGCAGAATAGCCACCAGTTCGAAACGATCGTTTTTTATTGTTTGGGGATCAGTGTCCAACCCTGTCATATAAAATAACCCTTCTGACTAAGCGAATGCATGGTGCGTAAATTGAGTTGAGCTCATTAGGAAGGATTCAACATCGTTCCTTGGCCCGGCTCTGGCGCTGTTCCCCTCCAGCGGAACATGCATTTTACCATAGTGAACTTAACGGCCCTACAACGGCACGGATAAATTATCAATTTATCTTATTAATTTTCCATCTTGTTTCTAACTATGCTCCCCGTCCCCTTGTCACTTTCCGCCAGACTATCACTCATATCAGCATATTAAATGTTCCTCCCCCCCAACAGCGACCCTTATCCGGCCTAAATAACATTAAGGGAACTACAGGAAACTACCTTATGGGATATGAGGCTATAAGACTCACCGTGGAGTATCAGGAGACGCGGATACAACAACGCGAGATCCTTCTTCATTATCCGCGACCTGTTACTGCTGCAGAAGAAGCATCAACAGTTGCCGAGAGATGGCGCGAAGGGCAAACGGCACAGCAAGATAAAGATGCTGGTGTTGCCTACACGAAATTATAGCATTAAATAACTAAACCTTTTTCTGATAACCGATGGTGGTACCTATCAGTTATAACATTTTAATTTATAAAAACTTTTGACGTTTATTGCTGTTCATAAAAAGCTGTCTAGTCGTTTTTTTTAAGCCTACAAATGTGTATATATAAACTGTTTTTTTATTCTTAAAAAATACTACGATTAGTCATTTATTCCTCCACTATCCGCCTTATCAGCAGTAAAAATGAATTTTTAATCATATCCGGGTGTTGTCAGGGTAATCGAAAAATGGCATGTTGACGCCCCCGGAAACGCCGCTATTGGCGTGATAAAACCCGGGGTTTATATTCTAATTGTTAAAGCAAGGGGAAAGCGTTGGACGCTTCAGTCAAACTATCTAAACAAAAAAACAGCGGCTCCGCAGCTCTGTGTTTTATCCAGATCTTTTCTACACTCGGTTTTGCTGTACTGTATTCCACCTTGGTGCTGTATGCGACCAAAAAGTTAGGATTCAGTGATTCCTCCGCGAATGCCATCATGGGCCTATTCGGTGCCTTTAACTATGGTCTGCACCTGTTTGGCGGCTATCTCGGTGGCCGTTATCTGAGTAACCGTAACCTGTTTGTACTGGGGATGGTGTTACAGGTAATCGGCTGTTTCCTGATTGCCAGCGCCGGTGTGACCGGACTTTACTGGGGACTGGCCCTGTTCCTAACCGGTAGCGGACTGAATGTTACCTGCCTGAATATGATGCTGACTCAACTTTTCACTCCAGAAGATGAGCGCCGCGAGAGCGCATTCCTGTGGAACTATGCTGGGATGAACTTGGGCTTTTTCATCGGTTTTACCGTTGCAGGCTACTTCCAGCTCGATGAAAACTACAAAGCGCTGTTTATGTTCGCTACCCTCGGCAATATCATCGCGATCCTTGCGACACTGCTCTTCTGGAAACAACTGAAAGATCGCGACACTCCGCTGACTTTGGTCAGCCCTGCGGTCTTCCGTAAACGCTTTATTACCGGTGTGGTGATCCTGCTGGTACTGTTGCCGATCATCCGTGTCATGCTGAACTATGCCGCGGTCAGCAGCTACTTTGTGATTGCTATCGGTATCGCCGTTTTTATTCTGCTGTGCATCATAACCCTGAAGCACCGTATTACTGGCGAACGTTCTCGTATGGGCGCCTATCTAATCCTGATGCTGGGTTCGCTGGTGTTCTGGTCACTGTACCAGCTGGCCCCAATGGGTCTGACACTGTTTGCAGAGCACAATATTGATCTCAATGTTTATGGTTGGCAGGTTGCACCGCAGTGGATCCAAGACATCAATACCATTGTCATCGTCATTGGCGGTCCACTGATGGCAATGTTCTTTAACCGTCTGCGTGGTAAAGGTTTCCGTATTGATATTCCCTTGCAGTTTGCCGCGGCGCTGGTGTTTATCGGTCTGGGTATGTTAGTTCTGCCGCTGGGCATCTCACTGGCTGGCAGTAACGGACTGATGACCTTCAAATGGATTGTGATTAGCTACATTCTGCAGAGTATTGGCGAACTACTGATTTCCCCAATCGGCTACGCGATGATCGGTAAACTGGCACCAAGAGAACACCAGGGGCTGATGATGGGCAGTTGGATGATGGTGACCGGTGTTGCCTCGGTACTGGCGGATTACTTTTCCGGCATGATGCCTGACAACAGTAACACCACAGCAGTACTTACCAACCCGGGTTACAGTCATATCTTCAACCTGCTGGGTTGGGGCTCGGTGATCACGGCCGTGATCCTGGCGGTACTGATCCCGTTGTTACGCCGTCTGATTGCCACACCGTCAGCGGCAGCCTAATCCTTGGTAAACGACCCGGCCACGATGGCCGGGTTTTTTGATTACAATCCCTTGCGTCGCCAACGTTCATTTACCACCGCCGACAGCAACATCACCACCGCCGTAGCAATAAATACCGCTGGGATCCCCGCTCTGCCAGCGACCACGCCACCAAATAATGGCCCGCATACCTGGCCGACATATTGTGCCGAGGTCGAATACCCCAGTAACTTGCCACTATTACCGTTGTCAGCATGATGACGGATAATTGCCGTAATACAGGGCAACATTCCCCCCAACGCTAGTCCCATCAGAAAGCGTAAGCCAATCAGTTGCCAGATCGCCGTCACAAATGCCTGAGGGATCAGCAAAATACCGCACACGACCAAGCCGCTACTCAGTACCCGCCAGTGGCCAATACGATCCGCTAATGCGCCAATGCGCGGTGCCGCCAAAATACTGCCTAACGCTGTCGCTGCCATAATGATCCCAGCATACAGGGTGGCCTGCTGTAATGAGCCGGTAAAACGGGAAGCATAAAGCGTAATCACCGGTTCGACTGACATGCTGGCAAACACCAATAACATCCCCGACAACCACATGATTTTCACCGGTTGTGGGATCACGGTGACCGGCGGTGGCGCTTTGCCGGTTTTTTTCGGTTTACGCTCTTCACGTAATAAAAACAGGGTGCCAAGGAAAGCCACAAAGATAAGCGCACCGGTGAAAAAAAAGGTTTCCCGGATGCCAATAAGCCCCGGTAGGAAGCCCCCGACTAACGGCCCGGCAATATTCCCAGCCATGATCCCCGAAGAGAGTATCCCCACCGCCCAACCGGTTTTCTGTTTAGGCGTTTGTGCAGCCACCATTACCATCGATCCAGAAGCGTAACCGCCCAAGAGTCCCGCCAGCAAGCGTAATGCCACCAGCTGCCAAGGGGCCGTCGCCATCCCCATCAGTGACATGGCTATCGCCATCCCGAGGCTGGCTCGGATCAGCATTAACTTACGTCCGTATTTGTCCGCCATACGTCCCCAGATCGGCGCGGTCAGTGCGGCAGAGAAGAAGGTCGCGCCGTAGGCCAACGCAGACCATAAGGCAATGCTATCGGTGCCGTGCACCCCCATAGAGCTCAGATACAGGGGGAGAAACGGTAACAATAGACTCATTGCAATCAGAGTCGTAAACGAGCCTAACGTGCAGACCCAGAGATTACGCCGCCAGTGAATATCGCCTTCTACTGTACTCGCTGTACTGTCTGTCATTTCCGCCGCCCATAAATAAAAAGAGCCACTAGACTAGCCTGACAGTCACAGCAGAAGAAGAGCAGCTGAGATATTTACCTGCTGTAGCGGATTGTTGCAGCATTGTAATAATCAGCGGGGACGTAGCGCCTCTGTCAGCACATCGCATAATCGGCTAACTGGGGATAACGGGCTCTGCGAATTGCGCAGTAACATATAGCTCTGATATTCCGGTAATTGCCACTCCGCCAGCACCGGCCGCAGGATCCCCTGCATCAGTGACTGCTCAACCATATAGGTGGGTAGACAAGCAATCCCAGCTCCAGTACCGGCTGCCGTCAACAGTGCCATGCTGTTATTGGCACGAAAACGGCTAAATGGAGTGATCTGGACCCGTTTTTTTTCCTGACGGAAGGTCAATGCCGGTTGATGGGCAGGACCATGGAAAGTCAGCAGTGGGTGACGACTCAGGTCGTTAGGATGGCTGACCGGCGGATGGGTGGCCAGATAAGCTTCTGACGCATAAAGTCCGAAATGAATGTCCGATAACGGTCGAACGTTATTTTCTTCGGGCATCTGCGGGCGGACGACAATCGCCATATCGATATCTTCGTTGACCATGTCTGGCGTCCGATCACTGAGATCTAAGTCGACATGTACATGAATATTGTGCTTCATAAAGGGTTGTAGCAATGGGACGATCACCTGGCAGCCATAGGTTACCGGCGCCACGATCCTCACCTGTCCTTCCGGCTGAACATGCATCTGGCGGATAAAATCATCCGCTGACATCAGCTGCTGCGAAATCGCCTGACAATAGTGATAATAACGCAGTCCGCATTCTGTTACCGTTACCCGTCGGGTAGTACGGTGCAGCAACTTCATTGCCAGCCGAGTTTCCAAGGCGGCAATTTCGCGACTGACGGTCGCGGTGGAAATGCCCAATAACCGAGCAGCCTGACTAAAGCTGCTTTGCTCGACAATTCGTGCAAAGATCAACATCGCCAGTAAATTTTCACCCTGCTGCATGCTGCTTCCTCTCTATTTGTCCCTAACTGGTCACCGATGTAACTGTTCTCTCTCGCTCTGCCTTAGGACTGTGATTAATTTTTTATTGAACAAGTTGCCCAGGTTAATCATATAAAAAACTTATGTTTAATCGATTAAAAATACCCCTGCTGCGCAGGATTTTTCAGTGACGGATACTGAGATCTCCTGCTCAGTTTATCTACCGTCGCCAACCCAAATTTTCCACTGAATGGATAAACCGTATTACCTTTTACTCAAAGAGTTCCTCAGCGTCGCTTTTAAAATGTGACAAAGATCACAATATTGATGATATGGACTGCAACTGTTTTTAACAACTGTGAGGATTATCGTTTTAGTGACGTATCATATCCGGCATGATCCTTGCGTACAGAAAAGTAAAGTTACGCTCTATCTGTATGGTTTGGTTCACTTTATCGGTACCTTCTCCCAGGTATAATCTTTTAGCGTTCAGCGGGCGATAAATATAAAATGAAATATAAAATAATGATGGCAGCAACACTTCTGGTAGGCTCTGTAACCGGAAGCGCGTATGCAGCAGACACTTCCCCACAGTATGTTTCTGACTGGTGGCATCAGAGCGTTAACGTTGTCGGTAGTTACCACACCCGGTTTGGGCCAAAACTGAATAACGATTTATATCTGGAATATGAAGCCTTCGCCCATAAAGACTGGTTCGATTTTTATGGCTACGTCGATGTCCCTAAATTCTTTGGCACCGGTAACGGTAATGACACCGGTATCTGGGATAAAGGCACAGGCTCGCCGTTATTTATGGAAATTGAACCGCGCTTTTCCATTGATAAACTGACCGGTACTGACCTGTCCATCGGTCCGATTAAACAATGGTATTTTGCCAACAACTATATTTATGACATGGGGCCAAATAACGCGAACCGTCAAAATACCTGGTATATGGGTCTGGGAACCGATATTGACACCGGCACCAAACTGAATTTATCCCTGAACGTCTATGCGAAATATCAATGGCAGAACTACGGTGCCGCTAACGAGAATAGCTGGGATGGTTACCGCTTTAAGGTGAAATATATGTTACCGCTGACCACCCTGTGGGGCGGTAACCTGGCCTATATCGGCTTCACTAACTTTGACTGGGATTCTGATCTCGGCGAGAAATCCGGCCCAGTTCGTACCGGTAACTCGATTACCTCCAGTCATATTTTATCCCTGTCCTATGCACACTGGCACTACTCGCTGGTTGCTCGTTACTTCCATAACGGCGGACAATGGGCCGATGGCAGCCAACTTAACTTTGGTAATGGTGATTTCACGACTCGCAATACCGGTTGGGGGTATTACGCCGTGGTCGGTTACAGCTTCTAATTTTAGTTTTACCGCGCTGTTTATTCAGCGCGGTATTATTACCCTACGCGGTTATTAGCTGCGTCACCTCTCAGCAATAAAAAGATCCTACCCATAAACCTGAGTTAATCTCGTTTTTTTCTCTAGCTTCGTCTATTCTGCTTTTTCGTTCCCTGTTTATCCGGATAATTAAATCACTAAAACGATAAACAGTATTATCTAGACAGCATCACCGAGGTTAGTTCGTTATGTCAGTTTCAGGCCCCCCTACAGAATATTCCGCTAATTCACGCGCAGTGAAGACCACAATCGCTGGCCGCATTGATGCATTACCTTCTAGTAAAAGCTTGTGGAGTTTTATTTCGCTATTAGCCCTTGGTGGTTTCTTTGAACTCTACGATCTCTTTGAAACGGGATATATCAGTTCAGGTTTACTGAAAGAAAAGATATTTCATCTTGGCAATGAGGGTACCTTAGGGTTTTCTGATCAAGCGGCGTTTGCCTCCGCCACCTTCCTCGGGCTGTTTATCGGTGCCAGCTTGCTGGCAAAATATGCAGACCGTTTTGGCCGCCGTCTGACATTTATGTGTGCATTGGCGTGGTACGGGGTGTTTTCCCTGATCATGGCTTTTCAGAATACCGCTGAAGGGGTCATTCTCTGCCGCCTACTGGTCGGTGTTGGGCTCGGGGTCGAACTGGTGACCATCGATACTTATCTGTCTGAATGGATGCCATCCCACTTGCGTAGCCGTGCTTTTGCCTTCTCCTTTTTTATCCAGTTTCTATCGGTACCTGCCGTGGCGTTGATATCCTGGTGGCTGATCCCGCAGACGCTGCTGTCACTGGAAGGCTGGCGCTGGGTGATCATTGCCGGAGCGATCTGCTCACTGATTATCTGGACTATCCGCCGTAAACTACCGGAATCCGCCCGTTGGCTGGAGCAGCAAGGACGTCTTCAGGAAGCCCATCAGGTACTGAGTGCCATGGAAATCCGCTGCGGTATCACCCCGCCGACCTTGCAGGAAGTGACTCAGCAAACCGCAATACCCCGTCAGGGTAAATTCCGTGATATCTGGGCACCGGCATGGCGTAAACGCACCTTGATGCTGATGGTGATGAACTTCTTCCAATCGATCGGCTTCTTTGGTTTCGGCAACTGGCTACCAGCACTGCTGTCTGGTAAAGGCACGACCCTGACGCACAGTCTGCTGTATGCCTTTTTCATCACCCTGGCCTATCCGCTCGGCTCACTGATCTGCAGTCGCTACGCAGATAGGATCGAAAATAAGTGGCAGATCGTTCTGTCCTCGCTGATGACCGTCATTTTCGGCACTCTGTTTGCGCTCGTTACTCAACCATTGCTGTTGATCCTCTGCGGTTTCCTGGTCACTTACTCTAATGCCTGGCTAACGTTCAGTTATCACGCTTATCAGACGGAAATCTTCCCAACCTATATCCGTGCTCGTGCCGTCGGCTTCTGTTACTCCTTAAGCCGCCTGTCAACGGTATTCAGTAGTGTGATTATCGGCTGGATCCTAGCCTATGCTGGCAGTCAGGGGGTGATCGCCTTTATCGTGCTGAGTATGCTGATGGTGATGTTATCTGTGGGGATTTTCGGGCCAAAAACCCGTGGATTGGATCTAGAAAACATCTGATTGTGTAAAAAAATAACGGGTGGCCTCCCTGCCACCCGTTACCGACATCCTGTCTACAGCAACCGCTTACTGCTGTGGCTGCTGTTTCAGTCCTTTGATGGTATCACTTCCTGTTTTACCTTTTACCTCTGCAGATTTACGGATATCGGCAACCTGGCTAGCGGTCACAGTACCAGCAGCATTATTGCCCCAGCTGCTGCGCACAAAGTTAGCAATATCGGCTACTTTCTGGTCATTCAGACGCCAACCGAATGCAGGCATCGTGATAGCCGATGGCGCACCTTGCACCCCTGGTAACGTATCTCCAGTCAGAATGATATGGATCAGTGATGTCGGATCTTTATCCAGCACCACAGGATTTCCTTTCAGCGCTGGGAAGAAACGGGTATAGCCGTTACCGTCGGTTTTATGGCAGGCAGCACAGCTGTCAACATAAGCCCCAGCACCGGTCATGTGATCATCCCCTTTCCACAACGCCTGTGCCACCGAGTCATCTCCCTTGAATGGTGTCTGGTTCGGCTGGTTGGGGCTCAAGGTTTTCAGGTAGGCGGCAATCGCATGAATATCACTGTCGCTCATATATTGCAGACTATCCTGAACCACCTGGGTCATACCACCGAAAGCGGCTGTGTGGTCATTACGGCCATAACGTAGGAACTGTTCCAGATCCTGAGTACTCCAGCGTCCTAATCCATCCTGATTATCACCACGCAGATCAACCGCATTCCAGCCATCGATAGGTGAGCTACCGCCGGACAGGTAGGCCGTGCCGTCGCTGTTATTTAGGACGTTTTCCTGCATGGTCATCGCACGCGGAGTATGGCAGGCACCACAGTGTCCCAGCCCCTCAACCAGATACTGACCCCGGGCAACCACTGGGTCTTCACCCGCAGCTGCGACGACCGGTTTAACCTCCGGCGCAAATAGATGACGCCAGATAGCCAGTGGCCAGCGCATCGATAGCGGCCACGGGATATCGGTGGCACGATCTTTCTGAGCAACTGGCTGCACACCCTGCATAAAGTAGGCATAGAGCGCATGCATATCCGCATCACTGACCGAAGCGTAAGACGGATAAGGCATCGCCGGATACAAGGTTTCACCGTTTTTCGCGATCCCCTGACGGACAGCCTTCTGGAAGTCGTCATAACTGTAATTGCCGATACCGTCTTGCTTATCCGGCGTAATATTAGAAGAATAGATGGTACCGATTGGCGTGGTCATTGCCAGTCCGCCGGCAAAAGGTTTCCCCCCTGGGCTGGTATGACAGGCCACACAGTCCCCGGCGCGGGCCAGATATTCACCCTGCTTCACCAAATTCTGACCACTGGTGTCATCGGCAAAGGCTGAGAAGGCAACCGAGCTCAGCACCAATGCTAATAATCTCATTTTCATCGTCTGCGCCTCTTATGCCTGAACCAGTGGACCTGGGTTCTTCAGATACACCTCACGGATCGCTTTTGCTGACCAATAAGTCAACGCGGCGACCATTCCGGTAGGGTTATAGCCCAGCCCCTGTGGGAATGCTGACGCTCCGGGAACAAACACGTTTGGTACATCCCAGCTCTGCAGATAACGGTTAATGGCACTGGTTTTCGGATCCGCCCCCATGATCGCGCCGCCGTTCATGTGTGTGGTCTGGTACACCGTGGTATCAAAATGAGTACCGGGTGTTTTCGGACCGCCCATAATCACCTTAGGATTCATCGCCTTAGCAATGTTGTTCATTTTAGAGAACATAAACTGCGACATTTTGATGTCGTTTTCTTGCCAGTCGAAGGTCATACGCAGCAACGGTTGACCGTAGGCATCTTTGTAGTTCGGGTCCAGATCCAGATAGTTAACACGGTAAGACTGGTGAGCACCATGAGTATCCATGGAAACATGGTGGGTATAAGTGTCCGCCACTGCCGCTTTCCACTGGCTGCCCCAGGCTGGCGTCCCCGGAGGCGTCGGCAGACCGGAAACCGGTTTGGTTCCCGCCTGGTTTACCCACAGCGGAGATCCCCCGACGAAGCCATGAGGCGCGTGATCAAAGTTATCGGCGTTGAAATCATCGACACCTACTCCAGCACCGCCTGCTCCGATAAACGGGTTGGTGGTGGTATTCTTGTCAAACAGGGCTTTCAGGGTACCGATATTCTGGTAGGCAAAGTTACGGCCAACCACACCTTCATTGGTGATTGGGTTATAGGGCTTACCGATCCCAGAGAGTAGCATCAGATGCACATTGTGGAACTGGAAGGCAGACAGGATCACCAGATCCGCTGGCTGCACTTGTTCACGACCGCTCGCATCCAGATAGGTCACGCCAGTGGCATGCTTTTTATCATCAGTCAGATTAACACGTAGCACGTAAGAGTCATTACGCAGTTCAAATTTCGGTTCCTGACGCAGCGCCGGCAGGATATTCACATTTGGCGAAGCTTTGGAGTACATGTAGCAAGCATAGCCACTGCAGTAACCACAGAAGTTACACGGCCCCATCTGAGCGCCATAGGTATTGGTATAAGGACCAGAAGTGTTGGCTGAAGGCATATCATACGGGTGATAGCCTACTGACTCTGCCGCTGCGGCAAATAATTGTGCGGAATAAGTGCGCTGCTGGGCTTTCAGCGGGAAGTTATCTGAGCGATCCGCCGCAAACGGGTTACCGCCCTTGCCCTTACCCACCAGTTGACCTTTCACTGTCCAAGCGGTCCCGGAGGTACCGAAGACTTTTTCCGCTTTGTCGAAGAAGGGTTCCAGTTCATCGTAGCTGACGTCAAAATCCTGGATAGTCATCCCGTCAGGGATAAAGTTTTTGCCGTAACGCTCTTCATAGTGACTACGCAGACGTAATTCTGCTGGGTCGACACGGAAATGACACCCTGACCAGTGTAGACCCGCGCCTCCGGTACCGGTTCCAGGGAGAAACGCATTCAACTGACGATAAGGAACGGCGGTCTCTGAATAGGTATGACGGACTGTCACGGTACTCTTAGACAGATCCTGGAACAACTTTTTACGGACGTTGTAGGTCAGTTCATCGATAGATTGCGGATACGCCCCGTCAGGGTAAGTATCACGCTCTGGCCCTCGTTCCAGTGCGACCACATTCAAACCGGCCTCGGTCAGTTCTTTTGCCATAATGGCTCCGGCCCAGCCGAAGCCGACGATGACCGCATCTACTTTTTTTTGTTCGTTGGCCATAATTATGCTCTTTCTCCGCGAATGGATACCGGTGGCAACGGATAATGCTCACCGCGGGTCACCCAGTCCATAAAGTCCGCACGGGCACCTGGGAAGTTGATCAGTTTCCAGCCCACCAGCCCTTGATTACCACCATGGATCGGGTCACTGAAAAAACCTTCGCGAGTATTCTGTAACAGGTAAGAGAAGAACAGTGAACTCGGCAACTGGCTGAATTTTGCATCGCCGCTTTCGAAGGCTTTCAGCAAGCTAACCTGCTGCTCGGCACTCAGGTCGGCAAACACCTTCTGATGCTGCTGCTGGCTGTAAGTGTTAGCATCGGCGATCCCCAGCCGGTAAATCTGGCGTGGCACCAGCGGTAACTGATAGCCCAGGGTTTTCGGTGCATCGGGCGTAAAAGGCCCTTGCATATACCAAGTGGCACCGGTGGCATACGGAGTATTCATCTGACGATCGATATACTCTGGCACACCCGCTTCCAACGCCCCCGGCCCGCGGTCATCCGCCGGGATAAGATGGCCAACTGCCGCTTTGATAAAGGCGTATTCTTCGGCGGTGAACCAGGTCGGATCGTAGGCCCGGGGATGTTGTGGCCCATTGGTGGTATTATCTTCGGCCTGCGCGGCCGGGCTTAAGGCGAGTGAGCCAATAGCAGTACTGCCTACCGCCATTGCTGGAGCGAGTGTGATCGTTCTTAAAAGAAAATCCCTGCGCGACTGGCTATTCTTATGTTCTGACATGACATTGCCTCAGTACCACATATAATGCAGCATGAAATGTTAAACTTTAAACAAGTGTTTTTATGTTAACAGTAACCCTTACAAAACATTGTTACCGGTAACAATTAAACATAGTGTACACCTGAAACTCAGGGGCATCAGTAGATAAAAACATTCAATTACGATTTTTTTTAACATCATTCCCCGAATAGCGCTATGTAAACGGTTACATAGGGGGCCGACTGTCATCGTCAGAAACAAGAGACTACAGACAGTTAACAGACTTTCGCGCTATAACAGGACAAGACGGATAATGGAGTAGTTATGTTTAAATGTTTTTTCCCGAGACCTGGCCTCTTTTTCTCCAGTGCTGCGGTTTGGAGCCTAGTCGCCATCCTGTGCTGGTTTTTCTTCGGTGAGTCGGCGTTGTCACACCTCCCTTCATTGGCACAGGCAGCAGCAAGCCCTTTACCGAACACAGTGTTTCGCTTTATTCACCTCAGCCAGCTGTGGTTCTACCTCTATTTCTGGGTTGCCACCGCCCTTTTTGCCTTCGCTTGGCGGTTGGTCGACAACCACCCTTGGCAGCTATGGTCAGTATGGGGATCAGCGCTGATCATCTTCACGACGTGGTTTGGTGTCCAAGTAGGGGTCGCCATTAATGCTTGGTATGGCCCTTTCGGAGATTTGATCCAGAAAGCCCTGACCAAAGCAGGTTCGGTACCCATTACCGTTTTCTATCGCGAGATGATTGCCTTTCTGGGGATTGCGCTGCTGGCCGTGGTGATCAGTGTGATGAACTCATTTTTTATTAGCCACTGGGTGTTCCGCTGGCGTACGGCGATGAACAATTACTATATGACAAACTGGCAGCGTCTGCGTCAGGTTGAAGGGGCAGCACAGCGTGTGCAGGAAGATACCATGCGTTTCGCCAGCACCATTGAAAGCTGGGGTGTCAACTTTATCCAAGCCATTATGACGCTGATTGCTTTCCTGCCAGTACTGGTGGCGCTGTCTACCCACGTTAAAGATATTCCGTTCCTCGGTAATATTCCTTATGCATTGGTAATCATCGCCTTGCTGTGGTCACTGTTCGGCACCGCCTTATTGGCCCTGGTGGGGATCAAACTACCTGGACTGGAGTTCCGTAATCAGCGAGTGGAAGCCGCTTACCGTAAAGAACTGGTATACGGTGAAGACAATGCTGACCGCGCGACACCGCCAACGGTGCATGAACTGTTTAGCCGAGTGCGCTATAACTATTTCCGGTTATATTTCCATTATCTGTATTTCAATATCGTCCGTATCCTTTATCTGCAGGTCGATAATGTGTTCGGATTGTTTGTGCTGTTCCCGTCGATCGTTGCCGGAACCATTACCCTCGGGATCATGAACCAGGTCTCCAACGTGTTTGACCAAGTACGTTCTTCCTTCCAGTATTTGATCACCTCGTGGTCAACGCTGGTGGAACTGATGTCGATTTACAAACGTCTGCGCAGTTTTGAACAGATCCTGCAGGATAAGCCCCACACTGAGATGATGCACGACGCCGCAGAATAAAGGCAGCTCTGCCAGCCTGTCCTGAGGAGACGTCGGCAGACCGGTGAAATTTGACGGTCAGGTAATCTTTGCCTCCGTTAATATAACCCTCACAGAGCGGTCTGGGGGCTTTCCTACAGACCGCCTTACACACTGGCTTTACACGGAATACTGACATGTTAAAAACCGGACTTACTGTCGTCGCTGGCGGGCTGCTAAGCGCCCTCATCTCGACGAATAGCTTTGCCGAGAGTAGCACCATTAAGCAGTTACCTGTGACAGCCATTCATCCGACACAACCGGCAGTGGGCTATGGGGAAATACTGTATAAGGTCGCCCGCTATCAGGCTAACCCACACTCTTTATTTGACAGTTTCTGTGAGAATAACGGTGCCGGTAAAGTGCGGCACTTTGATGCACATTCACAGATTGCCACCCCCGCTAGTTTCAGCTGCCAAGCCGCTGATGGGACCTATCCTCAGGCAGTGAAAAGTGCGGTAATTGCTCCAGACCATCAGGTTTATCTGACTGACGGCCATCACACTATCAGTGAGTTCCGCCGTATTGCCGGCGACCATGACTTCCGTTTCAGTGTGCGTATTACCAATGATCTCAGTCAGCTGCCAAATATGGCCGCTTTCTGGCAGTGGATGGTGCAGCATAACCAGACATGGTTGAACGATCCGGCGGGTAACAGCGTACAGCCGGCCAATCTGCCGCAGCAGGTCAGCATGCAAACAATGCAGGACGATACTTACCGTTCAGTACTGTATTTCCTACGCTCGGTGGCCTATAAAAAGCCGAAGAATGCGCCACCCTTCCTTGAATTTTACCTTGGGGACTGGTTACGTCATCACCAGCCAGCCACCGCGGCGGATCTAAAAACCGAACAGGGCTATGCCGCGTATCTGGCTCGTGCCGCATCGGCATTAACGGCTGCGGATGGCAGTCAACACAGTACCTCATCGCCGACCTCACCGACGTTAGATCAACTGGGTAAAATGGCCAAAGTGAATCAACGAAAACTGGCTAAATTGAGTGTCAAAGGCGGAAAATTGGCAGTGATGTTCAGCGAAATGCCGTCATCATCTTGATGCGGATATCAGGGGGCCACTGCCCCCTGATATTCCTTACAGGCTAATACGCATCACCTGATCATCCGCAGTAGCAGGTTTATCTCGGGAGGAAGGTTGTTTCACGGTCACATAAAGGGTGTTACCGTCCGCAGACAGAGCCAGGCTGTTAGGCAGTCCCGGTGCGGTGACGGTTTGCTCAACCTTATAGCTGTTAGCGTCAATAATACTCACCGTCCCAGCTTGACGGTGGGTCACGTATAGCTGCTGGCGCTGAGGATTAAATAATACGGCCAAGGATGCCGGCACCGCAATCCGTGTCACCAGTTTGTCATTACGAGTATCGACCACCAGCACGCCCGCCTGCTTATAATTACTGATAAACAGCTTTTGCCCCGCTTGATCAAGGGTAATATTCAATAATGCGTTATCACCGGCAACGCCCAAGTTAACACGCTTTATAATTTTATCCGTACTAGTGTCTATCACCACCAGTTCCCCGTCACCGTTAGACAGGTACAAACGATGATTTTTACTATCCAGAGCCAAGCCTGTTGCAATCTTACCGGTGCCCTTAATGGTATTTAATAATTTCAGAGTATGGGCATCCAGCACCCACAGTACGCTGTCAGCCCCAACACCCGGGACGTATAAACGCCCATTGCTGCCGTCAGCAATAAGCTCACGGACCTGCAGCGGTTTAACAGTTTCACTGCGCTGACGGTCATCCAATACTTGGTACGCAAGCTGACGGCCACTGGCGGTATCTATAGCGGTTACAGCACCTTCTCGGCTATTTCCCAAGTACAGCAATCTGCCATCTGGCGACAGGGCGACACCGAACGGCTTATGTGCGTTATCCAAGGTACCTTTCACTGCCAGGGTTTGCGGATCGAGATGATAGACTACACCACCCAGCTGATCTCTGGCTCCAGAACCGGCGACCCACAGTGCATTATCTCGGGCACTGTAAGCAAGTTCGTAAAGTCCCTTACCCACCGGCTGAGCGCTAACCTTGGCTTGCTCAGCAAAACTACCTGCCGAAAAGAACGCTACACTTAACAGCAGGGAACCTAATAACGTCTGACGATTTACCATAAGCTGACTCTCTCCAGTGAGACACCGCATCGCGGCGCAAAAGTTAAATGATACTCTTTGTGATAAAGATTATCATTTACACTAAAAATAGGAAGTTTTTTATCTTGTCAGACAGGGGAGAATGAGTAGAAAGTGAGTGATTACCGACCTTTCCTAACAGGGATAGTCAGGGAAGGCCGATATAGACCGTCAGCGACTCAACGCTGCCGCCAACGCAGGACGGATAAAGCCGTGATGCTGTTTCAACAATTCAGCCGCCTGACCAGCATCCAACTCGGCTAGCAGCATCACAATAGCGGTCTTACAGTGGCGGTTACAAGCTGCCAGCGCTTGCTGCGCCCGTTGCGGGCTGCAGTCCGTCGCCTGCATCACAATATTCTGCTGGCGTAGGATCAACTTGGCATTGGTGGCTTCCACATCTACCATCAGGTTACCGAACACCTTACCGCTGCGGATCATTGCGCCGGTAGACAGCATATTTAATACCAGTTTCTGCGCCGTCCCTGCTTTCATCCGCGACGAACCAGTGACCACTTCCTCCCCCACTACCGGTGTCAGGGCGATATCGGCCTGGGCCACCATTTCACTATCCGGATTACAGCTTAGCGCCACGGTCGTCGCACCACATTGCCGCGCAAATGCCAATGCGCCCAGTACATAAGGCGTTCTGCCACTGGCCGCAATTCCCACCACTACATCCTTGTCACTAAAACCAATAGCCTGCAGATCGTCGGCCCCCTGCTGACGGTTATCCTCAGCATTTTCGACTGCCTGCAAGATGGCTCGGTGGCCGCCGGCAATCAACCCGATCACTTGTTGTGGGTCGGTACCAAAGGTTGGCGGGCACTCACTGGCATCCAAGATCCCCAAACGTCCAGAGGTACCCGCCCCGCAATAAATCAGTCGGCCACCTTCAGCAAAGGCCGCCACAATCTTATCTACCGCTAGCGTAATTTGCGGCAGGATAGCTTGGACTGCCGGTGCCACTTTCTGGTCTTCACGGTTAATGACCGCCAGCATCTCGCCGGTGGTGAGCTGATCGATGGCATCACTGGCTGGATTACGCCCTTCAGTGAGTAAAGTATTGAGATTCAGAGTCATAACGAGATCCGCTGCTAAGTCAGTACAGACTTCATCATAAAGCAGTGAACGGCGGGGAGAAAGCAGCTTCGGGGGAGAGTAAAAGCAACCCGCTCTCCGTAGGGAGAGCGGGATAAAACAACAGTCGTTAGTTATTGGCTAACAGATGAGCTTTCATTTTCTGCTCATAGTCACGGGCTTTCGCTTTATCGAACTGCCCTTCCCAGCAGGAAATCACTAATACTGCCAAGGCATTACCCACCACATTCAACGCAGTACGAGCCATATCCATAATACGGTCAACACCGGCAATAAATGCCAAACCTTCCAGCGGGATACCGACGCTACCTAAGGTGGCCAGTAACACCACAAAAGAGACCCCAGGGACACCGGCAATGCCTTTTGAGGTCACCATTAACGTCAATACCAGCACAATCTCTTCGCTCAGTGACAAGTTGATCCCGTAGAGCTGCGCAATAAAGATAGCCGCGATACTCTGGTACAGTGTCGAACCGTCGAGGTTAAATGAGTAGCCGGTCGGTACTACGAAACTAGTGATTGATTTCGGCGCACCATAGGCTTCCATCTTCTCCATAATACGCGGCAGTACCGTTTCTGAACTAGAGGTCGAGTAAGCCAAGATCAGCTCATCTTTCAGGATGCGCATCAGGGTAACAATGCGCAGGCCACAGAAGCGCGCCACAATCCCCAGTACCACAAAGGCAAACAGCAGAATAGCCACGTAAACCAGCCCGACCAGCTTAGCAAGCGGTAACAGCGAGGCAAAACCGAAGTTCGCCAAGGTGACAGTGATCAGGGCGAATACACCGATTGGTGCATAACGCATGATCATGTGGGTCACTTTAAACATGGTTTCTGAGACTGAGCGGAACACCGTTACCAGTGGATCACGTTGTTCCGCTGGCAGTGCAGACAGACCCATGCCGAACAGTACCGAGAAGAAGATGATTGCCAGCATATCGCCGTTCACCAGCGAGGCAAAAATATTCTGCGGGATCACCGATAGAATGGTGGTGATCAGGCTGTGCGGACCGTTTTGAACCTGGGCCGTGGTCGCTTCATATTTAGAAATATCCACGGTACTCAAGGTCGACATATCGATACCAGTACCAGGATGGAATACGTTCGCCAGGGTAATACCCAGTACAATTGCGACCGTGGTGATCACCTCGAAGTAGACGATGGTTTTTACGCCAATACGCCCTAGCTTTTTCGCATCGCCGACCCCTGCGATGCCGACAATCATGGAAGACACCACAATCGGCACCACAATCATCTTAATCAGATGAATAAAGATATCCCCGGCAGGCTTTAAGATATTAACAATCAACCAGTCGCGGTTTTCCGGCTGATTATGTAATACGGCACCCGCGATAACCCCGAGGATCAAGGCGATCACTATTTGCCAGGCAAGGCTGATTTTGAAGCCTTTTTTCATTTTACGTTCCTTTGATCAGACTCCGGCCAGTGTAGGGGGAACGCCCGCACACTCTCAGACAAATACCGGATAAATGAGTGACTTATCAGCGTAACAACTGGTTACATCCTGACTAAGGGGGAGATAATTACCATTTTCGGGCCACTGAATGCAACCTTATTCCGAAATCAATAAAA
>Ga0157364_1000105_pt1 | contig 36931 bp, 15 predicted proteins | sample AttsexASBM2_FD_111476 | JGI IMG/M metagenome (GOLD analysis project Ga0157364, IMG submission 111476) | Fungus gardens microbial communities from leaf cutter ant in Ribeirão Preto, State of São Paulo, Brazil - Atta sexdens ASBM2 | ecosystem: Host-associated > Fungi > Mycelium > Unclassified ...
CAATTAACGATTGTATGCCGTGCCTATACAGAAGAGATTACGCGCCCGCGCGCGCGTGTTATATGTGTGTATGTATGTATGTGTGTGTATATGTGTGTGTATATATATATATATATATATACACACATACACATACATATATATATATATACACATACATACATACATGGAAAATTGCGGAGACGTGATTGCAAGGAAACCCTTTTATCGACGAGCGACGAGAGTTTGCCCATACCTATATAACGGAGGAGATATCTAATAATGCATTAATGAAAGGTCAACCACCGGCATAGCTAGACTTGCGGAAGGACGAAAAGAAATAACGAGCAATAACGGTAGTTCACGTTCTTCGAATATCCCCAGCGGCTCAGATTCTCCGCACCCACCATCTCCGCGTGACTATATAAACGTAATGTATTATATATACTTATAGTATTATAAATACTTCCGCCATAAAAGACGTGAAAGCAGCTCCGCTTTCCGTCGTCTAACGCCATACATTTCGCAATTATTATCGCGACGTCGATGCCACAAATATTTTTGCTAATTATCTTGTGTGGTGTGGTGTAGCGTAGGGCAGGTTGTATACAGGGTGGCTTTCAGAATGTGAATAATAGCTGGAGTCCCCCTCCCTCCCGACTGTCATCGGAAATAATATGAGAAGACCAGCGGGCGTGCGACAGCAAGATTGCGTGTGAAGACAAAAAAGAAGAAGGGAAGAAAGAGAAAAAGGGTCGTGGGCGGGATGCTACGCGGGGACAATTTGCCGAGAATTTCAAGAACGCGACACCTCGATCGGCGCGCGAAATGAAATAAGCCAACGAATATTAATTCAGGAACGCCCGAGAGCAATCGCAGACGTGAACGCTCGATACAGATTATCGGACCTATCTTCTGAATTCGCGTAAGAAGAGATTTTTCGCTCCGAAATCGCGTTCCCGAGACATTGCACCGTATTCGATATGCAGTCACAATCGCCAAAATATATTGCTTAATAAGTTAATAATAAAATATTTAATAATAAGATATTTATTCTTTATCATACGCCTGTATTGAGAGCAAAGTACGTTTTTAGTATTTGTGAATGTAATTACGTGTTATCATAATTATGATTATTATTGTTACAGTGTTAATAATAATAACTATATGTATAATTATATCAATAATATAAGTGTGGTTGATACTGTAAATAACTATATAAATTATAATTTTATTGCTATAAAAATAGTTGCAATTATTGTATTTAATTATGATTTATAATAGTCATTTGCAATGCCAACTAAGTACATGTAGTTATTAGTATTATTACTAACATTATAGCGGTAAGAACTATAATTATGGTAACATGTTATTATAGTCATAAACACTTTTCTCCTAGTATAATCTTCGAAGTAAACTGTATCGTTTAATATAATATAGTACGTCAAGTTTATACATATTTTAAATATAAATTTATTTTCTAAGTATTCACTTACTAAGTTATAATTTTCATTGGCTTAGTATCTTAAAATTATGAAGCAAAAGCAATAACGTAATATCGTGTAACGTGTAACATAATATCACTATTCAGTACCGGAAGACCTTTGTTTCGTGCAGCCACGGGGAACTTTATATCCCATTTCGCTAAATCGTAATGCGCATTCGCTCTCTTCATAGTGCTTTCAGGCAGCGCGAAGATTATTCGTGAGTAGGCAAAATCTTTCACCCCCTCCTCCCCTTCCTGCGAGCGCGTTTTCGCGCAAACGAAATTCGCGTATAAAGCCGATCCGTAGAAAGCGGCACGAAGCTCACTGAACACTCATGGAACTTAATGTACCATATGTGCGCGCGCGTGTGTGTATGACAGGCACACACGTCCGTGTGTACCTACGGTCGCACGTGTAGCACCTAGTAGTATAACGCGATATGGTCACGCCATCGCCTCTGGGATTCTGCCGGTTTCCCGCATGCAACTTATGATCGTTACTAACGGAACATTATGTAACCCGCGATAAGCGCATAATAGTTCATTCTAATCGTTATTTAAAACGCGCCCCGTATCGTGCTGGACCTGTTAACTCCTCTGTAATCTTCCTGAAACGTTACTAATTGTATTAAGTCGCCCCCGAGGCGGTTGCAAATAAATTTACGCCTCACTGTAAAAAAAAAGGCAGATCCTTTTACGAGTCTAGTACGTTCGTATACGAATATATTTGAATTACTATATTCTAATTAATATTAAACTATTAAACTAAATATTACTGTTCCGTATTACGTTAACGAAGGAAGAAATGAAAATGAGGTGCCATGTTAGACGATCGAATCGTTTTCCGAAAATAGATTTTATATGTTTAAGGCGCATACACGTGGTTCGTTTAAATCGTATGTTTTCCATTCAATTAACACATTATCGAAAATGTATTAACTTCCGTGGAAGTTTTTAAGAAGACGAGAACGATGAAGTCGGTCGTTTAACGCTTTGCTCTGCAAGTTTAAACGTTGCGAACTTTATTCATTGGCGTAAATGATTCCCTTAAATTGCGTTCGCGAGATTTGCAAACAAAAGTGAATCAAGAGGCGAGAAGCTCGTTGAGGTTTATAAACGTCCAGATAGCGAGAAATAGAGAGAGAAGGAGAGAAGAAATGGAGGGAGAGAGAGATCGAGTTATCAGTAATTTGAATATTTATGGAGCGGCGTGAGTTAAACGTAGATTTTTTTTTTTTTTTTTACTTTAATAACCAACTCGCAACTCACAAATTTAGTTCGTGTCATTTAAACGTTCTTCAGTAGCTTGAAATTGCAGGCGGCACTGTGTTGAAATATTATTTTGAAGTTATCGTTCTGAGTAATCAATGGTAGGTAAATAATTTCAAACTCAAGTACTCGCGCAGGATGATGACCATAAAAACAGCATCGGTTGCTATCGTCGCTATTTGCAAATATTACTCACATGGGATGTTGCTAAAGCGCCGCGAATGGCTATGTGTACTGAAGATAACTTCGCGTTTTTATTCGAGTATTGCATAGGCGAAGAACCAATATAATATTGCAAACGGTTGGGAAAGTGCTATTACTTTCCCCGCTATTACATAAGGCGTCGGCATATTCGTATTACGATTCGTTTTGCCGGCTCATGTGCATTCAGCTATATGCCAATATCATAAGCTTCGAATTTACTTTCTTCGTGAAATCGGTATGTGATCTCGATATAGAGAAAGAGAGGAGAGAGAATATGTGAGGAAGTAGATTTTATATCGGAGTTGGTTGGCTAGAGTTATGATTTCTGCTTATAACCGATAAACGTTATTTCTTTAGCATTTAGTATAAGTTATTAATTTATTTAATAGTTTAAACTAACTTAATTTTCTAAAAATTACATTTTTAAAATTTCTCAAGTATCAAAATTTCTTATGAAATTTACATGAATTCAACAAGTGTCAAACTTAATTTTTAAACCATTAATAGAGCATGTGTCTATTTTGAAATAACGATTGTGTTCCAATGTTGTAAAAATAACTTAAATGATATTTTTTTAATTTAAGCTTTTAAGATACAAATTTAAATCTTTTAATTCTTTTATTAATCGTAACATAATAATAATTCATAATATAATTGTACAGCAAGAAAAAAGTCCTTTATATATACTTTGAAGAAACAGTGAAAATAATTACTTTTATTTAAATGGCAATATTAATGAAAATGAATGTTCTTTTTCAACCTAAGTATATTTTTTTATATAGCCTTTAGCTTTTGTATACGTTTTTTTTTTCATTTTAAGTACTATACATGAAGGTATTTTAACGAGGTAACTTCTACAATTTCCGAAGTAAACCAATGAAAAACTATTATCTTGTTCTTAATATTCTTGCGAGAGATCATTTGTAGTATTAGCAGTAACAGCAAGGTGTTCTTCTTTTCCATTTACCATGGTTTGTTTTGCTGATACTCGTATTCGACGGGTACACAAAGCGGACTTAAATTACTGCCTCAGTTTCTGAAGCGTGCTAATCTTGAATTAATTACACAATTCCTTGTCTTTTTGATGTTACAAACTCGCACTTTCTTATTACCGTTTCATTAATTTCGTTTCTTGAATTCCAGTCGTTAGATACGCCGAAATCACGAAGCGCTCATCGATTGCGCTCAAGATATATCACAAAAGTACGATAAGATTTTCGGGAAAGTTGAATATAACAGTTATTAACGACTGGCGAACACGCCAGAAATGTTTTGACAGCGATATAAATTGAATGTGCGACCACAGATATAATTTCGTTTCGTTCGAATGAAATATTTTACACTAAATTTGCAGTATGTTCATTTCTTCCGGTTTAAATCCGACCGCAATTTTCTCCCTTCGAGCAACAAATCGCGCTCTCGCGAATGGATGTCTTGCCCGTTAATTTATCCATCGAAATTCGATTATCGCGTATTTTGAATATTTGCGGTCTCCGTTCCGCGGAATATCGGAGTTTCCGCGCTCTCAGAGTGGTCGCGAAGCTTGGAAGTTGGTTATTATATTAAGAAAAAGTCTCCGTTAGCGGAAATTGGATTTCACTTTTAACCACGAGATGGAAGTTGCTTAAGAGTCTGCTTCGTTGGCTGGATTTTGATTGTAAACTATTCTATCTCGTCTTTCCACATTCCGCGAGTGAACCTCCTCGCGCTATCAGGCCACGCTCAAGCCATAGGCATAGTCGTCCGCGTACAGAGATATTATTGGAAAAATATATCGACGCTATAAAAGCTGTGGAAGCCTTTAAGCTGAAAATTGCTTTCAGCCGAAAGTGGGTGTACTGCCACTGCAATATTTTTCCGGAAGCTAATATTCGATTCAAGGCGTAAATTCGATAATCGCGACGCATAAGCGCACCGCATTAGATGTGGCATTAATGCCACCCCTTCCGCCCCACTATTTCCACATCTTTCGTAAGAGCTTGCGCTGCATTTATAGCGTTGTAATTTTATTTTTTGATACTGATTGGAAACAAATAAGTACAATTCGATGATCATGTATGAATGATTTCCATCGAATATTCCACAAGCATTCTTAGCTAGCCAGATTTGTATTTATATTGATGTCTGTTGGAAAAAAAAAACAACAAAATCTTCTATAATTGGTTTTGCAATTATAATTATTCTTCATGAAAATATTATTAATTTTAATTCTATTAAAACCTATGAAATAATTTTTTTTATTTTATGATCGATTAAGTAATTACATTAGTCGATAAAAATTTTTTATATTAAGTTGATAGAGTGTTTCTTATATATTTTTTTTTATTTTAAATCTGTTAAATATCGATGAGTAAGACAGTATTTTTAAATAATATACGTTCAAAAATTCGTTTATCTCTTCTTTTTAGTAATAAATAAATGATGAAGGGAATTGATAGCTAAATTTAATATAATTTTCTCATGAAATTTAAACAAAAATCATTTTAATAAAAAAAAAAAGACTTTATAGCTGTTGTTAACAAAGTTATATAAGTTTTTAAAAAAAGATGTGTTAGTTACAAGAAACGTTTTCAGAATTAGCATAAAAAAATGCAAGAATCAGCCAAAATTATCCATGTAATAAAATTATTGTCGACCAGTATTATTTATCATTATCTCCCGAGTACAAGAAATTTCATTGCAGGTAGAACATTATTTTCTCGCATATTTTCGTAGGTAAAAATAATCGTGACACGCAGCACCCATTACTGAACTCGAAAACAATCTCCTACTTCAACTTGTAGACATCTTATAAATTTTCACGCGAGTCAAGCAAAGACGATAAGTATTTCAGTTCTCCCAGGCAACGGCGCTATTGTTGTCTGGACGATAAGATCTCGTGCTAAATTCAAGCCTCGCATTGGTACCATGAGGACAGTTTGAATTATGCCGCTTGGTACCACAATGAGGAAACTCTGTAGGGGCGGTTGAACGAAGATTAGGGGAATGGTGCATGACAAAGAAAGAAAGTCGAAGCGGAAGTGAAAGAGGAAGAGAGAAGAGGATAGAAAGGGTAAGGATGAGGATTTATAGGAAGAAACTCGTCTCACGCGAGTACGAAACACTGTTAGGCTTTGCATAGAATATGTCTACAATGCGACTCATTTGCTTCGAATGGTCTGTGTCCTCGAAGCACGATTTCCGGTTTGTGTAAAATAAATGCATCAAAAGAATGCAATTGATTTAGAAAGATAAATTAATAGGTAAATTAATCAACTGAGACGTACATAAAATAGGAAATTGTGATCGAATAAAAGGTTCAATCAGTTTGTTGTCAAATTTTTATATATACCTACTAGTATGGTCACTGATTATCTGCACTTTGTGCAATTTTGTGCCTTTCATCAAACAACGAAAAATCTCCCGTTTATTCCTATTACGTTTGTTACTTGTTACGCGTATTTTGCAATAATGAATAATCAATGAATCGAGCCGGTCCTATCTCTTCCGTAGTTTCCTATAAAAGCGTTCGAACCCAACTAAGACTTATATCATAGGCTATAATTCTTATTAGAATAATGCTGTGAGGTTTCCCGTTGCCGTTCGCGCGCTACATCCGGTAATGCGAACAACCTTAATATGAGAGAGTTTCTCTCCCGGCTGCTTCTCTCTTTCTCGGTCTGTCTGCTCCTGTCTCTCTCTCTCTCTCTCTGCTTCAAAATATCTCTATTTAAAGCAAAATAAGCAAAACGATGTAACCAGTAGATGTGTGTGGTGTAGGTAATCAGCGGTGGCCAGTGGATGCAGGAACGACGGAAATTGCGCGAAACTAGTGCGGGCCCTATACCGCCGGGATTAGTCTGTCTAATGCGCGTCCACCGTTACAGAAGTTCACTCGGATGCTCTGAAATATGAAGTGGCTTCTGCGCGGTTCCATGTTTATTCCACCAGCCATATCTATCTTCTGCATGGTCGAAGTGGCTCACCGGCGTAGCTAGGACATCGCGTTTGTCCACTTTGAGCGGTCGTACCATTTCGCAGGATCGAGTTAATCTCATGCTGCTTCCTGAAATAGCCTTCCTTCAGTTGAAGACGGAATATCGACATACTTTGTAGCAGCCTCTCGCGAGTTTATCAAATTGGGAAAGCTTATATCTTACTTCGTATCACTTACTTGCACGGATTTTTGTTGATAAGCTTTTAACTTATCAAGTTTCTAATACGAAATTATTAATACAAAATAGAGAAATCATTACGATCAAGTTATACATATATATTATGAAATTACAATATAATCTAATATAAAATAATAAAAGTTGATGAGAAAGAAGAAAATAATATATTCTAAAATTTCTAATTATGTATAAAGCTATTTCATATGCACAATTGTATATATATATATATAAAATAATTAGTCTACTTTGGAGAATTAATAATTGATGCAGTATTATCCTTTGATGAGGACTTACGAATAAAATATGACACAATAAAATATTCAAGCAAGTGATGGTGCAGAGAACCATTAAAATATAATCTTCTTAAGCAAAAGTATAGAGATTAAATAAATTAGCACATTATGTTAAAGAATTAAAATATTAAGCTTATTACATCTTATTTAAATAATTAATCACATTGGATCTGCTTCTTTTGTCTCTCTTTTTTATTTCTTTCTTTCAATTAAATGTAAATTCTCAAATTAGTATGTACTAATTAGTAGTACTAAAAAACTGAAAAAAACTTTTATATTCTAATTAGTAACAATATTGTTCAGTTATGCCATTTGAGGCAAATACCAGATTTAAGAATAGCAAAGCATTTCGTTCGGCGCAAAGAGAGAATTTAATAGTCGATGAGACTATATGCTCTTGTTCCTCTTATAACGTCGTAAACGTTCTATAAATTGTGGAAAAAACGTCCTATTATATTCTCGTTGCTGGTGTGCTCGTTTTACTTATCGTCGGAGATGTATCTTGCATCCTTAAGCCGACGCGCAATAGGTTAAAGGCAATTTGTCACGGCACGCGTTATCGCTGTGTCGTAAACTTTCTTCTTTCATAGTAGGAAGTAAGCGTGCCTTTAAAACACATTTGCTATATAAATTTAATTATTTGTTTATTAGAAATTTAAAGGCTCCCCCTTGCTCTCTTTCATACTAAAATACAAAAATTCGCAATATACATTGATTATTTGATAACAGCAGAAAATATAGAGTATATCTAATATTTTTTTGAAACCTCATATAGTGCTTTGAAATGTAAAAGGAAATCTAAATTATGTATTAATTTTTCTGATTTTTTTTTTAAATGCGAACATATGTTATCTAATTATTTTTAGAAAGATTTATGGGATTATTGAATATAAAAATAGATCGATACATAAAAATTAGTGAATCAAAATGGAAAGTTCAAAGAAAGAAAATATTATCAAATTGTAACAAAATTGTTTATTGATTTTGAAAAAAAACCTATTTAAAAGATAAATACAATCAAACATGAAATACTATTAAAATTTTTTTTAAATGTAACAATTTTACAATATATTACTAAATAATGTTATTAATGTCAATAAAATTGGGTACTCAATGACAAGACGTATATTGACAGAAGGCATATAGAAAAATTCAGAAGGAACTTTCTCGCATTATTTCTTTATTAACAGTTATTTTTTTATTGACATATAAAAGTCGAGAATCATGACTTAAAAATCACACGCATTTATACATTACCTATAGTATAAATTTCATTAGCATTTTTATTAGAAATTTATTATTGTTTGTCATATTTAAATAATCGCGAAAATAATATCGAACCTTCCATAATTAGTCCAAAAACTTTCCAAGCTTATATACTATGTATATAATTTTTTTATATCTTATGATTGTATTTATTACAATAGTTTACAACAGTTAAAATTTAAACTTTTTTTTTTAATTTTTTTAGTTCTAAACTAATCAACTAATTAACTTAATATTTATCAAAAACACTAACTTTTCAAAGATACTGATACATACAGTGTCCCACAAAACCTTAAAAGGTTAAAAGATATTTGAGAGGAGACACGAGATCGCTTCAACATTCTTACAGCACGAATGCAAGATGTAATCGAGAACATAACGAAGTTGCCCTGAATGAAATGCTGTGTTGTAGATGCTCGTTCGAAGCGATAATAGCGCGGCTCGGCTCGACTCTACGTGGCGTGCGCGCCAGTTTCTAATAAATAGTAATTAGCGAGCCGGTAATTAATACAGGAGCAATTCTAGTAGAGGGGCACAAAGCGTTGCACATTCGTCGCGCCTCTATTTGCGATCGTCTCTGGTCAACCGACCTAGAGACTCGCCCACTATTTTCCACACCCTCTGTATCCCTCATCACCCCTTCCTTAATACTCACTTCTCTCGTGTGTGTGCAATGACCTCAGTGCTAATGCGACGATTATACTAATAAAATTTCCGTCCACCTTTACGACCTCTATCTCGGCAAGACATTAGGAAGCGAGGAACCCCAGAAGAAGGCAAACATTCGCCCGCGCTTTTCTCCCCCTCATGAGCAAACAACGGTAGATCGAATTCATCCTTCACAGGATGCGAAAGTTCGGAGCGGAGAAGGCACGGTAGAAATTCCTGTTGGAACTCGAAACGATTAAAGGGGATTCCTTTGAAGCATCATATCGCGCGGAGTGATGCCTTTTGGAAAATCTGGCTGGGGTAAAACGGTGTATGATGCTCTCCCCTTCGGTGGCAGCTAATGATCTCACGTTTAGTTTCAATATAATTTATGTTCAGTTTGATATTTCAATATAATTCATGTTCAATTTGATATTTTAAACGTAATTCATGTTCAATTTGATATTGTGCATGTAGATTATTAAGTAATAAACTCATTTATTTTGAAGCTTGATCATTAGAGCAATATTACGTGTTTCCGTTATTTCTGTTCTTGTAATATAATCTTTAGATCTTAATATTTACTCGTGTTTACAAAGATTGCACCATTACAAATTAAAAATATTATTGTAGTTCTTTACATGAAAAAAAGCCTTTAATAGGGAGATCTACACATAATGTACCACGTAGTGTACATTCGACGGCATATTTTTGTCATAAAGTCGTTGGACAAACAAGTTTCGTTTGAAGTTATATTCATAATTATCTTAGCAAATGCCTCTTAACGAGAGAAAGAGATGTGCGGGGAAACCAAGTGAGTGTTCGCGTACGCTCCGTAAACTTTGCAGAACTATGGGTGGCCACTTGTACTTAGAGCAAAGTTACGAAGTGTCATTAACCAACTGTATGTAACTTACTTAGTCCGTGTGCATCTCCAATCTGTTCATTACATGACTTTCTCTTGCTGTCTCACTTCATAAGCAGCTACGTTATTCCTGGTTTAAGTCAGTCTTATCTCTTAATATTAGTGTAAATTCTTATATGAATTGTTATGTTCTTGGGAATCCCCATAATGTTTTCTCAAATTATTTTGAATATTTTTCATGTAGTATATAACGAAAAATGAATGAAATAGTTATCTTTATTCAATATAAATGCAATCATTGATATGGAGAAATTATTAGAAATCTCCCCAGAGTAATCCTGTATTACTTATTCACATGAATTTCGATGAGCATATCCCGCGGAAAAGGCATTGAGGGAGTTATCTGCTGCGCACCGCATCGCTATTGCACGACACCGCTGCTCCCGGAGGTGCAACAATAATTATTTCTAATTTCCAGTTATGCAAAAATGTGCGAAGCTTAAATACCCCAGATAATAATATCGGTCTCTACCTAGACAGTCCCGGAGGTAACGTGAATTTTTTCTTGTAAATTATCCGTTCACGTCGAGAGTAAAAGCAATTTATCAAAATATTTTCAATAAATCGAATCTATATAATTTTTCATATACACGTTTTAAATTATTTCGGTTTGTATATTGTATTTATATATAAAATGTATCGATTTTCATATCCTTTATAATATCTCTTGTGATACTAATAAAAAGTATCGTATTAAACAAGCAATGATAATATTAAACATGCAATGATTTGTAATTAATACGTAATATCAAACCTGTAATAAAATCTAACTGCATTTAATGCAAATGTGCACGTGTGCAACAAACTGTCATTCGTTTGCATATTTCGAGGAAGCTACGTATGACGTTATTGATTTACCGATAAGGCGATAAATGAATAAAAATTTTGTATGTATAATAAACTAAAACCATCATTACATAGTAGAAAATAGTAGAAAATAGTAGAAAATATATAAACGTTTTAAAAAATAATACATGATAATATAACAGGAAATATATGTGCACCACATAGAAATTACTTCGCAAGAATTATCATTTTTATAAACATATCGCAATGTCTATTTAAATTAGTTATTTTCTTTGAGCATGGTATTATTTGAAAAATATGTTTGTGTTTTGTGTTCCTTTTCAATTTTCACCGTTGTTTCATTCGACATTTCTAAAATTTTAGCGCTTCAATACATCTTGACGAATGCAATGGGATTCGTCACGCTAATTTGCATGCGTATTTACGATTTCTATGGTACTTGTGCTAAATATCATTTCATTGTGTACGCGTATGAAATGATGTAACTTTCAATAATTTCCCTGTAACAGATTTGATACTCCGTAGCGTGTGCATATTTTATCGTGGGATCACATTATATTCACACAAAGCACGGTGCTATCCGAAGATTTGTCTACATATTGAGCTCTGTGTTTATAACAGCACGTGGTTCGCATTAATTAGTAATTGACGCGAAACCAATATTAAATCACACTGGCTGAACTAAAGTACACGCAATTCTTTGCGTTCGGTCAAACTTTGCGCTCCGTTAAAACGATACGGATTATCGAGAATGCATTACAATAAATTTTCGTGTAAGCATAGTGAGCCATGTGAGCATTCGATATACTGGCAAAATGCTACTCGTAAAATTCGAGTGATCCCGTGAAAATAAAGTGCCCCAAATAGCGTTTTGTTTGTATTTCCATAAAAAACCAGGGATCTAGGTATTTTCGGTATCTTTTTCGTTTTATTTATAGTAAATTCGTAATACTTTTCAGTATTCAAACGATTAGTTTAAACTTACATTACATTGTGTGAAAAAAGTGACTTTTTCTTTTTGAAGTGTCATAGTACGTATCGCCGAAGATTTTTTCGCATTGAACACGAATCATCATCAGAATTCGCGTAGCACATCAGAATTTTTAGTAAATCGGGCTGAAATGGTACATCACCCTAATTTCCAATTATACTCCAACTAAAATCTACTAAAAATCCTAATATGCTAAGCAAATTCTACCGATACGACGGCATTGTATTTAGTGCGAAAAAAATTTAGGATATGTATCATGGCACTTCAAAAGGGTAAAATGATTTTTGTTAAACTAGTTATACAGAAAATGTAATGTTTAACAATCAATAATTTGTATAATGTTGAAAATAAGTCGTACAATCGTGAACTAAAATCCATTTGAAAGTTCTTAAATTGTGCCTATTTTTATCCTAGAGTCTAAGGCCTAGATTTTATTTAGAGTTTTTGGTTTTGCCGTAAAAAATATTAAATAGTCAAAGATGTCATTTTTTTTCATTTCACTCCAATTTACCCAAAATTCTGACTTGCTATGGAAATTCTGCTAAACGGTATCGAATTCAACACGAGAAAGTCTTCGGAATATGTACCGTGACACTTTGGAAGAAGTGTTAGAATTTATTGTTCTCTCGACAGATTAAACATGCGTATTATTATATTATGTTCACTAAAATTTCCAATGATTTTAAGAAATATCGAATAATTGCGAATATTAACGAGTTGCTTGCATAGGAATAATTAGCAAAAAAAAAATATGTATCTATAATCAAACGTTGCAAATTATAATACCGGCAACCTCATTAACTATCATCGCACACGAATAATCGCGCTTGTTAATATGTTGCGTTTCTATTATTATACAAGTGTTTAGCGCAGTGATACGTGAATCGAATACGATCGTACGTTAATCGCACGTGTATGTAATCCCCGTGCACATGCGCGCTTCAGTATTCAGTATCGTCACGGCCAGTACAAACGATGTTTAGTCGCAGGAATATACTAATGGTATGTACATAGAAATATAGAGAAACGAATACACTGAGTATATTTACAATGAATTAACGGGTGCTTTAATGCAAACCTCCCCCTTGATCTACACCCCATTAGTTTAAACAGATACCCCATACCATCGCGTACACATCTGCACATCTACATAATTGGCGCCAGAGTATGTACCAAATTAAACATTCGCCAGTGAAAACTGAACCGCGTCATATAACAGTATCCATGGGTTTAAGCGGAATGGATCACGTTTCGGATTCAATTGTCATTATGTTGCTCTTTTCATGGAGTACTAGCGATGTTTACTCATGCATTTATACTAATTCACAGAAGAATAAATATGCACGTGAGTTTAAAAAACAAATCTTTTAGAGAAGCATACACATTGTTAATAAAATCGACAATCTATGTAATATGTTTAAATATTTTCCGAACAGAATATTCTTAAAGCATGTAAAGTGTTGGTTGAACTGTTACTTACCTGAATACGTCTCGGTCGGTATTTGGTCGCTTGGCACAGTGAAACTTCCTGATGCATTTGGTGGGCAACCATTTCGGTTTTGTTGCGTGCGTAAAGTATGCGTCGCGTGTAAAGACGGTCCACGTGGCGGTACTTCCGGTGGCGCGGGTTCCGGAGGGGAATCTCTACCAGTATCTAAAAAACGCAAAACATATTTTTTTCTATTAGATTCCACATTTCTCATAGCAAAAATTGCGTTTTAATAAAACATGAACGAAATTTATTAAATAATATGCTAAACAACATCAATATGGAATATTTATTATATAAACACGCATGATGTAGTATTAACAGCTTCAGATGAAATTGAAATTGATTATATGAGAAATCAAACTTTGATAATATTTACTATATAAAAAAATTATAGAAAGTAACTATTGATCTTCGGAAAATTTAATCTCATAATTTTAATAATTTTTTTAATTTCTCAAATAACACATTCATTTAATATGTCGATAAATTCAAAATCATTCGGTGTTTATCTTATGAATTATTGATTGAATGATTGTATCGGTGTAATTCCATCCATTGCGATATTGTTCTCTCTTACGTGGCATTCATGAAATTCTAGTCTTCCCATAGAAATGCCGCGAGCAATTAAGCGGCATCAATAATTAGGCATCTCCTCGTAACGTTTTATGCATGCAAATTCAAAGAATCTATCTGCCATTACACGATGAAATTGATTACCCATTATAGACGAAGGAATATACAAGGAAATACTGAATAATAGTTGAGTACCATAATTGAGATATTAACGACGTATATTGCAATTCCAGTATCATTATCCAGCATAAATGCATTTTAAAAGCTGCGACAGCGACACAATGTGTTACGTATCTCGCTTTGCACATGCGTACCTGTTCAGACAATCCATGCATATACGTATATATAGGTAATATACTATATAATGGATGTTATTGTTTTCTAAGAATTTCATAAATTTTTGTGTTTGAAACATAAAGTAATTGTGGCGAGCTGCAATAAAACAATACTAAAAATTCCATTTCTACCCCTTCACCATTGGCCCTTCGGGGCTTAGCGTTGCGACCGTTCCTGTAGCTAAGTTACTTATAAAGTTGTTGAAACTTGAAAGGAACTCCAAAGAATAATTAAAGTTACCTAAACATAAAGAACATAAAAGAACGCCTACCAGGCATGTCGAGGGTAACAAAAATATTTGAGAGTCTACCCGCCAAAAGCTCTCTTATATTAGAAGAGGTCAATGTAATTGCTATTGAGAAATATTAAAACGCTGTTAATTAAATACTCAGTACAATCAGAAGTTTATTATTAGTTTTAAATTTTGTATCTTCTTCAAATCTAGCATTTTATATTATACTTATGCAGATACCATTTATGGCGAATTAGCCGAAACAGCCAACGATGATGTTATAAACCGATACTATGTTCAGCATATATACATAATTGGAGCAATGTATAACCATTAAAGGTTGTTAATGTTACAGTGCACATTATTGTAAATCAAGTTTAACTGCAATACAGTGGTCTATCGCGCTTTCGTGAAGCTACGTAACTTGGTTGTGGTAACTCGGATGTGGGCTAATGGAATTTCGGTCCCTGGTCCTGCGGATTAAAATCTATTAAGCGAATCGTTACAACTTATAGATGTGTGTTGTAAATGTCAAGACAATTACGCGAGCCACATAGTAAACAATAGCTTAACGTCTTATAGTTACCGAAATTCTTTGCATCGACAAGCAAGTTAATAATAAGTAACTCTGTTTGACATTTAATGAGAAAAAGACTAAAGTTTTCAGACAATATTAATAACATTAAAATAACATTAATACAAGAAGATAATTATTGAAAAATTATAAAACAGTAATGGAATTTTTATGTGATGTTTTCCCACAATTAATTTTTGCGTTGTTTTTAAGGATAAAAGGCGAGAAGTACATATAATATATTGATATCAAATTTATACATTTGGTCTTCCTGCAGACTTACATACCTGTGAGATAAATAGGCCTGGGTAGACCTGTGCGACAGGAATGTGCAGAGAGAAAAGTGCATTAGTGCGACGGGATCGGTATGTGCATATGTGACGATTCCAACAAGAATTACGTCACGCAGATGAAATATATGATCAATTCAAACATTATTATAGATAGATTTACTTTAAAATAAATTTGCACGAAAATTAATGTTGAGCGTAATAAACGATCACAATTCGTCAGATTTATATTCGTATATCAAAATTCTATATATATAATTTCATTAAAATTATTGTGAGATAATTAATTTAAAAAAAAACAGATAGATAATATTAATAATTTTTTATTGACAGAGTTAGAAATTTCTGTTAATTAATGCAATGTGAGAGATAGAACACACAGAACAGAGTATAGCTGATTAATTTAATAATTTTATGGGAAAAACGAGATCACAAATGCATTTTAGATCGGACGACATCGAAGGTTAATGCAATTGTCATGCATGTGAATGATAATGATATATCTGCAATATTCGCTTTCACTTCCTGACAACGCTTTGCATTGAGGCTTTCAAATTTTCGACAATTTTCGCCGTTATCACTTGATCGGATCGACATCTAATTAATCGTAGAAATTATAAACACGATAGAGAAATTATTTCTGCGAAGTCACCTGGGAGCAGCATCGATATTTTCCGTAATAAGCAGTAATAATCGCTTAATTAAACCGGACCGTGAAATGCGCAATGCGTAGCTGTCAGCGCCAGCCGCGTCCGTCGCGTATCTCGGACAACTTTACCGTCGAAATATACATTTGTTCCAGTTATTGAACAATTTGCCGGCATCGTTCGAGTGCTCGGAACACCTGTAACGCTCAATTACAAAGTCGATATTGCACCGACAACGGGGTTGGAAAAATCTCGGGGCTGATACCGAGCTGCTACAGAGAGGGTCGACCCCTCCTTTGAATCTGACAATGTATTATTTTACAAGACATTTTATAACGATAAACTATAAGCCACAGGATACATTCTATCTTCGTGGTGGTTACATCGCTCCGCATGCGTATGCGGCAGCAAATTAAAGTTCGAGAAAAGTACATATTTGAAGAAAGTTCTTTTGAAATTGCGAAATATACTATAGATACATTAACGTTAAATTGCTAGAATGCGGGTGAAAGAGTTAAAATCGGTTAAATTTAATCCGACGGTTAAATTGCCAAAAGCAAAAATATCTCGCAGCGAGCGCGCAGTGGAATTTGATGAATCTCCAGTAGATCAATTATATCGGCGATTGGTAACAAACAATTTTATTATCCATTTGATGGATATATTCGACATCATCTTTTTTATATGTTTCGCATACATACACGTAAATCAATTACTTGCTAACGTAGCATGTAATGTGAAGAATCGTTAAATTTGTTGACTTGCGCGCAAATTCTATTGAATTCTACGACTTATTGCACTGTATATGCAAATTCACCAGCATAACTAATTATACATAGCAAGGATAGGCGATAACGCTACATGAAGGTTAAATCAATACGGTTCCAGCCAATTATAGCTAATGCTGGTACATCATTGACTAGTGGTCAAACCGCGTTACTGTCTCTCATAAAGCATAGGATAGCGTTTACAGAATGTGCAAAATAAATCATGCAGTTTCTGATGGCGATAGGTGCAATGCAATCTAATTTTGCAAAATGATGAACATGATATAACTCCATAATATAGATTTCACTATTTACATAATGCGGCTTATTCCGCCATGGCAGAATATTACATTCAAATTAAAATTCACTCAATCTTCCTTTTACGAATATGAAAAAGACTATTTTTTTAGAAAGATTATAATTTGCTCATTTTTTGAGCAAATTATATTCTATATTCGCATAACTTAAGCAGCTTTATTTATATGGAAGCTGCAATTAAGTTTATTTCTAAAAATAGTTTGTTATAATTTCTAAATTTTTCCGTAATATTTTTACAAAAATTAAATCACATTATTAGGGTAATTAAATTATTTTAAATATGTCGTTCTAATATTTCAATCAACTTGCTTGATACAGTTTAGTGGAATTTATTAGATGCTGCTTTCGATTATTATTACAAACGTGACAAGCTAGTGGAATACCTATATATACCTATTTGGCGTTTAGCACGACATCTAATTGAACACATTATTGAGCAATATAACGTCGCCGGTGGTATGTCTTGGCCAATCGTTGTGAGCCAATTATGTAGTATGCCAGGGCATCACCGATACCGAGTTCAACCGAGTTATCCCTCATCCGCGGGTGGCGAGAAGGGTTAGTCAGACAGTGCAAGGGGATGCAAGGTAGCCGACAGTGACTTGATGCGGTTAGCGATTCGCGTCTGTAATTCGATTTGTCGGTCTAACGCCTCCACTACATCGGGGAGTACACGTTCATGTAAATACGAATTATTTGCTAACGTTATACTGGCGCGGTATTGCCGCGATGGTAGGTACTGTACCTACTGTCCGATAACCAGCCCAACGAATCGTTCCGGCTTGACTCCTTCCGGACCAAACAGTCTAATAAACCGAGTTAGCATTCGTGAATGCTTCGTCCGAACTGTCTCGTACAATTTCTATGTGCCGTTTCTACCTTCGTTCGTACTGGACACACAAAATTTCATCCATACCTCGCCTGGATCCATTTATACCAATGATAAATTGAGATATAACGCTTTTATTGTATCCTTTCAAAGTATAACGAAATAATAGAGCCGAACAATTTATTTATATATTTGATAAGTGAAACAGTCTTTAAATTTTATTCTAGCAATTATAAGGCAAGAAATATATTAAGAAAATAAAAAAAAATATATATATATTTGGAATAGAATGAGGTTCCATAAAACGGAGCTTTGCTACGATGAATTTTCACGGAGGAGAAAGTTCATAAATATCACGTTGCTCGTAACTTGAGCATTATACGATAATTTATGACAATTAAGCTTGCGCATTGATTACATTCTATTTGAGTTATTTACTTTAACGTAATGGTAGTAAAATGGTGAGACAGGACCGTTATAACGTCATCTATAAACCTAATGTCTCGTGACTTTAATTTCCATGCGTACTTTTTACTGTCACTGAGAGCGCTTTCTTTTAACATAAAAATTAACCTTTACTTTTGCAAATGATAAAAAGATAAAAGATAAAAAGAAGACCCGTTGTAAATAGTTAAATGTAATAAAAGATTTTTATCGTCATAGAATCTAGATCGGAAATAGACTAAAAAGAATTAAAAGAACGATAATGATAATGGCGAACACGAACTATTGGCATAGTTTGCAAGTGGTGCTTGAAATTATTCCTATTCGTCGAAACTTGGCACTTAGCCAAGCACACATTCGTATATATAACGTTCTGAATGGCCATTGTCACAAAAAGTATTCGATTGTAGTTAGAAGTGACGAATCAAGTGTTCTTGATTAAACACTACAATCAAAAAGCGAAAATTTACACAAGTTATTTACTCACGATAGAACTTACTCGACCGTATTATAGTTTATTAAAAATACCGGCATATTGTTGCGATATAACATGGTTATTTTTGAAATTTTTACTTGGCTGTATAAGTCAATTGATTTTGCGAATATTTATTTCGTCCGCGTATGCAACATGTATATCGTGAAACCTACATCAATCGAACGAATTGATAACATCAAGCTTGCTGGTGCGCATGATTCGTTCCGCGGCATTAAATGCAACAACCCGCATCAGAGCCCGTCAAAAATTACCGACCATCGTTGAACGATTGCGAAAACCCGCGGAAAATTTATTTTCCACGGACAGTGATTTGCTTCTACGCGTTCATATTGTGCAAAATTATTAATTTTCACAAAAATTGTGCATTTCTTCTAATTGATTTATCTGTATAAATGTAAACAATATATATACGTTTCACAAAAATTTAATGGTTGTTTGAAAATCCTATAGAATAACAAAAATTTATAATACATGGTATTAAATTGCAAGAAGAACCTCAATCGAAATATATTTTATTTCCAATATTCATTTATTTATAGATTTGTTACAAAGTTAATGCTTATATACTATAGTACGGTAAAATATATCACGTGTTAATTTTTTATTTTACAATGACGTGTATATATGTTCATTTAGCGCGTGCATTTCATAGCATTGTGGTAGCAAATTACCGTAACGTTATCGGGTTTCACGCGTTTGCCAATTCAATAACGTGCTCCTCGACTGGGCCACATTAGACTACGGCGGTCTAATGTAATATCAATCGTCTTTCTGGCGATGCGGTACACACGGGGTTAACGCGGGTAAGCCCTGACCGTTGGGAGCCATTTGCTAATAGATGCCGCGACATGCCTCCATTAGACCGCAGGGACATTCTGGCAAGCAATATCCCATCGCAGATTCAGACTCAAATTACTGCTTACGAGATCCTGGTAATTATACGCGGTATCTTATATAACGCTTGTCATCACATTATCAACATACTCATAAAGTCATGCGTCAAAACATTTTGTGCGGAAGCACAAAACTTATCGATAACTACACTGAAAAAAAAGTATATATTTGCATGATAAAAAGATTATAATTAAGAGTCCACTTGTATTATAATTATTGCTGTTATAATATAATGATAATAATAGTTAGCTCTATCCAAAAATATAGAGTTAACAACAAAAATGATTATAAATTATAATTAAATTTTGGTAATTGTAATCAATTTTTTTCTCCTAATGTAATGGCTTGAGAATACTAAGAGTAACATACCCTAATCCTTAAATTCATCCCTAAATTTAAAGTAAAAAAAGAAAAAACAGAAAATTTCATATTTTAAATAAATCAATTTGCTACCTGGATAATGATAAACACAAAACTTTATGATTAAACTTTTATTACTTTAGTATGGAGTATACACACTGAAAAAAGAATCTGGTAATAGCTATCAAATATTGAATGAAATGATTCCAATTAAATATTCGGTTAATATAACCAAAAATAATTTTACTTTTCTAAATATTTATAAAAGTAAAATTATTTTTGTTACTGATTGGAATTATTTTTATTACTCAATATTTATGTGTGGTAATTATTATCAGACTCCTTTTTCAATGCATTCATGTTTATAGAATATATCTTGAATACACGTTTATACATGTTGTAAATGAATGAACGTTATGAGCTTAATTCGCGTCGCTAATTTTCATGATACCTACACGTAATGTGATCGCACTCGAGCGGGCAAGAGTAATGCGGCCTTCGAAATTCCAGAGGTAACCGTCCACGAAGATGCGGTGGAGCTCTTGCTCCTTACCGTACGGGCGCTCGCCAGCTTTTCCACCCGGCTATCCTTCGTCCTTTCATCCACGCTCACGCTGTCTCGCGATATCGGTAGACTAATTGGCAGCCAGCTTCCCTCGAACCCGACGTGACCGCCACATCGACGTCGCGTCGACACAAAATGAGATCCGACGAAATTTCGTTTAAAACTTAGCCGACGAGCGTAAGCCGCTCGTCGACCGCGGCTGCCGGTTCAAAGCCGCAAAGCTACTTTCTCTTATCTCTCGGTGGTTGCTGCTCGAAGCTGCGTTACACACAGTGAGAGATAGTGCGTGTGTCAAGATAACACGCGGTCCTGCAACGACAGGAGATCTAAATACTGTTGACGTTTTGAAACAATATAGTCGACGGGGTCACGCTAACTTTGGTGGTCTATGCTCTAACTAGCCGAGCCCAGGCGCCAACTGCTAACTCTGTTAGCCCGGGGCTCGAGTCTTTCTCTTTCTCTCTCGCATTTGCTATTGCTGCTGCCATTGCAGCTACCGACACTGTTGGTGTTGCCGCTGGTATATTACTACATCAGACAACAATGAACCTAACTGCCAAAATAGAAGGTCCCTTGGTTATTTAATGAGCCGACGTGTAATGTAGTTTGTCGATTACGGCATTGTTCGCTAGACGATAACGCATGGCTCGGAAATGTTTGCCTTTGCTAAGATCTTTCGCCTTTGACCGTTTTGCAAAGCTTCGTAATCGTGCATCGATGGAAAACGCGGGACGAGAAATGCTCGTAATGAGGATATTTGTTTAGTTGAAATTACTATGTACATTGCTTTAGAACGAAATTAACAAGAGAGATAATGTGCTTTTTACATATTCTTATGTCTGAAGTTATTATTTATTACTGAATTGGAAAGTCTTAATTATCAAGGAATATAGGAAATATGTTTTATGAAAGATTTACGAAAAATCAAGGCTGAAAGTATTTTGTTGTAACTCTTTCTTTGTCTCCATCAATAATCTCGAATAATTAATAACACTTACCTATACAAAATACATGAAAAGACTTTTTAAAAGACATAAGAATGCATTCATAGGCTCTCTAGAGAGTTCTAAGTACGTTGAGTTTCATATGCAATTTCCTTTTTCGCGCGTTTCTAGGTGACTATTAATATTAAGCTTTTAACGAGGAACACGTTTACGTGAAACCCGATTTAACTCCGGGGCTCGATACCAGCCGGTAACTCGGTTAGTCCGGTAATCGCATTTGAGGCATGGATCGTTAACTTATCGCACCACGGCAAATTTTACGTCGTGATTTAAAGGGTCGATCCGCTCAGGGCGATCGACGAGGATTCATCCCGATCTGTCAAGCTGAATGAGTTTCTTTGTTAAAGTCTCTAATAGTAGAAATTTATTCTTTGTACACTCCTTGCGATTTAACGATTACAATAATTAATCGTAAGATGGAACGCGATAGCATGCGATGTGGTGCAGTGATCATGCGTATGAAATAATAATCGCGCGATGACGTATGCATAATATGTGAAAAGGAAACTGCAGTATATTTTTCCTCACCATTGGTGAGATGCATGCGAGTGTGTTCATCGGGGAAGACGGTTTCGGAACGATCGCTCGCTGTCGAGCTACTGCTCAAGGCGCTTGCGTGACCTCGGCGTGTTCTTCGACCTAAGGTACCGCCGCCGGAAGTCGTCTTTTTTGTGGACGCCGCGTAAAGGGTCTCACCTGCAATAAAGAAGATACGAATATTTTTGAACAGCCTGCTAAGAAGTTCTTTCCTTTGGAAAATGCCGGTATCGCTAACGAACGAGAGTCATACCGCTTAATTCAATCTTCTATTATTACGTGGACAAAGAAGGTACTCGAGTTCTCTAATCTTTTCGAAATTACGTTTAAAAAAGTGAAATTATCAAGATTAAATTTTTCACATAAGCTAACCTTTAACTTTCATCAAATAATTTTTGCACAGCGTGGAATTATTTTAATTTAATGTTACGATCTTTGACATAAAGCACACGTAACTAGAGGTGTAGAGAGGTAGAGTTTAATAACTAGAGGTGTAAAGAATCTGGAAAGATTGAAGTGCGAAATGTCATTTTGACATGAGTGAGTTGAAACCGAGGGTTGAAGCTGTTTTATGTCACATTGCTTATCACTTTAAATTGTCCATCTACCGGGATTTCTCGTCTTGCATCCATCTACCGGAATGAGCTTGTCTCGCACGCATCACGGTTGTACAACATAGTATAAAATTGCGTTTGATGAGATTCATCTTGTGGCGAACTCGTAAGTATCATCTTGCGTGCAAACCAACCCGTTTGCGGTTCTAATTAACTCCCTACCATTGCCGTTGCGAGATCTCTCGGAAGATATGCTGCCGTTATAATGATGCCGGCGAGAGTTTGTGCTTTCGAGGGGAAACGGAGAAGCTTGCCGATGATTCGGTGTCAAGGTTGGGGGCGGCGTAGGAAATGGCGTTGTAGGGTTGTCCGTAGTTGCTGCGCCTTCCGTGTCAGATCCTGTACGGTACGATCTGTCTCCCGCATCTGCACAAATTAATCACACGTTAATGACATTCACTTTTATCAGCTAAGCTATCTGCTATCTCTCAACAAAGCATATGTTCTCCTCTTAAATTAATTAAAAAGAAGATAAACAGAATGAGAGAGAAAGAGAGAGATTGTTCGCTAACGCGAGTAAAGCTTGTAAAACTTTTTGTTAGCTTTGTTCCGAATTCACGATGAGTTAAAATTTTCCCGTGTTGTACAAGTTCTTGTTCATAGGTATGTAAACTCCGTGTTATCTGCGATCTTGCCGCTTGCGGACAACCGCAGACGCATCGCAGCATACATGGTGCCACATATAAACGTATATCGTGTCTTCGTCTATCTTGAGAGCAGTGGAGTCTTGCATGACGTAACCATCATTCTGTTTTAGAGGTCTCTCGCTGTGAATGTTACCAACTATCTTACTTCACCTCTATCGCCAGTCGACATTTCCGCCAGCTCTCTGTCGGATCCGAGCACTTCGTCGCGCGTCGTTGCTCTGATCTGTATTTGCTTAAGTTGACGCATGTCTAAACTCTTAAAGGCGCTTGTCACTAAAGCAGTGTCGTTCCGAGGAAGCTTGCATTATTCGGCGCGCGATAGCGGAACATAAGAAGCATCCGGGCAGAGGGGACTTTCTGCTGTAAGAAATATCGGTGTGTCGGTGTGCCTTCGTGCGACCGCGTGCGTACCTGTACAGCTGTATTTTTAACCACGTTGACATGTACAAGGTATACCGGGAGTTATTTCTTTGACGAAGAGATATATACTCGCAGATGTGCTGAGGTGACGCTGAAAGGATAAAATGGGGCGACATAGTTAGCTGAAGGAGGAATTTTTCTGTGACGTTCCCATGCGTATTTCCAGTCAGTCTTCTGTCAATAATAAAATTAGAACTACTTTTAGTGAGATTATTGGAACTAAAATTCCCAAGTTTTTTTATTGTAGTGTAAAATCTTTTATTCTGTCTACACTAGGATATTAAAAAAAACCATTTAGCATTTATATGATGGATACACGGAGAGAATTTTCTTTTAAAATTTACCTTGAAAATAGTAGTTGTACAATATAATATTTTGAAGTTTTTTTTATCACTTTTTACTTCAGTAAAATTAATCAAACTTATTTTATACTTTGTTGTAGTTTTATTAATGAATGAGAGATTTACATTAAAATTCTTCAATGAGAGATTTACATTAAAATACAATATGTTATCCCACGACTATATCATATTTTCAGAATAAACTAAGAAAAAATTCTCTCCGTGTAATATACCTACATCATACTGAGTAAAAAGGCCTTAGTGAACATTATAGGTCGAAAGCTCAACCATTTCTGAAATATTCTAACAGTGTATGTATCTCTCTTACTTAATAAAAAAAATAATAAAACATGATTTTTTAGCTATTTTCATGAATAAATTAAATAAACATTATCCTATCAATCAAAAGTAACTTAACTTCATTAAAAGTTATAAAAATTATCACAATTTAAAAAGAGTAGTTGTAAAACAAAAAAGACATTTAATCATGTTAAGAATAAATTCTTTTTGCCGATATTTGATTATTTAATAATTTTCTGTCAAAAAATAACTTTTCCCTTTTCTGAAAAATTTAAATTTTTGTGTCATTTTTTAAGTAAGAGAGCGGTATGCGGTATACGATTTGTAATTAAAAATATGACTTGACGATATCGTGTTTGGTTTATTAATTGGCAGATAATTGCCGGTTGCAGGAACGCACGTTCTAATTCACTATTAAACTTGGTTTCGCTGTGGCGAACAAAGGAGTAAAACCATAGTGAGAAAAGGTTGGGATAGGAGATTGGTAATGAAGGGAGGGGGACGAAATCGAATCTTGTTGGTAATTAATGAGGAAAGTTTTACAAATAGCCGAAGGCATAGTCACTAAACGCCTTAGCAAGCTCGTGAATCCCATCCACAAGCAGAGTATCTTTACACAAAAGTAAGTTTTTAATTGATAATTATCCTTTTTTATACCAGAAGAGAGAAAACTAGACTGCTAACTGTTTTACAATACGTTTATACCAATTCTTTCATTAAACTGGGAGAAATGTAATATAAAAATATTTTTATAAAATAAAAGATTACGTGATATTGATTAATAATGAAATATGTATGGCAATTTATGCCAATTGATAACGTAAAGATAATTCAAGTTGTGTAATAAATATATGTGATATTTAGCGATCTATCATGATATTTAGCTATTTGTAGGTTGAGCGTAGAGGAAATCGAATGTGTCACTGACGATATCAGGCTTCCTTCTATTCTATTATTTCTCGCGCATTGAAAATAACCAATATTTGGATGTAGAGGAGAGCCAACGAGGTGCTAATTACATTCTCGCACTGCGCGTCGCATTCTAAACGTTGTTTGCATCGAAATAGACGCGCTTGTCGAAAGCGGCGCGCAGCTGCGGATTGACAAATCAGTTTTTCAAATCGGAAATTTACGCGCAAGCGTGGAACAAACTCGAGGCTTGTGGGTTACCTCGGAACATCAAAGATTCGAAGTGCTCTCTACCGTCTCTGCCTCTTTCCCGCTCGAAGCCGCCGGTGATGTGAGCGGCATACTCGCGATATAAAGAGAGATACAGCCAAGATGGGCACCCTGATAGTCGAGACGTCTGAGAGTGAGTAGCCGAGGGCCGGGGCAGTGGCGCTGATATTGCTCGCATTAAACTTTCATATTCAATCTTCCCACCCACCGTTGGGGCACCTTCCGCGCGGTCCCCGACCTTCATCCCGCCGCTATGCCATGTACGAAGAGCGAGCTCGGCATCAACCCCACATGTAATTGTGTTATGCCCTCTTCACCCTTCCTCTCTCTCTCTCCCCTTCTCACTCTTCACTAACCCCCGTCTCTTCCTCCGACCTTTCCTCTTCTCTTCTACCAATTTCCCTTCGGCGCGACCTCAGTCACCCTCCTGCTCGTGCGGTTCCGCTACGCCCTCGTGGCGCTCCTCCTTTCTATATTGGATTTTCTAATCCGTATGGATTCGAAAACGTCGCCGTAACGTTTAAGAGGAAAGGTCATTTCTTTATCGGTCGTCTAGCTACATCGCTTTTGGATTAGCACGACAAATGTCCGTGATTACGAGACACTCTTTTGCTTCATCTCTCGTTCGTTATATATAGATATATAGATGTTGGCAAGCATAGAAATACCACGTGTTTATTGCAAAAGTAAAAAACCAATATCTTGTTTCCTTTGCGCCATTTAAAATCGACAAATTCAAATTGCTCAAACAAATACGTATACATATGATATTTCAATCTTTACTTAAATACTATTTGTGTAAATTTTGACCTAAATAAAATTACGAGGCTCAGTCTTTATGAAATTAGTAATTATTAGCTTGTAATATATTAACTAATTATTATTTAATTATCACAATATCATGATGTTTAAACAGAAAACTCATTGCTCTCCGAATTAATCGATAAATTCGCTCAACAATGTACGCATCGACTGTATCGATCGCGAAAGCGTTAACCACGTAACAACATCTCGCCGGCATGTCGACGTAGCAAAACGAACAGTCGGCGCTTATCTTTAATCGACCGTTAATCATCGGCGCCGATCGCGTGCTCACCGGTGTCCCCTTTCGACACTCCCGGCAGCCGTGCGAGTGCATGAGCTAGCCGAACGATTTATCTCGCAAAGCACACGGGGCTTGCCGTCCCCTCCGACACTCGCCACGCTCGGAATTTACAGTCGTGTCTCGTCCTGTCCGGTGGCATTTCTTCACCCCGGCAACGGTTCCTTCCGTGGCGACTAAACGCACGGCGGGTGGGTATACCTTCGGTGCGACAAGGAAAACCGTGCCATGTCGTGTGCACACGATGCATTTTGTTTGTAGGGGATTGTTGCCATGGCAGCGAACTGCGAACATCGAATGCACTTCGCCCTGGCACGGCACGGCGTGGCGCGGCGCGGAGCGGCACCGACACGGCTCGTAGACCCGAGCGAGCTTGCGGAAGAGTTAGCCCCCGGCTGCTTTCGCAAGCTCCGCGCAACGGCCCGTGTACACCTGGACACGGTAGACGACGCAACTTCGGGCGGAGAGCGTTAATTTTCTTCAAAATTTTGCTCGTGAACGACGCTGCGTTGCGGTCCGTAGTTAACATGCGCTTTTCCAAAGCGTTCCCCTCTAATGATTTCGCATTGCGTTAAAATACGAGTACAGGATATCCGTGAGAGAGATACCGCATTTCACGAAATTCTGTATAACTAGAATATATATGTGGGATCGATATTGGGAGAGAGAAATAATTCTATAGATAAAAAAAATTTAATAATCGATTAACATAGATGCATGATAATTTATTTTCGTCACCAATTTCAATTATCGGAATTAGATGATTCGAATATATATGGAAACGCAGATAGTTGCAAGATAGTTGCAATACGCAGTCTCATAAATGTAAATGTATTTTGCAAGAATGCAGCAACGGATGTTTGTGACAATAGCAAATAACGTTGACACAAATATTGAATATCATTTCAATATGCAACAACGTTACAGTTTTACTCTTGTGTTTTGAATTTGAGTATTTTCCGATGATGAATGAATATTTAAGTTAAACGCGAAATTTCTTTTCGACTCTCCTGGTTATAATTTAGGTTCCTTTTACCAAACTTTTTAAACGCGCAAAAGTGTACTGTTGCGAAAAGTGTACATATGTCAAAAAAGGGAAAGGAAAAAAAACAATAAGCGATGCAAGACGCATTTTCCGAGCAGCTGTCGCATGCACAAGGAACAATGGGATACCTACATCGCGGCTCATATCGAAAACCAATTTCCGAGATGTCAACGAAACGAAATCGGGCGTTAGAAGGGAATTCGCCAGCGTTTTTCTAGTAACTGCCAGAGGTTGGAGATCACTTTGAGCGAGAGAGTTTGGCAAGATCGAGTAGTGGCTGTACCTTCAACAGGTGCAAAGTGTCTCTGTTGAAAGGGCCACTCTCGTACTGCTTCCATGATTCCAAGCTTCTCACTCTACGCCTCTTCCTTCCGCTTCTTAAACTGTAAGCTCTTTGATAGAAAGCCTAAAGCGCCTGCGTGCCCTTCGAAAGGGCGAGACGAAACGTACATACAATTACGACGACTCGTAATGAGCCGATGCTCCGTTTGAGAAAATAATGATGCTCGCTAATGAGACATACTCGTCGCGCTTTGTGTTCCATCTACGACAGCATGTCGTTACAGAATATTTTGAATTTTTATCAATGTGAATAATTTTTTATTGCAACAAGAGCACGCAGGTAGTATCTATATATGTGAAGATATAATACAATGTGATAGAAGTTGTAACGATATTATTTATCTCATGCGCGTTTAACATCGTGGGCATGTTTCGCATTGATCGCGATGCAATATTGTTATTACAACGTATTTGAAATTTAAGGAATATTTACTCGTCCAGAGCTAGTTGTGAAGTTTAGAATGTATATACGCCAGATATTTAACTACTTAAGAGAATGAAAAATATTATATTGAAAAGAGTTACTATGAGTCATCTATATGGAAATTTATATCCATATAGATAAATATTTTAACAAATATTTAAAACATTTTAAAAATATTTAAACATTTAAAACACATTTTTGAATCACTTAACATTTAAATAACTTTTAAAAATGATTTTGTGATTCTGTATGGAATTTTAATAACATCTATCGATCGTAAAATATGTTTTCATTTTCTTTATAAAATTGCGTAATTTGAATATACGATCAACGAAGCCACAGTGATGAAGACTATTTTCTTCGCTTATAAAACCGAAACTTACAATACGTGTCATATTTTATTTATCAGACTAATACTAACTTTTAAATTGCATTAAATATTGAAAAAATATAACTAAAAAACTTTAATTTTTTAATTACAGTTATTATGTATAATAAATATACATTTGCAAATATTTGATTGACATTTTCATCGTATTAGAGCGATTTTCGATATATGAACAGTTAAAACTTCCACTGTTATACATGTAACGCATGTATATGTATAGCAGAGTTAATGCATAAGAAGACATGTTTTATCGTAGTAGCAATTTCAACTGATCCTTGCAATGTAAAATGATACACACAAATGTTAACACATAAAATTTAATACGTCATTTTGAGCTCACGCGGTTTAAAAAAATTAAACATTTGCTCAGAAACACAACTACTGCCATTGGCAACTGCCAGTGCGAAAAAAGGAAAATGTCAACATATGAAATATCGGAAAAACAATAATGCACAAATTTTTAATTTTTGGATTATTACAAATGATTGAAACTTATTAAAACCAAACGAATTATCTAAAGTATTTGTTATTTTATAATATCTACTGAAATTTTTATGATTTTCTAAAATACAGAAAGTATAGACAAAAATATAAGTTATGATGCAAATAGTAATACAATTTTTATACGAAACAACGTTGTTCCATTCAAACGAAGAAAAATAAAGATAGTAGTCGATTCTATCTGCACATTATCAAAGAAAGATATACATGGTATGAACCTTAGCGAAGGAGAAACTCTGTATTTGTCTGAGAGCTTCAGGCGATCGAGAAATGTATGCAATTTTTTGAATCTACGGCGAAAAGATACGTATGATTATGTAAATGCATTTGGTATTTGCGGTTGGAATCTCGTTTCTTTATACATCATACGCATTCCCGTTCTATTGATATTCACTGATCACTTTTATAAAATACTCATTAACTAATTTTCTCGATCTTTTCTAATTAGCCATTAACCATTATAAATCATGTAATAATTGGATATATTCAGTAATTAATTACGCGAAAAAGTTTTTAACAGAAATTACATTCCAGTTGGAGATTCGAAATTAAATTCTGAGTTCAGTAATTTATGTAATTCATTGAATCGATGAGAGAGAGAGAGAGTGTGTAAATTATATTCTAATTAGATCAAATCAGTAAAATAATATTCGTAATAATTGGATTGTCCGTGATTGTCTGTCAATATAACAAATATATATTATGGATACAGAACTTGTCTCCCAATCGCTTGTAAAAGAATGCTGTAAAGTTTAATATCGCCTGCCTCGTTTCTCACATTGCTTATAAAAAACAGAATTGTAGTCGACGACGAGGGTTCGAAGTTCAATGTTCGCTACAGTATTCCCATTTACTTAATGTTTTGTTTTTCTCGTACGACTGGCTACTACCATTGAGTCCCCCTTCGACAGTAATGAATAGTACATCCGTTATATTTTTATGAACGGCACAAGAACTTTTCTCATCATCCTTGAAACTAGGAATTACATATCGATATCTTCCGTTATTGACGACGTCGGCACGGAATAGCATACCATCGATAGAAGATCCCCTAGCTTCAAACTTCTCATCAGTTTCCTTCTTCCTCATTTCTTCTTTTTATATCGGTATTTCACAAAACAAAGTAGACCGCCTTAACGTAAACAAAGATTATAATGAACACAGACTATAATGATCCAATAATAACAAATAAATATTTTTTATACTACAAAAGCTACATAGATAAACATTTGTTGAAGTATTGCAATATTAGCAATAATGAATTAAGCAATTCTCTCAAGAGATTACACAGATATATTAACATTCTTGTTAAAATTGCAATTAATTAATTATAAATTAGTTATTTACATATAATTGTGAATTAGTATAACATTGCGATATCTACATCGAGATTAAAGAGATAGGATGCTGACTATATTATTGTAATTATACCAATAGGTACAACGTTAAATTATCGATTCGAGCAAATATATTTTCCATGAAAAATAAAGCCACTATTTATGATACTTTTACAAATAAATTCATTCAATATTTATATTATCCGATATAATATATCTCTTAAATAATCAAAATGTTGTACATAAAAATATTTTTTGCGGCTCTTCCTGAAATTTATAGTTTCAAATTTAATTATTTAGTCTGATCGGTTGATTGATTTGTAAGAATATAAATATATATATATATATACAATTGCTAATATTAAAAATTAATATTGAAGATCATATATTTAAGTATGGTAATTTATACTGTTAGATAAACATAACAGTGTAGAGAGAATAACTTTTTAATTTCAATTTCAAAAAATTAATAAATGTTGAAAGATTTATTTAACACAAAATAATAATAATTTGGATTTATATTCGTTTACATATATATTTGTAATGCGTATGTAATACAACTCCATTTTGAAATAATCTCAAGTTCTCTGACAGTAAGTAATGTGTCAAATAGATTAGAAAATCTAAGCCTCGAGCACTGCGGAAGCGCTGAGCCCAGAACGTATTTTACCGGGTTATCGTTAGTGGCGAAACAGCGGCGCGATAGTGAGATGCGCATTGTTAAAGAGCGACCGCGGTAAATTCATTACGACTCCAACTACTTGCGGTCTACCGCTTTTTGCTACAAAGTCTAGCTTAATGTTCTGCTTTGACATTTCGTTATGTAAAATTCGCTGAAATTTTCAAGGAATGTTACGTGAGGTGTTCATTATGCCACCGTAATAATGAAGAGTTATTTTAATATCTCTTGAAGAGATTCAAGGAATAGCCAATGTTATTTCGAGTATGAAAAGAAAAAAAGAAAATGAAACATGTATTCTCTAAAAGTGAATCAGTGTATTATTTATTACTGAAAAACAGTAAATATTTGTTAAAGACAGTTACATCTGTTATCGTATAAGTATAGCACTGAAGTCAGTAATATTACTGAATAATATACTGATTCACTTTTAGAGAGTATGGAAATGTATGTACATAAAAGGTGTAAAATATTTATTATTATAAGTTACAAAATGACAGGGGCTAATCTTATTTCGAGACATTGACTTGATTTAAGCTGTACATATATTATGTATTTCATATGTGATGTATTCATAGTGAATTAACTCAACTTAAATATCCGATATCCCACGTTATTGATTTTCAGACATATTGAAAGTTTTGAATTTAGTTAGAATACATTTGAATCTATCGGAAAATTTAATGGCAAATTTAATGGCCGTTAGTATTTTTAGTCTAATAAGGATCTTTTATTGGCTGGATTTGAGCTGACATCATTAAGTAATAAGAATCACTTCGAGTGAATAGAATTAGATCTTAATTTAAATATATTAAATCGCAAAATTTGATTAAAATCCTCTTTTGTCTAAATATATAATAAAATTTCCGATATATAAGAGAGACGCGACATATTAATGGAAATGTCGAAAAAAAAGCAGATACATACATTACATATGGGAAAGTCTAAACCGAATACGAACTAAATCTATACTAGATTAAAGTATCTAATAATTTTATGAACAACATGAAAACACGTCTACCATACATTGAATCTGTTATATATATTTCTATATTAATCTCAAAATCTCTCATTGCATCATAGACACGTTTTTCTTACGTTAGATAGATAAAATATGATGCAACTCCTTTTAGAGGCATTAGTAATAGCCGTCGACATCTTGGTTATCTCCACGCGAGACGTTAAAACCTTACGCCCGAAATTATGATCCACGAAGCGTGAATAATTCTGTCTGGCTACCATTCATTCCGCGGTCGGTGTAAATTATTGCAAGGAGCGCATTAATTTCCTTTGCGAATAATTAACAACGCACCGGACAACGAAACCTTCGCGCACCTCCTACGCTTTTGCAATGGTCAGTCCTTCCGTCGGTATCCTCATACCTCCGGACATCCCCCCTAGACTGCTCCTCCCCGCCGTCCCTCTTCGCCTCAACCTCTTGGTCGACAACTGAAATATTAATCATGACTTACACATGGTGTTCCGGGACTAGGGGGCATTCTCCATCTGCATTATTAAGTGACCCCGCGCACGAGTTACGCTAGGTAGGCTCAGCCCTTATTTCGCAAAACGAATATGGATGTGCGGTTTGCGTTGTTATTATTCCGATGTGAAGGTCGGTTGCAATATTTTGCCGATGCTCACCGAGCAGATCGCGTAATCGCACGTTGCTTTCCCTTGTGCACGAACAATTCGCTGTGTGTGAAATGCATCTAGTCTACAGGTAACGTTTGAAATTAACTTATATGCACGAAGCAAAATCTCTGAGATAATGGAGGTCATAGTATAGATTTAAAAAAAAAATCATGAAGGATATTAATTGCACTTGTACACAAATCTGACATTTATTTTATATGTTATTTTTTAATCTTTGTACACAGTTTATTAATTAAATCTTTTACCGGCATATTTCTCGGTTTCTTTATATAAATCTACAAATAGATTTAAAACGAAAGTAATAAATAGCGACGTTCCAACTCGATCAAGCCGTCTCTTTTACGCGAAAATAAAATTGTTATTCTTGTATTCCCAAAGGTTCGCGCGGAAAAATGAAAGTTCATTAAAACCAGCATGGTTTATCGGCTTTTCGCTCGGATTTCTCGGGCCTCTGGAGTGTTCTCGTTCTAGGAAGCGATTTATATCTCTTTTTCCCTTTTTTCTACTACAACGATATCAACGAGATAGTAGCGCAGACATACTCGAGTATTTCGATATCACATAACGTTTGCTCGATACTTGCGAGTTACTCCGCTCTGAATCCATTTGGATGGCAGTAATGCACGTTAAACGTCGTAAAATTATCTCGATATAATTGTCTGCCTTAAATAACGATAGCTGTGTTAATAGTTGTTGAGCGCCCGACGCAATGCGTTTCCTTTCAGGAATTAATTCAGTATTCAGAAGGACTCCGACATCAAAGCGAGCAATAATAAACGCTGCTTCTGGCAAGGTATGCGATGACAGAAGTGGGCACGGTGGCTATAAGTGACAAACCGGTTCGCTAATAATAGGGGATGACGATGCGACAGACGATATCGTAGATTTGCATCTGGAAACAATTTGCCCGCACGTAGGACACATATCGTTATAATTGAATATCTCGATTAATGCGTAGCAACGGTCTAGATAATCGTCACGTTGATATTGATTCGCTATTTCAACTGTAATATATTTATACATTGATATTGAAAATAATGTTAACTTAATTCTCAAACGCCTTTTTATGGCATATTTAGTTTTTTCTTGTCAAGATTGGTACTTCTAATTTTGGAAGTTCAATAATCTAATCTTTGACAAATTTGAACATGTAAAGATATTATTTTTCTTTGATGTAAAACGCAATGTTAATGCGCGAATCTTTAAATAACAACAATCGGAAAATCGTATCCAAATTTACTGTATATTTTTTAAACTATGACGTTCAACTATGACGTATTTTTTTTCTTCAAATTTAAAGTTTTCGGAACACATATAAAAAGCCTTTTTATTTAATTTTTTCAACGAATATAAATTTTTCAAAAAGTAGTTTTTATCTTTTATTTCTTGTTTTATTGTGTTTTTTATTAATAAAAATACATAATATTTATTTATATCATTATTTTCTTCAATGTCTGGAATTTCGAATGAAAAAAAATTGTTAAAATATATTTATTTTTATGAAAGTTATAAGCATTCGAAGTTGGGTATGATAGACTGAGTGTGTTGTTCCCATGTAAAATTAACCATAAGTATAGTATTTAAAGAATTACAATAAATTGTATAATATATTGAATGTCCTCAAGAAAAAGTATATTAATATCTCTTCATTTTGATTTAATCTAAAGTAACAGTTAGGAAAAGCAGAGTTCATGCCATTAACGTAATAGTACGGAGATGTTCCAAAATCGCAAATACGCTACTATGAACGATCCACAACAGCTTTCCTAGCATTAAATCCGACCACACGACGCAACCAAGTTACACCTTTATATCGCCTTTCTCTCTCTCTCTCTCTCTCTCTCTCTCTCGTGCACTGCTATCTTCCACGGATTCGATCCAGACGACAGAGGCTGGCAAACTGTTAATAGGAGGGGAGTTTTAAATGCGCGTAACGTAATAACGCGTGCATTAGGCAACTACTATGGCGTCGGTGGCGTCTGCGGCGGCGACAACGATAGTAGACCCATTCTCCGTAAGGGGTAGTTTGCCTGACAACTCGATTATACGATACTGCAAGGCTGAGTGGCAAGTGGTGATATATGGTGCGCATATATACGCCGTGCTTGCCTCTGAAGTCACTTAAAATAATGAGAAACCCGGTATCGGGTACCACGCTTGTTTCCTACTCTTTTTCCTTTTTTCTTTTCTTCATCGGTGGCATTTACCCGCGAGTATCGGATAAATGCGACAAACAGAGTGGCGAACTGGTCTGCTCGGCGAAACTTCGAAATCCGCTAATCTTCATGCGCGTTTGATCGATTAATTAAGATAATCAATGGAACAAACATTTTCGTATCGAAATAGTCGATGTTCGATTTGTGCTCGTGACATTATTGATCGGACAGTTACAGAATATACAATTTTACATTCGTGAGACGTATAAGCAATTTTGGATATTGAGTGGTCATATTGCATTTCTCGCTCTGTAGCTTTGCGAGCGCGCGTGGCACCGGTCGATTTTCGGATAGACATCCAGATATTTGCATTGAGTCCCGAAACGTAATAACGCGTTTCATTAAATCACATATATAGATCGTTAACCATTATTAATCGCCTGCAGCGCTGTTTGACACTCCATCTCGGTTTCTCTTGTAATCAAATACGCGATACCGTTAGATATTCATTATTATACTGTCAAACTATGTCAGTAGCTAAATTGTTAGTTACTTTAGCAATCGCTCTGTCATGTAAATGTCAAATCTTGTATATGGTAAATGCAATATCGAGATAATTATTATCTTCTCAGAAAGTATACGTACCGATTTCCTTTCTAATTGTTACGTAAAAATATGATCGTGCTATTGTACACATGCAATAATAATTTAGGACGATCGATAATTTACAAAAACGACAACTGTAAATATGTATATGTTACATATATATATGTAACATATATGTATATGGCGATTCTATCATATCCGAATAAAAAGCTTGATTACATAATAATAATAAGCACAAGGAAACATCATTTTCAGTAGATCAAGGGGCGATACCTTCGTTAGGATAACTTTACCTCCGGCGTGTTTATTTTGCCGATGAGAAGTCGCATCTACGTAAAACGAGAGTGATATTTACAGCGGGGTCGCCTGTCGGTACGTAATCCTGAAACGAGCTCTATGATCAAGCGTTGCAGTATAGGAGAAAAAGGAGTCGGTAAGAGGAGATACGTATCCAGTTCGTAATTTGTGTGTAGTCAGTAATTTGACTGTTGCGCGTTGAGAGGAATGGCCAAACCTTATAATATTACTATCATTACTGTGATTATATTTTTCATAGTTATAATTTCATATACCGGATAATATTACATGATGTTATTTAATACTTACTTCAAAACTAACATATATTATTATGAATAATATATTTTATCGAGAAATCAAAATTTCGAAAAAATTAATCATTATTTTGTTCTCTTACTTCAAGAGTGACACAACTAAGACAATTAAGTTTTTCAGAAAAGGAAAAAATATTTTTTCATTTAATATAAAAGTATTAACTAATTAAATAATATTGGCATAAAGAATATTTTTTTAAAAA
>Ga0157364_1000106_pt1 | contig 36922 bp, 18 predicted proteins | sample AttsexASBM2_FD_111476 | JGI IMG/M metagenome (GOLD analysis project Ga0157364, IMG submission 111476) | Fungus gardens microbial communities from leaf cutter ant in Ribeirão Preto, State of São Paulo, Brazil - Atta sexdens ASBM2 | ecosystem: Host-associated > Fungi > Mycelium > Unclassified ...
TAAACTTTAATTAAAGTACATTGTTAAGTTCAATGTTAAATTATATCCAATTTGAGTTATTTTTAATCCTTTCTATAGATTCATTATTCTTACTGAATGTGTCGTTAATTTAATTAAATCAATTAAATACTTTATTTAACTTAAAAAAATAAAATAATAGCTATTGAATGTATTAAATAATTTAAGAAAATATATTAAATACAAATTTAAAAAAAAATGTATTAAATTTGACTCGAATTTAGTTTTTACTAACTGCACACATTAATATGAATATTGTTTCGAAACCAGAATTACAAGAAATAGATTGATTTACGTTTAACTCACATGAAAGTTAAAAATAACAAAATTTTATTTAACTCAAGAGATTGAGTAGCCATTGCCTTTGATATCTAACAGTATACAAAAATTTTAATAGATAAACATATATATTTTTAGTTTAAGTCAAAATAAAGATAAACTTTTATAAATCAGGGATTGTATATCATTAGTGCTTGAAGAATCGGAAGATATTTTCTGAATCTTTCACATAAATATGCCGCAAATCTCAAGCTTATTGCAGGCAACGATATTGCAACTGTTGCAATTGAAAGTGATGCACCTTGTAGCTGAGCTTAAATGAGATGGAGAAGAATTCGCTTCAATTGGACACCCGATACACGCAACGTTCACGCAGGACACGACACGCTCGCATGCCTGTCGCGCGACAGCTGCGCCCGTATGGAAACGTAATGAAATCTCGCTGACCCTCTTCCTCGCATTCTCAAGCGGGATGGAGGGTGAGTGAATCACCCTCACTGAAATTCTAAAATCACCGTGTTTCCCAAAAGTCTATTATGGAGCACTTAGAGTCATGCGCCTCGGTATTTCTGTGTGCGGCTTGCAATAGACTTGAACCATGATGATCGTTGCACCCGGTGCATATTGGCTAAAAGTCGACGTTCGCTTGTGATTTACCGATTTGTTGATGTTCGACGAAAGCCTCCCCCCCCCTCTTTCTCTCTCTCTCTCTCTCTCTCTCTCTCTCTCCCTCTCTCTCCAGTCTCTCTCGGATAAAGAGACTCGTGGAAAACCGGCAATTAATTTCACTCCCCGTAGCTATGGGCGAATAAGCGATGGTTTCAATATCCAAATCGCGTTTCGCCTTATTTTTACAATTGGAGAATTTGTGTTAAATTTAACACATTTCATGAACTCAAACTCCACTCAAATTTTGTATTATTTTAACACAATATGAATTAATATATGTTACAAAATAATAATGAACATTGTGTAAAAAAATTAACTATACCAAAACAATTTGTAAGAAAACTTTGGATCGTGAAAGCTTCTTTTTCAGTAAAATTAACATTTATGATATGTTAAATTATCATATATTATTTATTTATCTTAAAATTTATATTTAAAAATGAATGATTTCTATGTTCATTTACATTGGTTTATCTATTCATAAATTATATTATTTTGATACTCGGATATGTCAACATTCAATAAAATTTTAATGAATTTGGACCGATTTCAACACAAATACAAGTATGTATTTTCTAAACTAAAGAGTTTCAGCTTTCAACACCGCAAAAAATCGCAATTATCTCAAAGCAAATAAATTTTTCCTAGAATCTATTTTATGATGTTTTCACAATTGTGTTTACAAGGTTTAATTGCATTTAAAATTCGCTCGAAAAATATAGTTTACAGAGAGAATTAAAGCGTAATGTAGCGACGTACATATAATAGCGTGAAAAAAAAATTGTTTTTACATGAAAGTTCTGCATCAATCTTGATGAATTGCTGGGAGAAAATTCCGAGCTTTTCAAATCTCTTCTACAAACGTTGCTCGACCTTTCTTCTCGCGGTAAAAGCCGCACGAATGCATCTGAAAAGTAACTCCGCGCGAAACGTGCAGCGGCACTTAGCCACGCTATTTATCCTCTTTTTCAACGGTGCTATTCGCTCTCATGTGACTTCGCTCAATTGCTCGTTAAATCATAACCGAGGAAAAGAAGAAAAAGAGGAGATAGCTGGAAAGAGCGAGGAATCAAGCAATCCGAATTTCCGCAAATTTGTGCATTGTAAATTGAAATAGAATCCAACACTTCGTTATTATTATCGTCGTCGTCATTGTCGTACAAGAGATATTTTCTTGCTTGAGAAAAGCTAAGACCTAATTTGTCGACCGGGAGTCGCTTTTACGTGCGTATCATAAAAATTGCGATGTATAACATCTTCCAACGTCGGAAAGCGCGACCGAGAACGAGTTATTTCGCGCTCACCAAGTCTGTCATTTTGCAGCGGGAATAAAAACGACGGAAAGAGCGAACGCTTTTGAAAGAGAGTCAGCGGAAAAATAAAATCACTGCTCCGGCAGAAAATACTGGTCGCGTAATGATGAAACTGCGTAGTCGTTGTACCTCGCCACGAAAGCCAGTAGAGTTTGATGTAACAATTCAAGACTGCCCGTAATTCTAAATGAGCCGCTTACGTTGTCTCTTATAGTTCGTATGTTGCAAACTAGATTAAATTACAAATTAAAATCTCCCTAGAAGTTAATAAGAAAAAGACGTTTAATTAGGCTTTAATAAAAGATAGGTAGAGAGAGAGAGAGAGAGAGAGAGAGAGAGAGAGAGAGAGAATCATCATTTATTCAGTTCTTTGAGACTCTCTCCAAGCGCACAACGTATTATACACTTTGTACATAGTTAAAAGCATGACACACACACAGTAAAAGATGTCATCCGAGGCGTACAAGAGAAAAAAAGACGAGAATAATATAAAAAATTGAATTGAAGTAGATTAGAATAATTATAAAGAATTGAATTGAAGTAACGTGGAATAGATGTTTACGTGTGAGTGTAGTGTGTTTGTATGTACATACAAACTGATCAATTCAATCGTGACAAATCGTTAATATAGGTAATTACACTGAAAAAAATTTTGATCAAATGAATGATCATTAATCAATGTTCGACTTAATGTCCAACTTAACGTAGTTAATTCATTAATAGATTAACTGGATTCATTTATATAACTATATACTTATTCTTGCAATGAATTCTAGTAATAATTTTATAACCTAAATCAATATGAAAATTCATTGTAAATCATATTTGCATAATTCTATGAATATTTTATTGTATTTACGTATAGTTTTGATTCATTGTATAAAATTTGATCATAAAGACTTAGAAAAGTCTGAAATCTTGACTGAAGAAATAAAATTACAGAGTTCAAAGAGAGAGAGAGAGAGAGGGGGGGGGGGGGTGGGTTAATGATTTCTTCAAACATCTCTTCTCATGCGTACAAAAATTTAAGATAAAACATTTTAACTTTTAAATAGATAAGTGGTTTAAAGATACGCAAATTAGGATGTTTAAAACACTCCAAAAAATTTTATAACTTTTTTGTTACATTTTTTTAATTATGTTATAATTAAATTTAGAATAATTATAGCCTTACGAGATGAAGGAATGTAAAAATAATGATCAACTTCAAGATTTTTGGATATCTGAAAGATACTTTATATTTTTCTTTTTCAAAAAGAAAATATAGAACAAAATTTTAAAGAAAACTGGGATATGCGCACGCGGTGTATTTATCCACTTACCTATGTATTAAAAAATTAATGAAAAATGGTATTTTAAACAGACAAAGTGATAATTACTTTCAGAAAATGTGTAGTAAGAAATATTATTTTATTGATACGATTTGGTTTAGGGGGTGCAAGGATCAACCGTAAATTTTTGATGACCAAGAGTACTCGGATGACAAGGTAAGCGCACGATTTACCGAAGGAATCGCGAATAGCGCAGCTTCTTCCTATTCGCGTTATATGTATATTCCCGCATAACCCGCGATAGGCTGAGGTGCAGCAGTCTGCAGCCAGTAACGGTACACTTGCTATGCGAATACTCGAACGAAGCCAGTATCGGATGTGCACGTGCAGGGCGGCGCGACGGGTACCTTCGTCTTAGCGATGTAACATTATATTCCTTCTCCGCGCCAGAGAGCACGTCGACTCGCAATGTGTCGCTGCGGTTTGTTCGTGCAGCTCGCTAATGAGAACGCTGGAAAGACCGCAATTATTTTCAACACGTGAGTTACGTTATCACGTGTGATATCTTCGTGAGAAAATGCGAGAAAATTTCAATTCATGAGTCAAGATCAAGAATAATGCAATTAAAATCATTTGGATGATACTACTTTATAAAATTATACATACATTTTCAAAAATGTCATCCGTTTATTATTACCTAAATGTAAGTTCTATACGTATTTTAAATAAGAGAAATAAGCGAGTATTTGAAATAAGCGAGCGATATCGCAAAGTTATCTGTAATACGTAGACACTAAAATTTATATAAAATTACATCAAACTTTTGCGATATTACTGAAATAACATTTTATAGAAACAGTATCAAAATTTAAAAACCTTCGTTAAAAAATTGTCGGTAACTGTTGCAAGCGTTAATATATCTTTATAAAACAACAAAACATGTAAAGAAAATTATATCGATTCATTACATGGCAACAATCATTCATGGCAGCAACTGTGCGGGGATGCAATTTGCCATCCCTCGAGTAAAACTTCGAGAATTATTAAATTCCCGTGCTTGGAAATCGGATTTTGTTCTCACTGTCCATTTGTACGTGTTTACTTATGAACGAGTCGTAAGCCGGTATCGAATGGACGTTGAACGAAGATTCCCGATAGGATTTCGCGAATTCAGGGATGTGCACCAAAACCCCATAGAATTCCCGCGAAACGCGATCTTAACGGTCTCGAAATATTTCATAGAAGGCTTACTACCTCCTTCTCTCCTTCTTTCTCCCTGGCGCAGCAGTGACGAGATCTCATCCGGCTCGCGAAAAATGAAATGATCAGCTTATATGAGCGCGAAACCTTTGACCTCCGACATAGATCACGACGACGAACATGAAAGTATATTATGTGCTCCCTTTCACAAATTCATTCTTGAATGCGCTTTTTCTCCACGTACAATATATTGTGTGCGCGCGGATTTATATGCGGTTTATATGCGCGGATATTATATTATAGATATCTGCGGGAGCTTTGTTAAACATTTTAAATATCATATTTTTAATGTAACTATACTATCGATAATATCGAATTCTTTTGTAATATGCAAAAGCGGAATTATCGAATAAATCTTAATTTCGCTTTTAAACGTTACTGATTACTGCCCCTTTTGATGCATTAGTTACATTTATGAAGGTCAAATTTATTTCGCCGTTAAACATCACATTCGTGTTTTATTGGTCTCTTGAGTAAGAGTGTAAAAAAAAGTTAATCCTTAAATCTCGGTCGATCCTCATGCAACTACATTTACTATTTAATTTCTCTCGAATTCACGCTCGATTTTAAATGGAGGGAACATCGAATGGCGAACTCAACGAACGATCTTTAGCGAGCACTTCCATTTCGTTTATTAAAATCCACATTTTCCCTCTCAGCGGGTGTGACATTCGCGGTTTTACCGGGAAACGTAGACTGAATACGGCAGGCGGGTGAGGGATGCACCCTTAATGCACATTTCGTGCGAATCCGTGAATTCTGAAGGGTGTAGACGAGCGCTTTGCGAGCATGGATCGCGCGATAAAACGCAGAACGTTAAAAAACGCCCTACGGCTTTCACTCTCCGCTATACAAAGGGAACGACCTACCCTTCTCTCATTCTCTTCCAGTTTCCTTCTTTTCGCGTTTATCCGTATCGCTGCTCTCTTTTTCATCGCGCCCGCTGCTCTGATTGGATCGACAGGCGAAGCGAGATGTACACCTGCGATCACGTGCTTCACGAAAATGCTCGAATTATGGAAATTATAACGCGCCGAGTTATACAGATGGGCTTGGAGGCTTTTTTTCGAAGAACAGAATATCTCCGAAAGAGATTGATAGAAAGCTTTTAAATCCAGCAGAGGAAAGTGCTTCTAAATTCTATTCTCCGATTGAGACAATATACAGATTCAGTCGAACTTTCGCCATTTCGATGCCATTTCGTTGCATTTAGTTCGATTTTAATGAACGTGTAATCTACATTTGCATTCAAAAGAATAGATCGTAAAATGCATTTAATCGCAGACAAATAGCTCGATAAGAGATGAAAATAATTTTATCTTATTTTATTTTTATTTTATTTTATTCTTCGAATTAGAAAGTAAAATTCAAGGAGTTTCAAATTAAATCGAAATTAAAATTAATCTACATTGATAGAAGTGGACGTATTAATTTTAATAATTTTATTAAACTGAAAATGCTTGACTTTCTCTCTCTCTCTCTTGATACACGTACTTGATTGTATACCACGAATTTATAATAAATAATTAATCCATGTAATAGCTCCGTCTCATCCGTCGCGAGAAAATGCATCACGCCAATAATAATTGGAAGACAACGAGGACGAGGCGAGAAAGCGGTGCGTAAAGAGGCGCATCGCTCGCAGACTGCACCTGCATACAGCTCGGCCACTATTTCTGGTCGCGTACGATGGCACCCGCTTGCTCCGGACACTTCACGCGTCGCTGAAACGACGTTATATTTACCGCTTCCTCGTGCCTGAGTTCGGGACGTTTCTCGGCTGCTACTTCTCGTTCTGGGTCAAAAGTCTCGCCACCGACGACGGGACGAAGGAGGAAGCCGAGAGGAACAAGCCGCCTCCGTGAGAACGAATTTCTTTGTCGGTGGAAAATCAGCGACAGAACGCAGGTGCATAATCATCGATTTTCGTGATTATTTTTCTTTACAGCTACGTAAATAATGTAGATAAAAAATCTATATTTGAAATCCAAATGAATATAATCACTGAAAAACATTCCAAATTCCCATGAACAAATTAAAGAATTAAAAAATTTCGTAACGCGAAATGTGGATGTATATGTTAAGGAACCTGTTGCTGTAATGTAAAAAAATTAAAAAATATATTCCAAATACTGAAAAAAGCAATTACATAATATTATTAATTAGTCTCTAAAACTTGTAAAATATATGTAGATAATATATAAATATAAAGTGCCTACATATATATATATATGAACCTCCATAGTAGTGCGTAAATAATAAATTTATACGGAGATAAGATATAATTCGCAAACAATTGGAATGCTTATACCAATTCTTTAATTATATTTTATCTCTCTATAAATATATTATTTACGTACTAATAACCGTAAAGGCTCACATAGATAACTTATCTACTTATATTTGATTCATTCTTGAATCTACAAAACTATTTCTATTTGAAATTACAAGTTTTTATTAGAATACATGTTTCTCATAGCGCACTTTTCCCTAAATCATTTATGCGGTTCCACCAACATGTAAGATTAACTTTAATCTCATAATTAAATTTTCTATCATCTTTTCTAATTTTTAAAATTAGGAAAAGATAAACAGCAAAAGCTAAACTAAGATTAAAGTTAATTTGCGTTGGTGGAAACAAGTATTAATGATAATATAGTGATAAATAAATAAAATACAAAAATCCCTGCGGAGTAATAAGAATGTTAAGAAATGATACTTAAAATTATCTTACATAATAACAAAGAATAATGTCTTCAGTGTGCGCACGTGACGCGTTTATTTCAACAGCACTTATCTCAACTCGTTGCGCATAAGTCTCCTGTCTCTCGCCATCGCACGCTGGACAACCGGGTGAACCGGGTGAACCGGGTCGACAAACAGGACTCGAAAAAGCGAAGGCCACGAGGACACGTCAATCTCCAGTCTTAACGACTCTCACAGAGGAAGAGGTGAAAAAAGACATGGCGATGTTGCGCGACGACGAGACATATAATATCGCGAAGGGAAGCAGAACGCTTGGAAAAACACTCTGCCCGAGATCTCCGAACGATAACTACTTCCGGCCGGATGTGCCACTCACGAATACCGAATACTTCTCGCCCGAGGTGCACAAGGGTGGAACGCAAAACGAGGGGCGGGCGAATCATCTTTCTATACGTCTCTCGTTCGTCTCTCGTGACTTTCAATTTTATCTTGATAAACACGATCCCGATCGGCCGATGAATCAACAATTTTAGAAGGCGCACCAAGATAACGAGACGAATCAAGGTGGGACTCGAAGGCGGAATATTTAAATAAAATATTGTAATTGCGTAAATTGCGTCTCTTATTCTTATAGTGCTAATTTCAAGCTTTTGAAACTCAAGTTCGAAAAACGTGACTCTCAACCCAAAGCAATCCAAATTATTACAATGTAACTTTCTCCTCTGACTGTACATTTTTTAAATCAACAATAAAAATTAGTAATCTACATATTTTGGCTGATCAATTAAAAAAATGTAGTAAAACAACTTTAGATATTATTCTTACGTGTAATATTAAATTATTTTCCACCCTTATTATATCATATTTGTTAAAACCGATCTCTGTTAAAATTTGTTTTGAATTTTCGCGCATTAATTTAACGTATGATTGCATCACTTAAATATTTTGTGTTAAATTTATATTCAATATTTTTTAGTGTTAAAATATATTTTATGAGTAAGTAAACAAATAACATAAAAATAATAAATTTTAAAATATAAATTCTAAATAAATAAAATATATGTTGTTTTAATATCCTATAAATGTTAATTTTGCTAAAAAAAAAAAGCATACTTCCACAATTTACAAATTGTATCAGTATTATATTTTTGCGTTAATTAATTTGTTTATTATACATAATATTTATGTTACTTTCTAACATATTTATCTTTTCTTACATTGACACAAAAATTTGAATAAACTATTTGATAACGAAAAAGTATTGAATTCAACAACAAAATTTTCCAACAGTGAATTATCTTGCGTATTCAATCAATTTATCACTATCACACTTAAAAGATACATGACGTGTTGGAGACAGCGAGAGTTAATTCATATCGTCGCCTTCCGCATTGTTATTCGAAAATCGCGTAACCGGCTTCAGCAATGAATGAACTATAGGTCAGGTACGGATCTCGTAGACACCCGTTAGAACGACAACTACGGCCGGTTTGGAGTGTCATGCATCAGCGAATGATTACCCGTGATTGTTGGCACTCGCCAACTTACAATGACTTGGTCAACGTTCGGCGAATACGCGCGACATGCAGCATTGCATTATGCAAATGAAGGCAGTTAAAGTGAATTAACATGTAAATATTAGAAATGCGTCTACAGTTGGAAAATTTATGTTAAATTTGACACATTTCACGTGTCCCAACGATCCACTCAAACTTCTTGTTAGCTTGGATGAATATGTTAGAAAGTAACACATACATTAATAAAATTAATACAAAAAGATAACACTGATACAATTACACAAACTGTAGAAGCATATTTTTTAGTAAAACTAACATTTATGATATATATTTTAAATTAACACATATTTGATTCATTCCCTTTAGAACTTACGTTTTAAAATTATTTTTTTATATGGTATCGTTTTCTTACAATTAATCATAAATTGCGTTATTTTGCGAAACTAAAAAAAAATGTTGAATATACATTTAACGCATTACTTAAATAACATAATCACATTATGTTAACACACGAATATGTTAAAAATTCAATACAAACTATTTTTATTGTGTAAATTTAACGAAAAATACTGTCGTTCTCTTTCTCTCGTTCCAGCACATTTTATTTGACGTCGACAAGTCTTTTAAGGAGAATCTTCCCCGCGAGATGCACCGATGCATCCGTGTTCCGGAAAATCTATTTCAGAGTCGGTTCGCGCGCATCGCGGAACGTAATTACCAGCTGAATCATATAGTCGAGTGCCTGCTATAACTCCATGCGAGGCCGATAGGCGACTCGACCCGAGCCGTGAGTCATTGCGCCGTTGACAGAGTTCGCCGCGCAGCGGCTTGCGGCTTCTATCCAGGTCGGTTATAAATTCGTTCTCCTCGGGACTCGGGATGGACGGGATGATTCTATCTCTCTCCTTTCGCCTTTCTCGAGATCCAACGAAATCGCGTGCCAGATTAAACTGCTTGTACACGGAAAATAGCGGATTCCACATGTTACATTGGACGGACAAGAACGACCCTAGCGATCCCCAATCGTCTTCTCGAGCTGGTAATTAAGTGCGACCTCGTAATTAAGCGTTGAGGTGCAACACATGACTGTAATTGCCACGTGCGTTGTTCTTGCTCGCCCGTGATAAACTTATCATGCGCTATGCTTGAAAAAATGACTGGACGAGCGATACAGTTGCCGAGTATTAATGTGATTGCGCAAGAGACACAAAAATTAAAACTATAGTTCCATCCTTAATTTCACACTTTCTAATTAATACTCGTAGTTTGAGAAAATGTTTTTTGATTTAAATTTCTATTCATTCTCGGATTCTATTCAGAGTTGCAGAGGCACAATTCCATATTTTTTCGATGAAGTTCATGCCAGTGATAAAAGCCGCTATTTTTCGGAAAAAAAAACAGCTGGTACGTTTTATTAAAATGATAAAACAAATAGAAAATCTTTTTATCAATATTTACAGATAGCTCAGATGTATATTATTAAAAATATTTAATTTTGTCACTATATTTTTCTAATTAAAAATTAATATAAAATTTAATAACATTCATACATCTTGAAAGTTTTTATATTTTAAAAATTATATTTCACGCATTAATTTAAAATAAAAAAGACTTTATTATTGTTACTGCTAGTTCTATTGTTAATTAGTATACTTAGGTACTATTGGTTAATTTCGTTTTTACTTATAATGATTTATAATATAATTTACTAATTAAAACAAAAATATCTTTTTGCATAAAATTGTGTAATATATTTTAGTGTTACTACATATTAGTCTTTTTTTACAATTTTTACCAATTTATTATCCACCGTGCCGGATAAAATCCAGGACAGTAAAAACCTGAATTTACTTTTTTTTCCATTCACTGGACTTTTTCGGCCAACTCTGGTTCTATTCCGTCCGCAACTTTATCCCCTTTCACGAAACTCCGTTGAAATATATTCGTTGCCGTATTATTCCGTGAAATCTCAGACCTAAAGTAAAGCAAATACTCCTTCCCGCGCATCGCAATGAGATAAATAATTGCAAACGTGTGATGTTTACGAGGTAGGCGTACAGGCTACGCGCAGCAGCAGCTATTCATAGTCTCCGGCCGATTGTGGCGTAAGATTTATGCGCGGTGAGTTCTCATCGTCGGCAATGAAAATCAGATTTGTAACTGCAAAAGCTTCCGGTTGACAAGCAAGAGGCCCGTCGTGGGGCCGGTGAGGCAATATTCAGCCATCGTCGCGGTCGTCCGATAACGTTAAGCCGACGACCTCTCATCGCGCAGCGTGCGCGGCGTATTGCTATCCACAAAGCTGCATAATGTATGAAGAGATATTATCGCACGACCCTCTCATATACATATACACGCGGGCGTGCACGTGACACTTCACGCGACAGCCTCTCTTGATAGTTCTCCCGCAGAGACCTGTTTTTTTTTGCCATGGATAATTATAACTCACGAAAGAGCACGGCGTGATACGAAATTAGGTCTACTAATATACCGCATTAGTTACTACTTCAAACTTTCTTTCAAAGTTCAAAATCCATTTGAACTCTGAGAGAAAGTTCCAAATTGCAAAAGTGATATCAAAATACTACCGTTATCAATCGAAAAATTACATTTGAAATAATTAACATTTGAAGTATTTCAGATGATCATATCTTAGGAGCCTATATTAATTCTGTATCAGACTTGAATTTGGAAATATGTTTGGCCAACTGCAATACCTATTTCAAACGTGATCTTTCGATTAGTAGGTAACGTTAGTTTTTTTTTTATATCACTTTTACAGCTTGGAATATTTCCTTGTGAATTCTATTGGAAATATCTCTGTCTTAGTTCTTAAATACTTCTGACACCCGATACTACGATCTTCTATGCTTTCTCTTCCATCAGCCAAATATCGCGCCAAATATCTTTGTCCTACATTTCTGTTAAATATTATATTAACTATGTATCTCTTTCCATAAGATTCTCCCATGCTTTCCTCTTTCTACGCTGCTGCTGCTGCTGCTGATGCTTTCGTTGCATCAATAACTTTCTCATAGGAATAGCATTTCATTGTAGTTTGGTTTCACACGTCTCTGTCAAATTTCTCTTGTTTGCGTGCTTTTACAATTTTACATTTCATTACACGCAAGGAATTTCATCATGAGACTGGATATAAATGCTATACTTGATTATATTACACATGATAGTGTATTTACCTGAGTCTATTTTTATTTTTACCTGCTTATTGTATTAATTATTATTCTTATTTCTATTATATTGTATCATATTGTAACACGCACACACGTACGCACGCATGCACTCATGTAAACTCATAGCAGCAGTAAATGTTGGTGTCTCATCTTTTGCAATAAATTAAATTAAATTTTAATGCAAAATAAAAAATACAAAACAAAAAATACAAAATAAAAATTGAAGGGAATTAAGCCTTTTTATGTAATTTTATTGATATACGATAACTTTTTATCGATTTTGATCGAAAAATATTTCTTATGCAAGAAAATAATTGAGGATTATAGTACTTATAATTATTTGTGGAAAATGCAAATAGAATGGATCCCACATTAATTATATGGAAAATTGGGTTCTAGTGAAATAAATTATTTTTCACATATGAATACAGCTTTTAATGTGTACTGAGAAAAATGTTTTGGTACGCGTAACTATTTATTTTATTGATATATGACTAACAAAAATTTTCTTACTTCTTCATTAAAATTAGTTAGAATAATCAAATTTTGATTAGGACAATACAATTTTTAAATAAAAAAGTAAGAAGATGTACTTGTAACACAATATCAAATTGACAGTTAAAAAATAAATAGTCAATATCAAAAATTTCTCCCACAATGTGATAAACAAAAGATCACAGATATAAAGTTCAATAACTTTTGAGTTGTGTTTCAAAGGTATGAAACTTGTGCTTACAAAGCACTTTTGATATACTGTACCTAACTCAAAAGCAAAAACTTTTCGTTATTAAACTTTATGGCCTTTATGTTATAACATTTTTTGTTCGCCATATTATAAGACATGTGAAAATTAACTTTTTTCACTGGAACCCAATTTTCCATATAATTAAGATCCTCTTTGCTTCAGTATAAATTTCAAGTATAAATATAAATATTTCTTCCAAGAAGAGATGTAATGAGAAATGTTAAGAAAAAGGTTGAATATACGTTCTTTTACAAATAAATAAATGTTTAAGAGTAAGATTCATTAGTAAATAAGTATTCTTTTCGTTGTTACATGTAATTTATACCAAAATCATTTAGTAATACGTGACTTAAATTTTTAAGTACAAAAATTAATATCGAGAAATTCTCTTTATAGAGTCATTTCGCAAAACTTATGTCCACGGCGAAACCTTGAGACTGTGCCACTCCTTTATTTCTCGGATGGCAATAAATTTGCCGATAAAGGGTTCATAAGACGTCTTACAAAATCCTGATTCGCGAGAAATACTATTCCAGATATTCGCTCGTGCACGCGAACCGAAAAAAGGAAATGTGCGGATTTATCACGCGTGGGAAGTCGATAGGACGCAATTCCAATTTTTATGTACACCGTCGAATTTCCCGAGATACGCGAAAACGCATTTTGGATGTTCCCGTCACCGTTCGCGTTTTCTATCCCTGAGGGAAAAAACATTTGAGCCCGTTGGAACAACAATGGCGACCGCCCATGCCGGAGGCAAATTTATTGAGAACAATTTTCCACGCCGCGCTCGCTTGCTCGCTCTCTCCGATCATACTCGTACACGCAGATACGAGAGAGCCCGGATAGGAGAGAGCATACGGATGCGTGAGAGAGCCGCGTGGGTTACCTCCCACGCATGCACCGGGCGAACTGCTCCGTTTGAATATTTATCCGTCTGTTTGAGGCGAGTCGCGCCGACGCGCGACGGTAACGATGATCGAAAGAATCCGGTCTGGAAAAAAAGTATTACGTGCCTCGAAAACTGGTCACGTTCATCGCCACGATTCCGATAAGCCTTTTAAACTCAACTGAAAAAGCGTCCACCCAATGTCCTTGGTGCTCGTGCTCGTCGGACATACGGTGTGGTCCATTGACACTTTGGGTGACCAAGCGAACTAGTTTAGTGCGACACTCGCTGAACATATTTTCAATGGTTACGGGGCCATTGGTACCGCGGTCAATGATGCTCACGGTTGAAAATAGACTAACTATTCCGGGACAACAAAGAAGTGGACTGTGATACACTTCAACGGATGTATTCTTCTCGACAAAATATATAAGTATATATTATTTACAGTTTTTAAGTGCTTATTAAAGGGATCCTAAAGTCGTCTGTATTACCGATTAAATCATATAATTTTTCTATAACATATTCTTTTTTCTTTTTCAGATTCGAAAAATCCTTTTCCAGGATTAAAGTATACCCATACCATAATACGGATTTGTGAAGTGGAATATATGCCGAGAACGATCAAAAATTTCAAAATTGATATATTTTTTACCATTTCTTAGTGTAACACGTCTTAAGTTGTCAAGTGATAACATTTACTTGATACGAAATGCAACCAACTTACGAAATAGTAATTCACAAACATGTTTGCATGAATAAATAACATCGAGTTCTTAGATTTAGACGCTTTATCGCGACGAATTTGTTATACGAAAATTGATAGGAATGTACGACTGCGTGTATCATACAATAAGTTGCGTGAGTGATATTGGTATAGATATTGGTGTATACATATAAAGACACGTTGATGCGTTGGAAAAACAACGACCTCTAGTGACTTCGTCGAAATTCGAGCTTCACTTTAGGATCCTCTCAACATCAGATTATTAAAATATCCTTCAAAAAGATATCTATGACTAATATCAATATTATTAAATTATTTGTCAATTTAATTTGTAATATTACTACTCTAATTCTTTTTATGATTACATTTCAGATTAAAAAATTGATTTCAGCGCGCAGGATTGGATATATACATATATAAAATTCACACCGAATTACTCGTATTTATAAGCACAAGATCCCGCTTAGATCATATAAGGTTTTTGTTTCTCAATTGGACGTTCACATTACGGTCTTAAAAGACTATTTAATATTGAAATATACACGGTTTGGCTGAAGTATCTAAAAACTTAACTTAAATATGAATTTGAAAATAATTTTATTGAATTATTAAAATAACTATATAGGAAAATAATTACATAGGCACTTAAGCATGGCATAATGAAAAATGCTGCAAAATCTGTTTTGACAATCTGTAGCGACCAGCTTGAATGTCCCATACAATTATTTTGATGATCCAAAAAATTATTTTCATATCGGTATCTATCTAAATTTTTTAAACATTTCGTTAACACAATTCCTTTTATGTAACAACCCTTGTAAAAGTTGTGCTTCTGCAGTTGATTAACGAATACATTTCTATGATATAATATATTTTTATAATGCAACAATATATCCTACAATTTATTTGTCACTTTTGTTTATACATAAAACATATTAAACAGAAGAAGGAACAAGAGAAAAGTGTTGAGAACAGATTCCATGAGAATGATCTGATTTTGCGTAATAACATTGCTAAAATGACAATATCTCGTTACTTAGATGACCATTACTTGACCTCTTACTACTCTGACGATGGAAAAGGAGAATTTGGTTTAGCATCGTTAATGCCCACTGACGAGGATGCATTAAGGGCGGGATGCAGCTTGATTAATTGAATTTTCTCTCTCGTATTATAGATTATGTTCTCCCTATACAAAGGGAGAAGGGAAATTGCCCAATTCGGGTTTGGTAGTTGCAGCTGACAATGAGCTTAAACATGCTGGATTATACAACGAATTCAGACGCATCTCATTATCCCTATTAAATATTGCGATACATAATACAATAGAGCCAACAATAATATCGCCAATTATGAGGTATTATTGTACACAGGAAACGTAAAGCAATTCAATAAAAATATTACATCGCAGTAATAGCTTAAGTATAACGCAGATTCGAACACTCTGTTCACGACACAAATAGATTCAGTTACGTTATATTAACCCAACATCCTCCAATATCTATTCCTCACCTTTCTTTACTTTATCGCAATGGCTTGGTTGCTCTCATTTTGAATCTGATTCGAAATCATGTATCAAACTAAATGCATTAATTGTGCCACTCTATCAGTTATTTCTGTACTGTTTACATTTTATGTATAAGGGAGAATGGGACAAATTGGACCTATTTACAGTTTTTCCTCTCTATAAGGCGTAAATAAAGTCTGATCATAAAATCAAAGGTGCCGTTGGAAAGATCGATTTTAATTCTTTTCATTATTGCTTCAGATCATTTTGACGTACCTCTCATCTGTGTTGAACTCTAATGGAAAATGTAAAAACGCTTTTTCCGGTCCGATTTGAAATTATTAGTAATTACTACATACTTATTTTTTTAAAAAAATATTTCCAGACATATATCTATATACATATCTAGATACATTTTGTATATACTTTAAATTCGCCTTTTACAGAGATCATCAGCTCATCTATCCAGTTTAGGAACATGGTGATGTTAGGTTCCTTCATAGAATAATTCGAGGATCAGCAGATACTATTCTGAATAAAGATTCTCTCTTCTTTTTCTGATCGTGCGGATACCTGATCGCCCTAAGGTACTTAAGGTATCTAAGGTACTCAAGGTACAAGCACAAATAACCTGCCGCGCGTCGTGCAGCTGCACCACGCAACCGCGACTGGCGTACTCATGGCGGGATCGTTATTCGTCATTACAGAGTTACACGCTCGAATGGCCGACGTTACAAATTATAGAGATGGCCAACCTCCTTCCTTTCGTCTCCATCCTCCTCCTCTCTCTCTCTCTCTCTCTCTCTCTCTCTCTCTTTCCTCGCCTCTCTCTCTTTTCTCCTTCGCTAACTCCCTAACTACCGTTCGTGAATAAGCGACGACGACCATCGATATCTCTCCTCTATTGCACTGGTTGGAATCGCGAGAGCATTGTTATCAGGATTATCCATATCCGCGACGACTCGTCAAATTAACCAAAACGCCACTCTCGTGACGCTCGACAAACCCTCGAGCCCGTTTCGCGCTGCGAGGATAATCTCCCCTGTGCTGTAAGGGATCGTAATACATCGGATTGACGTTCCGCACTCTGATGCTGTTACACTGAAGCTCTTTGTGGATATAGAATAAATGCGATAACAATACAGCGAATGTAACGTGCGATATTCTACGGTTATTTCTTAACGCATTTGTGATGCAGTATTAATTTAATGTATTCGACATTTTCGATTATGCATTTATAATTGTGATCGTTATTCCTAATGACAAAAAGCCACCGCCGTGCTATAATTACAGGCCTGTTCTTTGTCGCTGCACTGGATTACGTTAAAATTTTCTATCTCGCTTTTGCTAAACTTTTCAACTTTTCTTTCCAAAGAGAAAAGAAAAGAGAGAGGAAAAATGAACCATGCGCTCATTTTTCTTTCTTTTTCTTCTAATGTGAAGAGAAAAAGAAGAAAGATGAGCTGAAAGCAAGAAGCTAAAAAAAAACAGATTTCTTTTCTCGTTGCACTGAACTGTACTAAATCTTTTTGCTTTTATCAAATGTCAAATATATATTTATTTCATTTTAAATGCGACGAGTGTACACTAGTTCAACCATAAAGAACTTAAAGTGAAATAGGTATTTGCTTAATATTTAATGAAAGCGAGAAAGAAAGTGTTAATGCACTTCAAAGCAGTGATAAAAAACAAATCTTTTACACTTTCCGAGTTTGCCAAAGTACATATTCGATCTTTAGATGCGAGTCTTCCGAATAATTTTGTATAAAAACTGAAAAAAGGAAAATTATTTCATTTTATCAAATAAAATAATATTAAAAAATAATTAAAAAATTTAAACACATTGCCTTTGAAGAAAAAATTTAATCAAAGATATTGGGAATATATTCTAAGAAAAAAGAGATTAGTATAACAAGAGAATTTCAAAAATCTCATGCATCCAAAATTAAGTTTGCTATTTATTGATCGACTGCGTCTTAACTTTAATTACGATGCGGTCTCGTAGTTTACCATGAGATTACTTAGACGAAACTTTGCTTGCCATTAACGCTCGATAACGATCCCTCTCGCAAGGCTCTAAATCTCGATTACATGTATCTTATTACAATTCCCGGAGTATATATTAAACATTGTTCGAAGTTTAATTTATGCACATCACTTTTACAGAATTTTAGTTTAATATTTAATTATACAATATACACGTATATCAAGAAATATGTTATATAATATTACATATAAAAAATTTGCAAAAAATGATATTTTTCTTTTCCATTTTTTAGATCTTTAAATACATTAAAAATTTATTTTCTTAATACCAATATTTTCTTAATTTTCTTAATTTTTTTAAGTCATTGTAATTTAATTTTTTTTATTTTACAATCCCTACTAAACGTTAAGTATGATTTGGAGCATAATAATTATACGCGATTCATTGTACGATTACAGAATTACGAACAGTTTACATTCTCGTGCATTAACACCAAACAAACTTCAGGTCGGTAATCATTTCAAAGGAAGATCTCAAGAATGCGAGATAGAAAACGACGAGATGAAGAGAATAAGAGAAAGAGAGTATATCAGAGGCATCTCCCTTTCTCTCATTCTCTCTCGATGTCAAACATAGGACGTAGTTTCCACAGGGATGCTTCCGCGTAACTTCATTCGACGAGCGACGCGCGACGGCGGCATCCCAACGGCATTCGCCGCTTGCACCATCGCAAGCTCGTCGGTCCGTATCTAATTAGTAATTACGATTCATGAGAGCGGCGAGCTCCGTTAATCCCGCATCGCTTCTTGCTGCAGCTCGTCCGAAATCGCGAAGGCAATTCTGTACGCGCAAAACGAGCTATTAATGGGCGATAGCATTAATTCACAGGATTAATAAAGTGAACGATCGCGCTCGTCACCGATAATCTCTCAACTTTAACAAACGAGCATGGTTGAGCGATCTCTTTCTCGAGGGAGAAATTATCTCGATCTAATTTACTCCACTCGTTTAATTCCGCTTTGTATATTAAAAATGAAACTTTTAATTCTCTCTGAACATCAAAGAATAATTTTAATGTCTCCCGAAAAAGTAAAACGCAATTATAAATTCCATGTTTCAGCAAGAGGGATTTAATAACCTGTTACCGTGCTATGTAAATGTATTTATTGCTCGACTAGTGTACTATGTGAATAAAAAGCTGGAATGTTGGTTTCGCGTATGTTTTGCTCTCTGTTACGGCAGTGGTTTCCAAACAATGGGGACTGTTCCCTTTATAAGAGTGCATGAACAAAGCTGCGCGATAGGGGAAACTGGTCGTCTTTTACAGGAAAAAAGAGATATTGAAATAAAAAATTCTTCGTTTTCATGTTATAAGCGGCATATATTTGTGTCAGGATTTAATTTAAAAAAACATAAAAATCTATTGTTTTAAATTAGAAAAGCTGTTCTAGTTACTAGCAAATTTTTTACAAAACAAAATTTGCAAAATTGCATCAATTAAATATGATTTGTTGATAAATATGAATTTGATAAATATGATTGCAATTTTACAATGTAAAATTCTCCAAGACTTTATTATTATGTATATTCATACGTAGGTAATAATATCAATATTTATGGTGCTCAAGATAAAAATTTCATTTGAGTACGAATATCGCAATGTATTTTAACGCTTTTTAACTATGCAGATACAATAGTCCGTTGCAAAGCAACAATCGAGAAAATAAACACAGCAATTTATACACCAGTCACATGCTACCCACTAAACCTTTCTTTAAGAATTGGCGTTAAGTTAAATGATTTCAATGTTGCAACTCTAACACTTGCCCACACACAAATCTTTAGTCATGTAGTACTGCGTTATCTCGCAATCGATGAATCGATGAGTTCATTCGTCGTTCGTTTCACATATTGTAATTTTATGTAAACTCTTTATGAATATGCGACGCAATATTATAGCGATTCTTAATTTTTTTCATATAAAAACTTATTTCTTTTATTTTTTGTTGCTTTCAAATGATAGTGAATATAACTATAAATTAGATAATAATGTCGTAGAATGTTTGAAATTTGTAAACAAATTTCCTGAGAATTCCCAAATTTTTCGGATATTTTTGTTCAAAATGCCAGATAAGATTGGAGAATTTTTTAACAAAATTTTAAAATAAATTGAAGTGCGAACAAATAATTATATATTAAAAATTAATAGACGACGGATTCCACAAAAGACTATATTTATTATTTTCTGCGTTTGAAGCTACGGAATTAGATAGCATATTATAGAATAGTTAAAATATCGTTATATACCAGTGAGCTATTTTCTTATGCTGAGTAGATATTATCTTTTACTGAGATACAATATTCAATATTTCAAGATACAATATTTTCACAATGAAACAGAATTTAAATTTAAAAGTAAAATTTTTAAGGATAAAGAAGATATCCTTTGAAAATTTCGAATAGTAAACACCCCGTTAAATAACACCCTGATTTTTTTATAAAAACACAAAAAGAACGCAAAAATGTATATATGTACGTAAATATATGATTGTGCTACATTTATTATATAGAATCTTATTATACTTATATTTAATTGATTGTCAACATTTTGCATTATCAAGAACAATTGATCGAGAAATAATGTTCTCAAAAAAAAAACATAATTTAAATTTAAAAGTCAAATTCTAAAATTTCTGTGAGTGTCGATAAAATTCCATGAAAATTCCTGAAAAATAATTTCTGCTAAAAGTAAAAAAAAAATCCCCTGAAAATTTCAGGTTTTCTAGGTAAACACTTCATTAGATATAACATTAAAAAGAACCAACACATCAAACCAATATGAAAATGAGAAAAACGAGTTTACATAACAAAGCAGTATCTTCTAAATCGGAATTTCGAAGACACAATTGTTAAATCTAATTGACTGAGGCAAAAAGGTATTAAAGTTGAAGGTCGAGAGCTATGGAAATCCTGTATGGTGGTCAAAAGATCGATATTTTCCGCACAATATTCCCTTATTGGCACGCAAATTCTTCTTGACAATCCTGATCAAAGGCCTACTACACCATCGCATATTTCGATGATGATCTGTATGCGACATATGCAGGCCGCGAATGCGAATTCGATCTCTCGATGGACCGCAGCTGCGGCTGTCTTCAAAGGAGAATCGCGCCATAAAATTGTAATATGGTCGATTAGCGCGCTGGTCGACGAGGAAAACATCACGGTCGATCGCGCGAAAATCCAACGACTGTGGAGAGAACGTTTCCATTAACGAGCAATTAAGAGTTTCATTTTAAACTTCGTTTCACAATTTTAAATTTCGTTTGATCGCCGACTTCATTCCGTGTGCTCAATCTTCTACTTTGTAAAAAAGTCATATCGGATGTAAAAGGATTCATCTATCATTTCGTTAAAATTAATATAATATAATTATACATCATTTTTGTATAATTATATTATATTATAACATAAAAAATAATAAATGTAAGAATGTATAAATATAAAAATGTAAATTGTATACTGGAAATCATCGTAAGCTGCAAGGCAAAAGATTAAAATAAAAATAAAAAATAGAAAACTAACATAGAAAATAAAGCTAAAAAAATTAGTAACATAACGTAAAAATAAAACAAAATCAATATTTCTTGAAATTAAGTATAATATGAATTAATTTCTACGCAATATACAAATTAATTATATAAATTTAATGTAATTGTGAAATATAAAAGTTAATTAATATAATTAAAACCTGTTAAGCATACAAGCAAGTAAGACTTCCGCCTGTGATGTTGGAGGAGCTGTAAATAAAAATGACGTGTAACAGTACAGTATTATTTTCCATACGAACGCAAATATCCGGAAATGTATCTGAATATTGTATACGGAAATTATTTAAGATGCAGTTTTACTCGGTAGGAACACTTTTCTTTTACAGATGACTCTACGATGCAGCTTCCTGCTTGATACGACGAAAATCTTTCTACAAACTGGTCATAAATTAAGGCGACGACGTAGCGAAACTGGTTCGATAAAAGCATTTATTTTAATTAAGATCGGCCGTGCCTTGTCACCGATGTTTTCATGTATCAATCTGAATTAGTGTCGTTATGTCAATGCTTTGCGCAACGTACTTAACTCGTGAAATATGTATGGTACACGTTTCTCGTGTCGAGAATTAATGGTACACGCTCCTGGAGAACTGACGTCGCGTTATTATGACGACGCCAGGTCGATATGATGCGAGAATATCGACTTTGATCGAGCGAGATTGAGCACGCCGGTTTTTACGACGGTCCTTAGATTATTTTTATCCTGAATCGATTCTACGCGAAAGTATCATAAACCAGAGACACACTATAAACGAGCCACAGCACTGTTCCATAAATGTAACCCATCAAATTTCATGTGCAATATTTAAAGAATGTATCACATCGTAACGCCATCGGGTCGCCTTTAGGGATCAACAATGTTTTATCGCGAGATCTGGTGAACGATCAGTGAAAGATAAAACGATGGGCTTGTTATTTTCAAACTGGGGTACAAAATTAAATCTAATAATAAATTATCTTCAGCATAAAGCGGCACTTATTAGCGACATCAATCTATTATTAAAAGTCAATCTAGGAAGTTCAAACGTCGCATGCCTTAATTTTTCTATTTCAATATTATTGAAAAATTCATAACGTCGAATTGTAATCCAAAGAATAAATTTTAAAAATATGAATCAATTTCAATTATTGTAAAAAAATATATATTGTAAAAAAATATAAAGAATCATAGGGCTAATTAAAATATTTATAAACGACCATATAATTTGAAAATAATGAAACGGACAGCATCTTAAGCAGCATCCTAGGAATAAAAACAAAGAATTCCGAATCCGAATCTAAATCAGCTTCATTAATTTTTTCACTTCTTGCTGTATTTATTTTGTATATTTATTTTGTATGCTGTATTTATTTTGTATATTTATGTATTTCGTCTTACAAAATACAAGTAAACATCCAAAATAAATACGGCAAAAAGTATTAGGGCCGACTGGCCAGAAAAATTAACGGAGTCGATTTCAAAGAGATTTTCAAAGAGAACTCGGGAACTTCGCTCTCGTTTGTAGCAGTTAGGATTGGTTAGGATGCTATCTTCTCCACTATTCTCAATCTTATGACGATCGTCAATTATAAATTTAATTAACCCTATTTCTTTTTATTTATGGATATATATGTATACAGAGTATAAAAAGTCTGGAAACGGTTGAATATCTCGAAAGCAAAGTATTTTTGAGAAAAATGTTTCAAAAAGATCTATTCACTGATTACATCCGCTCGACCTTGGGTGGCGTCGCCAAGGTCAGATCAAGGTCAAATTGATTTTTATAAATGGAACATTCTATTTTGATGCCAGAATCTAATAGCTGATGTCAAGAGCTTTTCAAAAAATTATAATAAAGTTATTTTTCATTAAGTGCTTTTTTAATTATAAGATTTGAAAGTTACAATACCGCCGGCATTAACATCATGCAAGGTGTCCGATGGTTAAAATGTCTTGAATATTGTTTTAGGATCATGTCCTGGATAACATTTAAGAAGGCCATTGTTAATCAAGGCCATTGGAAGTTATATCAGTTATTTTAATTTTTTAAACTAAAAATTTTTACATAAAAATGAAAATAAGAGATACAACCTTCAATGACTTTGATTTTGACAAATGTTATCCAGGATATGATGAGTTTTTTGAAAAGCTCTTGACATAGCTATTAGATTCTGGCTTCAAAAATAGGGTGTTCCATTAAAAAAAATCAACTTGATCTAACCTTGATGATGTCACCAAGATCAAGCGGATGTGATCAGTAAATAGATCTTTTTAAATTGTACAACTTTTGTCTGAAATATTTTTTCTCAAAAATGCTTTGCTTTCGAGATATTCGAAGATTTCCTTTTCTTAAAACTGTTACTGTATGAATATATTCGTAAATATCAAGTCATCGCTTAGTTGTCTCAATTATTTCCCCTTTATATTTTTAATTCAACATTATACATATTAAAAAATCTTACTCTTCTGTTCCTTCTTATATATTATAAATGTCGATAATCTTCGCAAAAAGCGTATGCACGCATGTATGCGCTACATTCACGCTCGCTTGTACGAGCCCATCTCTTCTTTCTCTTAGCACCTCTTTACCTCACCTCACCTCACATCACCTCATCTCTCCTCTCCACTTCTTTCCTTCTACCAGCATCGACGATTATTAGCGATGCACGCATGCAATGAACGATGTGCATCTGCCCACAAGCTGGCGGCCGGCTGGCATTAAGCGGAAAAGCAGGACGAGGATTTATGTCGCGTTCGCGGTCGGCGACGCCAATATAAACGACATCGTGCGCCTGCTAAACGGCCGCGGATTCCTCGGTGGTCCGATCCTCTCTTCGGAGCACGGGGAACATGCGTCAATTTACGCATTGCCGTGAAATTGCATCGGCGGCAGTCGCGAACCATTGTAACTACGACCTGGTAACGCGACGTGCCGCGAAAAACGTTAATCGCACCCGCAAAACAACGTGGCACAAAAACGTCGACCATTCTCGTAATATGCAGAATTTATGGCGGTCAAACAGAAAGTAATAACTATGATGCGGTTTCGGTACACGGTACTTCGTCGTACAGATCCAAATTCATTCGTAAGCGAATAAGCTCTTTGGAACACATTTCCTTCGCTTGCTGCGCGATCGATGCTATAAATTACTTAATTAAGAAAATTAATTCGAACAGTTGTTTTTAAAAATTAAAAAAAATATTTATAATAGATATTTACGGATATTTTTCTTAAAATGTATTAAGAAAAACGAATTATTTATATACAGTTGGACAATTTATTTATTATGTTAATATATTTATTATGTTCAAATTTAATTCATTTCACGTGTTCCAAACAGTCCACCTGTGTTAATTTAACATAAGATAAATATGTAAAAAGTAACACAAATATTATGTAAAAAGTTAACACGAAAAATGTAATACTGATACAATTTGTAAGAAAATTTTGGAAACATATATTTCTTTACTAAAATTAATTTTTATATTATATTATATTAATAGAATAAAAGTAGTATATAGTTAATAGAATAAGAGTAAGTATGTGGGATAAGCTACTAAAAAATACTAAAAATAGAGAATAAGGGCTTATTTTTTTAAATAAAGCACTATAATTTGGCGGCAATTGATGAAAGTTGCTGCAATTTCTATTAAGCGATAACAAGTAACAAACTCGGCAAGGCATATCGTTAATATAAATATTTATTTATTTTTATTGCGTCTGGAGATTCAAAAAACTTTATTTAAAAAATTTAATTCTCACAAGATTGTAAGTGTTACTAAAAGTAAGTTTTTTTAAATTAAGTTTTGCTTATGTTATATAGCTTTTAATAATATTGCATGAACAATATTAATTGCGATTTTTACAACTTATTTATTCAAGACAACAGTCAAGGGAAGATTGTATTTTTCATATAAAGATATGCAGGTAATCTGGAAATACGGTAATGTCTTGGCGCTAAGATATGGTGCGAGACTGTTATTGCTATCATTATATTGGAATTAAGGATTGAGAATGGGTTTGTCGCGAATTTCTTGTAAAGAAATGTTTATATTTTAAAAATACCAATATTTATTTTACATAATAATTTAATAAGATTCAGATAAAAATTTAATTTGAAAACTTGCAGCAATATTAGAAGCCTTTAAAATGAACACCTATAAAATCGTTCCCGCTAATGGGGCTTAGAAGCCGAGTAATGAGCATTTAAAAATATACCAAAAAATCTGAAAACGTCTCGGAAATATCTCGGAAAGTATGCATTTTTGAGAAAAATGTTTTTATATAAATAAAATGTATTTATTGGTTTGACCTTGGGAGGCATCAACAACCTTGACTTGACCTTAGCGATGCCATCCAAGGTCAAATCAATAAAACCAGTAAATACATCTTATTAAACCCTGCCATTTTTATTTAAAACATTTTTCTTAAAAATGCTTTCCGAAATATTAAATGCTTTTCGGCTTTACAAATGTTCATTTGGACTTCTCTAACATCGGTGCAAAAATCGATGAAGAACAAAATGTAGCCTCTCCTTGTAAGAATAAATTGTAAGAATTTAATATAAAATATTTAAATAACATAATCACAAAAATTCAATACAAAAATTTTAATAAGGATCGATTTTAAAATAAATGTTTTTATTGTGTAAAGGAAAACGATTGATGCGCGAACAAGAAGTATCTCTTAAATTCTGTCTGTTCACATGTGACTCATCTACTTGCCGATTTTCAACGAAAATGTCACTGCAATAGTGATCAACAGCGACGAAACAGATGTCATATCGTTCGACTATTGTCAATCTGGTATCAATCAGATATTAGTCATCATTTACAATTATGCATTGCGGTGCAATGGTATTAGCGATAAGATCGGTAAAAAGTGTATGACAGGCATCTATTATTCGCGCTGATCACTTGTTATTGATCACAAGTCTTGTAACTGAGACGGTGAGGTTTTTAAATAATGGGATTATTCATCGATGGAAAAAAAGAGAATTCGAATTTTGAAAAAAATTCTACCAATTTTCTAATGCGACAATGGCTGACACAGAAAGAACAATGAGATACCTCGCTGTATCGATTCGCTCTTTCTTGTTTCCGAACTAATTCGTGCTGCCTTTGTTCAATTGCATCCAGCTAGAAACATCTTTGTACGTATTTAGTAAGTTCCAACGTTTTTTGTTCTTGGGGCGTATTGAATGCATTTGGGGCATTGAAGACACTTCATTTGATGCATTTATTTTAAGAACAATAGGAGATGAATTTCAAATCGCACTAGAAATTATATTTGTCACTAATATCAGAATTTTATTATGTAATCACTAAAAACATAAAATAATATATCTCTTATCATAATCCATATTTTTATTTTAATGACATACTCATCCAAAATAAAATTAATTCTATAATTTGAAATTCTATGATCCTAAACTCGAGATAATTGATTATTGAAATCTGCAGTGAAAAATCTATTTTCGAGAGTTACATTTGTCATTCAGAAAGTTATCATAATTAACAATTTAAGACATCGAAACAGATCGCAACATAAAAAAATAAACTCCAAAATAAAGAAAAATAGCGCACGTTATCACATAATATACAATTATTATGTCAAATTAGTAAACTCTTAATAAAGTTTATTGACATAATATTATTGTCAACAAATTTTCATACAAAAATATACTTTTTGTTTTTAGGTTTATTCTCAATTGGCACACATTGCAATTTATTTAGCGATGCAATTATTGCGAGAACGTCATAAATCGGCCTTATCGAATCAACCAAAACTCGAATTCAATAGCGATCTTAAATTGTATACGGGTCATTAAACAATAACATAGTGTTCGATCACGCGTCAAGCAATTGGCTTTCGCACTCAACGTGTCATTTTATGAGCCGTAGATACTGAATCGACATGTAGTAAATAAAAGAACAATCGAATCATCAACCAATTTCACGCACGCAACAATGCATCCGGATAAAACAGTCGGATATATGTGCATAGGATAGTCCACCACAAAATGACACATTATCTGAGAATATAAATAAATTGTTGCTTAATAAAACTGTCATAATAAAAATAATTTCAAATAAATATAATTACGAATAACTTCTCATGATTACTAATTAATTATCAAACTTTCATTATGTATTCACTAAAAATACAAAAAAACATATAATATTCTGTTATAGCCATATTTTTATTCTAACAAGATTAAATTCATTAAAAAAATTAATCGTACATACAAAGAAGCTTGGACCATCAAAATAATTATGTAAGGACGCTGGTTGCTAGAATGTTAAAACTTTTTACAGCATTATCATCAACGCTTTAAACGTTTTATATAATTATTTTGATGTTCAACAAAATTATTTTCAAAGTTGTATCTAGCTTTTTTAGATATTGCAGCAAAACCATTTTTTTCTGTGTATGATCTTAAATAATAAACATAGAAGTATCGATTGTCGAATATAAAACGGATATAAACAAATTCTTTATTATTAAAATATTATTATGAAGATCAATGTTAACGATGAGTATCGACAATCATTTCGATTTAACTAGCTTCGATCAAGGAGACGACAAAAAAGAAAGAGGAGACTCCAATATCGACACTCCTCTCGATACGGTAGAGAAAGGAGACCGAAACTCGTTTCGGGAGTGCCCTTAGGGCCTCATCCGGAATAATTGACCGGAGAAAGAAGACTTCCCCGCCTTCACTCTCCTCCTCCTGCCACCTTCATCGTCAATGGATAATTTGCTTTTTACTCCTCCGCTCGTACGGCTTATCCGCATCCATTTTGATGCAAAGCCCTTACCGCATAGTTTGATATCACGTTCGATCACTTCGGCGACAGAAAAGAAGGACGATGACAGACAAACTACCATGATTATATATGTTTATACGCGCGATTGTAAAGGAGCATGACGCTTAAACTATACTCTCCCTTATCTGCGCATGATGCAATGAAATTTAAGAGATTTAACACGACAGTTTTCAAATTTTCAATAAATTGAACAATATTAATCCTTTCAGACCCTGCGTGTACATTGTAATGTGCATCACATTTAAAGGCATTGTCTGCTGAAATTATTTAAGTCTCGACATTATCTGAAATCAGATGTACATAATAATATATATGTTGAATAAACAGTCAAAATTTTGAAAAAAATTGTTTAGTATAAATTGCTTATTAAAGTGCCCTTGAATTGAATTAAAAAAAAATTGTTTAATATGATCCAATAAAATCAAGTCTGAAATTAATATTGTTCGATAAAATATAATTTTTTAGTTTAACTTAATTTAATTCAATTTTTCGTGCACAGGATGTGTTTATGAATTAATAATCTATTAATTTTGTAGATCTGACGATTTGCGATGTCAATCGTTCAAAAATTTCTTCATAATTTCTACTTCTTTCTAATTTATTGATAAGAAATTGCTTCGAAATTTCATAATTCGTGATAAACACGCGTCTAAGAACGAAAAAAAAAATAGTCTTTTCTGAATATTTTTTTTCTATACAGCGAAATGTTATAGCCATATAGCAAATTTAAATTAAATTACGTTTACCACTCTCTACTCCCGAACTTTATGTCGACCATACATATCTCGGCGGATCATCCTCGCTATTTCGACAGACAAGAAGAGCACTCGGTTTTTAGGGTGCGGCCTGCTATTCCGAAAAAGAGCATATCGTTGTCCCCCTCCGGTGCCATTTGGCCAAAATGGTCGTTGGAATGAGATTATCCAGTAATGGTGCGGGTGCCAAAGAAAGCTATACGGAGTGGGTCTCATATCTGAGGCTTATCCAAGTGGCTAACAATAAGTTAGAAACGAAGAGATTTGAAGTCCGAGTGTTCTTATTATTTAGTATTCTTTGCATAACTGATTAAATATATGTTTAACATTTAATCAGTTATACAAAAAAAATACTAAATGATATAAGAACACTCGTCTGATCTCGAATTTCCTTTCCAATTTAATTTGAATACAATTAAGGATGCTGGATCGATGGCCAAACTTGATCAAGGTTGATAATATAGATTTTTTTTAATTCCAAATTCTTAATAATGATAATAGTGACATCTTTCATTCATTTCTTATACTTATTATATATCGTTGTGTCTCACTCAACGCATTCATCTGTCCTTATCTAACATTGCAAGATTGAATCTACTGCTAGACTTATTGCTTTGTTTATCATTGCGAGTCTTCGCTCAGCATTTGTATATACGTCATTGAAAGATCAATATAAATCTTTCTTTTGAAACTTTTAATCTTAGTTTTATAAATTCAGTATTATTTGTACACGCTTAGTGTTGCATTGTTGTTTGGTCTATATAAGCTATAAAACTTTTGTATTAAGGAAACGTCTACGTTAGGTGACAGCTCTATGAGTTGAAAAAATCCTGACAATTGGCCAATCCAGCATCTTGCCTCTTGCTGAAATTATAACTCTGTATACGAAACTTTTACTGGTTCATATAAAACAAACAAAACTGTAATTAACATTAAAAGATGTAGCAAACATAATTTTGATTTTTAAAACAAAATATTTATCTTAGTGTAGCATCTTCACGAAAGGATTTCTTTATTTTCTTTATGATATATATATATATATAATAATAAAAATATATAATAATAAAAATTTAATTAAAATATATCGAATAAAACTATAATTTTATGAAAAATAATAATTAATAAAGACGGGCGAGCAACAACTACGCAATAAATATGTTTGATTTAAACAAAAGTATATTTTATTTCTTGTAAATTGATCGAATATTTCAGCTCCATTCAAGCCATTTTCAGATGAGGTAATTAGGCGTGATATTCTTGATTAATAGCAATGCGATGTAATAAATCACAGAGTGCAGTAAGGCGAATCTCCTAAATTCCAAATTTTGAGAGAGTAACTGTCAAAAAGCTGTAAGGCTAAGTGAAAGAAAAATAGCAAATTAGAAGATAGTTAAAAAAAAAAGAAAGTGAATCTTAGAAAGACTTAGGGGCTCCGCACAATAAAAGGGAACAGAGAATAAGAATTTCAACCTATTAGAAATACTGTGTATTCCACAATATAATTTCTGATAAATTAAAATTTTTATTCTTGTTTTCTGTTCTTTTTATTGTGCGGAACCCCTTACTCACTGCACTTCATGACTGCACATTTAAGAGTTATTATAACAATGTAGCAGAAAAACGAAACGAAAAATATCGTTCATTACAGACTTCTATAGATATCGAACCAAATCCGGTACAAAAATGTCATCATGATGTAAAATATGTAGATGGTGCAAAAAATATAAGATAGTCTAAAAAATATAGATAGTCGAAAAGTATAAATATTAAAAATTATAATGAAGTAATGATATTAAAATTTATTAAGAATGTTTAACTAAGTATATTCATTTAATGTCAAAGTTTGCATCTAGATTATTCTCTTGAATCCTGATATTGAACATTTCCAAAAACTAATCTTTTCCCCAAGTATTTTTCTAAGTATCTTTTATCTAATATTTTTAAAATTGAATTCATGATTGAATTGTAATGAATGAAATTGAATTTGTATTTCGAAATGACTGATTTTCAATTTTTTATTAATATCATTTCGGTGTTCATTTATCCTGTTATTCAACTTTCTGTCAATTTGTCCAACGAAGGAAGCTAACAGCCGCAGCACAGGCATAGTGCATAAGAGAATTAATCAATTGAATTTTTTCTTTTCCATGGAATAGGAGGAAAAGAAAGATTCTGATTAGTTCTTGATTCGCTTATGCACCATGCGTTATGCGTTATGCAAAAGTCTATGCTGCGGCCTTTACAATTTTATATCTTCTAGGTTACATTTTATCACAAAGTATATCTTGTAGACTACATTTTTCTTTAAATCATGTTCAAAAACATCTTTTTGAGCTTTGATAATATCATCAAGTTTATTGAGATTGAAGAAGGATAATTTGACTTACTAAGATTCTTAGTAGTGTTCTTAAATTTTTCGTAAATGCATGGAAGGAATGAAACAGTAAAAGAGGTTTTTTTCTATATCAATTTCCTTATCATTTGTTTTACTTTAAAAATCTTGTGTTTAAATAAAAATGTAATTGTAAATCGAAAATGAATAGTCAGTGTCAAAAATAAACTTAATGGAATAGTTATTGTCTAAAATCATTTTAATAATAAAATTAAGGTTCTCTTCATGATATTTGGGATGAGATAATAGACGTACTCTGTCATCAAAACATCCCTCTTTTGAGAAAAATGACGAAGAGATAAAAAGTTGAAATAGCGGCCTGAAAGGCTAGTTTGCGAAAAATATTGAACTCTAATTTGCAGTTCGAATTAATTATGGTGACATCGAAAAAATTCAGTCTTTCACGACCAATTCCCAAGGTAAATTGTATTCTTGAGTGTATAAATTAAACATACACAGAAATTCATTAATATGATGATGAGGGAATCACGCTCGTGATATCATCAACATATCTATAGTATAAAAAAGTAATTCGAAACCAAATCTCTCCAAAGACTTCCTCACAAAGGTCCTTCATAATTAAATCAGTAATGATGAGGGAGATAGCGGAGAGCCCATGGAGATCCCAAACTCTTATCTGTAAATTTTGTTATCGAAGGTAAATATAGATATAATTTTATATGTGCAAACAACACTCATAAATATTTTGACACTAATTTTTTTTCACATTTCACGAAAAGTTAAGTATCTTTTGAAAAAAAAATCGTAGAGAAATTTCTGATCATACATTTTACAGCGTAAAGATAAGACTTTAAATCTGCGTTTGAATTATTATACATAAAATTATAAATTAATATTTTTTATAATATTTTTGTCTTACTTTGAAGCATTGCAATTTTCTGAATATCATGACACACAATTTAACATAAAAAAATTTCATGCTTTCTAAACTTTAAAATAATTAAGAAATAGAAAACTGAGTTAATGTAACAACATACAATAGAGAGTGCCTTCAGGATTCAGGTCAAAGTTGGAAGTTTCGAATAATATAATATTCTAAGTTCATGAATTTAATTAATCTCAAATGTGACTGTGCGCTGAAACGTTCGAATAACCGCGAGTATATATAATCCCTCCCTTTATTTCAAATAAGAAACATTTATTGCGAAAAATATTACTTCAACCAAGATTCGAACCTGGGACCTCACTTTAAAATAATTTTGAAAAAAATTGATATATGATTTTTCAATAAAAATTTGTAAATTGTATAAAATTTTATTGTATACAAACTAATAACTTTTAAAAAAATGTTTTACTTGTTTTTATTATTTATATATAATTGTTTTTATTATTATTGTTTTAATTATTTAATTTCGAAACTTAAAAGCTTACGGAAAAAAGACAAAAGAGAAAAAATGTTTGTCATAAGTGCTTGATTGACAGTTTTTTCAAAAGGCGAAATTTGAAAAATTTTCTCAATTTTAAAGTTCGCTTTTACATAATAAAAAAAATTCAATATCTTTGCGAAAAAATCATCGTATCATTTTTTTCAAAAGGCATTGTAAAACTTAAAAAGCTTACTTTAAAATACTTTTATATTAAATTTTGTTCGATGATAGGAATGTCGTACAGCTCCGTGTGACGAACTCGTAACTCGGATCGCGAGTTTAAATCCTGTATATATGAAAAATTTCGGATTAACTTAGGAGTTGCAAAGAAAGTCTCTCTTTAGATCTACTTTGACTAAATTGTGACTTTGTAACTAGATTCAGACATATAAAAACTGATATGGTCCCACTCATCTCCTCTACTACTACTATATTATATTATTTATCCGATGATGTTTCATCAAACTATAGCGCTTGAAGATAAAACAAAAATATCAATTGCAAAAAGTATCAATTTTCAATTTTTTATGTAATTTAAAAATAATAAATGTAAAAAAACTCAAATGTAAATTTAAAGCTCTATCTTTAAAGTACATGGTCGAAAACTTTTTTATGATTTTTACTGAGATATTTAATTTTTCATGAAATGCGATAAAAATTTTAGTGTCAAAATATTTATAAACGCTCCTATAAATTGTTTAGTTTGTACAAATAATTTTTTTTTTATTTACAGAGCAGAAAAATGTAAGTATTTCATAGAAACAATTAATTTTTTACATAACTAAATATTTGGTTGCTGTTAAAAATGTCTCAACTAAACAATTTTTCTAAAAAACCAACACTAAATTTTTTCTCTAGTGAATATTAAATTTTCTAAAGAATTTTTTTTTCAATTATTTTTATAACAAAATGTAGTTGCTTTTTCGAATTAATTTTTCATTGACTATTTTAGAATGAATAATCGTCTAAAACGGAAGTTCAAACAGTTATGATATTGGCTAGATTTTAAGGCAATGTAGAAATTTTTAAAAGACACTTATAATCATAAATCATAAAATCAAACTTCTAACCTGTATATTTAAAAACAATGAAAATCATAAAAGTAATCTTTTTGCAGGCATCATACGTAATACATAGATTTACAATGTAAAAAAAATTTATATCGATCACTTACAAATCATGATCAAGATGACGATCGATGACGAATTATTTCGACGATGACGGCCGTCCCTGAATTGCAAATTGATCGTAAAATATCGCGCGTTTAGTAAACGTGAGCAATCAATCAAGTTGCGCAATCGGAGCGCGCGTTCGAATTCACGTTTGATGCGAATCAATTCCGTATATCACGCGACTCTAAAACGAAGCGAACGACGCGAAGTATTGTCGTCATCATCTCGATCTACATGAGCTTTAGTAAAAGAGGTTTTACGACAGCGCCTTTAGATCGAGTGAATAAGCGCGCGCGGCGTGAATTTATAGTTTCATTGCATTTATATATACATTGAACCTGCTATCGTTGGCACGAAACACGCCGTAACGGAATCGATTTCTTTCTCTCGCCTACAAAGAAAGATCTCTACTTGAAATACGAATATAACGTCTAAATCCTATATCTTTACAGAATTTTCATTCGGAACAAAATATAAAGAAATTGAAAAGAAATTAAACGCGAAAAAGAGACTTTTAAAATAAGATATTAACAATAAGATGCAATGATTATCTAGCATTCATATTATAGAAAAACATAATAAAAGCAATTATAAATGTGACAATTTTACAAGTTTTGTATATGTAGAATTAATGTAGTTGAATACATAATTGAATATAAAAAGACTTCTAAACTAAGATATTAACTATGAGATGCGAAGATTATTTTTCTTTATCGAGAAAAATGCAGTGATAGGAGCTATTATAAATGTAATAATTATATAAATTTTATACACATGCATGTAGTACTTATACATTGTTGGAAAAAATGTGTCGAATTTAACATAAATCGCATGGTCCTAAACAGTCCACTTAAATTTTTGGGTTAATTTAACACAAGATGAATATGTTATTGTAGAAGGTTGCATAAATATTATAAAAGAATAAATACAAAAAAAATAATATCGACATAATTTATAAACAAACTGTGGAAACATATTTTTTTCAGTAAAATTTACATTTATGAAATGTTAAATTAACTTACATTTTCATATTCATTTATTTTAGAATTTACGTTTTAAAACATCTTTACGTCATTGTCTACTTACTCACAAATTATGTCCTTTTTATACTAAGAAATGTTGAATATTTTTAATTTATCATAAAATATTTAAATAACATAAAATATTTAAATCACGTTACGTTAAATTGACATTCGAATATGTTAAAAAATTCAATATAAATTCTTAAGAAGAACGTGGATTGTTTCCAACACGAATACACACAATTTTTTTACTGACAATGAGTAATTCAATAACCAATGTACACGATTGGATGTATTATTTTATACTTTATAGTTGTAATAAATATAAACTATAAAACAATTAATCAAATGTATATTAATTCTACATATAAAACTTGTATAATTATCATCTTTATAGTTTTATTTTGTCACTACATTTCTTTTTCTCTGAATGTAAGTAGTTGGCCCAGAAATCGTCAGGATACCAGTAATCGCCAAGTTCACGTATTAAAAACGTATTTTAGTGCTTTCTGTCAATCATACGGCTTGCTGATATTTTTATTGATTCTAAGAAGACATTTATAATGTTATATTATAATACATTATAAAACTCGTAAGTATATGAAATTATTATTAATTAAATCGAATATGAGCAGCAATCGAGCCTATACGATATGATTTCGATTAAATGCTTCATTGTGAAATTAAGAAATACTTACTTTGACTCGTGTGATTTTGGAGTATTGGCGATTTGCATGAGGTAAATTGCTTCGAGTTATAAATCGAGATCGCAGTTATACATACACCATCACAAATTATTGTTCCACAAATTTAGATTTTTTTTTTTTTACGTGATAAGCACTATTTCACCGAAGCACGTAGACATTCGAGTAATCGCCATATCTGATTACTAGGACTAGGTGGGCCGAAAAAAATTCTTGTATAAATTGAATAATAATGTATTCAAAATCCAAATAAAAAAATTAAATCCGTAATTATTATTATCTAGACATTCTACGGATCAGTAATCGTCATAGACATAAGCGAGTTAATAAATAGATACGCAAGCAAATAAAAGATATCGATCACTGGATCATTTTTATTTCGATAACTGGTGCATCTAGAACAGAGATCGGTGTTATTCGAATAAAAACTAATTTTATAATTCTTTTCTGTTGAAACAGCTATTAATATTTATTGAAAATTTGTAATAATGATAGTTCTAAATAAAAATAAAATATTAAAAATTATAAAAATATATATAATTAATAGATTAAGTATTATAGCTCGGTTGAAATAAATCTATGCAATCAATCAATGCCTATTCAAGCAAACACTAGGTGACAATGTGCAAATAATTTATTCAAATAAACATATCAAATACGCAAATGTTTCGAGTTGGATCCTTATCGATGCTCCAAAATTATTGACAATATGCAGTCATCCAAAAATAATAATGTAATAAGGTGTCAATATTTCCTGATATAATAATCAACGTTATAAAGCTGTTCATCGAACGTCAAGATGAACAGTCTTGACGTATGATGATTTGTGGGACATACCCATGACGATTATTGAGCAAACCGTTAGGACAGCATGGCGATAACTCGTATATTGGCGCCTTCTAATTTTTACGAAGGATTTTCTCAACAACGACAATAGGTATAAGAATTTTAGAATAACGTTTTTATTCGTCATAAAAATTGATTTAAA
>Ga0157364_1000107_pt1 | contig 36809 bp, 20 predicted proteins | sample AttsexASBM2_FD_111476 | JGI IMG/M metagenome (GOLD analysis project Ga0157364, IMG submission 111476) | Fungus gardens microbial communities from leaf cutter ant in Ribeirão Preto, State of São Paulo, Brazil - Atta sexdens ASBM2 | ecosystem: Host-associated > Fungi > Mycelium > Unclassified ...
ATGGAAAACACATGTGGATGAGTAATAGGACATGAGGTAGAAGCATGGTGGATGGACATGAGGTAGACACATTGTTGTAGCATGGACCACTTGTAAGTTATATAAATAGAGGAGCAATACAGCAAGGGCTCCTTGTCGAGTTCTCTTGTAATTCCCCCATTCATTACTTGATAGCCCATTGGAGAGCTTTGCTCGTTGTGAGATCATTTGTTCTTGAGTGATGAGTGGTTGCTACAACATTAGACAGGTTTTAATGTTATGAACTTAAGCTCAAAAGTTAGAGTAAAAGAATAACCTTGTATTAGATAATACAAGAGAACTCAATGAAGTTTCAAATACAAAGTGTCTATTTTATATACACTTGGCTAATGGTCTATACTACACTAAACCTGGCCTACTCTAAAAAAACATATGTATTATATACCATTAATATATAGTATAACATTATTATTCTAGAACCTTCTACATTCTTTTCTGATATGTGATCATGTGACTGTAACTATGTTATGTAATACCATGTCATATAATGTGACAGTTTGTAACAGTTTGTGGCAGTTGTATATAATGTTATACTAACTCTTAACTCTAAGTCTGAAAATAAAAAATAAATAGAAATGAAAATGAAAATGAGAAAATAAAACAAGTTCATTATCTTTAACTCTAACATTTCTAACAAGCATTTTCATACATATTACATACTATATTAGAATTGGAAAATCTCTCTCTTGGCTACTATAAAAGATTTCATAAGATATTTAATTCAGAATCTTCTTGTAATGTCTGCAGAGTAAGTTGTGAGAATTATTGAGAGTTGAGAAGTTATATCTCAACATCAGAGTCAATATTGTTATTCTCTTCAATTTCTACAATAGACTCTTTAAACTTTAGGGTAGGTAAGAAAGATAAAGACTTATAAGAAAGAGAGAATAAAGAAGAACAAGTAGAAGAATTGTTTTGAATGGGAGGAATATGGAATAGATATTAGAGTAGGTTCATTTTTCTTAGGAGGGCTAGGTACTAACAACTTTATCTCTAGACTTATTTTGTCTAATAACTTATCATACATACAGAAGTGCAATATTTTGGGTTTATTATCCAAGAAGATCTCCTAAGATGTTTTCTATTTGAGATGTCTAACAGATGTATAATTATATACATGAGCTATAGCTACAAGTAGACATGCTCCAAGTTATATTGACTATGTCTTTTTAAGCAAGGTGTGGTTCAGCTATTTAGCATGACCATTTTGTTAGTATACATATGAAGTACTAGTCTTATGAATAATTTCTTGCTCTCTTGAGAAGAATTGTAATTCCAATGTTATACATTCTCGCCTATTATTAGTATATAACCTCTTTACAGAATGAGAAGTAGTATTTGACCATATCTGAAAAATTGACTTAATTGCTTCTACAGCTTCAAAATTTTTTACATAAAAAAGCAATGTTGCAACAAGAGGAATAGTTGTCAAGGAATATAATTACCCACTTATACTTTGAATAAGACAAGATAGGGAGTTCAAGGAGATCTGAGTGAATAGGATTCTTAGGAAAATTATATTGGTATATCTTTCTAAGAGTGCAACTATAACAGATATATTTCTATATTAGAAAACAGATCTTCTTTGCATCTTCAACATTGTTAAGAACATGATATATAACTTCATTAGAGGTATGTCCAAAATGATAATACAAAGTCTCAAAGTCTAAGTGTCTTATTATAAGATTTATAGGATTAAGGATGTTATGCTTACAAATATGAGTTCTTACAATTTAGATATTACTTCAAAGATTAGAAGTAGCTGATAAGACAGTATTACTAGACTTATTATGAAAATTAAAACTAAAGACATAATGTACTGGCTATAGTTTTAACATGATAACTTTAGTAGTCTCTTTCTTAGAATTAAATATTTTATGTTCAATCAGTACAGTGTCAGAAACAACTATAAATAGTAATGTTTTTGAGTTTGTAGTTTCAACTTGACCATAATTACTCAAAGTTATATCAACAAAGTTAGACTCAAATAAAGTAAAGTGGGCAAAAATACTAGAATTCAAGAACTATTTATCTTTATAAAAGCTACTATAAGGTACTTTTTTATTCTTGTATAAGAAATATAATGGCTTTTCACATTCAGAAAGATTCATAGCAATAGATAAGTCAAATAAAACAAATTTATTTTGACTTAGAGCTATACATATATTTGAGGACAATTTGCATAGATTGAATAGACTGAGTTAAGGAATTTAGTAAATCATCAATCTATAAGGAAAGAGTGATATTATAATTATTCCTATGAAGCCTTATATATATAGAGAGAATTAGACTTAGCAATCTGAGAAACAGAATCCTGATTACTAATAATTTGAAATATAACTATTTTTTGGTAGTTAATAAAGATTAATACTGAACTAGGTATTTCCATAAGAGTCTGTAAATAAGTCTAAAAGACTTCAGCATTAGGCTAGCTATATATTAACAAGTTATCTAGCAAAGTGGAATTAAGAACAGTTAAGGTTTGTTAGCCTAGAAAGTTCCTTCTAGTTATTTTATTTACATTAGTACTCTGAGGAAATGCTGAAGTATTCAGTATATCTTTAGTAGTAAAGACAGCTCCAGTATAGGTAATGAAAGCAAGAGTTGATTTAACATAGATCTTCTAAAAGATATAGTCAGTAGAACTAGTAAGTTTGGAAAGAATAGTAACAAGATTGGCTATTACTATCAATAAAGATACTTAGTATAAATTAAGAAGCCAATATAGCTAGCTAGAGCACAAATATTTAACCTAACCAGTAATAAGCTATTAGTATATATAAGATACAAGAAGATCTTATAGGTATAGAACAATTCAGAATTAGCTCAATCTATAATAGGCCTAGGAGTGACAAGATATCAGCTCACTAGTAGAGTTGGTCAAGTTCTTCTCATTAATAGAAAGCAATCTAAAAAAGTACTAATTAGAGATTAAGGCAACTGAAGCTCTTAATTTATTAGAAGAAGCAAAATGCATAGTAGCATAGTACAGTATAAACAACTAGCAACCACTTATCTATAGTAAATACTATAATAGAAAGCTAAGGAAGTATGAGCAATAATAGAAAATTGGTTAATAGGTTTTACTATAGCTAAAGGAAGTTTTCATATTAAAGCTAGAGGTACTTATCATTATTCTATTGTACAATCTGGTATAGAAAATTATTGAATTATTAAAGCTATTCACTATTTTATGAAAGGAGCTGAATTCTTAAATTATGAAATTAAACCTGAAAATTCTAAAGTTTATAGAATATCTTTTTCATCTAAAAAGATTTAAATTTTATTATAAAATTTTTTGATAATAAATTATTAGGATTCAAAAAATGATAATATAATAATTGAAAATCTAGTTTAATTAGTAAAATAAATAATAGTATCCTATCAGGTGTGGTTCATACTAGAGGTGAAAGTCCACAAGATAGACTCAGAGATATACAGACCTTGGCTTCATGTCAAGATCACTAAAGGTGGACTTAATTTTTATCTAGCCCTTTCATTTTTATTTTACTTTCTTTTTCATTTTCAATCTGTTTTTCTATTTTTAGAACTAGAATTAGGGTTAAGTGACAAGGATCACACTGTCACATGACAGGTCACATCAGATGACACGGTCACAAGTCACATGATGCAAAGAAGAACGTAGAAGGTTCTGGAAGGATGATGTCATACAATATATTAAACACATGTTGGCCTTATGGTATACACATGGCTGTTTAGGGTAGGGTAAGAATAGCTAGCACGGACTATGAGTCCAAGGTATATAAGGTAGACTATCTTGTACAGAGTTCTCTATCAAGTTTTCTTGTGTTAACCCAATACAAGGTTTCTCTCATTGACCAACTCTAAGGTCTTTAAGTTGTAATACTTCAGCTTATATGCTGCACCATCTGTCTGCTATGTAGTCACAATTTCAGAGAATAGGAAGAAGTCTAAGATAGGAGTGAGTACTGATTTAGTACATTGCCATTGAACACTGGGAATTAAGTTCAATAAGAGTTTATCTTTGTTGATTATCAGACTAGTGAATTATAGTGTAACTACTAGTCTTATATATGAGTTTCTACTATAGGAGATGCTCGGGTTTTCAGTAGTATAACCCCTATTACCCCAAGTGGAGATTTCAATATTAAGATACTGACAGGGGTAACTCTGCCATGGAAAACTGAGTTGAATAGAAGTATCTTTATTATGGAAGACAGAATATCTGGATGGTTGTATCACTGCCATGAGATGTGTTGTGAGAAAGGTGGCTGCTATGGAAGGCAGGCTTGTATAATTAGGAGGTGATATCACCATGGGGATGTAATTTCTAGACAAGTGGACTTGACATATGACATATCCTAAATATTATATTATCTGATACTAAAGAATCAGTAAATAAGAATAATAAGAATAATAGTTAATAATAGTTTAGCAAAAAATATGACAAGCTTAAATAAAAATTATTTTTTTGTACATATAATTTATTACTAGGTAATAGTTTTATAGTTAACAATAATAATAAAATTAAAATTATTATAAAGTTATTATTGTAAAGATACAAGATAAATACATTTCTTATTTTACACATATAAAAAATAAATTATCAAATTTTGATTTTTCTTACTCTAACTATAAAAATAATATTACTTTGCCAGTAAGTCATGCTAAAGTGAAAATTTCTACTTTTTTAGCAATAATAAAAAAAGGTAAATTAATTAAAGTAATGAAATTTATGAAATAGTCATAATAATAAATATTATTTTGAATTATATAAATAATAGTATAAATTAAGTTTTCAGATATCCATAATAAAACAAATACTAGAAAAGTATATAAAAAAATACTTGCTGAAGAAGATTTAATTAATTATTTTAATAAGGAATCTCTAGTTTATTGGTTAATAACAAATGGTAAAATAAGTAAAAATATTTTATTTGTAAATATGACAAAATTTAAGAATAAAAAGATAAAAAATTTATATAATTTTTAGAAAACAAATTTAACTTAAATAATATATATTTATATAATTATTAGCTAAAGTTTAATGTTCATAATATTAATAAAATTTACAATATTACTAATTTGTTATTCTATAAAATTTAAATTTATAACTAGAAGTTCTTAGCTTTATTATTATTATTCTTATTATTATTGCTAAAGCAGTTTGATATAATATAGTTTTATTAATTATTATAATATGTAATACCTAAATAAAAATATTATTTAACAATAAGGCAACATAATTGAAAATAGGTTAAATTTATCTATTTGTTATATAAATAGACTATAAGTAGTTTAAGCTATCTTGACAAAGTGGTCCAATTATGGATATCTAAAATGATGCTTAATATGCACTTGAATTTTTTTATTTTAATTTTTGAATTAAACACAAGGCTTAGTCATTTACTCCTAGTTTTATCAAATTTAATTAGATTAGGACAGCATAGGGTATATTTATAATAACAAATAATTTATTTCTTGCTAAATAGATTTCTTATTCATAGTTAAGATAAATCTTTATACTTATTTTTAATAACAATTTGTGTGAGAGACAAATAAAAAAGATAAGAATATACAAATATATTAAGTATTATACCAGTATTTGAACAAGATTTAGTAGAGTCAACTTATATTACAGAATTATTTAGTTGCTTAGTCTATAAGAGAAATAATTTTCCTGTATGAGCAACAATTGGAATAGTTAGTATATAAGTATTAAAAAAAGGAAGAAAATTAAGATTTAACAATAAAAAAGAATATTTATCCATACCTTATAAGTTTATAGCTTTTTTAGTTAGTTTAATATATAGAGATGGTTATATTCAAATTACTAAAACTACTAAAGGATATATAGCTATCAAATTAATTATTTGTTTAAGTTTAGAAGATATTTCTAGTTTAGAGTATATTTACTCTGTATTCAAAATAGAAAAATTACAAATATATAGAGACATAAGAAATCCAATTTGTAAATTAGTTATTAGTAAAACAGATTTACAAGAAGTTATTTTTCCATTATTAATACACCATAATATATATATTTTGACCTGAGAGTAGAAGAGCTCAATTTGATTTAGCTATACTTATAATTAAAAAATGATTTAAAACTTTTTAATCAAATATCTAATTATAATAAGATGCTTATATTTTTTGTATTACCTAAAACAGCTTCAGAATACCTTAGTTTAGTTTTTTTTTTAAATTGGTTAGTAGGTTTTACAAATGCAAACAAGTATCAAGAACTTCAAAATTTTATTCAAGAGAAACCTTTAAATTACAAAAGAGTAAAATCTGAATTAAAAATTTTATTTTCAGATAGAAAATCTTATTAATTTTTGTCAAAATTTCTTATTGGTAATAGTTTAACCTATATAAAAATTTTACATTAACTAATTAGTACTACTGATTGCAGACCAAACATAGCAAGCATTCTGTGCAACAAACTCAATCCTCTCCCAGTCATCAGTGATTCCCTTGTTATTAAAGTATAGGGCTACACCAGTTGCTTACTTCTGTGGGATTCCCTTCCAAGTTGTTTGGGGGGGTTCCACTTTCAGTTGATTCCTTGGTTTCAGTTCTTTCTTCATTGCTTTGAAAATTCCCTGCATGCTTTCTGCAATGGCTTCATTCTGGTCTTCATTCAGAGCTTCCCAGCGGTTCCTGATAGACTTTCTACAAAGGAGCATGAAGACGGTCAAGATAAAGGTGATAATGACTTGGGCAGAGATCATATTGGGGAATTGGGGGTATTCTCCTTGTGAGTGGCCTTAAAGGTTGGATGGTTGACATGTGGGGTGTCACATAGGTCGAGTAGTCTCTGTCTTATGTTACGAGACTCTTGGAAAAGCGAAGTTTATTAGTGAATAGACAGAGACTAAGGAAAATACATCGTGTTGATTGCTATGCTAGACGTCGGCTGAGCCCTCCCTTGTAGCACATACTGGCAGGAGCTGGGATAGGAGATGCTGCCTTCTTAAGTTCGCGAACGAGCTGGGCGAGATGGACACTTGACAGGGGAGGCGAAGATGAAGAAGGGAGCAGGAGGGACTGACTGCTGAATGAATGCAAGCCGGGTTGCCGAGACGAGTGGTTCCGTTCCGCCTCGATCTCCGCCTCGATCGCGTCATTCTTGGGAGCATTCTTGGGGGTCCTCTTCACTTCCTCTTCACTCTGTTCTCATCTTGCACATTTTCGGGCGCTCGTTGACCTGATGTATTGCACCAAACATCGGATTGCAATAGTACGTCGACACAACTATAATAAAAACAGCAAGTAAACCCGACAGCACGCTCAGTGGACAACTTTCTCTGCTAGACAACTGTCAATGTTGATGCTGCACTAGAGCTCTTGTGATAACAGCTACTTGCTTATGGCATGATAGTTATCGCCCTGACATTTTTCTGAATGGTTTCACGATCATTGGCAGCTGCCTTCCTTCTTTGAACCGATTTGAAATATACGGGTAAGTCAGAATACTGACCAAGGTGCCAATTAGGAGTCAGCAGGATGATAGAAACATGGTATTGAACCTACATATTGCCGCGCTTGATTTTATCTTCGGTGGGTATAAAGACGAAATGAGTAAGCAGGATGTAAAGGATCGTTTTCATCTCTGTCATAGAGAATTGCATACCCATGCAAGCCTCAATATATGTCAGGATTTGTCTCTAGTAGTGCAATGTCGAAAGGCTTACTCGGGGCCCAGCTGAAAATGAGAGTATATGAGGGAGTAGGCCGGGTAACGCCTGGGCTTTCTCAGGTAGAGCATCCCAGCGATCAGGACTAATAAAACACGAGTTGTCAGATGAGAATGGAAACAAGACAACAAACTGACTTGAATTCCCAAGCATCTTCGCCCCACAATTCCTTGTCTAGATTAAATCCCTCTATAGCGACCTGAACAAAGGTTCCTTTCGGTACTGTAACGCTTCTCTTGCCCTCCATGATATTTCTGTGGCGATCATGGATGGGGTACATGGTTGGCACTTGGTCATTTTTCGTTGCAACACGAAGGAAGGAATGTGCAGGCGGGAATAATCGTAACGATTCCCTGATAGTGTTATGAAAGTAGGACAAATTCGAAATACTGCCAGATAAAGAATGGATCTCCGCTTCCGTCAATTTCGAGATAGAGACAGCTGGAACAACAGAGAGAAGTTCATTCCGCAGGCGACTCTGAAGGTCGGGGTTCCGGGCAAGGAGGTAAAGTGTCCATGCAAGACCAATGGAGGTGGTATCTGTGCCTGCGAACAAGAATGTATTAACATTGTGAAAGATATCATCGTCTGAGAGACGATCTTCAGGAGCCAAATCCTTTGCAGCATTAGACTTCACTGAAGTAACAATCAGCTTTGTAACAGAGAAGTCTCGTAAAGGTTAACTCACATAAACGACTAAGGAAGTCATTTCCTTCGTAAGCCTTGCCATTGGCAGCAGCATCCTCAATCTTGTGTTTCTTCTCTCGGATCAGTCTATCCGTGATATGTCGAATAGTTGATTGATGACGTTTAATGGACTTCTGATGTTGATTCGGCTGTACAACCCATATGAACAGAAAATCAAATTCACGGTGAGGTGCTACTGACAAAAATCTTAGTCAACCATGGGCAATATAATGACACCAATACTCCCCAGATACTGCTTGGAAGAATCGCGAGATCCCAGAGGTCTCGTTGCATAAATAATAGTTCGTGAAGCTCGTCCTGATTTGCATTGAGATCACAATCTAAGGCTGTTTTGAATGAGCTCTAGCCAAAATAAATACCAAATAATTTGACCTGCATGTCCCATGACTTCAAGAGTAGCCCTCTTCAGTTCATCATAAACATCCACTTTCACATATTCCTCGTATGTTTGACCACCCTCACGAACTAAACCCATCCACTTGTCTTTCAGCTGGTTGCCCTTATTGAAGAAGAGAGGTAGAAGTCCTCGAACATATTGCCTAGAGAATGCAGGTGCAACAACACGTCGCTGATGTTTGTAGATGTGTCCCTCCGCTGAGATCAGACCGTTTCCGAGGAAGTTTGAAATATGATCACGTATTTGCCATGGCTTTTCGTATATCGTCGGATTTGTCAGGACGTGTCGAACAGACCAAGGATCCAATGTCAAAAAACGAATATCTCCCTAGAACACCACACTGTATATGAAATGGGATACCAACAAGTGGGAAGAGCTCAACCTACTGGAGTTGGTCCCCAAACATGCATTGATCGCCCATATCTCTGTACATATATATCATGCACTCTGGAAGAGTACGAAGGGCTTAAAGGGTTGTGAAGACAACAAAGACGGATCAAGGTACTCTTCGGTGAACTCACTCATCGATCTTTACACTTCCCTTCCAGACATAGGGAGGACCTGCAATTTGTTGTAGTGGGTTCAACTTGGGAGCTATGAACACTTTATAGCAGAACCATCCAACCAAAAGACCCAATATGAGTAGAAACAATGACATTTAATGGTGTGGATTCTGAGAGCAAAGAAACTAGCAAGTGGAATCTATTGTCAAGTGGGTGTGGGAATAGAAGTCGGAGCAAGTTCGGCCAGTCACGAGTCACTGCGTGGCAAATAAGATGGCAGTGCTGTTTCTCAAAAATTCTGTCTTGGAATTCGCTTCTCTCTCTCTAACCACCATCTTGCATGGTAGCGCCTAACAGAGAAATTGCGAATATAAACCATCTCTTTACAACCTCAGCTATGATCAACCCAGTAGAAGCCAATTGCATCTTAGAGGACATTAACATGGAAGAGCCTAGGGGTAGGTCCACATTTCCAAGTGGGAACATGTCAAGAGTGTTGTCCACCTCTTCAAAAACATTGTCTGTACCAAAGTTGTTTTAGAAAGTTCAAAACTATATAGAGTTTGATAAGTTCCCATACTTGTTAAAACTCTGAATATACTTTTGGACTTTTGTCTCTTTTAAGTATAGACTATGCTTAATACTCAACTTGTCAAAAATGAAAGAAGTGGACTTAATATTTTTCTATTTTCTTGTTTCATTTTTATTTTCTTTTCAATTTATTTTCTTTTATTCTATTTTTAGAACTAGAGTTAGGGTTAGAGTGACAAGATCATGCTGTCACACAGCAGGTCACATCAGATGACATGGTCACAAGTCACATGACACATAGAAGGACATAGAAGGTTCTGGAAGGATAACATCATACAATGTGTGATATATATATTGATCTTAAGGTATATATATGGTCGTTTAGAGTAGGCTAGAAATAGCTCGCATGGACCATTAGGTATTTGTATATAAGGTAGACAATCCTGTACAGAGTTCTCTATTGAGTTCTCTTGTGTAAACCCTATACAAGGTTCTTTCTCTTAACCAACTCTAAGGTTTTGAGTTTGTAACACAACTATGTTGCAATCTTGTTTTTCTACCAAGTTCTGGAGAAATTTACTAATATTGTAGTACTTCTTAACCAACTCTTTAAGTGTCTTTTTATAGTACTTAAAATCTCACTGTATACAGAGTATGTTTTTTGAAAGATAGTATAAGAGAATTAATAAGTTGTAAGTATCTAGAAACTTCAGTTGATATTTAGGTAAGATATTCTACTATTATACTACTACCATATATACTATAGCAGAATAGTCCAAGCACATAGTCTATGCACTTAGTATCCACAACTATAATAACTATACTACTACTATAGCAAACTAGACAATAGAAATCAGAATAAGTGAGAGTAGTTATTTAGAGTTTATTTATTGCCAGTATCCTCTGATAGACAGTAGTATTCTTCTAAGCAGATATATAATGGCAACATATCTCATATAGGTTAAAAATCTGCTACAGAAGAAAAGAGTAAAAAAAATCTTATCACTCATCTATTATTGTATACACATCTATTATAAGGTTCTTATTTCTAATTTTCACTATCTTCTTTCTACAGCTCTTTTTCACTTGTTTCACTTTTACTTTCTTTGATAGCTACAGTCTAGTTGAGTTTTCTGAGGAAATCTCAATAATCTCTAGATCTCTCTTCTTCTCTATAACAAGAGAGATCTTGATACTATTCATTATATTGAACTCTTGTACTAAGATCTCCTTCTATTATTTCTTTGTCTCACCTGCTTTCTTAGTATATTGTGCTTTTGCCACTTTTTAGCTAGAAACTCTTACTTCTCTGCAAATTGCTATTGCATGTTTTCTTTTTAATGTTCAATAATCTCTGCCCCAATTTCTGAGGAAATAGAAAGTCACAAGCTAATATAGTAGTAAGAAAAAAAAGAATTCAATTTTTTCTCCTTTTATATTGATTTAAAATATGATCATATATTTTCTAGATAAACTCAATAAGACTTCAAAGACTCAGTCCTAAAAGGGAAATACTGTTATATACCAAAGTCCAACTCTAAAAACAATCTATCTTCCATAGCTGTTAGAATTGAAGATAATAGACTTTATTTATTTTCCTTTCTTATTTTCACTTTCTTTTATATTTATTTTCTTATTTAGACTTAGAGTTAGGGTTAGGATTATGTCACATATATTATAAAGCATAATATAGGCATGATAATTGTTACAAGATAGTTATATATTATAGCTATATAATTATATAATATAAAGAAGGTTATAGAAAGGTCTAGAATCTATAATATCTTATAGCATAGTTACAGCATGTTGGTCTTATGGAAAGTACATAGACTCAAGAATAGGTTAATTGTAGTATAGTATATATAAGATAAACTAGTTTATAATAGAAACTTTATTGAGTTCTCTTATATAAACTCTATATAAGATTCTTTTGACTTAATTTTTAGTCTTGAATTATAACAATAGCAGTATTATCAGTCTACAAGGTCCCACTTGTAACTTATTTTTTATAGCAGAGTTATTTCTTTATTTTCTTTCTCTTTATTTTTAATTTTATTTTGAACTTAGGTAAGGAGTATAATATAATGTTATATGTGATAGTCACTTAAGTCATAATACATGATATAGGTATCATGTGTGTCACAGTCACACAATCCATGTGACACAAAGAAGAATATAAAAGATTCTAGAATAAATAATATCATATAATATGACAATGGCATGTTAGTCTTATAAAGTACATATAGGCTTTAGAGTAGGTTAGTTATAGTATTCTTGTGTTACTTAATATAAGAGTATACTTTTATCTTAACTCTAAGTCATAATATATAATCTGTCTTTTATAGTAGTATTATATTATAGTAATCACTAATCAAGACAGTCAATAATGTACTAAGTAGTCTAATAAAGCAAAAGTCTTGTGATTGTCACAAGAGAACTTGATAAGGAGTTCTTAATATATTGTTATCCTATTTATATTAATAGTACATAGTTTGTGCTAATAATAGATAACTTTATTATTACAACTCAAAGACCTTAGGGTTGGTCAATAAGAAGAACCTTGTATTAGAGTTAACACAAGAGAACTTAATAGAGAACTCTGTATAAGATGGTCTATCTTATATACTAATTACTCATGTTCTGTGCTCTACTACTTTAGCCTATCCTAAATGACAATATATAAGCCTTAAGACCAACATGTGTTAAACATATTATTATAATGTCATTATTCTAGAACCTTCTACTTTCTTCTATCATGTTATGTGAGTATATGATGATATAACTATGACAGTTTGTGATAGTAACTTGTGATATTACATTAAACTCTAATCCTAAGTTTCAAACTAGTAATTAAATTGAAAAGAAAATGAAAGAAAGAAAGAAAATAAGACAAAAGTCCACTTTTTTGCAACTTTGACATCTATCCTAATATCTATGCTTTTTTATTTTTTATTTAAAAAATCAACAATTTATTACATAGATTGTGGTAAAAGACTGTGGTAACTACAATATAATTACTTAAATAACAAAAGAAAGAACAGGAAAAAGAAAAAGAAGAAAAAATTTATAGGCAATATAAAACTACACTGGGTAGAATAAAGAGCTCAGTAACAAACCAATTATTAGGGACAGATCAGCCACTGAACCAGTTATGTTATAAGTACGCAATGTTAAGCTTAGCTTTGATATCTGGCTAGTACTATATATGTACTTCATACTATACTCTTAACACCAATACTATGTAATGCCTTTTTAAAAACAAAATACTTCTGAATTGAACTTGAAAAACATAATAACATCTTTGAGAGATTTTCTTTTGGAATTCCATGACTTCCAACATTGTGTACACTCATGTTCAATGTGTGCTCTTATCTTGATAGGATAATTATCACACAGGTATATAAAAGATTCCTTAAGAAAGAATCTCAGCCTATATTCTCCAATAGAAGTATAATTCATAATCATTCTGGCGATTCATGCATACAATGAGTTAGAAAATGGAGAGACTAATGTGTTTTATCCAGACACTGCTCTTAGAATATATAGGTCAAATAGGTTAATTATTATCATTATTTAAGTCAAGAAAATTTCTTTTCTTATAATCTAATACTTAGAAGTACATTGTAAAGATTGAAGTCAAATGGACTTTAACCTCTAAGATGTGGTTTAGGAAAAGAAGAACTCAATGGAGTTTTTTTTGGAATTAGCCTACTACTTATACAATAGCACTTGGTCTGTAGGCCAGACTTCCATGGTTATATGACTATCTGATTTTAGTATAATAGCATTGTGCTCCACTATAGTCCTAGATCCTTTTGATCAGTTAATGGAAAGCATAAGAGATGTCTTCTGTTTTAGATAATTTGGGCACCTCATGATATAGCCCCTTCTTCAAGAGTTCCTTATCCCAAGGAACTATTAATTTTTTTCCATCTTTTCTATACCTCTTCCCATTTTCTTTCTCTTTTTCTTTCATACTCTTTATCTTTCCATCCAAACAACATTTTTTCTGTGTATTTGTCCAGCAGATCTCTATCCTATACTCTTTCCTTCTTATCTTCTTCTCTTTTCTGCTGCCTAACCTCCTCTTTATTCCTCTAGTACTCTTTTTCAAACTCTTCTATTGTTTCTTTTACATTTTCTAGGTTTTATTCCTTCTCTTATATATCTGTCTCTGCTATATACTCCTTCCATCATACTAAGTATCTCTCTTTTCCCCATATCTTCTTTTTGTTTAGTATTTTCTCTACTTTAAATTTCTCTTCTCCTTCCACAATTACTAGAAGGAAGAGAATTTTTTTCTATCTCTCTACATATTCCTTATATAATCATATCTTACTAATATTAACTACCAGATGGATTTGTATTATACTTAGTAGTACTAGTTCTACCATATTAGTTGATATAATACCCTTTATTTTGTAAGAGCCATCAAAATACTCTATTAACTTCTATGATCTTCTCTTCTTCATCTACTACTTCAGAACTTTCATGCTTAACATTACTAGATCTCCCACTTGATACTCTTCCCTCCTACTCCTCCTCTTATTTGCATATCTTTTCATTTCTTTCTAGGCTTTTTCTAATGCCATTTTTGTCTCTTTTTGTATTTTCCTTATATACTTCACAAACTCTTCTACTGCTTCATACTTTCTCTTCCTTTGCCCTTTGAATTCCATTCTTGGATATTGTCTATAATTTGCTTTGTATTACAATTGATGCCTTATGAATGCAACAAGGATTAGGGTTAAGGGTAATGATGACATAATCAGCTATGCTGCAATAGTCTCAGTCAGTGTCCTATGTAGTAGGTGCTATATCCTTGCTTTATTCTCATGTTCTATAACTTGTTTGCCTCATGTATAATAGACTATTTTCTCATTGCTTGTACATATATATAGTGTAGATACATTTCTGTATCCTTATACTTTACTACTTGAATTCTATCTCTTACTTTCTCTCAAGTCTTTGTCTAAGTATAATCTAAGCTCTAAGCTAAGGTCATAACATTTGGTAAAGCATTGACAAGCTTATCTTGCAAAAAAAGAAGTATATAGTGGTTAAGTTCACAGACAAATTAGATGAAGCTACTGCTGGACAAAGAACAAAACACATGTGGCATAGACCACAAGGGAAACCAAAATGAGTTTGAGACAAATAAACAATATTGAGGCATTATCAAAAAGACTAAGATCCTTACAGATTATAGACAAAGCCTTGGACAAAATATACAAATAATCAGATGAAGAAATATCTGTAGTACTAGCATCAGCAATAACAAATGATAATATACAGGCTATAATGCCAAAGAGTACATGTCAAAGTCATAGAAAGTGGACTTAGTTTTTTTTTTTTTATTTTCTCATTTTTATTTCTCATTTTTATTTTTATTTATTTTTCATTTTTAGAACTTAGGGTTAGGGTTAGTGACAATATCACTTGGTTACACATCAGTCACATCAGATGACACAGTGACAGTAATAGTCACAAGTCATATGATGCATGGAAGAACATAGAATATTCTGGAAGGGATAATGTTATACAATATGCATAACACATGTTGACCTTAAGACATATATATGGTTATTTAGGGTAGGCTAGAAATAGCTCACATGGACCATTAGGTATTAGTATATAAGGTAGACAGTCTTATACAGAGTTCTCTATTAAGTTCTCTTGTATTAACCCAATACAAGGTTTTTTCTCTTGTTCAACTCTAAGGGCTTGAGTTTGTAATAGTATGGTTCTGGATCTAGAGTGGTTCAATAGGAATAGGACAAAATTTGAAGACTGGTAGAGGTGAACACAATTATTTTTTTAGAACAATAGGGTCATGGAGACTGATAATAGAATTATAGCAATCTTAGCTTGCTTCAGAGGAGGTATAGCAGATATCTACACTCAAAAAAAGCTAGATGGATTGAATAAAGAACTGAGAACCCAGGATTGGGAAGAATTTGTTAAAGAGATCAAAATCATGTTCAGCGACAAGATAAAGGTAGCAGATGTCAAGTGGAGGATAGAATCCTTCAAATAAGGAAAGAAGAACATGGTAGACTTTATAATTGAGTTTGAAGTCTTAACTATAAAGGCAGATACAAATGAGCTATACACCATCTTTTTATTAAAGAAGAATGTATGACCTGACACCATCAAGATGATACTGGAATACCTACCTATTATAGTACTAGAGACTCTTAAGAAATGGAAGGTAGCAATTACCTTAGTAGAACAAGGATATGAGTCCATAAAAGGACAACATGACTATAAGATAGGAACTGGAACAATGTACAGTGGAAAGAGACAGCTAATAAACATTGGCAAGTTCAACAACAATTTTAAAGATAGGAAACCAAAGTGTTTCAATTGCAACAAATATGGATATATAGCCAAAGAATGCTAGAAGAAGAAAGAAAAGGAAACTTGGAAATGTTTCAAATATAACAAAGAAGAGCACATAGCCAAGGATTGCAAAGGAAAGTAATCAATGAAAAAACAAAAGATTCAAGAGGAATCAGATGATAAAAACAAAAAAGAGAAGGACAAGAAATAGGGTTTTGGAGAAGATCTCCTCTGTAAATTCTCAAAATAAATATGTTATTCCAAACTGATGGAGTAATGTTGAAAGAGAATTAAATATGCAAGCAGACATAAAGATGAAGAATAGCAAGAATCTCAAAGTCAAGGCATTGGTGGACTCCAGATGTACACATATGGAGATTGATAAACAGCTAGTCAAGGACAAAAGAATACAAACAAAGCCAATAAACTTCTCATTTGAAGTTTTTAACACAGACAGAACAAAAAACAGAGAAGTGACCAAGGTAGTGCCTCTAGAAATTGAAATCAATGGATACAAAAAGCAGCTGGAAGCTGTGGTAATAGATTTAAATGGAAAAGACATATTTCTGGGATATGACTGGCTGGTCAAGCATAATCCAGAAGTCAACTAGAAAAACAGAACAATACAGTTTACAAGATGTCTGGGAAGCCACAAGATGAAATATCAAGATATCAAGTTTAAAACCAGAAGAATATAGGCAACAAAAAGCAAAGAACAGAACAATGGTGAAATTGGCAAAGAATCTAATGTAATAAGCCCAAAAGATTTACCTGAGTATATTTGACCATTCATGCACTTGTTCAACAAGAAAAAGTTTGAAAAACTACTGGAACAAAGAGAGTGGGATCATAGAATAAACCTCATAGAAGAAGCACTGAAGAAACTAAATGCAAAAGCCTATGCAATGACAATAAAGGAAGAAGTACTAAACCAATTGTTAGACAAACAACTAAAAACTGGTTTAATTGTGGAATCAAAATCAAGATATGTAACACCATGCTTTTATATTCCCGAAAAAAATAGTTCATTACAGTTGGTTTAAGACTATAGGAAGCTAAACCAAATCACAATAAAGGAAAAGACACTATTACCTCTAATTGGAGAAGTAATCAACAAGTTGAAGGAGGCCAAATACTTCAATAAACTTAATCTTATCTAGGGTTACAATAACATTTGGATTAAAGAAGGCAATGAATGAAAGACAGCTTTCCTGACAAACAAAGGGTTATTTGAACTACAAGTGATATATTTCAGACTATGTAACTTACCAGAAATATTCCAGAGAATGATGAATAGCATTTTTCAGAAGCTACTCCATAAAGAAGTGTTGGCAAATTACATAGACAACTTTGTTATACTAGCCAAAACTATAAAGAAACTCAAAGAATGAACAATTAGATTTTTGAAGATTGTAGAAAAACACAATTTGTGTTTTAAATGGTCAAAATGTGACTTCAACATGGAGGAAATTCTGATATTAGGGGTAATAGTTGGCAAAGAACAAGTATGGATGAAACAAGACAAGGTCAAGGCAGTCAAAGAATGGAAAACACCAATAGAAATCAAAGAAGTGGAAAGCTTCTTAGAATTTGCAAATTTCTATTAGATGTTCATTCAAAACTTCAGTCATACAGCAAAACTATTGAACAACCTAAAAGAAAAGAAGAAATGAAAATGGAAAGAAGAACATTAACAAGCTTTCAATGAGCTAAAGAATAAGAAGTCAACTAGTATTCTCTCTTCTAAAAAGAAAGGGAAAATTCAGAGTGGAAACAAACATCTCAGGATATGCTATTAGAGGAGTGTTATCTCAAAAACAGGAAAGAAAATAGAAACCAATAGCATTTCTATCTAGAACAATACAACTAGTGGAAAAAAACTATGAAATCTACAATAAAGAACTACTGCCAATTGTAAAAGTCCTATCAAAGTAGAGACAATATCTGTTGGATGCAATGGAACCATTTGAAATCTGGACAGATCATGAAAACCTCACAAGTTAAACAAATGACAGGCCAGATGGTATCTAAAGTTGCAAGACTATGATTTCACATTATGGCATACATCTGGAAAGACAAATACAAAGGCAGATATCTTATCAAGAAAAGATCAAGTGGATACAAAAGAGGATAACAAAGATATTCAAATGTTGAAAGAAGAACTTTGAACAAAAAGAACAACAGCAGAAATAATAATGCTAAAAAGGAACAAGATGACAGGAAGTTTAAATCTATTAAAGAAAATACAAAGAAATAACATGAAGGAGCATAAAATGGAACAAGAGTTGAAGAAAGGAAGTTGTCTAACTTAGGAGCAAAATGGAATCACCTACATGGACAGACAGATATATATCCTAAACAACAGAAAACTCAAAGAACAAATTTTATGGGAAAATTACAATCTTATAGACATAAGTTATACAGAACAACAAAAAATAATAGAATTGGTCAAAAAGAACTATTAGTGGCCAGGACTTAAAGAAGATGTCAAAAAATATGTTTAAGAATGCTTCAAATGCCAACAGAATAAAGTCTAACATCAGAAGAAATTTGGAGAACTTCATCCACTCAACATACCACAGGGACTATGGCAAGAGATCAGTATCAACATTATTGGACCACTATCTAAATCAAATAGAATGGATGCTATTGTGGTAATAGTGGACAAATTTATGAAGATGATCAGGCTAAAGGCAATGATGATGACCAACATATCTGCAGAAGGTATAGCAAAAATTTATAAGGATGAAATATGAAAGATTCATAGAATTTTAAGATAAATCCTTAGTGACAGGGAACCACGATTTGTATCAAAATTCATGGAAGAATTCACAAAAGCACTAGAAACTACAAGATAATTGTCAACAGCATATCATCCTCAAACAGATGGATAAATGGAGAGAATTAATCAGAAAGTAGGAACATTTCTATGATACTACATTAACTACCAACAAGATAATTGGATTGAATGGCTAGCAGCTATAGAATTCCAATACAACAACAAGAAATATATGGCAGTAGAACAGACTTCATTCAAACTTAACTTTGGAAGACACCAATGGAAAGGCAACCTGATGGCACAAATAGAGTTTCTGAAATTAGAAGAATTTCTTATAGGACTACAAAGAAGTTGGAAAGAGACTACAAGGTCAATAAAAGTAGCTCAAAAGAGTATAAAGAAGTAATTTGACAAGAAACAAAGGAATCCTCAAGGATTGAAGGTTGGAAACAACATGTGGCTGGAGAACAAAAATATCCATTTGAACAGACCCTTGAAGAAGTTGGACCAAAAAAGATATGAACCCTTTAGAATCTCAAAGAATATTAGTCTAGGAGTGTTTCAACTGGAACTTCTAGAAGGATAGATGATATACAATGTGTTTAATGAAGATCTGCTGATAAGATGCAAAGAACCACAGTTCAAAGAACAACATATGAAACTAGCATCTCTACCTATAATTATTAATGAAGAAGAGAAATATGAAGTCAAAGAAGTATAAAAGTATAGGAAATGAGACAAAGAAACATAGTATTTGGTATATTGGAAAGGTTATGGGAACAAGCATGACCAATGGATTGCAGAATTAGGGTTGTCTCATGCAAAAGGGGCTATAGAAGACTATTAGACAAGGATTTCAAGTCAAAACCTATAAAGAGAAGAGGTAAAATCCTAATTTGACAGTTCACAACAACACTCAATGATATAAAATGTCTTCTCAACTTAGTAACAACTTCATGACTGCACTGACCTCCTCAAATCCCTATATCCCCAGACAACTTAACAATATAAACAAAGCTAGAATATTCAAAAAAGAATGAGATGATTGGACTAGATTATACCACAAGACATTAAAAGAGTTATAAGTAATGATAGATGTACAGAAGCAAGTACAAGACATGATGAAGATAGCTGGAGAAGCCAATACAACAATCACAGAAATAGAGAAAACAATTTTGAAAGCAAGCATCAATAACAGAACAACAAATACTACAAACATCCTGGGAATATCAGAAGATCTATGGTATCTCATTTAAAGCAATATAGAAGATCAGGTATATCAAATTTAAAGAATATTGGCTGACAAATTGGGCACATATAGTAGACAAGAAATTAAATACATAGATGACAATATCTGAGAAATACAAGAATTATACAAAGATATGGAACAGAAGAAGAAATCAAACAAAGAAAGAATAGAAGATGAAGAAGTTATTATAATCAAACCATACAAGGTATTCAAGTCCACATCATCAACAGCAAAGTCAAGTTTCATAGATGATGAAGTTAACAATCTGATAAAGTACATGAAATTCATCTGCTCCCCTACACAAACAAGATTATTCAGACAATCTTCACATTATCAATCACTTTGATCCAGAAGAGAACAAGATCCTGATTTTTGGAAAGAAGTAGCAACCACACTGGTGGATAACAAACACAACACCAAAACATCATGAAATGGTTATCCAATAACCATGTTTTAAGGAAGACTGCCACATGAACCATACTTTATAACCATCAACAATTGAGATCAAGTTATAATTGGACCTAACAAGAAAATAGTGGCAACATGTGTGGTAGGAGAACTCAAGATGTTGATATGATTCATGAGGACATGAATACTGAAAATGGGGTATTGTTACAATTGATGCCTCATAGATGCAACAAGAATTAGGATCAAGGGTAATGATGATATGATTGGCTGTGCCACAATAGTCTTAGTTAGTGCCTCATATAGTAGATGCTATATCCTTGCTTTATTCTTATGTTCTATGACTTGTTTACCTTATATATAATAGACTATTTTCTCATTGCTTGTATATATATATAGTATAGATACATTTCTGTATCCTTATGCTTTACCACTTGAATTCTATCTCTTACTTTTTCTCAAGTCTTTGTCTAAGTGCAACTTGAGCTCTAAGCTAAGATTGTAACACTTTGAACAGAGAGGTTTTTATTACAGTATATACTTTATTATTATATGAAAATTCTACTATCCCCAACCATTCCAGCTACTGCTCTTGGCAATGGTCAATGAACATTCTCAGGTACTGCTCCAATTCCTGATTGATCCTTTCTGTCTACCCATTCATTTGAGGGTAATAGGCTATTAACAACTTCATTTGGATTTTTAAGAGGTTGTTCAACTCTCTCATCAACCTACTTACAAATTACGCTCCTCTGTCCAATATTATGCTTTCAGACAAACCATGCAGTTTCCACATATGATCTCTAAACAATTTTGCAAGCCTTTCTGCCAACATTTTTTCTGTTGTTGTAATGAAGTGTGCTATCTTGGTTAGGCAATCACATACAACTAAGATAACATTACATCTCTGTGCTTCTGGTAGTTTTACCATGGAATCCACTGCAATGTGACTCCATGGCTTCTCAGTAATAGAGTTTGGCATTAGCTTGCTAGTTAGTACCTCCACTCAATTCTTGTTCCTCTGACAAGCATCACACCCTTCTACATACTTCCCTACATCTCTCATTACTCCTGGCCACCAGTAGTTCCTGGTGACCAGCTCTGTCATTTTCTACCTTTTCCCATGTCTGGCCACTGCTCTATTATGGTAAAGTCATATAATCTCCATCCTTAATTCTCCTTCTAGTATGTACATCCTGTCATTTTTGCATACTATTTATTCCTCTATTGACCATTCCTCTTTCTTTAGAGATTTTACTTCTGCCTTCCTTAACCCTTTTACCACCCTTACTACTCCCTCATCTTTTTTCTGAGCTTTCCAAATTTTTTCCCTCAAATTTTCTTCCCTTACTAAGATTTCTTCCATTCTCCTTGCCTTGCCTTTTCTTTCAGCCATACTGGCTTTACCAGCATCTGATCCTCATTATTGTTCTCTACCTATTTACTTAGCCCATCTATCTTTCTTATACTTCTACTAGTGATATGCTTTAAGACAAAATCAAATCTAGATAGGTATAATGCATATTGGGCCTGTCTATGGTTTAACTTCTGACTACTCATAAAGTACTGTAATTTCTTATGATTAGTCCAGATCTCAAACTGTACTCTAGCATCTTCTAAATAATGCCTCTAGTTCTCAAGATATCTAATTATTACTACTATCTCCTTATCATGAATCTCATAATTATGTTTGGTTGGATTCAATAACTTAGAAATGAAGGCTGCTGGTCTCCAACTACCATCCTCTTGTTTTACCAACAATACCCCTCCTGTTGTATAATTGGATATATCTGCTTCTACTCTTATTTCCTAGTCTAAGTTAGGTATGACCAAGATTGGTTTCTGGGTAAATGTCTGTTTCAGCATCTAGAATGCCTCCTCCTACTTCTTCTCCCATTTCCATTTTTCTGCTTTTCTGACCAACATATGTAGAGACTGTACTATCTTTGCAAAGTCCTTAACAAATTGCCTCTAGTAATTGGCAAGTCCTAGGAACTTTTGCATATTCTTGATCTTTTTTAGAGTTGGCCAATCTAATACTCCTTTCACCTTTTCCATTTTAATTTCTATACTCCTTGGCCCCAATACCACTCCTAAGAATTTTATTTCCCTCACCTTCCATTTACACTTCTCTGGTTTTATGAAGAGATCATTCTCTTCTAGTTTCCTCAGTACTTCTTCTACCATCTCATCATGTTCCACCTCTTCTTTTGTTTCCACCAGGATATCATCGATAAAGACTTCTGCCTCTCTCTTATTTATTTCTTTGTGGAAGATGTTATTTATCATGGTTTGAAAAGTAGTAGGATTGTTTGTCAGGCCAAAGTACATGACTATTGGTTCATATACTCCTATATGTATTGTAAATGCTACTTTCTATTTGTCCCCTTCTTTGATTCTTATATTGTTGTAATTCCATCATAGATCTAATTTTGTAAATATCTTATTCTTTTCCACTCTGTCCAAGATATCAGAGATCAATAGTAACAAGTATCTATTTTTAATGGTAGATTCATTTACATATCTGTAATCCTATACTATTCTCCTTTTTCCATCTTTCTTAGCCACAAAATGGACTGGTGAAGTCTGAGGGAACTTTGATAGCCTGATGTATCCTTTTCATAGCTAATCTTCCACAAATACCTGTACTTCTCCCTTCTCTTCTCTTGATAGTGAATATACTTTTCCTTTTCTCAGAATAAATTCCTCCTTCAGCTTAATGATATAGTCCTATGGTTTTCTTGTGGGCATGCATTCTGATTCCACCTTTCCAAACATCTTTTTTTACTTTCAAAACCTCTTAGGCACTAACTCTTCTATCTTCTTTTTGTCCTTTATTTTTCTCACTTCCAGCCTCTTTCTTGTAACCTGTACTTATCTCTCCCCATGCATAAGTGGACATCTTATTATATACACTTCTCTCATCTTCCAGTCAATTTCTGGATTGTGAGCAGCCAACCATGGCATGCCCAAAATCACTTCCATTTTTCCTAATTCACAAATATCTATTTGCATTCTCTCGACATGTCCTTAAAAGTACATGTTACATTTAACCTCATATATAATTGATTTTCTACTATTCCCTGTTCCATTTACATTCCTGACTTTGATTAGTCTTTTCAGTTTCTTCAACTAGAAGCTCTCCCTTGTTATCAGCTTCTTACTCATAAATAGTCCTATTGCTCTACTATATAACAGTGTCTTCACTAATACTCCCTCATGAGTATCTATCTTCTCTAATCCTATCTTTATCTATACTTTTCTCAGTAGTTTGAGTATTTACTGTATATCTCTTGCTTTCCCAATATTTTGAGAACCAATTCTATTATCCCTATTTGTATATTTCAAAATATTGTATTTGTTATAGAAGGACAAGTAGAAGTCTACTGCCTCCTCCCCTCTTTTAACTGTTTTATTTTCTTTTCCAACTCTACTATTCTAAGCCTTTCCAAATCCTTATACCATCTAGAAATGTGGCCAGAAAGGCAATACCAATAACATGTAATTGGGGGTATTTCCCTCTGTCAACTTCCATGGTGTTGGAATCTCTCCTCAGACCTCTAAAGTTTTCTCCTTTATTCTAGTAGCCTTCTTATCCATCTTCTCTTCATCTTCTACTACTCTACCATAGAGATAGCTATATATTTGGCATCTGTAGTGCCCACACTACTTTTGTCTCTAGTATTCTTTCCTCTGCTTTCACTTGTTTTATATTGTAGTCTAACTATACTGCCCTTTCCTGCCATTCTTCTTTCTTTTCTAGAGCTCTCCTAGTTTTCTTCTCAATACCACATTTAATCCCCTCTTAAATTTCTCTACAAGGGCTTGGCCCTCATATTTACTCTCTCTTGTCAGCCTCCTAGACTTCTGCACATATTCATCACATATATGCTTTTCCTATACCAACCTCCTCAGCTTGACCACCTTTCTACTCTTCTTATTAAACTCCTCAAACTCTTCTTGGATTTTCTTGAACAACCTCTCTACTATATTCAAGTTGGCTATCTCTCTCTCAATTTCTTCTAAAATGTTGTCCTTCTATGTCTCAGCTACTTCTTTCTGTATATAAGATAGCACCTAGGTTACCTTCTCCTCTCCTTCTACTCCTCTCATTTCTGTGTTTATATAAATGCAGCAAATGTTAATGAAACCTACCACAGCTTCTTATTTTCTATTGAAGATGGGAAGTTTGGCTACCTTGGTCTTTTAGTGCTGTTGGCCCTGCTGGGCTAAGAGGGAGGTAATTGCCTCAGATTACTGAATGAGCACAGCATTTTGCTGTACAAGATATTAGAGTAACTGCTCTATAGTGGATTGGTGTGAGGTGAATAACATATTTGGTGGTAGCAGTAGTGATAGTGTAGCAAAAATAGCAGTAGTAGTAACAAAGTGTCCCTCTTAAAGATAATCTTCTTTGTCTGAGGATTGAATTGTGCTATGTTTTTTGTAGGTAAGGAAATTTACTAAATACTGCCTCTAAGAAGGGAATACCTACTCTAGATAGTGTTTTAAGAACTATCTGTCATTCCTCTGTATAGACAAGCTTCAAGGAGCTTGTAGCATAAGACTGATAACAAAGAGTACAAGTATATTAATGACAGAGTGTAGTATCCAATTTCTCAAGATTTGGGTACCAGAGGTCTGCACCTAAGCTTGGCTCAATCTTTTGATCCTTAGTAAAACCTGCTAAGAAGGTCTTCTTTATATTTAGAGCCTAGTGTCTAAGATCATTATTGGTTGTTGTGACCAACAGTGGAAAAAAAAGTTAGAGTGAGTAAGATAACAAGAAGTCAAGGTGATTATTTGTCAGGTGGGATTAAGTTCTAGTATAAAGATTGGGGTCAAATGGACTTTAACCTCTAAGATATGATTTAGAACAAGAAGAACTCAATGGAGTTCTTTTTGAAATTGGCTTACTACTTATACAATAATACTTAGTCTATGGGCTAGACTTCCATGGTTACATAATTATCTGATTTTAGTATAATAGTATTGTACTCCATTATAGTTCTAGATCCTTTTGATCAGTTGATGGAAAGCATAGGAGACACCTTCTGTTTTAGATATTTCAAATGCCTTATGTTATGATTTAAGCTCAGTGTTAAGTAAAAGACATACTCTTGTATTAAGTAACACAAGAGAACTCTATAAAGAACTCCATATAGAAACATCTACCTTATATAATAAACTACAATGGTCTATGCTACTACTTCTCTAGCCTATCCTAAAGACTATATGTTTACCTTAAGGCCAACATATATACTACACATTGTTATAACGTCATTTATCCAGAACCTTTTATATTGTTCCCTCACATCACATAAGTATGTGACTTCTGTGACAGTGTCACACTTTGTCTTCTTTGTCTTCTACTCAACAATAAAGAATAAGAGAAAATAAAAGGAAAATAAAATAGAAATCAAGTCCATTGTTTTCAATTCTGACACCTTATGATATATATCTGCTATTTTTTAATGATAGAGTTGTATTCTTTTTTGGCTGAACTCTTATGATAACTTGCTTAGTAAGATAGGATTTATTTTGAGCTGCTTTGACTCCTTGTCAACTAATAGATGAGGAGGCTACTTGTTACTACTAAGATAATCCCAGAATAAAATTGAGTTGGTAGAATTCTTCTTAAAAAATTCTCTAAGATCTTTTGATATAGTAATACTATGCAATTGATATGAATGGATAGACATGTTGAAAATATGTTTGGTAGCTGGGATGGCATCTGTGATAATGATAATATGAGTAATATCTTGTATTTGAGTTGCATGATTAATATCACATCTAATTGCAAAAAGTTTAGCTTCTATGGATATTATATTTATTGTATGATGTATGATTTTGGCAATAATATCTTGTTCTTTATAGATATGAGAGACTGACATAGCAATGTTGTTTTAACACTTGCATTGGAAATAATAAGAGCTATATTTTGATTAGTGAGAAAATTCTTGTAGATGCTATTAAGTTTGTTATAATAAGTGATTTTTACATTAGTATCTTTTTGGTTAACTGAATGAAAAGAAAACAATCAGAGAAAGTGTCTGCCAGACAAAAGCCAGAAGAAAATTCTTTATTTAAACTGTTTAAAGAAGAAAAAAGTTTGTTTAAACAATTGTTAGTGTTCACTATAGGACCCTTGATTTTCAAACACTGTTTAAGAGTAAGATGAACTATAGCCATGCTATGAAGCTTGGCTTTTTTGGAATAATATTTATCTAAAAGAGAATTAATTACATGTTGTTTCAGTAACAATAATATCCAGAGATGATGTTATCTGATAGGTTTGTCAAGATGGAAATAAATAGAGATGAGGCCAGCTATAACCTCAAGTTCCTATAACAGTGAGTTGTGAAATGCTTCTGTGATTCATAATGCTACTCTTCTCTGTATTTTCTTCAACTCTTTGAAAGAATGATAAAGAGACACTTCTTTGAAATACTATAGCTGGGACCCATATAAAGTGATATGAAGAACATATATTCTGTAAAGTAACCTTTTATATATTGAAGATAGTCTTCTTGTTAAATTCTCCAGAATTTTTATGTCTTTGACTATAAACAGAGCTTTGCTAATATAGAAATAAATATATTGATGAAACAAGAGTTTCTTGTTAAAGAAAAACCCTAAGTATTGTTATGTATCTTTCAGTTGAAATAAAAGACCTCCTAAAGATCCAAAATTTAGCAGAGAAGGATTATTTTTTTTTGTTGACTTTAAGAAGTAAAAGACTTCTGATTTGTTATGTTTGATAATTAGATCAAATTGTTTGAAAAGAGAAGAAATAATACTATAACTACAGAAAATATTTATATTATATTTTTCATAGCTCTTTTCTTGAGAAGTAAAAAAACTATTATTAACAAAAAAAAGAATAAAGACTGGAGTGGAACTTGAGAGATTTTATGATCTTTTTTCAAATATATGAAAAATGGAAGCAATATAAAAGGCAGAAAGAATAGGAGAAAGTATAAATCTCTGACCTACACCTACATTGGCTTTGAAAAATAGAAAAATGAAGTATTTCCAAATATATTGAGTCTGTCTGTTAATTAAATAACAAGAAAAGAAACTGGAGATTCTGGGATCAAAACCCACCCCACTTTGTTCAGGATCTTTGAAAGAAATTGATAATTAAGTGATGGAAAAAATTGAGCAATATTAAATACTAAAGTGTTAGTATATAGATCTTTTATCTATTTTACTCAAATGAGATGTGTAAGAAAAATACTAGTATCTATTGTTGATCATTGTTTAATACCTCCTATTTAATTTAGATGAATAAAGTTTGAAGTCATAGAATATGCTTGAAGTCTACTGCTTATAACTTTTTCAATAAGTTTTTCTATTATATTGAGAAGAAAAATAGGTTGAAATGTTTTTTAGCAATATATTTAGTATCACATACTAATGCTTTGAGATGACTCCAGAAGATATGATCTAGACTTGGAGTAGACAAACTACTATATTTGTTGGTAGTATTGATAAATTTAGCTTTGGAAAAGAGAGGCCATTTTGCTTGTTAGTATAACAGAATTTCATTTAGAAGTTGCAGATTGATTAGTCTATCTTAAGCTACATTATAGGACTAATGAAGTGCTTGCTACAACTCATCCAACTCATTACAAGAATGCCTGTTGAACTTGATAGCTTCTATAGCTGGTAATTTGTATTTTTTGACCCAATTCATCAGGTTCCAAGATCTCTTGTTAGTTGATATGATTTCTTAAATTTTGTTATCAAAAAAAATCTATTTAGCTGTTTTTACTGTCTTTCTGTATTTAATCCAGTCAGTTCTTCTTCTAGATGATTGATACTTAGTTAGGTCTCTATTTCATTCCTTATTCCACCATGCCTTAACACATTTAGTAATATTGACATATTTAGAATACTTGTACTAAAGCTCCTCTGTAATAGAAGCAAATTCTTAAGTTATTTCTTCTAGTATTTCACAATCAAGAATATTTGTTGTATTGATACAACTTATTTCTTAGCTTGTTGACAAATTCTTTTTTGTTCTCACTATTCTTAACAATAGCTTATCTTTTATCTTGAATAACTTCTTTCTCAATAACAATATTGACTAATAAAGGAGTGTGATTAGAAGAACTCCAAAGGTCTGGTAAGATCATGTAATTATTGAATTCCTCTATATTTGCATGGAAAAATATTAGATCTAGTACTGAATTTGAATCTTGAGGATTATTTGAGTAATGAGTAGATATTTGAACAATAGGTAATAATAGTTCTAAATTGAGACTGTCAGCTATTTTCCTGAGTATATTTCCATATATTGAATAATATAGATATGAAGGGTTCCAATTGTGATCTCTGATTTCGAAATCCCCTATTATAATCAAGATATTATTCAAATTTATCTCAGTATTCTTTAGATACTTTAAGATAGATTGTTGGTTATCTGAGTAAACATTAATAATAAAATATATAATATCACAATTGAAAAATGAAATGAGATTTATGCCCTCATGATTGAAAATGTCTTTTCTGAGTAAAAAACATAACTTGGTTAATCTGATATTAATGTAAGTAAGAACTCTTAGATGATCATTCTCAATATTTTTATAAACATAGTCTATAATAGATAATTGGGAGCTCCTACAATATCTTTCTTTTCTTCAGATACAGAGCTCAGAATAATATAAATAATTAGCTAGAAAGATTCTTGAATAAATAAAATGTTGAGATGTTTGTTATTTTCTAAGATAGTTTTAGTAAAAAGTCTGTTCTTTCAAACATTCCATGAAATTTTTTTTAGAGATTTAATATTCATTATTTTATTCTGCTTATAGATAAGTAAATTGAATTAGCTTTGATTTCTTGGTTTATTTTTATTTCTTTTTCTTTTTCTTTAATTATATTTAGAGTCAGGGTTTAATATAATAATTACATAACTATATCTTATAGAAGAATAAAGAAGATTCTAGAACAATAATGTCATATCACATATTGATGGCATATAATATACATAGCCTTTAGAGTAGGCTAGATTTTGTGTAACATAGACCATCAATCTAGCATATATAAGTAGAATACATTATACTTAGGAACTCTATCAAGTTCTCTTGTAATTAATCCAATCCAAGAACTATTTTTTTGACTTGACCCTAATTTTAAGTATATAACAAATTTCAAATGTCAATCTATACCACAACTATGTTAGACTTGGGAAATACCTTGATAACTCAAGAATAAGAGACCAAAACTATACTATTAAAGATATAAGTGCTTATGATGTTGTTTGCATTAATATCATTGAATTCTTTCATATATTTTCATATTATATTCAGGTTAGAAGAAGTAACTATCTTATTAGTAGTAATAACAGTTGTTAGAGCAAATATAATTAATATAAATATCAAATTTAACCTCTTTTAGTAGTTTATTGATGTTCACAATATGTATATTGGATTATGCTATAACTTTTTCAGTATTAGTCATACTCATAAGTATAATAATTTGTTTTCTTGATGAGCATTTAGTCATTATGTTGATCCTAGATTTACTTTTTTAATTTATATTATTTATAATCTTATGAATTTCCATAATCTTCTGAAAAGATAATTTTGGGAAAGTTTCTTTAATTTTGATGATCTCTTTAATGTTGTTTTTAGATATCTATGTATATAATCATTTGTTGAATTTAGAAGCCAAGTCCAAAGATAAGTTTTTCTTGATAAATTTAGATTTGGCCAAAATACTTTTACTAGACCTCAGAGAAATAGGTAAAGAAAATCTTAAAATTTTAGTATTTCCTTTTAAGTACTTATCTATTCCAAAAATAGAAATAGAATAGAAGTTATCATTTCACAATTATAGATTTGCAAGTCAATTGGCTATATATAAAATAACTAATAGTTCCAAATTTTAAGAAGTATTACAAAATGAACTACTCACTTATTTGTGATATTTGAACCTTGGGTGCACTCTTAGAGGTTTAGAAGTGATTCAGAAGTTCAATAATGATAACAATAATGATTAAGATCAATATAAATGATAAAGGATAAAGATTGATATAAAATAATGTTGTTAAGTTTGAAATCTAATCCTTAGACACAGAAATATATATACAAAAGAGTGATGGTCCATGCACAAGCTGTTGCCATCACATGATCAAAACTCATACCTGATAGGAGCTGTTATCTGTTATAGCAGCTGTCAAGCTAATTTTAGAAGATAACTAATTATGTTACTATATTGATATGCTTGTATCTCTACCAATACTTATTATTTTGGAATGTATTATATATTGTTGGAAATGAATTGATGAGCACTTTATGATGCAAGTTCAATTATATGAATATATTCAGCAATTCATGAGATATTAGCAAATGAAGCTTTTACAGCTACTGATGGCCTGATATCTCAGTTATTTATTGTTGCTTTTGTACATCCCACATATATGAGAATAGCTCTTATTTGGGGCTTTCCAGCACAACTTAGTAGTTGTGGAGATACAAGCTGAATAAAGTTTGTGACAAGAAGCACTTGTATTATAAATCTCTATTGTATGAGAAATATATGTGGACTCAACTGTGGGCTTCATACTTGTTATAACTTAGGTCCCAAGATTTAGAATGAAAGACTGCCCTTATATTAAGTAATATAAGAGAACTTGATAGAGTTCTCAATATAAACTACTTTACTTATATATATTTAGTTCATAGTCCATACTAATTCTCTTATGGGCACTACTATACAAGATGGTGGTAAGAAAGAAAGAAGTAATACCCTAATGATTAGGTCTATATATCAGTTATAGGTATACTATATATATATCTTATTATTATTTCTTCTAGTTTTTTTCCATTATATTCTAAGCCTATGATGTAATGTCATGTAATACATCATGTGACCCACAGTCACATGCCTCTTTATTATCTAATAAAAATAAAAATAAAACTAAATTAAAGAAGATAAATAAAAGAAAAAGAAAATCAAAAGAAAATATAAGAGTTTAAGTATTAGAATTATGAATATTGGACTTGCTTTTATGTTATTTTTCTTTTCTTTTATTTTATTTTCTTATTTTATTTTATTTAAACTTAGGCAAAGGATATAATATAATGTCATACAAGTCACAAGGTAGTCATATAGGTCACAGGTCATATAATCACATAATATAAAAAAAATATAAAAGATTCTAAAATAAGTGATATTATATAGTATAGTAATAGTATGTTGATCTTATAGAAAGTGGATAGACTTTAGGATAGGTTAGATGTATTGTATATACAGACTATAGTTTATAATATATAAAGTAAACTAACTTATACTTGGAACTCTATTAAGTTTTTTTGTGTTACTCAATATAAAAGTTATCTTTTATCTTTGCTCAAAGACTTAAATCATAATACCAAACACACTATAATATATTATCACCCTGTTCAAACTCCATTGTTATGCCAGAATACTTCTTTCTCTGAGAAAATATACTTTCACAGATATTTGAGCACTTACAGATCTCTTCTAAGATACTAGTAAGAAGACCTAGTACTCCTAGATGATATTTCAAACTCTTTTAAGTCATTATCTGCTTGAGAGATAGTATGGTAGCCTTTAAACAAACTAGATCTTATATATGGAATCTTTGGGGACAAAGAACACTATGAGGCTCATAAAGAACTAACAACAAAGAAAAGACACTTATAAGCATGGTTGGAACATGCACAGATATCTGGAATACTAACAAAAACACAAATATAAGAGATTGAAGAAAAAACAGGCTGGGAAGTAACTTATGAGTAAAAATAGCTAGCAGAAACTCTGAAAAAGAAAAGAAGTCAGCTATTAGGCCAGTACTGGACTATAAATCTAAAGAAAACTATAATTCCAGACATGTTTTGTTATTTGTTTAGTTTCCATTCTTTATATTTTTAGATTAATAAGCTATGAGTGAGAAGAAACAAATAAAGAACTTCTATCTAATAACCTTTACTTATAAGCAGTTTAATTATTGTTTCTTGAGTATGTATTGTTAGTATCTTATCTATTACTTTTGGACAAGTTTTAAAAAGTTCTAGCAGCCTGAAAAAAGCTAGCAAGATAAGTATTAGTTGGTATTATCAGTTGTAAGATTTGGTCTAAGTGTCACAAACTTCATTCAGCTTGTATCTTTACAACTAGTAGACCAATTTTCACAAACTAAGTTGTACTGAAAAGCTCTGAATAAAGACTATTTGTATATATACAAGATATACAGAAGTGATAACAAACAACTGAGATATCAGGCCATCAGTAACTATAAAAGCTTTGTTTGCTAATATCTCATGAATAGCTAGACAGATTCATACAATTGAACTTATATTAGAAAGACTTGCCAAACCATTTCCAATAATATATGATATATTTCATAGTAATAAGTATTTATAGAGATACAAGCATATCAATGTAGTAATATATTTAGATACCTTCTAAAATTAGCCTAACAGCTGCTATGACAGATAATAGCTCCTATCAGATACAAGTTTTGATCATACAATGAAAATAGCTTGTACATATACTATCATTCTTTTGTATATATATCTCTATGCTTAAGAATTAGATTTCAGACTTAATAACATCAATTATTCCTATTGATACTACTCATCACCTATTATCATTATCTCTTTATACTGAATCTCTGAAACACCACTAAGTATTACAACTAGTGAGTAGCTTATTTGTAATAAGTTGCTTTGATAATATTTTTTATATAACTAGCATCAATAGAAGTAATTATATTTTTCCTAAAGTATGAGATACTAAGAATCTTGAGATATAATTTTGATTATAGTAATCATACACTTTGGATATTATTGATATTTATAGAATTTTGGTTTTTAATATATAATTCAATCACTAAAAGATCAGAAAGTGAAGTGACTTTGTTTGAAATTACTATTAGATCTCTATAGTCCAATCAAATACAATTGATGAAATTGTCAGATTTAATATCTTTGAGAGTATGACTCATGTTCAATACATGCTCACCTGAGGATCTTATAAAGATTGAGACATTATTACTGCTTATAGAGACAATAATTTGTTTATACAATGAACTCTTTGTAGTTGTGTTGTGTTGATTTACAGTTTGGGTTTGCTAGCATTAATGACTGTTTTGTAAACTTCTTCTACTTTCTTGTTTGATAATTCAGGAAAATACTCTTTAATCTTCAATATTTCCTTGATGTTTGCCAAAGATACTTATACATAGAATTATTGAGAAGTAGATTTTCCTTTCTTTTTCTTGTAAAACTTGGATTTGATTAGTTTCTCTTTTGACAGTTTGGATAGAACTAGAGATAGAGATCTTATTAGAGTATGGGCTGGTAAGTTCAAAAATTCAACTGGGACATTCTTCTTTTTGTTTTCTAATCATTGTTAGCCAGTTTGTAATTGTTTACATTGTTCTTATTGAATTGAGACAATACATTTTGTCTAAACATCCAATTGCTATTGTTTGTTTTGAGTTTATCCCATCTACTCTTGTAAATAGCTGAAATGAGATTCCAAGCAGCTTGTTCAAAACCTTCCAAATAGGGAATGTTACTCTTCCCATTGTTCTTGATATCCCTCTTGTTAATGAAAGAGACTATGTGATTTAAGGAGGTAATGATATTTTTTATATCTTCTGCAGATTTTTTGATTATACCAAATATTAATATTGGATTGACATTGCTGTCCCAAAGACTTGGATTAGCCAGGCTGAAGCTTGAGTATGGAATTGATGAGGCACCTAGGCCTTATAGCTGATTAGTAATATTATTGATTGACATCTCACCCTCAACATGTATAGTTGGTAGGTAGATAGAACTCTAGGCCTTATTTTAGTTAGTTGAAATACCCTTCTCTCAAGAGTTGCATACAAAAGTTGAAAATTCTCCTGGAAATTCCCTTGTTTAGTTTGATTGAACTAGGAGGAGTCATTGCTCTGAGCTTCCTATATTATATCTTCTATTAGTCATATAGTCACAATTTCAGAGAAAGATTCTAGAAGATAGAATTCAAAGTTATAGGAATAGAAGTAAGTATCACAAATAAGATACTTACTGGTTGTGATACTTGAGCTGAATAATGTTTTAGAGATTCAGTACAAGGGTATGATGACTGACAGATGATAAAAAGTATCAATAAGAATAATTGATGTTATTAAGTCTGAGGTCTAGCCCTCAGACACAGAGGTATATATACAAAAGAGTAATGGTCCGTATGTAAGCTGTTGCCATCACATGATCAAAACTCATACCTGATGGGAGCTGTTATCTGTTATAGCAGCTGTCAAGCTAATTTTAGAAGATAACTAATTATGTTACTACATTGATATGCTTGTATCTCTACCAATACTTATTATTTTGGGATGTATTATATATTGTTGGAAATGAATTGATGAGCACTTTATGATGCAAGTTCAATTATATGAATATATTCAGCAATTCATGAGATATTAGCAGACGAAGCTTTTACAGCTACTGATGGCCTGATATCTCAGTTATTTGTTGTTGCTTTTGTACCTCCCCACATATGTGTGAATAGCCCTTATTTGGGGCTTTCCAGTGCAACTTAGTTTGTGAAAATCAGTCCACTGGTTGTGAAGATACAAGCTGAATGAAGTTTGTGAGAGTAAGTGTATTGCTATTAATACTGGAGTTTGATGTCAACTTTAGTTAATTATTAGTTTTTTTTTTTAAGTCAACAATTTATTACACAGTATGCAATAGCAGTCCATGCCTACAGGAGGAATTATGTATGGAGTATCAATACTCTAATCTTTTATGCAGTTACCTAATACAAAGGACTACTAAGGAATTGAACCTATAACCTCAAGTAGGTTTGAGGTAGGCATAATATACATAGATGGGGGACTCTTCCACTATGCCATCTCTCCCCCAGTTAATTATTTTCAATTATTTTCTTATTTTTATTTTCTTTTCCCTTTACTTTTGTTTTAAAACTTGGGGTTAGAGATTAGCATGATGTCACATACCACATGTCACATTCACAGAATTATATAATATGGAGAAAGGCATAGAAGGATCTAAAACAAAGAATATTATATAATATAGTAATAATATGTTGATCTTTCAAAAAATACATGTACTTTAGGGTAGGATAGGATAGTGTGTGTACAGACCATAGTCTATGGTATATAAGGTAGACTAGTTTGTACTTGGAACCCTGTTGAGTTCTCCTATGTTAATCTAATACATGGTTCTTTCTATTAACTTACTCTAAAATCTTTGAGTTGTAATAATTAGCCTAATTATTACATATTAACTACCAGCTTTAAATACATAAAGTAAAATAAAGAATTAATTAAGCAGAGCTTTAAGTAATGTCAGCAGATATTTTAGCAGATGTTTCAGTAGTAAAACACTAATAGGAGTTCAAGTTGGATAAGAAGAAACTAAGTATCTGTAAGATTTGAAAAGCAATAACTTTATTATATAAAATAGTGTAAACAAGTTTAAATACTCACTGAGTTTGATACAAATAAGACCAAATATATACAGAGCTTGATACAAACAACTAACTAAGATGGTTAATAATACACTAAGTAGTCTTATATTACAAAGAATCTCATAAGAATTATAAGAGAATTCAACAAGAAGTTCCTAATGTATTACTACCCTATTTATACTATAGATACATAATCTGTGCTAGTAATAAATAGTCCTATCTTAATATTCATATATTAGCTATAAAATAAATATACTATAAATATATATCTTGATATTATTCTTCTAGTTTCTTTTCCTAGGTTCTAGGTCTATGACATCATATCATGTGATATATTATGTGACTACTGTTATATATCTCTTCATCATCCAAGAAATAAAAGAAACAAAAATAAAATAAAATAGATAAAAATAAAATAAAATCAAAATAAAATATAAGGGTTTAAACATACTACAACAAATTATCTGTGGAGTTTTGATATAAATAAGGCTAGATACACATGGAGTTTGATGCAAATAAGGACAAATATCTATAGAGTTTTAATACTGATAAGTTCACTATAAAAGATAAAATATCAGTAGTATTTTGACTTGAATAATTAGTAAAGAATGGGGAGATACTAGTAATAGTACTGTGTTGTAGCAACCACTCATCACTCAAGGACAAATGATCTCACAACAAGCAAAGCTCTCCAATGGGCTATCAAGTA
>Ga0157364_1000108_pt1 | contig 36789 bp, 24 predicted proteins | sample AttsexASBM2_FD_111476 | JGI IMG/M metagenome (GOLD analysis project Ga0157364, IMG submission 111476) | Fungus gardens microbial communities from leaf cutter ant in Ribeirão Preto, State of São Paulo, Brazil - Atta sexdens ASBM2 | ecosystem: Host-associated > Fungi > Mycelium > Unclassified ...
TCAGTGATCAGCAGCGTCAACGATACCAGTGTGGCAGCGTCAGGTTATACCACCATTACAGGAACGTACGGTACGCTCAGCATTGATGCTGCCGGTGACTATACCTATACGCTTAATTCTGGCATTGATGTTGCCGATATTGGTAGCACTGAAACCTTCAGTTATACCCTGATGGGGCCAAATGGTACCACCAGCAGTGCCACACTGACGATTTCGCTGACCGATGCCGATACTGATACTGGCACCGTGACTGAGCCTGATGTGACGACGGAACTGGATTACGCAACCACCTCAGAAGAAACGGATAAGGGGACCAGTTCAAAAACCAGTGCCGCCTTACTCGATCTCTCGCTGGGGAGTGTGTTGAACACCTCTCTGCTCAATCTGAACAATCAGCTACATCTGAATGTGGCAGATAACACGGTCGAAAATATCACCATTAAAGCAACAATGGTGGGGGTTATCGCATCGACCTATGATCTGTACATCTATAAATATGATGATGAAACTGGCCAATATGCGCAGTATGAGAAGGTTTCCAACTGGGTCACCAGTGCCCTAGTTGCTGGCGCGTCATCTCCGCTGTCATTGGAACTGAGCCAAGGTTCATATCTGTTTATGCTCAATGGTGGAGTGGGCTTATCTGTTGCGACGGTTTACACCCTCAGCATTACGTCTGATATCGTCAACAGTGTCACCTCAGTGGCCACGTCAACCACCGGTAACCTCCTCACTGAAACCAGTAGTAGTGAGGGGAGTGATACTGTGCCAACCGGTACTTTGGTCACGAAAGTCGGTACCACCGATATCAGTGCCAGTGGCACAACCGAAATTACCGGTGAATACGGTGTACTGACTATCGATCAACAGGGGAATTACACCTATACCCTGAATGCCGGTCAGACCACGGACAGTATCGGCTCAGCTGAGACATTCACCTATACGTTGACCGAAACAGACGGAACAGTGGTTACCAAAACACTGTCAATTAATCTCAACAACAATGCTCTGAAAGCGGTAGATGATCAGGTCAGTCTGGATGTAACCGCTGCCGGTATCGAAACTGCGTATACATCAGACACTGCGACTAACAGCTTCACAGCCAATAAATCGGCTGCGGTAAGTTCGAAAACAGGTGCTGAGTTTACGGTGGATGACGATACGGTATTAACCAATGCGCATCTGATTATCACACCAACGCAGAGCGGACTCTTCGCCGCTACTGCCAGCCTGTCACTGGCTTATACCCTGTATGAGGGCAGTGACAGTTCAGGTACCGCTATTGCTTCTGGTACGGTCAGTGCAACCACAAAGGCTGTCGATATCGATTTGAGTCAGTATGATCTCGATAGTGGGAATTATTATGTTCAGATCACAACGACCTCGGCAGCGACAGGGGTACTGACTGTCGCTCCGACAGTCAGTATCAGCTACAAAGTTACCGGCACTGAGGTCTCTGTGGATGACATGCAAACGTCATCAGACTCTTCAGTGGTCAGCGGTAACCTGTTCGATGGTTCCGATTCAGACGGTGTGGCGGATGAGCTGCAAACGGTTTATACCAAACTGACAGTGGCTAATGAATCTGACAGCAGCGTGACGCTAAATCAGTATGACACCGCGTCGCAAAGCCTTACCGGGCTGTATGGCACCCTGACCATTAACGGAGATGGCAGCTATAGCTACGCACTGAATAGCAATATCAATGTCGCGGATATGACGCAGAAGGAAATATTCAGTTATACGCTGACTGCGGAGGATGGCAGTACCACCTCCACAGCTAACCTGACCATTGACTTGCATCCGACTATTTCCGGAACTACCCAAGCCGATACTACCGGAGGTACTGCCTACGACGATACGTTCCATCTTGAAGGTGACGACTCTTCTGTCGTGTACAAAGTATTAAGTGACGATAATACCGGAGGAAACGGCAGCGATACTTGGGACGATTTCTCAGTAAGTAAGGGAGATCACATTGATCTGGATGCCCTGCTAGTCGGTTGGGATGGTAAAGAAAGCAGTCTGGGGAATTACGTGTCGGTTACACATACCGATAGCGGTAATACTGTCGTATCTATAGACCGTGATGGAAGCGGTAGTACCTACCAGTCTACGACATTGATCACACTTGAAAATGTGAACGCCACAATGGATGAGATCCTTCATCACTCGTCGACTGAAAATCAATCATAACGCTAATCAGGCGGGCAGCCATGCCCGCCTTTTCATTTTATTCATCGCAATCACGGAGGTGTGTGTGGTTTACAGCCCCTCATTTTTCATCAACGCTGACCTACAGGTATTCATTAGCAATGCTAAGTTCTAATTCGCCCATTGCTCTCCACATTCTCCCTGTCGCTCTCCTGACATCTAGCCTCTTGTTGTCTCAGCCAGTGCGCGCGGATAGCATAACAAGTGCAGGTGATATCAGTACTCAGAGCCTGAGTGATCAGCAATCTCTTCCGGACTTAAGCAATACCATTAGTCAGCCTATTACCCCTCCTCCCTCTGGCCTGACAGACATGAATTATGCTGTATTACAGGCTGAGCAATGGCATCCGGCGATAGGCCAGGCGGTCGGTAAACTTTTTCAGCAGGCTTCCAAAGTGGATGAGGCAAAATCCAAGTACTACCCACAGGTTAGTGCAGGAATGAATAATGGCTATTCAAATAGCTATGTTGACGCCGGTTATTCACCCTCTTTAGAAGTCTCTGTTTCTCAGATGTTGTATGACTTCGGTAAGGTATCCAGTTCCGTTCGTTCAGCAAATGCTGGCTTGGCGCAGCAACAGGCAAACGTCATGGTCAGTATTGACCAAGTTGCCCACGATACAGCATCGGCGCTAGTCCAGGTTCAGGGCTACCAAAAACTGGTCGTCATTGCACAGCAGCAGCTTGATGCGCTGAATCACATCGGGTCTTTGATCCAGCAGCGTAATACCGCGGGTGCCAGTTCTCTGTCTGACGTGGTTCAGACTAATACCCGTATTGAAGGGGCTAAAGCTACCCTGATGCAATATCAGTCAGCGCTTCAGCGTTGGAAAGCCACATTAGCTACCGATATGGGAACCGGCCCCGTTGGACAAGTGGCAGATACTCTCCCTCCGGCTCTAATGAATGCTTGTGCAATTCAGCAAATCAACTATCGAGTGATCCCTTCGGTACTGGCGGCTTATGCACAAAAAAATCAGGCCCAGGCTGATTTGGATAACGCCAATGCGCAGATGAGACCCACGCTGTCCCTTGAACCACAGGTCACTCATTATCTGAATAATAACTACTCAGATAGCCGTGAGCTGGATAAAACGCAGTACTCCGCCTTTATTAAACTGCAAATGCCCCTTTATCAGGGGGGAGGGCTGACAGCTAGTCGTGATGCGGCAATACAAACCCTTGAATCAGCCCGAGCGGCTATACGCCTAGCGGAGCTTGAAGCCCGTCAAAAACTGACCGAGTCGCAGGAGCAAGCACAGAATCTTTATCAGACATTAGATGTTCAGGCCCGACAACAACGTCTCGGTGAGAAAACCCGTGACTTATATGAAGCACAATATCTGCAACTTGGTACACGCCCTTTACTTGATCTTTTGAACGTCGAGCAGGAAATTTATCAGGCCAAATTTACCCAAGAACAAACACAGGCACAGTTGCATTCACTGCAATTAGATTGCCTCTACAGTACCGGACAAATACGGAATGCTTTTGCATTAAATAATAGAAAAATACAGGGAGTTGAAATAAGGCCATGAGTCATAAAATCTTAATTGATAATGAAAGCAAAGTACTGGCGTGGGTGGAGACACTCACCCTGATCGCCAAACAATATCGTTTGAGTTTTTCTCATGGCGCTATGCAGTCCCAGGCAGCATGGCTGACCGGAAAATATCTTCCCGAAGTCCTCAGTCACCTTAGCCGACAGGCAGGCTTACATTACCGCATCCTGACCGAGAGCCCAGAAAGTATCTCTTCGCGCCGACTTCCACTGGTAGTGGTATTCAAACAAGGTGAGATCGGGATTATCGAAAGCTTCGACGGAGAAGAAAATGTTTCCCTGAGGTTAATTCAGGATAACGGTTTAAGTACCTCGGTTCCGCTGACAGGATTACTCGATGAGGCAGAATGTTTGGTGGCGTTACGGCCGTCAGCTCCAGCTCGGGATATACGTACAGAACTCTATCTGTCAAAGTTTCGTCCCGACTGGCTGCGTAAAATTGCTCTGCAGGATCTCCGCCCCTATGGCCACGTTATGCTGGCATCATTGGCAATCAATATCCTGTCACTGGCAGGGATCCTCTTCTCCATGCAGGTGTATGATAGGGTTATCCCTGCTCAATCTTACCCGACCTTATATGTGTTGTTTGGCGGGGTACTGATTGCAGCCATATTTGGCTTCCTACTGAAAATCGTTCGTAGTCATGTGATGGACATTTTAGGTAAGCGTGCCGATATGCGGGTTTCTGACCGAGTATTTGGTCATGCACTGCGTTTACGCTACTCCGCTATCCCGCGTTCAACAGGCAGTTTTATTGCTCAGGTTCGTGAGCTGGAGCAGCTTCGCGAAATGGTCACCTCGACAACTGTTTCTGCCATTGTCGATCTACCTTTCTTTATTTTATTCTTTGTTGTTCTAACGGTTGTGTCTCCCTACCTCTGCTGGATAGCACCAGTTGCCGCAATATTAATGGTAGTGCCCGGACTGTTCATGCAGAAAAAACTGGCAAAACAGGCGCGAAAAAATGTTCATGAAAGCACACTGCGGAATGCTATTTTGGTAGAAAGCCTGCAGGGAATACAGGACATTAAACTGATGCAAGCTGAGAGCCATTTTCTGCAGCAATGGAACAGCTATATTCAGGTCACCGCAGAATCGGGCGCCCAAACCCGTCAGATCACCCATGGTTTGTTGAGCTGGGGGACAACCCTGCAAAATCTGGTCTACGCCTTAGTCGTGGTGATTGGCGCGCCACTCGTCATCAGTGGTGACATTACCACCGGTGCCATGGTAGCGGCCTCCCTGCTCTCCTCACGAATGATTGCTCCAATGACCGCCTTATGCGGCGTGCTCGCTCGCTGGCAACAAGTTAAAGCGGCTAAAGCGGGGCTGGACAATCTTATGCAACTGCCGGTTGAAAACAGCCGCGAAGAGACCCGAGTACATACCCCCGTATTACACGGTGAATATACCTTCAACCAAGCAACGTTCCGCTATGCAGACCAGCAAGGACCAGCACCGCTCACCATCAATAAACTCCATATTAATGCTGGGGAAAAGATTGCGTTACTGGGACGCAATGGCGCAGGGAAATCGACATTTTTGCAGGCACTGGTCGGCAACGTTGATCTTATTTCCGGTGAATTACGGGTCGATAGCCTCAGCTTGCCGCATATCGATATCGATGATATTCGCCGCAATACTGGCCTGCTGACTCAGGATGCCAGGATGTTCCATGGAACGCTGCGCGAAAACCTAGTATTGGGTCGGCCCCAGGCTTCTGACAGTGAAATTTTTGACGTTCTTGACGTCTGTGCTGTCGCCGACTTTATCAAAAAACTCCCTCTAGGACTTGAGCATCCTATTATGGAAGGGGGAAGTGGTTTGTCAGGTGGTCAGCGTCAGGCAATATTACTGGCCAGAACCTTACTCAGGGACCCGAATATTGTTCTGCTTGATGAGCCTACAGCTTCGCTGGACGAGCATACTGAAAAAGAATTTATTGAACGTTTTTCCCGCTGGATTGGTCGCCGGACATTAATCATTGCAACGCATCGTGCCGCAATTTTGTCACTGGTTGATAGAGTACTGGTACTCAAAGACGGGCAATTAACAATGGATACACCAAAGGCCAACCTTCTGAACAAAAATGCCAGGGAAAAGCAGAATGACATTCAATAATCAGAAACCCTCACCCACACACGAGCACTTTGATCCGGCATGCCTGCTCGATGATTCTGGGGCAGACAGCCACAGCCTCAATGGGTCGACGCGTATTATTACCGTGCTGTTTGCCCTACTTGTCATCTTCATTCTATGGGCGAGCTTTGCCAAACTTGATGAAGTGTCCACCGGTACAGGAAAAGTAATTCCTAGCCTTCATGAGCAAGTCCTGCAGTCGCTGGATGGCGGTATCCTGGCAGAACTCTATGTCCGAGAAGGGATGCAAGTAAAAGCTAATCAAGTCGTTGCACGGCTCGACCCGACAATCAGTGAATCTAACGTCGGCGAAAGCTCAGCAAAATACCGGGCGGCGTTGGCTGAAAGCATTCGTTTGCACGCCGAAGTGAACAACACCCCATTGGTCTTTCCTTCTTCATTATCCCAATGGCCGGATCTGATTAATGCAGAGACATTGCTCTACCACAGCCGCAGAGATCAATTAAACGAATCCGAGAGGGAAATGAATCAGTCTATCGGTTTAGTCCAGCGCGAGCTCAATATTACTGAAGGACTGGTGAAAAGCGGAGCAGCAAGTATTGTTGACGTCTTGCGTTTACAACGTCAGCTGTCAGACCTTAATCTGAAACTAACCGACTTAAAAACACAATATTATGTGGATGCCCGTCAGCAAATGGCGAAGGCAGATGCCGATGTACAGTCTCTTGCAGAAGTGATTAAAGGCCGAGCAGATACGCTGGACCGATTAACCATTAAATCCCCAGTACGTGGAGTGGTAAAAAGTATCAAAGTCACTACCATCGGTGGTGTTATCCCTCCCAATGGTGAGCTGATGCAAATTGTGCCTATGGATGATCGCCTGTTAATTGAAGCTCGATTATCCCCAAGAGATATCGCCTTTATTCACCCAGGCCAATCTGCAATGGTAAAAATCACCGCCTATGATTACTCAATTTACGGTGGCCTACATGGCAAGGTTGAAAGTATCTCCCCGGATACCATACAGGACGAAGCTAAGCCTGAGATTTATTATTACCGTGTGTACATCCGGACTGAGCATGACTTCCTGACGAATAAAGCAGGGCAACATTTTTCAATTGTACCTGGCATGATCTCAACCGTTGATATTAAAACTGGCCAGAAAACAGTAATGCAATACCTGATTAAGCCTTTCAATAAAATGAAAGAGGCCTTAAGAGAACGTTAATCATTATCCACAGCCCCCTTCTGAACAAGGGGGTCTGTATTTGCACTAATTTCATGGGAATATTATGAATATCCGCCAGCAACTTAACTCCGTTTCCCTTCAATGTCGTAGTTTAGCGACTTCTCTGGCAGTAGCACCTTACCCAGCATGCATACTCTTTTTCAGTATTTCAGATATGACTTCCCGTGCTCATGTTTTCACGGTAACAGGTCAAAGTTTTGACGAGGCATGGGAAAAAGGAACGGTTCAGGCTGAACATTATTGCGATACGCATAACCTCCTTCAGCCCCGACTGCGTATTGATGTCGTAGACCAGATTGAGTCACTGACTTGGCAACAACTCAAGAGCAAGCTCAGTAGAACTAAGCGAAATTATTTCCGGTTTGGTCTGGCATTCGATTGCAGCTTCGAATGCGCATTATTGGAACAGGAACTCGGGGCTAACGCGATCCTGTATGATGGTGATAATGGCGTTGCAACAGCGAATGCTCGTAATCTTGCCCACTACACCTTGGCGCGCTTTGGTCATGCACAGCAGTGGCCCGCAGAGGATAATGCTGTTATCTGGCGTTTTAAAACCAAGGCTGTCTACGTTGAGAATGGAGAAGTTTTCCCCATTGAGAATGAAGGTCGTAACTCAGGCTATCGGCGCATCCATAACTGGCAGGAGTCAGTATTAGAGTCCGTTATTCAACAAGGTAGCCAGTATCTGGCGGAGCAAGTGAAAGCCAGTGGTGAATATTATTATGGTTGGTTTCCCTGTTTTGATAAACCGGTCCGCTCCTATAACGCGCTGCGTCATGCCAGCTCCACCTATGCTTTAATAGAAAGTTGGGAAGTGACGGGTGAGGCCTCGCAACGGGAAGCGATTGAGCGAGCCCTCAACTATCTAAGCCATACCCTCATTCGTTGCGTCGCCTTACCTGATGGGGAACAGGCCGCTTTTTTAATTGATGTGGGCGATGAAATAAAGCTGGGGGGGAATGCGGTTTCGATACTGGCGTTGGCTAAATATACTGAAGTGACAGGTGACCGAAAATATATTGTCCTGATGGAGCAGTTGGCGGCAGGTATCAGCTTTATGCAAAACAAAGAGACCGGCAGGTTTGTTCATGTTTTGAATGCCAGCGATTTGTCAGTCAAAAACCCCTTCCGTATCATTTATTATGACGGAGAAGCGGCTTTCGCGCTGATGCGTTTATATGCCATTACCGAAAACCCGCGCTGGCTAACTACCGTCGAAAAAGCCTTTGACGACTTTATTGAACGCCAGCACTGGAAATCGCATGATCACTGGCTAAGTTACTGCGTCAATGAACTTACCCGTTATCGCCCTGAAGAAAAATATTTTCGTTTTGGATTACAGAATGTCAGTGGCCATCTTGATTTTGTACTTAATCGAGTCACCACCTATCCGACATTACTGGAACTGATGATGGCAGCCTCCAAAATGATTACGAGGCTGCAGAACGATCCGCAGCATGTCGGTTTATTAGACGATTTTGATTGCGAGAAATTTGCTCAGGCGTTGGAACACCGGGCACGCTACTTGCTTAATGGCTTTTTCTGGCCGGAAATTGCGATGTTTTTTAAACATCCACAACGTATCAGTGGCAGCTTCTTCATTCGTCATCACAGCTACCGAGTGAGGATTGATGATGTCGAGCATTATCTGTCAGGATATGTGGCTTATCTGAATCACTATATCCAGAAGAAAAAACAGCAAGTTTCTCTGCGACCCGCTAAACAGTTACCACAACGACTGGTATTCCTGACTGGGGATATTCGCAATATTGGTAATGGCATCGAAATTGCCGTACAACGCAGAGTGTCACTCTTCCGTCAGCGTCTGAATGTCTCCCCATTGATTATCACGTCCGAATTTAATCCACGGCTCAGAGAAAATATCGCCGTCTTAAAAGCGGGACATAAGTTCCCTCAAGATACCCAAGTCCTCAATCTTTATGAGCAGCTCCCCCGCTTACTGGCCGAAGGAAAAATTTCCCCCTTGCCAGCGGGTGGGCAAACGACTCAAAAGGATGACTTCGCCGAACAGGGTAACCCGATCATATCCAAAATGCGCCAATACGCATTGCCGGAACAGGGGCCAGACTTCTATGCTGAAGATTATGTGGATAATCAGGGGAACATTTTGCTCCGAAAATGTTTTCAACGTCACCATAACAAAATGGTACTACGTTCTCTTACGCTACTTGACGCTAAAAAGCAGCCGCTGACGTTCAATGATAAGTCCTCATTTTATACTTTCCTGCTGTATCACTCGTTGAGTAAGGATGTTTTCTGGCATTTCGTTGTCGATAAAAACGAGCCTTATAAAAATTTTGTGTGTTCCTCTCCACGCGACCACTTTGCTTGTACCTTGACTGCGGTGCTTCATTCAACACATCAGTTAGCTGACGGACGTTATAAACAAACCTATCGCCATTTATTGGAAAATGCCGGATGGGTGGATAAGCTGATTGTATTAACCCATGAACAGGCTAATGATTTGGTCCAAATCGGTTTTCCTAAAGCTCAGATGGATATCATTCCTAATCATATCGATGAACAGGCCTTACTCATGGGCCAGCAGCGGCAAGCTTCGCAAACCGTTATTTATCTTGCACGCTACTCTCCTGAGAAGCGACACCATTTATTATTACGGGTGTTTAAACAGGTACTCGAGCACTGTCCACAGGCGCGTTTGGAAACCTATGGTACCGGTCCATTACGTAAAGAAATACAGGAAGCCTGTCAGCAGATGGGACTGCAACAGGCGGTCTCTATCAATGGCTATACCCAGGATATAGCCGACGTTCATCGCAATGCAGCCTGTGCGGTGTTATGTTCCAATCAGGAGGGGCTATCTATCTTCGCATTGGAATGCATGGCATTTGGAACCCCTCTGGTCAGTTTTGCGGTGAAGTACGGCCCGTTAGATATTATTGGTGAGTCCCGAAGCGGAATTCTGGTTCCTGATCCTGATGAATCAGCGCTGGCAAAGGCAATCATTAAGGTTATCAGTCAGCCGGAATTACAGTCGGAGATGGGCAAAGCGGCACTGATTAATGCACAGCGTTTCTCCACTGAACAGATTGCTGCCCACTGGCAACGCTGGTTTCGTGAAATGACAAGACTGGCCACTGGCGAAAGCCGGTAAGTCATCGTAACTGGCAGGAGTTCTCCTGCCAGTTACGATTCCAGCGATAGTATTCGCCATTATTAGGTTGCCAACAGTACTACTTTACTGACGACAACGCTTTCAATACAAACGGCACCGAATCACGTAACGAGACATTGACCGTTTCGCCGTGATTCATCTCGGCATATTCGCGGATCTCTACCTTTGTGCCAGCGGCTTTCACATCGTGGGCAAACTGCTGCTGCATGGCGGTGGGGACATTGACATCCTGTAAGCCAATACCGATAAACACCGGATGATCAATTTTCAGGGTCGGATAACGCAGTGAAGGGAGCTGGGTATCCAGTAATTTCTGGAAGCTCGGCAGGAAACTATTGCCCGCATTGAGATCATTCTCCATCACATGCTGGGTCAGTGGTGTGATACACAGGCTTTTCGCTAAGGCCACATCCGCTAAGGCTTTTGGCCGGAAATAGTCTTCCGCTTTCAGCGTCTTATTCTCATCCGCCGCCGACAGGAAAATATAGTAGGCGTACGGCATTTTCGGGTCGCCGCCGACCTGCTGACTGTTACCGCTGAAGACCCTCTCCACCCGAGTGTCGGCATTAATATATGGCGTACCCGTCAGGACGGTTGCCAGGACATCGAGCGACGGAGCATAAGACTTTTGATAGCCGGAGGCGGCGAAGGCCGCATGAGCCCCCTGCGACTGACCCACAATGATGATTTTATTGCTCAGCGGGAAGCTTTTCAGGGACGCAGAGATACTGTCAAGGACACTCCAGGCTTCTGCTCGGGCATTCAGGTAGTGATGTAGCCCCGGCGATCCCAAACCGGCGTAGTCCGGTGCGACCACCGCAAAGCCCAGTGACAACCAGGTATTCAGGTATTGCTGATCGCGGGCTGAACGCGGGTTCAGTGATGGGGCACACTGCGTCGCTACCCCAACGGTGCCGTGGGTCCAAACCACCACAGGCCAGCCCCCTGCCGGTGCTGGGCCTTTCGGTAAAAAAACGGCACCACTGTCTTCTCGATGAGTTTTCCCGTCTACCCCGCTGATCGAGGTGTAATGGATCAGGTACTGGGCCGAGGCCTCTTGTAGACCGTGGTCCGCCGGTAACTCAGTTTTATCCACTAGCCGTCCTTTCGGCGAGAGTGAGTCTGCTGCGGCTGTGCCGGTCATCGCCATTAGACCGATTGCTGTGGCCAGTGCTACTCCACCTGATTTCAACATTTACCCTCCTGCCATGTAAAACGGTGGCCTCTGCCACCACCATAACGTCAATCAGTCGGTGACCGGTACCGCCTGTAGTGGGCTCTGGTAGCCGCCACCCAGCGCTTGGATCAAACTGATATCGGTAGAAATCTGCTGGAATTTTAAATCCGTCAGCACCAACTGTTGAGCCAGCACCGCCCGTCGTGCTTCCCGGCTGGCGTAGCGGCTCATCAGGCCGCGCTGATAATGGGCCTGTGCGCTGTCGGCAGCGGTTTGGGCCGCCACCACTTTCTGTTGTTGTAATCCGACCTGCTGATCCAGCGCGTTCAGTTGCTGTGAGCTGACCGCGACATCGCGTACCGCATCCAGTACTGCCTGATTATAGTTTTTAATCAGTATATTACTTGAGGTCCTTGCGGTCTTTAGGTTGGCATTCAACCGCCCACCATCAAACAATGGTAGGTAGAGCCCTGGCAGCACATTAATCTGCTGGAATGAATATTTAAACAGATCGCCGACACTGAAGGCGTTATACCCCCAGAAGGCTTTGATATCAAAGTGCGGATAGAACGCGCTTTTCGCCGCATCCACCCGGCTAAGAGAGGCCAGCACATAACCACGCATTGCCTGCAAGTCCGGACGCCGTGATAACAAGCCGTAAGAGAGGCTGGCGGGCAGGGTTTCTTGAACCTGCGGCCAAGGTTGCGGAGTGATCACCGGCAGCCCGTGAGGCCCGGCACCCACCAATGCCCGTAGCATTTCCCGAGCGGAGATCAGGTCAGTGCGAGCACTCAGCAGTTGTTGTTGGGCCGACAGAGATTCACTCTGTGCAGCCGCCAAGGCGACATCATCTTCCAATCCGCGCCCGACTCTGGCTTGATGCGCTTCCAGTGAGAAGCGACTGATTTCCAACTGTTGTTGTAGTAAGCCAATGCGTTGCCAGGCGGCCTGTACCGAAAAATAGAGCCGAGCGACATTGGCGGCTACCGTCTGTTCGGTCAGCGCGGTTTCCGCCAACCGCGCATTTTTTTCGCCCAGTGCAGCAGCTACCCGCTCACGGTTTTCACCCCAGAGATCAAGATTCAGTGTCCCCGCAACGCCAACGGTATTCATGGTGTACCAAGGACCAGTGCGGTCTTGAGGCAGCGAAAATGAATAAGGCCACGTGAAAGAGCGGTCAGTGGTGCGTAGACGGTTCTGTGCCGCTACCGCCGTCGCCTGCACACCGGAGAAAGAGTGTGCCAGATCGACCCCTGCCTGTGACTGCTCCACCCGCAGCCTCGCGGCCTGAACCGTTGGCGAGTTTTGCAGAGCTTGGTTTATCAGCGCGGTGAGTTGTGGATCTTGATACTTCTGCCACCAGCAACTGTCCGGCCACTGGTCAGAGGCCAAGTGGATCACCTGCGATAACTGCGCCTGCTGTGGGTTAATGATAGCCACCTGCCCCGGGTCATGGCGGAACCAAGCACAACCGCTCAGTTGCAGCACTACTAATCCTGCCGCCAGCGTACGAGGCCGCAGACAGGCGCTTAACCGGCGAAAAATCGTCATCCTATTACTCTCCGGGCCGCGGGGTGAGCGGCTGACGTCCAGCCAGGCAAACGGCTGAGTGCCTCGCTAAGCGAGGACGCATAAGGGTTAACCGAGGATACAACCGCAACGGCTGGCGTCTCCTGCCGCGGCTGACCAAGCGTATCGGCATACTGGCGCAACTGCTGTGCAGCCTGTTGCAGACCGGGATCAGGTTGTAACTGATAAAGGTGGTAACCCGCCCCAAGGCGGATGATCTGCTGAGCTAAATCAACGCTGTGCTGCATCGGCCAGTGTTTAACCTGCGGATACGGGTAGGCAAACGCTAATACCGGCTCAGCCTGCACTCGCTCCAGTAACTGTTGGGTCTCCAACAATGACCGATAGAGGCTGACCAGCGACGGCTCGCGCTGATCCTGGTCGGCATCCAGCCAATTGCCCAGACGCCGATAGAGTTCGGCCATCTGGTTACGCAGTTTCAGGGCCTCACTCTCCGGCCACAGATACAGATGGACCAGTGAGGAAACCACGACTCCCAACAATATACCCAGCACCCGATCACGCAGTTCACTCAGGTCGTACAGCGGGCCAAACCAGTCCATAAATGCCAGCGCAAAGGTAAAACCGGTCTGGATCCCGGCATAGGCAATACGTTGCGATCCTCCTGCTAGCCAAGCGGATAGCCACATCACTGGGACGGTCATCACTAGGAAACCCGCCAGTGAGTTGACCAACGGCTGAACAAAAATCATTAGCCCAAGGGCCAGTAACGTCGCCAGCAGCGCCCCGGCGATACGTAGGCCGGTTTTCTGCATGGTCGGCCCTAACCCCGGCTGAGCGACAATCACACAACTGAGCATAATGGTGTGGATCCCCTGCCAATCGGTGGCGGTATAAAACAGATAACAGATCAGGGTTGCCAGCAGGGTTTTCAGCGCAAAGCGCGGATAAACCGGATTACTGAATGCATCCGGTAACAGCAGGGGCGCTTTAGGCTGAGACGCCTCCGGCAATTCAATCGGCAGCCCTTGCCGATACTGGGCAATCACCCGAATCAACCGATCTGTCACCGCTGACTGTCCATCTTCGGTCAACATACGCAGATTGGAGAGGCTGTCAGCGGACGGCGTAGCCCGCTCAGCCTGCCGCGCCAAGCTTTGTAACTGGTCGGCAATCGCCAGCAATTGTGGTTTCTGTTGCGGGTTAATGTTGTCCGGACTGAGCAACATTGCCAGATAATGGCAGTGCAACGCCGTTGCCAGCAATGACTGCCATTGTGATTTCGCATCACGCATTGCCGAAGAGTTAAGGGCCAGTTCGCTGAGGGTCTGTAAGGAGGTGAACTGTTGTGCCAGTACTAAGGGCGAGACTGCTGACGGCGAATTTTCCTCCCCGGCACAGGCCCTGAGCCAAGCGGCAGTGTGGCCCAGGTCGTCGGCCAACTGGCGACGGAACTGGACCGTCGGATAGGCACCAGGAAAACAGGCATTCACCAGTAAAGTCACCAGAACTGAGGTATTAATGGCTATCCACAGCCACAGTACCATACGGATCAGTATTTCGCTGTTACCGGTCAAGGAAGGGAACGTCTGGGCAAAAATAACCGCCAGGGCGACGATAAAAAAAGCCAGCCCCAGCTTATCCAGAGCACGCATCAAAAACATCGCACCCAAAAACAACAGTGAAGAGATGATCAGCCGTAATAACGGGAAATCATAGGTAAATTTCAGCATCAGCACGATGCCACCGATGATCAGGCTGATCAGCACAAAAAACGCGACACTCAGCAACCCAATGGTGTGCACTTCCGAGCGGCTGGCATAAAACGCCACTATCAGCGCGACCGACAACAACGGCATTTGCAGTGACATAAACAGGGCGATCAAAATGGCGCAGGTCAGCGTCAGACGCAATGCGTAGCCACTACGACCGGGTGTCGCCTTCAGCTCCTGACGGAGAAATACCAGACTTTTTACCATAACCCGCCCCTTTAGTGGTGACCGTCTACAGGCAGCAAGAGCGCCGTAGCTGAAGCCCCCATGCGGAACAGTGCCGGGTCGGGGTTATTGACCTTGATTTTGACAGGAAAACGCTGAGACACATGCACCCAGTTAATGCTTTTCTGGATGAACGGCAGACCGCCCGCCAGGCTAACACTATCTCCTGGCATCACCCCGCCGCCTACCGAGTCCACCGCGCCATCAAAGACCCGTGAATGATCGGTCATAATCCGCAGTTGCGCCGGACGGCCGGGGTACAGATTATTCAGGTCGGTTTCACGGAAATTGGCGATCACATACCAGTGTTCGGTATCAATCAGAGTGAATACTGGCTTTAATGCCGAGGCATACTGGCCAACTGTCGTTTTCAGGGAAACGATGGTGCCATCGAAAGGGGCATGAACTTCAGTATGTTCCAGTTGTAATTTGGCGATGGCAATCTGTGACAGAATATCGCCGCGCTGAGCTTCCAAGGCGTCGACCCCGCTCACCGCAGATGCCGCCTGCATGGCCTGTAAACGGGTGGCGGCCAGTTCTGAACGGGCCGCTTTTTCAGCGGTGACCGCTTGGTCAAGATCTTGCTGCGAGGCAAAGCCTTTGGGGACCAAAGGGGCTAAACGAATACGTGTCGAGGTGGTTTGCCGGACCAGCGCCTCCGCCCGTGCTACCGCTGCCGAAACTGATTCAGCATTATATTGCTGAGCTTTTACCGTCCGCCGGGTCAGCATAATCTGTGCATCCAGTGCCGCCAACCGGCTTTGTGCACCCGCGAGTGCATCCTGATAAAAACGCGGATCGAGGCGAAACAGCAGCTGTCCTTTTTTTACCTGCTGATTATCCCGTACCGGCATCTCGACAATGGTGCCGTTCACCTGAGGGACCACGCTGATGGTATCGGCATAGACATAGGCATCATCGGTTTGCGGAGAGGTCTGTAACTGCCAAATCACCAAGATAATCCCGATAATCACTGCCAGCACAATGACCACCAGCGGCCATCTCTTTTTTAAAGTACCCGAAGCTGAGTTCGTCATCATTATCAGTTCACAAAGAAAAGAAACCACAAAACTACTGCGAATAAGAACAAAAGCCCGGAGTAGCTCACCACTAGCGGGGAAAAATGTTGCTGCCATTGTCGGCGTACAATCAGGATATGGCAGACAGTCAGCAGTATTCCTGCGCCGAAAAGGCAAAACAGCCAACTGGGGAATGCGGCGCCCAGTACCGGTATCGCAGGAGACAGGGAGCATCCCGACATCAACACAACCAGTACTGTCGACAGCAGCCGACCAATCAATCTAGTCTCGATTACTCGTCTCTGCCTGACTCTCATGTAGGGTATCCCTGCCAGTAAAACACAGACCGGTAGACAAAGTCTGACAGGCCATAGAAAAGTATCCCCCATAGCGCCGTTATCATCAGAGCACTGCCGACAAACATCGGGGAGAACAAACGAAAATGAGTATAGTCACCCGCTGGGCTAACAGGCAATATTTACGCTTAGAGGTAAAAACAACTTATGCCACGCGAAGTTAGGTAGAGTGCTTCACCAACAGGCAGATGTACTGTCCAGATAACGGCTGCCTATTTATTGATTCACACTACAGGCTGCTCGGAAATGAGTGAGTCGGAAAAAACACATTTATCGCTGCTAGAGCACCCTCCTGCAAAATCTCCCCCCAAATTAAAAGAAAAAAACCCACATTTCCGCTTGTTAGTCAGAAAATATCAGTCATTATCACCAATCATTATCCACAACAAAACACTTTATTACATTTAATTTCACTGTGAAATATTTTATAACACCTTCCGATTTCGGAATATTTCAGTGAAATGGCTCACCGTTCTGCATCACGGTCCCCTGATTATTTAGCCTCACTTTCACTGAAATCCTCTGTTGTGATCCCCCTCTCTGCCCGACAGAAAAGGATTAACTGATGATAAATAAAACCAAACGCCGGCTAAGTTACGCTGGCAGAGTCTCAGCCATCGCCCTGTTGTTCGCTGGTAATATCGCCTATGCTCAGGACAGTATTTCAATGATACCGGAGCATCATAGCGTGAAACCTCAAACCGTATTGATCGGCAGTTGGACCGGTCCAACCAGCAACCCACTGGCACAAAAAACTGCGTATCCCAGCGAAGGGATCTATCGGGTGAAGATGAATCCGGACGGAAGCCTACTGCCGTTGGATCGCATCAAACTGGAAAATCCATCATGGATTGTGTTCAGTAAAGACCACAAATACCTCTATACCACCAATGAGAGTGAAGAGGGTCAGGTCACTGCCCTGTCATTCACCGATGATGGTAAGCTGAAGTTTATCAACACTGTCAGCAGCCAGGGCCAGCACCCTACCCATGCGGTACTGACCCCGGATGGCCATTTCCTGTTAGCAGCCAACTATGCCGCTAGCCGTAAAAACGGCGGTGTGATCATTTTCCCAGTCCATAAAAACGGTAAGCTGGGTGACAGCGTACAGCATATCTCACTGACCAAAGGGTCCGGTGCGATTGCCGATCGCCAAGACACTGGCCATGCTCATTCGGTAAACATTACCCCTGATGGTAAAATGCTGTTTGTCGCCGACTTGGGGGCCGATAGAGTCCATGCTTATCGCTACAACCCTGATAATAAAACCCCATTTTCCGCTGACCCTTCTGCTGACCTGACACTGCCAGCCGGTTCCGGCCCACGTCATATGACCTTCTCGCCGGATGGTAAGTTTGCTTATCTCATCACCGAAATGGGCGCCAATATTCATGTCTATGCCGTCAGCTCGCAGGGCCTGAAAGAAGTGCAAACCGCCCCGTTGACTGACAGTGTCAATGAAAAAGACAAAGGCGGTGGCGGGCTTCTGTTCAGCCCGGACGGGAAATTCCTGTATGCCGCTAACCGCCAGTCACGTAACGAAATTATCGTCTTCCCAGTGGATAAAGCGACCGGTAAGTTAGGCGCTGCAAAATCCTACGCGGCAGGGGGCATTGAACCCCGAGCTTTCGCGTTCGATAACAGTGGTCAGTACATGCTGATTGCCAATGTGTACTCAAACAGTGTGATAGAACTGTACCGTGATGCCAATGATGGTTCATTAACACCGACCGGAGTTGCGCTCAGTATTGGCACCCCCACCGACGTTAAATTCCTGCCTTAAGGATCTACTGACCGGGAAGGTTCCCCTTCCCGGTCATGAGCATCACCAGCCCCCGTCAGTGGATCAGGGTATCCAGTATCAAGACTCCCGCCAGCCCCAGAACCGAAATCAGTGTCTCCAGTACCGTCCAGGTTTTCAGCGTCTCGGTGACCGTCAGGTTAAAGTAGCCTTTAAATAACCAAAAACCCGGGTCATTCACATGGGAGGCGATGACACTGCCAGCGCCGACCGCCAATACCATCAGTGCCGGGTCAACATGGCTGATAGCAATAATTGGGGCCACAATCCCGGCGGTGGTGATAGCCGCCACGGTGGCCGACCCCAAGGCAATCCGCAGCATCGCCGCCACGGTCCAGCACATCAGCAGTGGTGACAGTGATGACCCTTTCATCATGGCTGCAATATAGTCACTGACCCCACTGTCCACCAGCACCTGTTTAAACGCCCCGCCGCCGGCGATGATAAAAATAATCATCGCAATGGAAGAGATAGAAGAGCTACACATCTCCATCACTTCTTCCGCCTTACGGCCATTGCGTAAACCAAGGGTGAACACGGCAATCACCACTGCAATAAACAGTGCGACGGCTGGGTTACCGACAAACTCAAAAAATTGACGCAGAGCATTCTCTTTCGGCAAGGTCAGTTCAAATACCGCAGCTACCGCCATCAGGATCACCGGAATAATGGCCGCAAAGATACTGATCCCAAAACCCGGCATTTCATGTTCTGCGAATACTTTCGGGTTATACAGTCCCTCCGGCGGTTCTTTCTCAAAGTTTTTGAGAAAACGTGCGAAGACTGGTCCAGCGATAATCACCGTCGGCAGGGTAATGATCATGCCATACAGCAGCGTGGTACCAGTGTTGGCCCCGAAAATGGTGGCAATAGCGGTTGGCCCAGGATGGGGGGGCAGGAAACAGTGCGTCACCGACAGCGCAGCCACCATCGGTACTCCGACATACAGCAGCGACATGCCTGAGGCAGCCACCACCGTAAACACCAGCGGTAACAGTAGAACAAAACCAATCTCATAGAACATCGCCAACCCGACAATCAGCCCGGTGACCATTAAGGCCCACTGCACACGCTGTTTACCAAATGCGGCGATAAGTGTCATGGCAACCCGCTGGGCCGCCCCGGTATCAGACACCAATTTACCGAGCATCGCCCCGAAGCCAAGGATCATCGCCAGGCTACCAAGCGTTCCGCCAATACCTTTTTGAATAGAGGCCATCACTTGCAGCGGCGTCATGCCTTCGGCGATCCCGACTAGCGCCGAGACAAATATCAGTGCAATAAATCCATTGGTTTTGAAGACAATCATCAATATCAGCAGGAGTATCACTCCCAGCGCGATCAGCGTAATTGGCATAGTACTGCTCCCGTGATTCAGATCCTATCAATGTAACGTTAGCCAGTAACCTTCTGTAGGGACGGTTACCGGTCAGTCATGCCGTCATAAATAACGGTGACTTAGCCCTTCATTGCCCTGTCGTGAGCGTTTTTTCCTGTCGTGGGCCTTTGCTGTTTCAGTGCCTCATACCGGCCCCTTATCACAGCGTGTTCCTCAGGTTAAAGCTGTGATCGCGATCGATTAACAGAATGTTACTGTGAAAATTGTTACCCGTAACGTGAGCCCTGTAACAGTTTGAAGGGTGAACAAATTCCTGTAGGCCGATCGCAAGCACACAAGGGACAATGATAGAGTGAGGAAGTGAGCGCCAGCGGTGGCAGATTGAATGATCGGTGCAGATCAGCGGCATTCACATGACAGTGCTACGCTCCCAGCGACCGAAAGCGTGGCAACACGTGATGACGGTGATCATCGAAGCGTAGCTAAGAGGATCGTCGTAACCTCTAACTGGGTTAACTGACGCTGTTATTGAAAGTAATTTGTGAGTTGTATTCACGGGGTAAGCGACGAGCTTCCAGATACACTGACTTCCAGTACGGATTATTCAGTGATGAGCGCATCACTCCTCGACTGACCGAGGCATGCAGGAAATGGGCATCGGTGTCATAGAAACCGACATGCAGTTCATTATGAATGCGGAAGAATACCAAGTCCCCCGGCAATAAGTGGGCTTTATCCACCGGCTGGCCCATAAGGATCAACTGCTTAGTCGTGACCCGATCCATCGGGATATTGAAACGGTCTTTGAGGGTACGCCAGACAAAACCAGAACAGTCGACACCGGTTAACTGGGTCCCCCCCCACTGATATTTGGTCCCTTCCCAAGAGTGCATCTGGTCATGTAACGCCGCTAAAACATTAATCAGATCAGATTGCTGATCTTGCTGTGCCACCGTTTCAGCGGGATTACCAGACTGGCGGGAGTGAGAAGAACAGCCTGCTAGAGTCATCAGTAATAGACAGGTCAGAATTTTACGGTTTCCAGGGGGGGTCATCGTGTCGTTTTCTCACTTCAGCCGCGGGATATAAACTATATAGCGCAAATAAAACCGTAAAATAAAGGCCTAGGCAGTAAAAAAGCGGCTGACTGCTTTTTTTTACGTAAATTTACAGTTTACACGGCGACGTTATCCCCCTTGATGAAGGGCTAGGCCGATATTCCCCTGTTTCTGTCAAGACAAGATACGCGTACCCACCTTGGGGTCAGCGGGAAACCAATCGGGATAATAACCGCCCTTTTGACGAGATCTAAAGCCAGTAAAGACTCTATTAGCTGTTTTACAGCGTCTTCGATACCGCTACCTTTATCCTCTCCTTACCGTGATCATCACAAGGCCAGAGGACACAGTGTTGTAGCGGTCTATGACATCGCTCAGCGAACCTCGTTGACGTAAATGAAATGTTCCGTACTGTAACGGTGCTTGGCGAGGAGCACAGGTGTTGCACTCTGCTCGAATGAGATCGCATCAATCATCATGATTGCTTGGGGTAATGTCAGATCAAGCAGCTCGGCATCCTGACTGTTTGCCCAGACCGCCGTCACTTGTTCCCGTACTGCGGCCACCCTGACATGTAGTGGCATAGTGAATACTTTAATATGATCACGTAAATAACCAAACTAATAATGTCATTAGCAGTCGATAAATATCCTCTAAAGCTTGATCCCTGTCTTATATTTATCATGATCCTCTTTACTCTCCTCTGTAGAGATTCTACCTTCAGATATCGGGATGCGTAAAATATTGATTAGGGAAAGTCTATGCCTTACCAACAGGAACTGATCCGTTATCTACAAAATAATGACATTCTGGCACTGAAACTGGAAAAAGCCCTTAAAGGGGTTGGCGAAATGGTTTGGGATAAAGCTAAAACCGCAGTAATTGGATTTGAGAGACTTTCAAATTATGTTAGTTGTTTCACTACAAATTACCAAGATGTTTGCCGGCAACAAGGTGAAGAGGATATCCGTTTTGGCAAAGCCGTCTGGTACCTTGTAAAGAACGAAGACTTCATTGAAGACATGTTAATTTTATATTTTACAGAACTTCTTAAATATAAAACTTATCAACAGATAGAAGTGATTAAAAAGGGTCTAATGGCGGTGAATGTCTATGTCTCTGCCAGTTCACTGACCAGCGCAGTGTTTACCTTTGGTATTGCCAATGCCATCGTGCTGGGAACCAAACTAAGTGTTGATGTAAGTATCATGATAAGCACTCGTGCTGCAATAGGGCTCGCTGGCTTAGAGATTTATGGTACTGTCCAGAAGGCTGCTGACAGTGCACTGCGTTTAAAACTCGCCTCCCCAGACTATTATAACTCCTTATATATTTTGGGGTTGGAAATGCTCTACTTTATTATTGAACCATTATTTGTTAGCGCTGACGCATTCAGTATCACCTCTCCCTCAGAACAGGATATCATTAATATCATTACTAAGATGGCTAGGTAGAAATGCTTCCTATTATACTGTCCTACATGAAGAAGTTGTTCATTCAAGCTTTTAAATTAATGCTACTTATTTACCTACCGTCAACATTAACCTTAATATTTGCGCTTCTACTTATAGGTTTTGTTAAGGAGCCTCCAATGTGGTTGGTGCCAATATTTGCTATAAAAGTTTTATACGTGGTGATACGGTGCATAAAGTAACCATTGAATTGGACCGCTTTCGCTATATGCAGGAAACTTAACACCAATAACCTTCTGTAATATTACATAAGTGTGAAAAAAGACATGTATTTAAAGTAAATGATGACCACTTACTCAATAAATAGTATTAACTAAGTTACATAACATCAACGTTAACATTTCAATATAATAAATGAAAAATTAATCTATGATTTTAATTTATCTATTACTATCTTATACAAAGAGGATTTTTATAAGGTTAGTAAAATCATTAATTATTTTATACTTACCATTAGTCTCAACTGTCATTTTTTCATTGGTTCTTATTAATTGCTTCCCAAGCTTACCTATATGGCTCATTCCGATATTTTTTATAACAGTAATCTATTTGGTTACACGCTTTATTAAATAGCATTTTAACCATTCGTTTCCCTGACCGTACTTTTATATTTCAACCTAGGGGTATAATATACCTGCGACCGGAACAACATTCCTACGCCTATTAATTCAGGGAAGCTCACCCTATTATTGATAGAGATAACTGACACTGTGAAATAGGAAAGTTAAATAATGCTTAAGCATATCAAAAGAATATTAAAAATAATATTCAGAGAGTTACTAATAATGTATGGCATTCCAGTAGTTTTATTGCTCTGTGGATTAATGCTTTCCAGTATTATTGAAGACCCAAAAAAGTGGCTACTTGCAATTTTTATCGTGATAACCGTAAATTTATTTTTGTCTTTTTTTAGTAGGAAATAGTTAAAATTATATCTAAGACAATTAAAAATAACACCCTGTAGTAAAAAACAGCATACTACTCAAGCAATATCTTGAAGAATATTTAAGTATCATAACCCCATTATGACTCAACCGTCGTTGGAGGTTCAGTAAAATGACACGCACTGACACGTTAAGTCGATAAGGTTAGGAGACCATATATTGGTTCCAGGCATCTTTGAATTGGACATTTCCGTTGACATATTTCCACGTAATACTTTCATAACGCATCTCAATATTTTCTATATGAGTTCCCGTTATGCCGCCAGGTAACACCGATGAGGTCATACTGGTAATTTTAACATTTTCCATATTTATGGTGAAATACTCTGTCTCTACGCCTGAGTCAGTGATCTGGTACATGGCTATCTTGGCGGATTTAAACGTCCTTCCCTGACATAGTGCCCGAAACAGCAATGGCGTGGTCGGATCAAACTCCTTTTGCAAAACAATCGGATTATGTACCCTTGTGCCGGTCAACTTACCCAGAGAAGCCTCAACCGGAATAGTAATATTATGAGTTAACGTCCGTAATTCTATTGAACCAAGACGCGTCGGCATCAAGCAACCACCGGTAATCGGTGAGCCATTTTCATCATTCAACCATAAATGTGCGGGTGTTGACATGAGTATATCCTTATTCAATAAAGAGAACCGCTAATTAGAGGGACTGTCCTTTATCTTAATGAGTACGTTGGTATAGACAATCACTTCGTGGTGAATAATCACCTGACATCAACCGCTAACGGTTTACATAACAGTAATAATTAACGCCATTGCTGTAATAAAATACTTTTCGTAATAGTTATCAGCATAGATATGGATTGTAAATACCAGATATAAACAACTGTGATCTGCGGCAATAATGATCTAATAAAAATGGATAAACACGTAACAGGATATCTTATTTAGGATAAATTTAATTTTGTTTAATGGTCCCTTTATTAAGATGATTTAGGCTCTTTATGAGCCGCACAGTGTAAGCATATCGTTATTCCGCACAACACTTAACGGTTAGAGATAACCCCTGAATGACGGTCAGTCCCCCTGCTAGGGGTTTTATAGATAGTGGTGGCTATGAAAATAGGTGGATACTTTTTTTATCTGTTCAAAATAATGATGATTGCGGTAAGTGCATTATAAATACCCTTTTTATGTAGTGACCGGCATAGAAAGGCTGTGCTTGTCGGCCCCGGGCACGGCCTGCTGCGACTGACACTGTGACAATCCTAATACAACCACAAAAACCGCAATTCACTCAATAGTCAGAGGTTATGCTTATAGGTGACTCCCCCCGCCATCATTTTTCAAGATAGATATTTAACCTGATACTTTTCAGTCGCGGAGAATTATTTTCATTGGAAGGGATGGCATAACAATTGCAGTAAATAATAAAACCCCTCTCCCATATCAATAAAAGGTCATTAAGCGATGAAAAAGAGTTACAGTCTCCTGCGCGGTGTCAGTTTTATCTTTTTTGCAGCCTGTTTAGCCGGTACTGCGCACGCAGCCAGTGCACAAACATACAATGTTGGTGCAACCCCAACCGGCGCACCTTTTACTTTTTTTGATATTAAAGCCGATAAGATCCGCGGCTCTATGATTGATATCGCCGATGCCGTCAGTAAGGTAGGCGGGTTTTCTATCCATGTTGTGCCAACCAGTTTCTCTGCACTAATCCCGTCATTAACCTCCAATAAGATAGACTTTATCTCTGCTGGGATGATCAAAACCGATGACAGAGCCAAAGTGGTCAGCTTCAGTGAGCCGGTCTATTCCTACGGGGAGGGCTTAATGGTGAAAAGTGATGATAATACCCGATACACCAATCTTGATGCGCTGAAAGGCCAAGTTATTGGCGTTCAGGGGGGAACGGTTTACTACACCATGCTGAATAAGATGGGCACCTTTAAGGCCATCAAAACCTACAACACCATTGCCGAAATGGTCACCGATTTAAAACTGGGGAGAATAAAAGCAGCAGTGGCTGATCAGCCGATCATTGCTTACCAATTAAAATTGGGCACCTTTTCAGGGGTAAAACTCTCTCCTGACTATATCCCGACAGCAACCGGTCAAGTCTGCTTTGTGGTCAGAAAAGGCGATACCGCGACCTTGGACACGCTAAATAACGCCATCCATACCATCAAGTCGAATGGGACACTTGAGAAAATCTTGAACCAATGGGGCCTAAGTACTCACGGAGCCTGAGCCAATGATAGATTTTCTGACGAATGCCCGTGACTTCCTCCCGCTATTGCTCAAAGGGGCGGTTGTCACGCTCCAAGTCACCGCCCTCTCTTTTATCCTCAGCAGTCTGCTGGGCCTAGTGTTAGCACTGATGAAGCTGTCAGCGTGGAGGATCGTCTCGATACCGGCAAGGGTATTTATTAACGTGATCCGCGGTCTGCCTGTCATTGTGCAGTTATTTTATATCTACTTTGTGATGCCCGATGTTGGCTTACATCTGTCTGCCTTCTGGGCCGGTGTGATCGGTCTGGGGGTGGCCTATTCGGCCTATCAGGCGGAGATCTTCCGTTCCGGGATCATCGCCGTTCCGCAAGGTCAGCGAGAAGCGGCTGAAGCGTTGGGGATGAAACCCAAAATGATGATGAAAAGGGTGATCCTTCCGCAGGCATTTAAAATCTCACTGCCGGCGTATGGTAATACCTTGGTAATGATGCTGAAAGACTCTTCCCTGGTTTCCACCATTACCGTTGCCGAGATGACCCTGCAGGGGCAATTAATTGCTTCATCGACGTTCCAGAATATGGCCGTGTATACGCTGGTTGCCCTGCTCTACTTAGCCATGAGCCTGCCTTTATTTTATTTGATTAATTATATCGAGAAACACCTGAGCTGGAGACGCAGTGCATGATTAAAATCACCGGACTTCAGAAATCGTTCGGCAGTAATAAAGTACTGGAAAATATCGATCTGGAGATCCAACGAGGAGAAGTGGTCTGTTTAATCGGACCTTCAGGTTCAGGCAAATCGACACTCCTACGTTGTATCAATGCCTTGGAAAAATACGATTCAGGAAGCATTACTTTTCTCGGTAATGAGATCAAAAAAGAAAGTCATGAAATTCATACGTTACGACAAAAAATAGGCATGGTATTTCAGCGCTTTAATCTATTCCCCCACCGAACTGTGCTCGAGAATATTATGGAAGGTCCTGTGTTTGTCAAAGGCCTGTCCGCCGATCAGGCTAAAAAAGAGGCCCTGCAACTGTTAGATAAAGTTGGATTATCCACCAAAGCAGATGCCTGGCCGGAGCACTTATCGGGGGGGCAACAGCAGCGAGTGGCTATCGCCCGAGCATTGGCCATGCAACCGGAAGTGATGCTCTTTGATGAACCAACCTCAGCACTAGACCCCGAACTGGTAGGGGACGTTCTTGATGTCATGCGCGCACTGGCTGACGAAGGGATGACCATGGTGGTGGTGACCCACGAAATGGGCTTTGCCCGTGAGGTCGCTGACCGGGTCTGCTTCCTATATGGCGGACATATCCTTGAATCGGGACCAGCCAGTGAAGTGCTGGTCGCCCCGCAGCAGCCACGTACCCAGGATTTTCTGCGCCGGGTCTTACAACCAGGGAATTATTAATGGCAAATTCTATAACATCATTGTGGTCCCAGACGGCCTCTGCGCCTATTGCCCTGCCTTCACTTAGCCAGTCGGTGACCGCAGATATTGCGATTATCGGGGCTGGCTACACCGGATTATCCACCGCCCTGCATTTGGCGGAAAAAGGCGTTAGCGTCTGTGTGCTGGAGGCACAACACGCTGGATGGGGAGCATCAGGAAGAAACGGCGGCCAGGTTAACCCAACACTGAAGTATGATCCGCAGCAACTGATCAGTCTGTTTGGTACTGAAAAAGGTGAGCAACTGATTGAGACACTTACCGCTTCTGGCGATCTGGTCTTTTCGCTGATCAACAAAAACCAGATCCCCTGCGATCCGGTGCGTAACGGCTGGATGCAGCTTTCTTATGCCGAAAAAGGCGTTACCGCCCTGCACCAGCGTGCCAGACAGTGGGCTGAGCGGGGAGTCGACGTCTCGCTACTGACTGCCGAGTCGTCACAGGCACGCACTGGTACCCCAATGTTTGCTGGGGGATGGCTGGATAAACGAGCGGGCTCACTGCAGCCTCTTTCTTATGTCAGGGGATTGGTCAATGCGGCCCTGAAAGCGGGTGTCAGTCTTTATGAACATACGCGGGTAACAGGGCTACAAAAAGAGGCTCATCAATGGTTACTGAGCACCTCAACCGGCGCAACCGTCCGTGCGGATAAGGTGTTAGTTGCCACCAATGGCTATAGTGATCAACTGTGGCCAGGCATGGCGCAAAGTATCTTAGCCGCCAACAGTTTTATTATCGCTACCGAACCTTTGCCCCCTTCCCTGGCAGAGACTATCTTACCTGGCAAAGAGACAGTTTCGACTGCCCAGCGATTACTGCTCTATTTTCGTAAAGATGCCGAGGGACGATTAGTGATTGGCGGCCGAGGTACGTTTAACGATCCGCAACGACCTGAAGACTTCGCGCACTTGGAAAAGTCGCTGGCGTTGTTATATCCGCAACTTAAAGGGATTGGATTACACTATCGCTGGTGTGGAAAAGTGGCGATCACCCGTGACTTCCTGCCCCATATTCATGAACCGGCCCCGGGCATTACCTTATCGCTGGGCTGCAATGGCCGCGGAATTGCCTTATGCACCAGTCTGGGAAAACATCTGGCAGAGCGTCTTTATGATCCGACCTCTTCGTTCCCTTACCCAGTCACCGAGCTGAAAAAAATTCCCGGTCATGGCCTACAGCGGTTTTATATCAACGCTGGGGTCGCCTGGTACAGTTTGCTGGATAGGCTTAACTTTTCTCACTAGTGGGACAAGTCGCTGGCATCGTCCCCCAATGCGCGACTGATGCTTAAAGGCATACGCCTTCCACTCTACAACTGTTTTGCTTCTAACCACCGTTAAATAGGCGACCAACAGGGAGAGTGACCGGCGAGTGATTGCGTAGCGGCAGGCTCAACATTGTTGAGCCGACGAGCAGTGGCTCGGATCGTAGTACGGTAGTCAGTAGAGAGGCCGATTTCAGAGGGAAATTAACGAAAACGTTCTCAATTTGACAGAGTGCCGCTGATCATCGTCCCTGATGATCAGCGGCCTAGCAGGTCAGTCGCGATTATTCCAACGTTTTACATAACGAGCAGATCACACCTTGGTGGCGGTGGGAAAACAGAACATCAGGACGTTCATAAGGTTGCGAGCAGGCGACACAATTATACACAGTGCCAACCGGTGATCCTTGCGAGTCATAACGAGGCTCTTCGATGCCATCCGAGGCGTTTTTAATATAGAACTTACCGCGGGTGACCAGCCCCATCAGCGGGGTCATCACTGCCGCGACCACCAGAGCAATCAGCGGTGAGTAAGGTGTCAAAAACGTTCCCAGTAGGCCGAAAAATGCGGCAATCGACAGCCCAGCCGCCACCAGGAAAGAGACCGTTCCCACAGGATTGACATTGAATAACATGTCACGGCGATACTCAGGGGCCTTTGGCGAGAGCTTGAGAAGGTATTTATTGACGGCAATATCGGTCGCCACGACGGTGACCCAGGCGATGGCAAAGTTGGAGTAAAAGCCCAAGATATTACCCAGGACTGAGAACATGTCCCCTTCCATCAATGCCAGCGCAATAGCCAAGTTAACCAGCACAAACACAATCCGCCCAGGGTAATGTTTGCGTATCCGCGTGTAGGCACTGGTCCAAGATAATGAGCCAGAATACGCATTGGTCACATTAATTTTAATCTGGGAAATAATCACCAAGATCACAGCCAGTGTTAGCGCGACGCCAGCGGGCAGCATATCGTGGAAAGCGGCACTGAATTGTCGGACCGGTTCGGTACTGTTAATTCCTGGCGTGAGTGTCAGCAAGTAGAACCCGAGGAAAGCACCGATAGCCTGCTTAATGGCCCCCAGGATCACCCACCCTGGCCCTGCCGAAATCACCGCCAGCCACCACCTTTTGTTATTCTCAGCGGTTTTTGCCGGCATAAAGCGCAGATAGTCGATCTGTTCACCAATCTGCATGATCAGGGCCAGACAGACACCCGCGCCCAACATCACTGCAGAGATATCGATACCCCTTTTTCCTTGTTGCCCCGTGAAGGCCATAAACTGCTCGGGAAGATCCGGTTGTTTCCAAATAAGGTAAAGCACCGGCCCAATCATCAGTACCAGCCATAAGGGCGTCGTCCAGATCTGCAGTTTAGTTAACACTTTCATCCCATAAATGACTAAAGGGATAACTAACAGTGTGGATAATAAATACCCCAGCCATAAGGGAATATCTAACCCTAACTGCAACCCCTGGGCCATAATTGAACCTTCGAGGGCAAAGAAAATAAAGGTGAAGCTCGCAAAAATAATACTGGTAATTACCGAACCATAATAACCAAACCCTGCGCCACGAGTAATTAGATCAAGATCGATATTATATCGGGCGGCATAAAAGGCTAACGGGATCCCGGTCAGGAAGATAATAATTGCCGCAAACAGAATAGAAAGTAGCGCATTACTGGTTCCGTACGAAAGACTGATACTGGCACCGATAGAAAAGTCTGCCAAATAGGCAATTCCCCCCAGTGCCGTAACGGCAACCGTTAGGCTTCCCCAGCGTCTAAAACTGTACGGCGCATAACGTAAGGTATAATCCTCCAGCGTTTCATTGACAGAATGATTATTTTGTTGCGGGGAAGCCCCCGACACCACGACATCATCGTTTATATTCATAATCCATCCTATTGCGGTTAATTCGTTGATTGGTTGCAGCCATTGGCTGTTTTACCGTTGCTCAGCGACACGACGCGCTACCGTCAGGGGGACACCGATGATCCCCCTTCGTTTTTATTGCTGTAGTGATCCTTTCCCCCCCACCTTTATCCCCGTTGGTAGACCAAGGCGGATCATCGTGTGACTCCGCCCACGTTTGTTTACTCTTAACGATGAGAGGAAACTGCACCTTGCGCTTCCGCCGGTTGAGAGCGGGCCTGCTGTAACCTGTGCAAGGTGATTTTCCGAACTTCAGCCTTACTGACTGCGATGTGGTCGGTTAAAATACGCTGCGCCTCGTCAGTGTGTTGCCGGAAGATCGCCTGCAGGATCTGGATGTGCTCTTGGTAAGTCGCCTCCACCCGATCATTACGCGTAAAATCGAGCCGCCGAATAATACGAATTTTTTCGGTCAGCCCAGCATGAACCCGGGCCATCTCCTGATTTCCTGCCGCCGCCACCAGCGCGGTATGAAACTCTTCATCCTTCGCCGACACCACTCGGTCATCTTCCGGGCGCGGGGTATCCATCCAAAAACGTTTCAGTTCCGCTAAGACTTCTGTACAGGTCAATGGTGGCAGGGAACACAACCGGCGTACCGCCTCACGCTCCAGGACGGTCCGAAAATCGTACAGCTCTTCGAAATATTCGAAATCAAACGGTTTTACCTGCCAGCCGCTACGAAACCACACTTCGACATATCCCTCGCGTTCCAGCCAGAACAGCGCCTGACGCACTGGGGTACGACTGACGGCCAGCCGCTCAGCAATCTCATTTTCGCTAAAGCGATCACCGGGCATCAGGTGGAACTCGAAGATGTCCTGTTTCAACGCTTGATAGACCTTCTCAGCCAGGGCCTCGGGACGCCCCTTACTCTTTGGATTCGGGATCATGATCACTCCTTACTCCAGCCACAGCAGAGTATCGCCCGGGCTTACCGCACGGCCGGCCTGGCAGACGACTCGTTTAACCGTGCCAGCCTGCGGCGCGGTGATTGCCAGCTCCATTTTCATCGCTTCGACGATGATCAGCGTCTGTCCGGCATCAACCTTATCGCCGGGCTGTACCAGCACTTTCCAGATATTGCCGTTCATATCCGCACTAATGGCCAGTGCATCGCTTTCTTCCTCTGGCAGGATCAGTGTTTGTTCTGAGGTCAGCGGGGCTTCTTCCTCCTCCTGTGCCCACAGCGTGACTTCCTGCTCAAAGGCCGCACTCTGACGTTCACGGAAGCTGGCTATCGACGAGGCATTTTCCTGCAAGAAGCGTTGATGCTCAGCAAAATCAAACACCGTTTCCTCAATGCGGACGGTCGCCCGACCTTCACGAAAATCATCCCGCATCCGGGTGAGTTCCTCTTCCGATACCGGATAAAAACGGACCTGATCAAAGAAATGCAGTAACCAGGGTTCTTCCGCCGCAAACTGATCATTTTTCAAGAATTTATTCCAGATAGGCAGCGTGCGGCCAACTAACTGATACCCCCCCGGGGAGTCCATGCCGTAAATGCACATATACATCCCGCCGATGCCCACCGTTCCTTCTGCGGTATAGGTACGTGCTGGATTGTATTTGGAACTGAGCAGGCGATGACGCGGGTCAATTGGGACAGCACAAGGTGCCCCCAGATACACATCTCCCAGCCCAAGGATCAGATAACTGGCGTTAAACAGCGTGTCACGTACCGCTTCGCGACTCTCCAGGCCGTTAATACGCTGAATAAAATCCACATTATTCGGTAACCACGGTGCGGTGGAACGGACAGTTTCTTTATAACGCTCAACGGCTCCCAGGGTGGCGCTGTCTTCAAATGCCATCGGTAGCCAGACAACACGTGACGGCACTTTCAGTTGGCTGACATCCCCCAAACCGGCTTCCAATTCCAGTAGCAGATCCATCAGTTGTTGCTGGCTGATCACGAGACTGTCATAACGTACCTGCAGAGAACGCACGCCGGGGGAGAGTTCTGCCACACCAGGGACTGCCCGCTGCCGTAGGGCATTCATCAGGAGATGCACGCGCAGACGCAATGCCAAGTCCAGTACGTTATCGCCATACTCAATCAGAATATATTTGTCACCCGCCTGCCGGTACGCCGCGGCCGGAGTCGTGGCGGTGGCAGGTAATGCGGCTAACAGTGTCGCCGAGCCGATATCAGTGGTCGCCAGTGACGGTGTCGCAAAGGACGGAGTCTCACTGCTGCGTAAGGTTGCTACGCTGCGGGCTTGGCTTTTTTCCCGTGCAACGGCTTCGTCGGCACTGATCGGATAAAAACGGAGGCGATCCCCAGGTTTCACTTGACCGACTTTCCATAACTCCGCCTTGGCGATGGTGACGGGACACACAAAACCACCGAGACTCGGGCCGTCATGGGCCAGGATCACTGGAAAATCACCGGTGAAGTTCACCGCGCCAATCGCATATTCGCAATCATGGACATTGGAGGGGTGCAATCCCGCTTCACCGCCATTGGCGCGAGCCCAAGAAGGTTTCGGGCCGGTTAGTCGCACGCCCAGTCGATTGGAGTTGTAATGGACTTGCCATTCACCGGCGAAGAACTCCTCAATGGCCTCTGGGGTGAAGAAGTCAGGGGCACCGTGTGGACCGTACAACACACCGATACGCCATTCATTGCCATACTCTGGGATCAGTGCTGGATCAGCCGCTTGCGGCTCACTGACCGGCGCTGGCGTGGTGCAGGCAGCCAGTTGCGGCCGGGAAACCGGCAGCATATCAGCCATCCGCAGGGTACGTCCGGCATGACCGCCAAACTGTCCAAGTGAGAATGTGGAACGGCTGCCCAGGTATTGCGGCACGTCAAAACCATTACGCACGGCCAAATAGGTGCGGCATCCACTCTGAGCACGGCCTAATACCAGCGTTTGACCGGCTCGAACCGTCACCGGTTGCCAGTAAGCCACGCTGACACCGTCTAAGGTTGCAGGACAATCGGCCCCAGTGAGTGCTATCACCGCATCACAATGAAAACGCAGTGTCGGCCCCTGTAGGGTAAACTCCAGTCCAGCGGCCGCTTCATGGTTTCCGACAATGCGGTTCGCCAGTCGGAAAGCAAAGTCATCCATGGGTCCCGAAGGCGGAACGCCGATATCCCAGTAGCCCAAACGGCCGGGGAAATCCTGAATGGTGCTAAACGTACCTGGCTGTAATACCTCAATCACACTGGCAGTCGGAGTGAAACTGTCGAGGAAACGGGTCCACACATTGCCGCTACGGAAAGCCTCCGTAGCAACGATTTGTCGTAAATAATCGAGGTTAGTGGCGATACCGTGCAGTTGCGTTGCCGCCAGTGCCTGCTGCATTTTGATCAATGCGGCGTCACGGTTTTCTGCATGCACGATCAGTTTTGCGATCATCGGATCGTAAAAAGCAGAAACCTCGGTGCCGGTATCGATCCAGCTATCTACCCGAACCTCTGGGGGAAAGGTCACGCCAGTCAGTACTCCCGGCGAGGGCTGAAAATTTTTCAGTGGATCTTCCGCGTAAATACGGACTTCAATCGATGCGCCTACTGGTGCCTGTTGCAGGCGCTCCCAGTCAATGGCATCACCCGCCGCGACCTTAAGCATACACTCCACCAAGTCCAGACCGGTCACGCATTCGGTGACCGGATGTTCGACCTGTAAGCGAGTGTTCACTTCAAGAAAGTAAAACGCATCCTGATCCGCGTCATAAATATATTCAACGGTTCCCGCACTTCGGTAATTGACCAACTCCCCAAGACGGACAGCAGACGCCAGTAAGGCTTCACGCGTGGCTTGGGGGAGATTAGGTGCCGGAGTTTCTTCCACTACTTTCTGGTTACGGCGCTGAAGTGAGCAATCACGCTCACCGAGAGCGACGACCTTACCTTGACCATCGCCAAAGATTTGCACTTCAACATGACGGGCGCGATCGATGCAGCGTTCCAGGAACACCCCAGCATCGCTGAAAAACTGTTCTCCGAGGCGACGGACACTCTCCCAAGCCTCCTGTAGTGCGGTGGCATCAGCACAGCGGGTCAGCCCGATCCCACCGCCACCGGCAGTGCTTTTCAACATTACAGGGTAGCCAATAGTTTCTGCCGCCGTGAGGGCCTCTTCGACGCTGTTCAATAACGGCGTGCCCGGCGTCATCGGTACGCCGGCACTCGCCGCCAGTTCACGGGCGCGGTGTTTCAGGCCAAACTCGCCAATCTGCTGTGCGGTCGGGCCAGCAAAGGCAATCCCAGCGTCTTCACAGGCCGCAGCAAACGGCAGACTTTCAGAGAGGAATCCGTAGCCGGGCCAAATAGCCTCTGCACCACTCTCTTTGGCGGCGGCGAGAATTTTATCGATACGCAAATAACTGTCGCTGGCTTTTTCTCCGCCCAACGCAATCGCGATATCGGCTTCTTTTACGTGGCGCGCATTGCGATCCGCCTCTGAATAGACGGCAACGCTTTTCACGCCCAGACGTTTCAGCGTGCGGATAGCTCGACAGGCAATTTCGCCACGGTTAGCAATAAGTACGGTGCTGAACATAGTTATTTATTCTCCTGAGAAGCCAGCCAGTGACGCCAGCCGCCGAATTCTGTAATGTCCGGTGCCTGAGACAGCACCGCCGGTTCGCAGATAAAGCCTTTGACGGTACGGCCATCAGCCAACGTCAAAGTGCCGATACCGAGCGGTGCCGGTATTTCAGCCACAAATTCACCGAAACGGGCCAGCGGGATATCCCACAATTCAACGGTGATCGCGGCCCCGCTTTCGTCGCGCAGCAGACCCGGTTTTTTCACCGGCCCGTCAGTTAGCGCAAACAAACGATAATTCGCAGCGGTCTGCGTTTCTTCCACCAGCACGGCATTGCGGGTGGTCAGCTGGAAGTTCAACGGCATGCCGGTAAGGTGCGCGCCCACTACCGCCACCCGAACATGCCCGGCCGAGGCCGGTAATGACGCCGTCGCGGTATTGATCGATTTTCCGGTGGCGCCTGCTGGGAGAGCCGACTGCTGTTGCCACGTCAATCCGAACTCGGATAGCGCGCGATCATGCCAAGCCGGTGCGATCACTGTGATCCCCGCGGGCAGACCATCGTCACGGAACGGGCCTGGCAGAGCTAATGCACTGAGGTCGGCAAGGTTGGTAAAGTTGGTATAGGTGCCGAATTGGGAGTTATAGCTCACCGGCTCCTGTTTCATCTCCTCCAGCGTGTGGATGGTCGGCGACGTCGGTACCACTAAGGCATCAAACCCGGACAGTGTCTGCCCGATCTGCCGCGCCAATTCAGCACGTAAGTACTCTGCCTGATAGGCGTCTACTGCGCTGTATTTCAACCCATTGCTGACAATGCCGTACACAACCGGGTCCATCTCTTCCGGCCGGTCGATCATTGCACCGACGGCGGCGGTGCGCTCTGCCACCCACGGGCCATAATAGAGTTGTTCTGCCAACTGACTGAACGGAGTAAAATCAATGGGATGTAGCGTGGCTCCGCAGGCTTGCAATTGCTCAAGTGCTTTCAACCAAGCGGCCTCTGCCTGTTTATCACCAAAAAATTCCAGCGTGGCGGGGATCGCGAAATCAGGCTTTGCGTTGAAAGCGGCAGGTGCAGTATGTGGGTCAGTCCGTGAATAGGCATCCGCAGCATCGTAGCCGCCCGCGAGAGTCGCGACGGTAAAGGCATCTTCCACAGTCAGCGCAAACACCGAAATGGTGTCGTTCAGGCGACAAGCCGGGACCAGACCACTGGCAGACAACCATCCTTTGGTGGGTTTCAAACCAACGATATTATTAAACCCCGCAGGAACACGGCCCGACCCCGCGGTATCGGTGCCCAGTGAAAAACCCACCAAGCCCCGAGCCAGTACAGAAGCCGAGCCGGAACTGGACCCGCCGCTGACATAATCGGGGTTAAAGGTATTGGCCACCGCACCGTACGGCGAACGGGTACCCACCAGGCCAGTTGCGTACTGATCGAGATTGGTTTTGCCGATCACCACCGCTCCCGCCGCTTTAAGTTGCGCCACCACAAACGCATCCTTCTGCGCGATATAGGTCAGTGCCGGACATCCCGCAGTGGTCGGCCAGCCCGCCACATCGATATTGTCCTTCACTGCAAAAGGCACCCCAAACAGAGGCAGTGACTGAGGATCGCGAAGGTACTGTTCAAGCAGAGGATCAAGTTGAGTCTGTAACTGCCCGGGCGTCGCAAGATAAATCCACGCATTATCCTGCGGATCAATCGCGTCGAGATGTGCAGCTAACAGTGAATGGATGCTCTGCGGATCCTGCTGGTAACGATATTGCCAATCCTGAAGGGTGAGTCCGAAGGTCGATGTCATGGTTGAATCCCGGTTTGTATACAAGATTGAATACAAAAAGCAATAACCATGCCATTACAGTATCATGCTGTTTTTTATAGTATTTAAAAAAATGCACGCCTGTGCGATACCAGATTTGTGCATTATCGGTGCGCTGTCGCACCAGCGTAAGACCTAAAAAGGTTAGCCCCAGTGGTGAGACGTCATTGAGGTCGTCGAGATAGGTGTAATGTCAGTGGAGGTACTTTAGGTGTAGGATTTTATTGAGGTATGCGGTTCTTTAGCTGTTAATCGGCAGAGTTCAGGTGTAAGCCTTAAAAATCCTAAGGTCAGTCTGTGTGACCAGCGAACACCTGACAGCACCCTGTATCCTCCATAACAACATCCGCCGCTATAAATAGATTATTCAAGCGGGTACTTATCCGCTTGAACCCTCACTGACTGCATCAATACAGCCAGTAACCGGCATCCGCTGAAGCGATCAGCATCTGCACTGTTAAGGGCTGCGGCCTGTGATGGTCAGTTTTAAGGTAATCAGGCAGTATTGCATTGGGTAGGAAAGGAACGCCCTGATTCGGGAAATATTTCCGGAAATCAAATCTGGCATTATCGATCCCGAAAGTTTGAAAATATTCTTCAAAAAAGTCGCTGGCATCCTCAGGTAA